>Ga0207708_10000919_pt1 | contig 22063 bp, 18 predicted proteins | sample KBSK5101metaG_FD_184340 | JGI IMG/M metagenome (GOLD analysis project Ga0207708, IMG submission 184340) | Corn, switchgrass and miscanthus rhizosphere microbial communities from Kellogg Biological Station, Michigan, USA - KBS K5-10-1 metaG... | ecosystem: Host-associated > Plants > Roots >...
CGCCCGAAAAAAGCTTGCGGCAGAATTTGGCTGATCGTCTCTTGACCCTCTGGGTGCATGAGGGTAGCGTGCCCGTGTCCAACCTGGCGACGATAGCGCAGCAGAACCCCGAGGGTCCGGCGGCATCGATGTGATCTCTTCTGGCGGGGCCCGACACAACGGTTTGCGGCCTGACGTTCGACCCGCCGATATGTCTAAAAAGTCGCGCAAACACGCGAACCATTCTTCCGACGATCGCGACGTTCAATGCACGATTACGAAGGTCACCGGCGTAGATCATGAAGGGAAACCGGTTCTAGGCACAACGCACGAGGAGTCGTGCCTGATTCTCAAGCTCCCCGGCGACGACGCCGACATTTCCGCCAAGGTCGGCAGCTCACCCGACCGCCCGACCGCGTCGCCCAGGCCCGAAGATGCGGTTTTCCTGCTTCGCATTACGACCAAAGCCCACGTCGACGACATCATCGAGGTGGTTGGAATCAGGTTGAAGGTGTTTGCAATCTCGCCGACGTACGACGGCGTCGGGAAGCTTGCGCATCACGTGGTCCACGCGACGCTTTGTAGCTGAATAGGTTGCCCCGAACAATGACGCTCATTGCGACTAGCAGCTCGACCGAGCGCGCGGTAAGACCAACCGCCAGAATGTCGGGAGGCAGAGAGCCGCTCGGCTTGAACAAAGACGATGCGGTTCGGCTCTATCGGTGGATGCGTACGGCGCGGCGCATCGACGAGATGGAGCGTGAACTGATCGCGCGCGGCGAAGCGTTCTTTCAGGTAAGTGCGGCGGGGCACGAGGCCAGCGCCGCGCTCGCGCTCCTGCTGCTTTCGGACGACTACCTTCATTGCCATTACCGCGACAAGGCGCTGCTGCTGGCGCGTGGCGTGCCCATCGTTGAGTTCTTTGATAGCCTGCTGTGCAACGGGTCCAGCCACTCCGCCGGGCGCCAGATGAGCGCGCATCTGTCGGCCCCTTCGCTCAACGTCCTGAGTCTCGTTGGCCCCGTCGGCAACAACGCGCTGCAAGCTGCAGGCGTCGCCCATCAGATCAAGTGGGGGCCGGAGCGTCCCATCGTGCTTTGCGCGCTGGGTGACGGCACGACCCAGCAAGGCGAAGTCCTGGAAGCCATCGCCGAGACCGTGCGGTGGGAGCTGCCGGTGCTGTTCCTGATCGAGGACAACCGTCTTGCGATCTCCGCCCGGACCAGCGGCAACACGTTCTACTCGACGCCGAGCGGGAATGCCGATTCCTTCTATGGCCTGCCCATTCACAGCGTCGATGGCAGCGACCCCCTGGCCTGTTGGGAGACGTTCGGCAAGCTGGTGAGCGAGGTGCGGGCGTCGCGAGGCCCGGCGCTGTGCGTCATGCGTGTGGAGCGCCTTACCAATCACACCAACGCCGACGATGAGTCCGTGTATCGCGACGCCGAAGAGGTGGTGCGCGCACGAACCGCCAACGATCCGCTGACCAATCTCCGCGCGAACCTGCTGTCCGGCGGCGTTGCCGCGGCCGAGTCCGATGAGCTGGATGAAGAGATCGACCGAGCCGTGCGCGAAGCGGTGGATGCCGCGCTCGATCACGCTCCTCCGCAGGCCAACCGCGACGCCAGGATGCCGGTTGCGGCCACCCTGATGGACCGGGGCCGGGAATACCGTGGGACGGAAGACGCTCGCGCGGTCTCGATGGTCGCCGCCTTGCGAGGTGTTCTGCGGGCGAACATGGAAGGCGATCCACGGATAACCCTTTATGGCCAGGACATCGAGGACCCGAAGGGCGATGTATTCGGAGTGACGCGCGGACTGACCATGGCGTTTCCCGGCCGCGTCCTGAACGCTCCACTGAGCGAATCCACCATCGTCGGCACATCGATTGGCCGCGCGCTGGCCGGCGGGCGTCCCGTCGCGTTCCTGCAGTTTGCCGATTTCCTCCCGCTCGCCTTCAATCAACTGGCCAGCGAATTGGGCAGCATTGCGTGGCGCACGAACGGTGGCTGGAGGGCGCCGGTCGTCGTGATGGCCACCTGCGGCGGCTATCGTCCCGGACTCGGTCCGTTCCACGCGGGAACGTTCGAGTCCATCGTGGCCCACGTGCCCGGCATCGACGTGGCGATGCCGTCCACGGCTGCCGACGCTGCGGGGATGCTGAACGCCGCGTTTCGTAGCGAACGCCCCACCGTAATCCTCTACCCGAAGGCGTTGCTGAACGACCCGGCGAGTGCCACGTCGGATGATGTGGCGCGTCAGTTCGTTCCAATCGGCGCTGCCCGCATCGTGCGCGAAGGTTCCGAGCTTACGATCGTCGGTTGGGGCAACACGGTGCCGCTGTGCGAGAAAGTCGGCGTGACACTGGCTGCGGCGGGGATCGAGGCGGAAATCATCGACCTTCGCTGGCTCTCGCCATGGGATCGCGAGACGGTTTGCGCCTCGGCGCGCAAGACACGCCGATTGCTGGTCGTGCACGAAGATAATCTGACCGGCGGCTTCGGTGCCGAAATCGTGGCCACCGTCTGCGAGTCAGGCGATCACGGCATCCAGTGCCGTCGCATCGCGCGACCCGACACGTATGTTCCCTGCCACTTTGGCAATCAGTTGGAGGTCCTGCCGTCGTATCGCAGCATCCTGACGGCGGCAGCAGCGATGTGCGACCTCGAGCTTGAGTGGGAAGCCTGCCGCCCCGTCGATGCCACGGAGCAGGTCGTCACCACGATTGGCTCGAGCCCCTCGGATCAGACCGTGCAGCTCGTCGAGCTGGGAGTGTCGGTCGGTGATGCCGTCACCGCGGGCCAGATCATCGCCAGTCTCGAGGCCGACAAGGCGATTGTGGACTTGGCCTCGCCCGCCGACGGCACCGTCGAGGCGATCCACCTTGTGTTGGGCGACCGCGTAGCCGTGGACATGCCGCTCCTGTCGCTGCGCGTGGCGCAATCCCGGCAGCGCCAGCCGGCGAGCGAAGAAGTGGGCGTTGCGCGCATCCGCCGTCGTGCGCCCAACGCGCCGGCATTGAAGACACAATCCTCCGTGCGTCGTGATGTGGGCTTTGCCGCGTTGGCTGCCGTTCGGGGCCGTGCGCGGCTCCACAACGCTGAACTGGCACACCGCTTTCCCGGCTTCGCTCCCGACACTCCGCTTGGAGACGGCATCTTCGACCGCACGGGAATCGAGACTCGCCTCGTGGCGGACGAATCGCAGGATGCGGTCAGCATGGCGAGCGAGGCGGCAGCGGCGGCGCTCGCCGATGCCGGCATCGAGGCCGACGAGCTGAGCCTCGTGATCTGCAGCACCAACACGCCACTGATGATCTCGCCTTCGACCGCGTGTCAGGTGCTGCATCGGCTGGGGGTAACGGCGGATGTTGCCGCCTATGACCTGCAGGCCGCCTGCAGCGGGTATCTCTATGCGCTGGCGGCCGCGTGGGACTTTCTGCAAGGGCATCCGGACGGCAACGTGTTGGTCCTGACCACGGAAGCGATGCGTCGAATCGTCGATGTGGATGACCCGGATACCTCGCCGATTTTTGCCGACGCCGCGACCGCAACGGTGCTGACGACCAACGCCAGCGGCCACGACTTGCTGGCGGTGCTGCATCGCCCGGTGGTGAGCGCTCACGGCGACGATGGCAGCTCGTTGCGCGTTCCACTGCCGGGGCCCGGGGCGTATGTCCGCATGGACGGCAAGAAGGTTTTTGCCGAGGCGGTCAGGCGAATGAACAGCATGCTGGTGCAGGCATGCGCAAAATCGGGCCTGACCGTTGGCGATCTGGACCTTGTCGTACCCCATCAGGCGAATGGCAGGATCATCGAGGCCATGCGGGCGCGGCTGAAGTTGCCGGCGGAACGGGTGTGGAACGAAATCCGCTGGCAGGGAAACACGTCGTCGAGTTCCATCCCGCTGGCGCTCGACACCGTGCTGCGTAATGGCGGTGCGGTGAAGCGAATCGGCCTGTGCGCGTTCGGTGCCGGCTATACGTTCGGCGGCGCGATCCTGAGCCGGGTGAGCGCGAAGGATGGTTAGTTTGACTCGCCGTTTGAGCGGCAGTAGATTGATGATTGTAGTGTTCAACTCGCCCGGTAGATCATTCGCGCCCCTTCGGCTCCTTCCGGCGGTGGCTTGTCTTCACAAGGCAGATTCCGCTCGAGCAGGAGGATTGCCATGGCGTGGAGCAATTGGGAATCCCTCGGCGGCATCATCACGGCTCTCCCGCCGCGGTGTCCTGGTCGTCGGGGCGCATCGATGTCTTCGCGCGCGAGACGGGTAAGATGAAGTGAGGCGCCGCTAGCTCAGTGTTCCATCGAGGCTGAACGACGTCTGAGCATTCGGCCTCGATTTCCGTAGTTGGGATTGGCCAAGTGCGACAGTGGTTCGCGCTGCGCGGAGTGCGGCCGCGCGGTATTTCCGACTAGGGCGCAAGCCATGCACGACTCCCCCGGCGTCTCGCGACCGGCGCGCACAGGCGCCGCGCATCCGTTTTGGGTCCGTGGCTTCGCCTGGGATGCGTTCTGGCTGCAGTCAGCCCTCTGGCTGGTACCACTTGCTCTGGTGCTCGCGCAAGACAACGGCGATCCCGGCGATAGCCCGCTGGATTTGCTGGTCTTCGCCCTCACTGCCCTGTTCTGGATCAGCCATCGATTGGGTTCGTCGTGGCTGGCCTATGCGACAACCGCGTACCGGCCGCTGTTGCGCGCGGAGCCCGCGCGCTTCGTAGTCGTTCCGATCGCAATCGCCGCAGCCTGTTTCGCCATCCTGCTCCCGGGAGACGAGGCATTGCCCTTCACGCGGGCCGAGCGCGTGATGGCACTTGCGATGGTCGATTTCGGGTTGGTCACCTACCACTTCGCAGCGCAACACTTTGGCGTGCTCAGTCTGTACCGAGTCCGCAGCCAGAGGACCGCCGATCCTTGGATGCGGCGACTCGATCGCCTGTTCGCATTGGGTGTCGGAGGCGCGCTTGTTGTGGTTGCCGAGGCGGTCGCCGGGACGACCTTGTTCCAGGACGTGTGGGAAGGAACGTGGCTCGATATGGAGTGGCTCGCTGAAGCATCGGGGATGTTGCGCGTCGTAGCCACCGCACTGGTCCTGGCATTGACGTTCGCACTGCTCGCCTCGGAAGCGCGTGCTCCGAGCGTGTCGCTTCCGCGCGTCCTTTACGTCGTGGGCATAGCCGTGATGGTCTGTATCGGGCTCCACACTGATCGACCGTTACTGTTCGTGGCGGTCTGGACCGGGCAGCACTGGCTGGCTGCGACCGCGCTGGCTACGCGCGTCGCGTGTGCCGAACCGACGCCACCGGGGTCGCATCTCTGGCGTGTGCTTCACGCGGTCAACCGACGACCGTGGGCACTGCTGCTCGTGCTTGGTCTGCTCTCCGTCCTGTTGCTCCCCGTCATGGAGGTCGAAGCGGTTGCACCCGACGGCACGTTCTACGGGGACCGCCTGTTTGGCACACTCGCCGTCGCGCTACGCACGTCGGAATGGGTGCCTGCGCTGGTGGCCCTGGGTTTCACGACCGGGTTCCTGCATTACTGGCTCGATCGCGCCGTCTACCGGCTGTCTCGCCCGGTGGTTCGGGTGGCAGCACGCGGGCTCTTCTAGGCAGGTCGCTGCCGACAACGCTCCGCCCCTGCGCTTCAGCGCGAGTCCCGCGCCTTCACTCCACCGTCACGCTCTTCGCGAGGTTGCGCGGCTTGTCCACGTCCGTGCCGCGCAGGACGGCCGTGTGATATGCGAGCAACTGCAGCGGCACGACGTGCACGATCGGTGACAGCAGTCCGCGATGCTCGGAGATGCGGATGACGTGAATGCCGTCCGCCGGCGTCAGATGCGAGTCGAGATCGGCGACGACATAAAGCTCGCCGCCGCGCGCGCGCACTTCCTGCAGGTTCGACTTGAGCTTTTCGAGCAGCGCATCGTTGGGCGCGATCGCGACGACCGGCATCTCGGCGTCGACGAGCGCCAGCGGCCCGTGCTTCAGTTCGCCTGCCGGATAGGCCTCGGCGTGGATGTACGAGATTTCCTTCAGCTTCAGCGCACCTTCGAGCGCGATCGGATAGTGCAGGCCGCGGCCAAGAAACAGCGCGTGCTGCTTTTTCGCGAACGCCTGCGCCCAGCCGATCAAGTGCGGCTCGAGCGCCAGCGCGCCCTTGATCGCCGCGGGAATGTGGCGCAGCGCGTCGAGGCATTTGGATTCCTCGTCCTGCGGCAAGCGTCCCCGCAGCTTGGCGAGCGTCAGCGCCAGCAGGAACTGCGCGGCAAGCTGCGTGGTGAACGCCTTCGTCGACGCGACGCCCACTTCGGTGCCGGCGCGTGTCAGGAACGTGAGCTCGGTTTGCCGCACCATCGAGCTCGTGCCGACGTTGCAGATCGCGAGCGTGTGACGGTGGCCGAGCGACTTCGCGTGCTTCAGCGCGGCGAGCGTGTCGGCGGTTTCGCCGGACTGCGACACGACGACGACCAGCGCCTTCTCGTGCGGCACGCTGTCACGATAGCGGTACTCGCTGGCAATCTCGACCGTGCAGCGCATCCGCGCGAGGGTTTCGATCCACTGCTTGGCGACGAGGCTCGAGTAGTAGCTCGTGCCACACGCGAGTATCAGCACCGAATCGACGTCAGGGAGGATTGCGGCGGCCTTGGGCCCGAACAACGACGGCGAGATCCGCGTGATGTCTTCGAGCGTGTCGGCAACCGCGCGCGGCTGCTCGAAGATCTCCTTCTGCATGTAGTGCTGATACGGTCCGAGCTCGACTGCGTCGCTGTTGCCTTGTACCTCGATCACCGTGCGCTCGACGCGCTTGCCCGCCCCATCGAGGATCGCATACGACTCGCGCCGCACATCGGCGACGTCGCCTTCTTCAAGGTACGCGACACGGCGCGTGACGGACATGAGCGCCGACGCATCGGAGGCGAGGAAATGATCGTGGTCGCCAATGCCCACGAGGAGGGGGCTGCCTTGCCGCGCGCCGATCACGCGTCCGCGCTCGCGCGTCGAGATCACGGCGATCGCATAGGCGCCGCGAAACTCGGCGATCGCCTGCTGCACCGCGACGAGCAGATCGCCACCGCCTTCGGCGTGCCAGTACGCATGGATCAGGTGCGCGATGACTTCGGTGTCCGTTTGCGTCCTGAACACGTAGCCGCGCGCCTTGAGACCGTCGCGCAGTTCTTCGTAGTTCTCGATGATGCCGTTGTGCACGACTGCGATTTCGCCGCCCGACAGATGGGGATGCGCGTTGTCCGACGTCGGCGCGCCATGGGTTGCCCAGCGCGTGTGCGAAATTCCGGTGAATGCATTCAGATGAAGTGCGTCGGCTTGTGCCGCCAGGTCGGCGACACGCGCCGTCGATACGAGTCGTTCCAGGACGGGACTCGCGCCGCCGTTGACGACGGCAAGACCGGTCGAATCGTAGCCGCGGTATTCGAGGCGTCGGATGCCCTCGATCAGGATTGGAACGACGTTGCGATCCGATGTTGCGCCAACGATGCCGCACATGATTCTCTACCCCCGCATTATTCCGGTCGCGCCTTCTTGCGCGGCCGTTGCCACCGGGCGATCGACACCTGCTTCGGCCGCGCGACGGTGAGCTGACCCGCGGGCGCTTCCCGGATCACCGTGCTGCCGCCGCCGATCGTCGCGCCGTCGCCGATCGTGATCGGTGCGACCAGCACGCAGTTCGATCCCACGTGCACGTCGTCGCCGATGATCGATTGATGCTTGTTTGCGCCGTCGTAGTTCGCGGTGATCGAACCCGCGCCGAAATTCACCCGACTGCCGAGCACCGCGTCACCCACGTACGCGAGGTGATTGGCCTTCGAGCCGGCCCCGAGCGTGCTGGCCTTCACCTCGACGAAGTTGCCGATATGGACATCTTCAGCAAGGTTTGTGCCGGGACGCAGCCGCGCGTAGGGGCCAATCCGGCAGTTCCGGCCGATCACGGCCGAATCGAAATGCGAGAACGCCTCGACCCGCGTGCCGGGCCCGACGGTGACGTCGCGCAGCACGCAATAGGGGCCGATGGATGCGCCGTCGGCCAGCCGGACCGTGCCCTCGAACACACAGCCGACGTCGATCGTCACATCCCGCCCGCAGGCGAGATTGCCCCGGATATCGATGCGCGCCGGATCGACGATCGACGCTCCGCCCAGCATCAGTTCGGTGGCCCGGCGACGCTGGACGGTCCGCTCCAGCGCTGCGAGTTGGGCACGGTCGTTGATGCCGAGCACCGACGCTTCGTCCGTCACAACGTGCGCGCCCACGCCCACGCCTTCCTCGACGGCCATTGCAACGATGTCGGTCAGGTAGAACTCGCCCTGCGCGTTGTGAGGCGTCAGATGCTCGAGCCAGCGTTTCAGCAGCGACGTCGGCGCAGCGATGAAGCCGGTGTTGATCTCGTGAATGGCACGCTCTTCGGGCGTCGCGTCGCGCTCTTCGACGATCGCCCGCACCTGTCCATCCGCACCGCGAATCACGCGGCCCAGCCCGAACGGATTGCGGACCCGCGCCGACAAGAGCCCGACGCGCCCCTGCTGCGCAATCGACGCGATGCTTTGCAGCGCATCGGCCGATATCAGCGGAACGTCACCCAGTCCAACGAGGGTCACGCCGTCGAGCTGCAGCACGGATAGCGCAACCCGTGCGGCATCGCCGGTGCCCCGCGGGGGCTCCTGGCGCACGAAGATCAGGTCGAGCGAGCCAAGCGCCTGCTCGACCGCCTCGGCGCCGAAGCCCGTCACCACGGCGATCGCCCGCGGCGACAGCGAACGGACCGTTGCCAACACGTACGCGGCGAGCGGTCGGCCGGCAAGCGGGTGCAAAACCTTGGGGAGTGCCGACTGCATTCGCTTGCCCTGGCCGGCAGCGAGGATGACGACGTCGAGCGGGAATGCCATCGGGCAAAAAGAGGGGGACTGCGGAGACGGCGATGATACGCCAGCGCCGCCGGTGACCCGGGCAAGCCATGCCATGAGCGCAACGATGAACGGCGTGCGCCGCAGAGTGGCTGGTGATACAGTTTTGCGCCTAAATCAATGTCCGGCCATCAGGCGGCTTCGCCCGGCGCCGGACGCCATTGTCGATCGACGGAGGAATTCATGCGGGACTTGCAGAAATGGCTCGGCTGGGCGCTGCTTGCGGTTGGCGCAACGTACGCGGCGGCATCGACGGCCGCCGACGGTTGCTCCAACCGCGGCGAGCTCGACACGATGTACTGCGACGCGAACAAGGACATGGTGGCAGACGTCCCGACGGACCAGAAGAAATGGAAAAACCCGTCGACGATCGTATTCACCTACACGCCGGTCGAGGATCCGGCCGTCTACGAGAACATCTTCAAGCCGTTCACGACCTACCTGTCCCAGTGCCTGAACAAGAAGGTCGTGTTCTACCAGGTGCAGTCGAACGCCGCGGAAATCGAGGCGATGCGCTCGGGACGGCTGCACGTCGGCGGATTCTCGACGGGGCCGACCGCGTTCGCCGTCAACCTCGCGGGCGCGGTGCCGTTCGGCATCAAGGGCACCGAGAAGGAATTCCAGGGCTACAACCTGATCGTCATCGTCAAGGCGACCTCGCCGTACCAGAAGATGAGCGACCTCAAGGGCAAGAAGGTTGCGCATACGTCGCCATCGTCGAATTCGGGGCATCTCGCGCCGCTCGCGCTGTTCCCCAAGGAAGGCCTGACGCCGGACAAGGATTACAAGATCATCTTCTCGGGCAAGCATGACCAGTCGGTGCTGGGCGTCAATTCGGGCGACTACGATGCCGCCGCCGTCGCCTCCGACGTGTTTCACCGGATGGCCGTTCGCGGCGAAGTGAAGGAAGGGGACTTTCGCGTCATCTACCGCAGCCAGAAATTCCCGACGTCGTCGTTCGCGTACGCGCACGATCTCGAGCCGAAACTCGCCGACAAGATGCTGACGTGCTTCTACGACTACCGCTTCCCCGCGGAGATGAAGAAGGCCTTCGACGGCGCGGACCGGTTCTTCCCGATCAACTACCAGACCCACTGGGAAGTGGTCCGTGCGGTTGCCAAGGGCTCGGGGCAGGGCTTCGACAAGGCGGCGTACGACAAGGAAACCGCGCGCGAGGCCGAGGCGGCTGCCAAGGCGAAGAAGTAACACCGCGCCCCGCGGCACCGAACACCCGATCGACGGCCTTCCCGGCCGTCGATGCCAATGTCATAATTGGCGTGCCAGTCCTTTCGCCAACAGGAGCTTGCCCATGAAACGCTCGCTGGTCAGCGTGGTGCTGCTTTCGTTTTTTGCGTGGCAAGGCGCCCACGCCGCAGATCCGAACGCGTCGCCGCAGGCGCCCGCCGCGACGTCCACGGACAATCAGAAGCCGCCCGTCGCGCTGGTCGCCGAGCCCTTCGTGGCGCTCGCCGGATCCAACGACAACGCGATAGCGCTGGCGAATGCGTTGCGCACCGGCGCACCGGCGACGCTGACGGCGCCTTCGCCGGACGCGACGCGCGCGCAAACGACGACGTTCTCGCCGCCGACCAAGCCCATGGGATGGGGCAACGTTTCCTACGCGCTCGAACTCGCGCAGCACGCGCTGCGAATCGCCGGCATTTCGAGTCCGTCGCATGCGGATCTGGTCGCGGCATTGGTCGGTGGTCGCGTCGTGGCCGTCGACGGCACGCCGTGGAACCTGGTCGGCGTGCTGCGGCAGCGCGCCGCCGGCATGGCGTGGGCCGTGATCGCGCGCAGTTACGGAACGACGCTGGCGGCGTTCACCCGCAACCACGCAAGGCCGGACGCAGCACCCACGCTCGCGACGAGCGCCAGCGCCATTCAGCGGGAAACAGGACGACCGGCCGCGGCACCGCGCGCCGGCGACGTCAGGACCGCTTCCACGCCCGCCACGGTCGGATCCGGGACTAACTAGCCGGTGCGCTTCGAGGGTAGCGCAGCGCGCGGCGTGCGTGGTCTACACTTGCGCGCTGTCGTGAATCCGGCGCGCACAACGCGCGTCGCCCCTCATGTCCGATGCGCTGATCATCCGCCGGCTGTCGAAGGCCTACGTCCCCGGTAAACCGGTCCTGCACGACATCGACGTCGAGATCGCCGCAGAAGGCGTCACCGCGATCATCGGGCCGTCGGGCACCGGCAAGAGCACGCTGATCCGCTGCATCAACCGTCTCGTCGAGCCTTCGTCGGGCGAGATCCTGTTCGACGGCAAGGACCTCGCGCGCGTGTCGGGCGTGGCGCTGCGCCATGCGCGGCGACAGATCGGCATGGTGTTCCAGGAATACAACCTGGTCGAGCGGCTGACGGTGATGGAGAACCTGCTGTGCGGTCGCCTGGGCTACGTGGCGCCGTGGCGTGCATGGCGACGCAAGTTTCCGCCGGCCGATATCGAGCGCGCGCTGGCGCTGCTCGACACCGTGGGCCTCGCGGGATTCGCCAACCGGCGTGCCGATGCGTTGTCGGGCGGACAGCGGCAGCGCGTCGGCATCGCGCGCGCCGTCATGCAGCAGCCGCGCCTGATGCTCGCCGATGAGCCGACGTCGTCGCTCGATCCGAAGACTTCGGTCGAGATCATGGAACTGCTGGCCGGCGTCGCGCGATCGCATCGGATCCCGGTGCTGATCAACATGCACGACGTGGCGCTCGCGCGCCGGTTTGCCGATCGGATCCTCGGCATGTCCGGCGGACGGATCGTGTTCGACGGTCCGCCGCAAGGCTTGTCGGACTCCATGCTGAAGCAGATCTACGGCGGCGAGGACTGGCTCCATTGAGCGCTGAGGGAACCCCCGCGATCGCGGCGTACAGGTTCCCGGCGAGCCGCGCGGCACAGATCACGTTCGCGCTGCTCGCCGTCTACGTCGTCTACGCCCTGACGCAGCTCGACGTATCGCTCGAACGCGTGCAGCAAGGCATGGCGCATGCCGGTCGCTTCCTCGGCCGGATGATCCCGCCGAACTTCGCGCGATCCGAGTTGCTGTGGAGCGGCCTCGCGGAAAGCCTGCAGATCGCCGTGCTCGCGTCGGCGCTCGGCATCGTGCTCGCGCTGCCGTTCGGGTTGCTTGGCGCGCGCAACCTGATGCCGGCATGGGTGAGCTGGCCTGCGCGACTCGTCGTCGTGCTCGCACGTTCGTTTCACCCGGTCGTCGTCGCGATCCTGTTCGTCAAGGCGGTGGGGTTCGGTGCGCTGGCCGGCATTCTGGCACTCACGGTGGCATCGATCGGTTTCATCGGCAAGCTCTTCACCGAAGCAATCGAGGAGGTGTCGATCAAGGAAGTGGAGGCGGTGCGCGCGACCGGCGCGCCGTTCACCTCGGTGCTGGCGTTCGGTGTGTTGCCGCAGGTGTTCTCGCGCTTCATCGGGTTCGCGACGTACCAGCTGGACTCGAACCTGCGCAACTCGACGATGGTGGGCATCGTCGGCGCCGGCGGCATCGGCGGCACGCTGTTCGCCGCGTTCCAGCGCTTCGATTACGACTTCGTGTCCGCGATCCTGATCTCGATCATCGCGCTGATCATGGCGGGCGAGGTGCTCGCAACCGCGGTGCGCCGCATCTTCATCGACAACGCGACGCTGCGACAACTGTTTCGCGGCGGCACGCCGGTGCACCGGCCGCTCGACGACGACTGATGGCGACCGCCGTATCGCCGCTTCCGGCGGGCGCTCGCGAATGGCGTCGTTTCACGCCGGCGCAGCGCGTAGGCCGGTTCGCGATCTACCTGCTGCTCGTCGTCGCGATCGTCGCATCGCTGCGAACGATCGAAGTGATTCCGGAGTTCCTGTACGACGCGCCCGAGCAGGTCGTCGACCTCCTGACGCGGATGTGGCCGGTCGCCTGGAGTTACTACCCGCGCGGCGTGCACGCAGCGCTGATGGAGACGATCCACATCGCATCGCTCGGCACGTTGCTCGCGTTGCTGCTGGCGACACCCGTCGGCATCCTCGCGGCACACCGGCTCGTTCCACTGTGGTCCGTCAACTGGGCGGCGCGGCTGATCCTCGTTGCGTCGCGGTCCGTGAACTCGCTGGTCTGGGCGTTGATCTTCGTTGGCATCTTTGGTCCCGGTCCACTCGCTGGAACGCTGGCGATCGCCTTCCGCTCGATCGGGTTCGTCGGGAAGCTCGTCGGAGAAGCACTCGACGAAACGCATGCGGGACCCATCGAAGCGCTGCGCGCGGCGGGCGCGCCGTGGCTGTCGTTGCTGAGCTTCGGTTACTGGCCACAGGTAAGACCGGCGTTCTGGTCGATCGCGCTGTTCCGGTTCGACATCAATGTGCGGGAGTCAGCGGTGCTGGGCCTGGTAGGCGCCGGTGGCATCGGCATGACACTCGATTCGGCGCTGAACCTGTTCCAATGGGACCGCGTGGCGCTGATCCTGGTGGCCATGTTCGCCGTGGTCATCGCCGCTGAAATCGGCGTGACCCAGGTGCGCAAGCGGTTGCTCTGACTCGACGTCAGCCGTGGTGCTGGATCGTCGGCGGGCTGATCGCCATCAGGTCGATCAGGTGCATGTTCGCGGCCTCGAAGCGGCGCGGGATCGACCGTTCGCGGCATTCGACGATTTCGCACTGGACGTACATCTGGCGCAGGCGCCGTTCCGCATCAAGTTGCGATCCGGCGATGATCGAGACGTTATCCACCCGCTGCCCTGTCCGGGTCCGAATCGTGAATCCGTAGCGAATCATGTTGGATGCCTCCGTCGTTGCTCGAGTCGCCCGGCGCGGCGCGCGAATTGCGTTGTCGTAGGCCGGGAGACGTAATCAGCAAATCCCGTACCGTTTGCCGACGCACGGCATGACGAGCCGACGAAGCAGCCTGCGGACGATGGAGCCGGGCGTAGGTGGCAGGCCGGGGAGCCTTGATTCAATGTGAATTTGCCGATAGCGAGCGCCCACTTTCAGCGTGCCTAGCTATCCGTCACTCGTTCGCCCGCCGATTCCATGGATCGCCTGAAATGCCGTCCGCGGTTGACCGGGTGCGCCACGTTTGGCGCGGATTGGTAAGGCCGATTCGGTCTCAAGCGCGGAGAGGAGGTCGGCGATCACGGTGAAAAGCGTTCGGGCAGGCGAGAAGCAGGTCGGTGATCTCGGTGAAGGTGGTTCGGGCTAGGCGAGGAGCAGATCGGCGATTTCGGTGAAGCCGGTGCCGGCTTCGCCGGTCGCGATGTACGCGGGCGGCGTCAGGATCTGCGGCAGGAAGCGGCGCAGGTTGGCCACGCCAACCGCGCACGGAAAGTACGCGAACATCGGGGCGTCGTTCGGCGAGTCGCCGGCGAACAGCACGGCATCGCGCACGGCCTCCAGGCGCGCGCCGAAAACCTCGTCGAACAGCACGCGCGTCATCGCGAGCTTGTCGTATGTGCCGAACCAGCCGTTGACATGGATCGAGCTCACTTTGGCCGTCATGCCCTCGGCCTGCATCAGCGCGACGATCTGCGCGACCGCGGACGTATCGAGGGGACGCACGTCCTCGCAGTAGTCGATCGCGAGATCGGTTTCCCGGTAGTGCTGGTCGGAGGCGAGGGCACTGCCTGGTACGCGCGTTAGGATCGTCGCGCCGATGGCGGCGAGGCGCTCGCGCATCGCAGCACGCTCGGCGTCCGACGCCACGAACCTGCGGACCAGTTTTCGCTGCGTCACATCGAAGCGCATGTAGAAGGCGCCGTTCTCGCCGACGACGGCATCCACCGGCCACATCCGCGCGATGTGGTCGCACCAGCCGGCCGGACGACCGGTGACGGGCACGACGATCCTGCCGGCATCGTGCAGGCGTTCGAGCGCGCGATAGGCGCCGGCAGTGAGCTTGCCGTCCGTTGTCAGCGTGTCGTCGATGTCGGTCAACACGAAGCGCAGCTTGCGCCGGACGTGCGCCGGCATCGACGCGAGCGGCTTCGGCGTCACGCGCCGATGAACGCAGCGACGCGCTCGCGCTGGCCGGCGTTCATCGACAACCCGCACTTGGTGCGCCGCCACAGGATGTCTTCGCTGCCGATCGCCCACTCCTCGTTGCGCAGGTAGGCGATCTCCCGCTCGGTGAGGCCGACGCCGAAGTCCTCGCCGAGGTCGCCGGGCTTGCGAGCATCGCCCAGAACCGCGGTGACCCGCGTTCCGTGCCGATGTGCAAGCGCACTCAACAGCGGCGCCGGCATCTCGGGATAGCGGCGCCCGAGATCCTCCTGCCATGTCGCCATGCCCCCCGACGGCAGGTCGCCGCCGGGCAGAATGGCGTCGCGCGTCCATTCGCCCTTCATCTGCGGAAAGAATGGCCGCAACTCGGCAAGCGCCGCTTCGGCGAGCTTTCGATACGTGGTGATCTTGCCGCCGAACACGGACAACATCGGTGCACGCGATTCCCGCGAACCATTGCGCGCCGTGTCGAGCCGCAACACGTAGTCGCGCGTCACGGCGGAAGGATCCGTCGTCCCGTCGTCGTACAACGGGCGCACGCCGCTGTAGGTCCAGACGATGTCCGCATTCGCGAGCGGGCGCTCGAGGTACGTGTTCGCGAGCGTCAGCAGATAGAACGTCTCTTCGTCGCTGATTGCCGGGTGCTCGTACGTTTCAACGGGCACGTCCGTCGTGCCGATCAGCGAATAGCGCTCCTGATACGGAATGATGAAGACGATGCGGTTGTCGGCGTTCTGCAGAATGTACGCGTGCGGCTCCGCGTGCACGCGCGGCACGACGATGTGGCTGCCCTTGACGTGGCGCACCTTCGCCTTGACCGGCGCATCGCTCACTGCCCCGAGCACGTCGCACACCCACGGGCCGGCGGCGTTGACGATCGCGCGTGCCGTCACTTCGCGCGTAGCACCGTCGCGCGCAGCAAGCGTTGCGCGCCACAGGCCATTGTCGCGGCGCGCGTGCTCGAGCGACGTGCGCACCTGGATGTCGGCGCCGCGCGTGCGCGCATCGAGCGCGTTGACCACGACCAGCCGCGCGTCGTCGACGCGGGCATCGGCGTACGCGAAGCCCCGCTTGAAACGCGGCTTCAGGGCGGCACCGTAGCGCGTTCCGCCGAGGTCGACGCCGAACGACTTCGGCAGCGTCATCCGGCCGCCGAGGTGATCATAGAGGAACAATCCGGCGCGGATCATCCATGCGGGGCGCAGATGAGGCTCGTGTGGAAGCACGAACAGCAGCGGCTCGATGATGTGCGGGGCTGCGCGTAGCAGCACCTCGCGCTCGGCGAGCGCTTCGCCGACGAGCCGGAATTCGTAGTGCTCGAGATAGCGCAATCCGCCGTGGATCAGCTTCGTGCTCCACGACGACGTATGCGCAGCGAGATCGTCCTTCTCGACCAGCAACACGGTAAGCCCGCGACCCGCGGCGTCGCGCGCGATCCCTGCGCCGTTGATGCCGCCGCCGATGACCAGCAGGTCGTAAGGAAGCGTCTCCATTGGCGCTGCGAATTCTACCGGATGCCCTCGGGTCGACGCTCGCGTCAGACGCGCCGGCGTTCGAGGGCGCGCACGATGCGGCCGACAGCCTCCGCCACGCCATCCTCGCCCGCCATCGCCTCGCCGATCGCGCGCGCCCGCGCGATCATTTTCGGATCGCCTGCAAACGCGAGGCTTTCGCGCAAGCCGGCCGCCGTCAACTTCGCGTGGGAAATGGCCGGCGGCGCGATACCCACGCGGCGCAGCCGATCGGCCCAGAACGGCTGGTCGCCTCCGAACGGCACGACGACTGACGGCACGCCGGCGCGCGCCGCCGCGTGCGTCGTCCCCGCGCCACCGTGATGGAGCGCGATGCGGGTTCGCGGCAGCAGCCAGTCGTGCGGCGTCGGCCCGATCGCCAGCACGCTGGACGGCAGCGCGCCTTCGCCGAAGCCGCTCCAGCCCGCGAAGAGCAGCGCGCGACGGTCCTCCAGCGCGTCGAGCACGAGCGAGCGGAACCGATCGCGATCGAAACCGACCATGCTGCCGAAGCCGATGTACACCGGCGGTTCGCCCGCGGCCAGGAACTTCGCCAGTTCCGGTTGCGGCGACCACGCTGGATCGGTTGCCAGAGTCCACTGGCCGGTGATGGCGAAATGCTCGGGCCAATCGCGGGGCTGCGGGACGAGCGTCGGCGAAATGCCGCAGACGACCGGATAGCCGTCGAACTCGGTGCGGCGTGGCGCTTGCCGCGTAACGTCGCGCCGCGCGTCGTTGAGCGCGCCGCGGAACGCGCGCCACATCATCGCCAGCACGAGCCGGTGGCTGAGCAGGTTGGCCCAGCCCGGCATCCGCCACGGCGGCACGAACGGCGATGGAAATTCGCGTGTCGGCATCATCGGCTGCAGGCCGGCACCGACTACCGGAATGCGCAGATGCTCCGCGCACGACAGCCCAACGTAGATCGCGAGGCCGGCGCAGACGATGCCGTCGGCCTGCGCTGCATGCTCGAGCGTTGCCCGCATCCACGCCGCAGTGTTCGCACGGGCAATTTCCGCGAGCGCTTTCGCCGTGTCGGCGACGCCGCCACCGTCTCGCAGGAATCCGGCCGTGGCAGAGCGCATCGCTTCCGCCATGTCGCCGGCGAGCGGTGCGAACGGAACGCCGCACTGCGCGGCGTAATCGGCGGCCGAGCGCTCGCCGAGCAGCAATGCGTCACATCCGGCGTCGCGCAGGGCGCGGCAAAGCGCGACCATCGGCCGCAAGTCGCCTTCGGTGCCGAACGTCAGTGCGACGACCCGCACCCGAGCTCCGGTCAACCGCTCCCGGGCCGCGTCATCGCCGCCGCATCGACCCAGCGGTCGAAATCGTCGGCGCTGACCAATTGCAGCTGCAGCGCCGCGTCACGCAGGCTCAGGTTCCCGCGATGCGCGGCAAGCGCGATCTTCGCAGCATTCTCGTAGCCGATGTGCGGATTGAGCGCCGTAACGAGCATCAGTGAACGCTCGACGTTCTCGCGGATCCGCGCAAGGTCGGGCTCGATCCCTTGCGCGCAGCGCTCGTCGAACGACGTCATTGCGTCGCCGAGCAGCTCGATCGATTCGAGCACGCCGTGCAGCATCACCGGCTTGTAGACGTTGAGCTGAAAATTGCCCTGCGTACCGCCGAAGGCGACCGCCGTGTCGTTGCCGAACACGCGCACGGCGACCATCGTCAGCGCTTCGCATTGCGTCGGGTTTATCTTGCCGGGCATGATCGACGAGCCCGGCTCATTATCGGGGATCGTGATCTCGCCCAGGCCCGCGCGCGGTCCGCTCGCGTGCCAGCGCACGTCGTTGGCGATCTTCATCAACGCGCCGGCGAGCGTGCGGAGCATCGCGCTGACGTTGACGATCGCGTCGTGCGCCGAAAGTGCGGCGAACTTGTTCGCAGCGGAGACGAAGGGGACGCCGGTTTCGCGCGCGATAGCCGCCGCCACGCGCTCGCCGAAGGACGGATGCGCGTTGAGCCCGGTGCCCACCGCCGTGCCGCCGAGTGCCAACGGCAGCAGGCCCTGCCGCGCGAACAACAGCGCGGCGCGCGCATCGTCGAGCTGTGCGACCCAGCCGGAGATGACCTGGCCGAGCGTCACCGGCGTTGCATCCTGCAGATGCGTGCGCCCGATCATCACGACGTCGTCGAACGCCTGCGCCTTCGCGTCGAGCGTCGTGCGCAGGCGCTCGAGGGCCGGCAACAGGTGCGTGTCGAGCTCGTCGACGGTCGCGATGTGCATCACGGCGGGGAACGTGTCGTTCGACGACTGCCCGCGATTGACGTCATCGTTCGGATGCACGGGCTTTTTCGATCCGACGACGCCACCGGCAAGCTGGATCGCCCGGTTGGCAATCACTTCGTTGGCGTTCATGTTCGATTGCGTGCCGGAGCCGGTCTGGAATACGACGAGCGGAAACTCCGCGTCGAGCGTCCCGTCGATCACTTCCTGCGCGGCGCGACTGACGAGTGCGACCTTGTCGTGCGCGAGCTCGCCGAGCTCGCCGTTGGCACTCGCGGCGGCTTTTTTCAGCACGCCGAATGCGCGGATCACGGGGCGTCCCCAGCGAAAACCGTCGACGCCAATCGGAAAGTTCTCGATCGACCGCTGCGTCTGCGCGCCCCACAGGTGCGCTGCGGGCACGCTCACCTCACCGAGCGCGTCCTTCTCGATGCGCGTGGCGGAGTGCGATGGCGAATCTTTCACCATCCCTCAATGCTACTACGCGCGCGCCGCTGCGATCCGCCGCGCTTGCGGCTGGGGCTTGCGCTTGGCGGCGACGCGCTGCGGCAGCGCCTTCGCCGCTCGCAGTGCGATACCCGTTGCCGCCTTCGGAATCATCTTGCGGAATTCGGCCAGCAGCTCGCGCTGCCGCGCATCGAGTCCCGACGATTCGTCCTCGAGCGCGTCGAACACCGCATTCAGCTTCTGCCGGTCCCCGGCGTTGCGCACGAGCCGCGCGAGCGAGCGCTTCGCCTGCAGGGGCTCGAACTCGACGACGAGCGTCTGCTCGTGCAGCAGCCGGCGGAACTGGTCGTGGTCGATGTGCCGGAGTACGCCGGTTGGAGCGAGCAACTCGCGCGTGTGCTCCATTTGCGCGAGCTTGCGCTTGCCGCCGCCGGCCTTCACGAGCAACAGACCGGTGCGAACGATCGCTTCGGGCAGCCCGCCCTGGTCGATCTCGTCCAGCACCTGCCGCACCGCGGGTAGCGCGCGCGCATCGAAGCGCGTCTGCTTGCGGATCACCGCGCGCTGGTCAGCCATCTGCAGCGACAGCATGTTGCCGTACACCTCGAAGAACGCTGCCTCGCTCATCGCGTCGCGGAGGTCGCGATACAAGTCGAGCGAGGCGGCGACGTATTCGGAGAACAGCATTTCCGCCCGCCGTCCCGCGTTGTCGCGCGAGCGCGGACGCCGGTAGGCGCGCGCCATTTCCGCCGCGTGCGGGAGGCCGGCGAGCAGCGGATTGCGATCGGAGAACCACCAGCGCTGCACGCGCAGCGGATGCCATTCGCGCAGAACTTTCGCCAGCCATTCGGGCGTCGCCTCGCGCACGGCAGGCCGCACGAGCAGCTCGTATGCGCGTTCGGTCAGCTCGGACAGCGCCGCAACGGCCTCGAACGGCTTCTCGTCGACGCGATCGTATTTCTGCAACCGCTTGAGGTCTTCCAGCTTGCGCTCGTGCAGCGTCACGTCGTATTCGACACTGCCGTCCGCGCCCATCGTCTCGTGAATCTCCATGCCGTACAGGCCCGGCGGCAGCTCCTGGATGTATTTCAGCACCGAGATGATCTGCGTGTGCTCCTTCTTCGCAACCTTGCCCGACACGAAGATGCCGAGGTGCCCGATGTCCTCGTGGATCAGTCCGACGATGGTCTGGCCGTTCGCCTTGATCTCCTCGGTGGACGAGTAGATGTCGCTGATCCAGTTGAACGCCTGCTGCGGCGGCGTGATGTTGTCGCCCATCGACGCGAACACGATGATCGGCTGCTTGATCGCCTTGAGGTCGAAATAGCGTCCGGGGCCGAGACGCGCCTCGCCCTGCGACAGCTTGTTGCCGATGAAGAGGTTGTTGACGATCCAGCGGATCTCCTCTTCGTTCATCAGGTAGAACCCGCCCCACCAGCGCTCGAACTCGAGAAAGCGCGGCGCCTCGTCGTCGACATCGTCGAACAGCTGGTGGTACTTCTCCCACAGCGTGTTCGCCGGATTGAGATTCTCGAAGTTCTGGACGAGGTACGCGCCGTCGAACTTGCCGCCGCCAAGATCGCTCGCCAGCAATGACAACCAGGCGCCGCCGGCGAGGCCGCCCGCGTAGCGCAAGGGGTTGTCGCCATCGTTGCCGGCCCAGTACGACATCGGCGCGCCGTTGATGACGAGCGCGCCCGCGATGTCGGGACGTGCGGCGGCCAGCATCATCACCGCCCAGCCCCCCTGGCAGTTGCCGACGAGCACGGGCTTCGCGCTGTCCGGATGGCGCTCGGCGACGATGCGGACGAACTCGGCTTCAGCGTCGGTTACGTCCGCGAGCGTCTGTCCCGGCTCGGGATCCGGATAGAAGATGACGAAGTACACCGGGTGGCCCGCCGAAAGTGCTACGCCGACTTCGGAGTCTTCCTTGAAACCGCCGATGCCCGGGCCGTGACCGGCGCGGGGATCGATGATGATGTACGGGCGCATGCGGTTGTCGACGTCGACACCCGGCGGCGGAATGATCCGCACCAGCGCGTGGTTGACCGGCCGCTCCATCGTCCGGCCGTCGGCGAGCACTTCGTACTTGTACGCGAGCACCGGAGGCTTGCCGGCCTCCTCGTGCGCAATCCAGTTCGTTCCACGCTGGCGCAGCGTGTCGAAGAACAGCACCGACCGCTGCGCAAAATCCACACCGTACTGGACCCAGTCCTGCCACGCTTGCTGCGGATTCAAGCTCGCCGGCGGCGAGCTCGCCTGCGCGTACGCATTGCGCGCTTCGCGGACGCGGCTCATGTAAGCCTCTGAAGCGGCGCGCATCCGGCGCTCGAATACGCTGCCGACGCTGCGCGAGATCTGCAGCGAACGATCGATGGTCTGGTTCAGGCTGGGCATTCCGAAATCCTCGGCACGAGCCGGTTATGCTGCAATGCAACATAATACCGGAAATGCAGGGTCGGGACGACTCGTCCAGTCGACCGCGGTGGTAGGACCCGGAAACAACAAGGGCAGCGGAGGGCTGCCCTTGTTAGGTGCTGCCCCGGACTTCGTTACGCGCGGTGCCGGAGCTTGCGGATCGCTTCGAGCTGCGCCATTGCGGAGGCCAGTTCGGCTTCGGCGTGCGCGATCTCTTCCTTGGACGTCTTGTTCTGCATCGCTTCCTCTGCCGCGCGCCGGGCCTCGAGCGCTGCCTTCTCGTCGAGGTCCTTCGCGCGAATGGCGGTGTCGGCGAGCACGGTCACGAGATGCGGCTGCACCTCGAGGAAGCCACCCTGCACGAACACGAGCTCCTCGGTCGTCGAGTTCGGCACCTTGATCCGCACCGAACCGGGCCGGATCTGCGTGAAGAGCGGCGTGTGCCGGGGATAGATGCCGAGCTCGCCCTCGACGCCGGGCAGGACGACGAACTCCGCTTCGCCGGAGTAGATCTGCTCTTCGGCGCTGACAACGTCGACGTGAATGGTGTTAGCCATGTGGGGGGACTCGTGCCGTCACGGGCGGGTTGCTCCG
>Ga0207708_10000920_pt1 | contig 22057 bp, 20 predicted proteins | sample KBSK5101metaG_FD_184340 | JGI IMG/M metagenome (GOLD analysis project Ga0207708, IMG submission 184340) | Corn, switchgrass and miscanthus rhizosphere microbial communities from Kellogg Biological Station, Michigan, USA - KBS K5-10-1 metaG... | ecosystem: Host-associated > Plants > Roots >...
GGCCCGCATAGTGCTCCACGAGCGCGGACTCGGCATCACCCGCGGACACGACCAGGCCACCGCATTCATCGAGCGCTGCCTCGAACGCTTCGAAATGCCCTTGTGGGATCAGCAGCCGGGGACCGCGCAGCTCAGTGACCCAGCACGCACAACCGACCAGGAGGTGACCAGTAACACAATTACTTGAGCTAATCGTTTCGCGATGAGAAGTTATACCGGCTAAGTTATAGCCGCAACCGCCGAAACAGGGCATAAGAAGAGGGCATTCATGGGTAGCGAAGGTCGGGAGCGAATCGTCTGATGTTGCGTTTCGCCAAGCGCATTTGGGTACTGCTGGTGATCGTGCTGGTGGTGGTCATCGGGATATTCGTGGTGGACCGTTTCCGCGGATTCTTCGGCCACACCGTGCTCACCAAGCCGGGCGCGGGCCTGGTCAATGACCCCGAGCCGTTCAACCCCAAAGTCGTGAAGTACGAGATCTTCGGGAACGGGAGCGTCGCGACCATCAACTACCTCGACCTCGACGCCCAGCCTCAGAAGGCGCTGAACACGTCGTTGCCGTGGGAGCTGACGCTGACGACGACAGCCCCAGCCGCCAGCCCGAACATCATCGCGCAGAGCGACGGCAGCAGCATCACCTGCCGCATCACCGTCGACGGCGTGGTCAAGGACGAGAGGACCTCCGACGGCGTGAACGCCCAGACCTTCTGCTTGGTGAAGTCGGCATGAGCGAAGCTTGCGAGCGAATCATCGGCACAGCATTCGGTGGCCGAGCCTGCGAGGTCACCGAATGAGCAACACGCACGTCGGCGCCCATCCGATGATCCCGCGTTTCATCCGGTTGTTCTCGGTGCCGATCTTCCTCGGGTGGATCGCGATCATCGCCATCGTGAACATCGTTGCGCCCCAGCTGGAACAGGTTGGCGAGGCGCACGCGGTGTCGTTGGCGCCCACCGACGCACCATCGATGCAGGCGATGCAACGCGTCGGCAAGGCCTTCCAGGAGTTCGATTCCAACAGCTCGGCGATGGTCGTCCTCGAGGGCGACCAGCCGCTCGGCGACGCCGCGCACAAGTACTACGACGGCCTGATCGACAAGCTCGAAGCCGACAAGAAACACGTCGAACACATCCAGGACTTCTGGGGCGATCCGCTGACCGCAACAGGAGCACAAAGCGCCGACGGCAAGTCCGCCTACGTTCAGGTCTACCTCGCAGGCAACCAGGGCGAAACCCTCGCCAACGAATCCGTGCAAGCGGTCCGCGACATCGTCGGCCAGTCACAGCCACCGCCAGGTATCAAGGCCTACGTCACCGGCCCCGCACCGCTGACCAACGACCAGCAGCACGCCGGCGACAAGAGCATCAAGCTGATCACGATGATCACCATTTGCGTGATTTTCGTGATGCTGCTCTTCGTCTATCGGTCCATCGTCACCGTATTACTCGTCTTGGTGATGATGTTCATCGAGCTGGCCGCCGCCAGGGGAATAGTTGCGGCCCTTGGCTATTACGACCTGATCGGGTTGTCGACGTTCGCGGTCAACCTGCTCACCACGCTGGCAATCGCGGCTGGAACGGACTATGCGATCTTCCTTGTCGGGCGCTATCACGAGGCGCGTCAGAACGGCGAGGATCGCGAAACCGCGTTCTACACGATGTATCACGGCACCGCCCACGTCATCTTGGGCTCGGGTCTGACCATTGCGGGTGCGACGTTCTGCCTGCACTTCACGCGGCTGCCATACTTCCAATCGCTCGGCATTCCATTGGCGATCGGCATGCTCGTCGCCGTCGCAGCGGCGCTGACCATGGCGCCTGCCCTGCTGACCATCTGCAGCCGGTTCGGCCTGTTCGATCCGAAGCGGGCGTTGAAGACTCGCGGTTGGCGCCGGGTCGGTACCGCCGTGGTGCGGTGGCCGGGCCCCATCCTCGCCGCGTCGGTGGCTCTGGCTCTGGTCGGTCTGCTGGCACTTCCGTCGTACGAGCCGAGCTACAACGACCGCCTCTTCCTCCCCAAGGACATCCCGGCCAATGTGGGCTACGCCGCGGCCGACCGGCACTTCCCGCAGGCCCGGATGAACCCGGAGATGCTGCTCGTCCAAACCGACCATGATGTCCGCAATCCGGCGGACATGTTGGTCATCGACCGAATCGCCAAGAGCATCTTCCACGTTCCTGGTGTCGGCAGGGTGCAGTCCATCACCCGGCCGGAGGGCACGCCGATCGAACACACGTCGATTCCCTTCCTGATCAGCATGCAGGGCACCACCCAGCAGATGAACCAGGACTACATGGACAAGGTCATGGCCAACATGCTGAAACAGGCCAACGACATGCAGACCTCCATCGACACCATGCGGAGAATGCAAAGCATCACGGTGCAGATGGCCGCGACCACGCACAGCATGGTCGAGAAGACGAAGAACATGACCGTCGACATCGAGGAACTGCGGGACCATATCGCGGATTTCGACGACTTCTTCCGTCCGCTGCGTAACTACTTCTACTGGGAACCGCACTGCTTCGACATCCCGGTCTGCTGGTCGATCAGGTCGATCTTCGACACCCTCGACGGCATCGACACGATGACCGACGACATCAAGAACCTCCTGCCCGACCTGGAAAAGCTGGACACGCTGATGCCGCAGCTGGTCGCGCTGATGCCGTCGATGATCGAGACGATGAAGAGCATGCAGCAGATCACGCTGACGATGTACCAGAGCCAGAAGAGTCAGCAGGACCAGATGAAGGCCATGCAGGAGAACCAGAACGCCATGGGCCAGGCCTTCGATGCGTCCAAGAATGATGACTCGTTCTACCTGCCGCCGGAAGTCTTCGACAATGCGGACTTCAAACGCGGCCTCAAGATGTTCGTGTCACCGGACGGAAAAGCCGTTCGGTTCATCATCTCTCACGAGGGCGACCCCGCGACTCCTGAGGGCATCAAACTCATTCCGCAGATCAAGAATGCGGCGTTCGAAGCCATCAAGGGCACGCCCTTGGAGGGCTCGCAGATCTATCTGGCGGGCACCGCGTCGACGTACAAGGACATGCAGGAGGGTTCGAACTGGGATCTGCTGATCGCCGGAATATCCTCGCTCTGCCTGATTTTCATCATCATGCTGTTGCTCACTCGAGCGGTGATCGCCTCGGCGGTCATCGTCGGGACAGTGCTGTTGTCGTTGGGCACGTCCTTCGGGTTATCCGTACTCATCTGGGAACACGTCCTCGGTAAGCCGCTGCATTGGCTGGTGCTGGCGATGTCGGTGATCATCCTGTTGGCGGTGGGTTCCGACTACAACCTGTTGTTGGTGTCCAGATTCAAAGAGGAGATCCACGCAGGAATCAAGACCGGTATCATCCGGTCGATGGCGGGCACCGGTGCGGTCGTGACGTCGGCAGGCCTGGTGTTCGCGTTCACCATGATGTCGATGGTGGTCAGCGACCTCATCGTGGTCGGTCAGGTGGGCACCACGATTGGTCTCGGCCTGTTGTTCGACACCCTGGTGATCCGGTCGTTCATGACGCCGTCGATCGCCGCGTTGATGGGCCGGTGGTTCTGGTGGCCCCAGAACGTACGAACCCGACCGAACCCTTCGCCATGGCCGACACCGCCCCAGCACCCGGCGGAAACGCCGGTCAGTGTCGGCGCTGGCGATGAATCTCCAACCCGGCCAACCACATGAAGTGACTCAGGGCCGTATTTGTCTTGACGACAGTAGGATTGGTGTACCGACGGCTCAGCAGGTACCGGTGGCAGCGAATCCGCAGGGTACCGACGCCTTCTCCGGCGGCGCGAACGATGGAGTTTCCAGCGTCGTCGAATCGACTGTCATCGTGATGGTGTCTCCTGCGCCGCCGCTGCTGCTGTACGTGCTAGTGGGGTAGTCCGACGCATGTGCGGCGATGTCTAGACCGGCTGCCAGCACTGCAGAAATGCCTACTGCGGCGGCAATTGGCTTTATGGCCTTGTACATTTGACCTCCGAAAATATCCACAGCGATTGGTAGGCAACGCAATTGCTGTCTGCATTGCGGGGACTGCAGCCTATTGACGACTCAGCGGCCGAGCCGGACCCCGGCTTAGTTGGCCTTACCTTCCAATAGCCTTACCTTTAATGGCCTTACCTTAAAGCCATCGAATCTGACCCTAGCGGAGTGTGATGTCGTGAGCTAGATCACAAATCGGTGATGAGGATCACGGCCCAAACGGGAATAAATATGAGACTTACGGTGCTCGCAAGGTTTCGAAGAACCTGTGAATTGCCCATCTCGGCAGTCGATTACATCATCGAGCGGGCATCGTGCGCGTCGCTTACGCTGACGAAGATTGCAACGACCGAAGGACATGCAGATGACGTGGTTTCTCGCGCTTCAAGGCACGGCGCACATGACCAACCAGCCGTCCGTCTACGAGCTTCAGGACTCGGCGGACGTCGACAAGATCGCGCAGGAACTGGTCAGCTCCGCGACCCTGGACCGAGCTGTACCCATCCCTGCGGTGCTGCAGCAGAACGCTGGTGGGAAGCAGAGTGTGACCCTGTATGTGCGTCCGGCCGCCTGGGGTATGTGGGTGTTCTACCAACTGTCCGAAGAGGAACGGCGTCAAAACCTTGCGGAGAACCCGTTGCTCAACGCACTCTCCCAGGTGGCGCAACAACGCGGGTAGACATCGCCGGAGGCCTCGCCGAGCGACTGGTATCTACGGCGTCGCCGCGAGTCGCTCCAACCGCCAGGCGCCTCCTCCGAGCAGTTCGAGGTGGTGTTGGTGATGCGCTTCCAGCGAGCTGCGGTGACTGACGCTGACCACGGTGGTGGCTGGCAACTCGGCGCGGAGCAGCTCGTACATCGCCAGTGCCAGACCCTCATCCATCGCGGAGGTGGCTTCGTCGAAGAACACCGCCTTGGGTCTTGTCAGCAACACGCGGGCGAACGCGACGCGCTGCTGCTCCCCCGGTGAGAGGACCTTCGCCCAATCCTGCTCCTCGTCGAGCCGTTCCCGTAGATGGGGCAACGAGACGCGCGTGAGCACCTCGCGGAGCCGCTCATCGACGATGTCGCCCGACCTGGCCGGGTACGACACAACCGTGCGCAGATCGCCAAGCGGCAGGTACGGCAGTTGCGACAAGAACATCGTCTCGTGATCCTCGGCGGGCCTGCGCCAGACGCCGGTCGCCGCAGGCCACAACTCGGCGAGGCTGCGCAACAATGTGGTCTTGCCGCTGCCCGACGAGCCCGTGATGACCAGTGAGTCACCGCGCTCCAGCCGCAGATCGAGCGGGTCGATGAGCCGCTCGCCGGCAGGTGTGCGCACCTCGACGCCGTCCAGTTCGACGGAGTCGTCGCGGCTTGGTTCGGCAGGCAGCACCGGCAGTGCGCGGGCGCGTTCGTTGGCCTCCACGAGCCCGTGCAATCGGATGATCGCGGCGTTGTAGCTCGCGAACTGACTGTATGCGTTGCGGAAGAACGACAACCCCGACTCGATCTTCCCGAATGCGCCCGCGGACTGGGTCACGTCGCCCAACTTGATGGTGCCTGCGAACAGCCGCGGCGCTTGGAGCACAAACGGCAACGGAAGGATCGTCTCCGTCACCGTGTAGTTCCAACCGATCAACCCGAGTGTGCGCCGGACGTAGCGCCGATAGTTCGCGATGATGGCGACGAACCTGCTGTTGAGTTGTTCCCGCTCCGCGTTTTCACCGCGATAGAAGCCGACCGCCTCCGCGGCGTCACGCAGCCGCACCAAGGCATAACGAAACGCGGCATTTGTCTGCTCGTTGCGAAAACTCAATCGGATCAGTGGATGACCGATCCGAAACGCGACCACCGAAGCCGTAAGCACATAGGCGATGACTATCCAGAACAGCGCCCTGGGGATCTGGACCCCGAACAACGTCAGTGGCCCCGACAGCCGCCACAGGATCACCGCGAACGACGCCACTGAAGCCACCGAATTGACCGCTCCGAACAACAGGATGCTCTGCGAGTAGTACGACGGCACGTTGGGGCCGGTGCCAATCCCGGTGGTGAAGACGTCAATGTCCTGCTGAATACGCTGATCTGGGTTGTCGATGGTGGGTTCGGCGAACCGGCCGCGGTAGTACGCACGGCCGCTCAGCCAGTCCCCGGTGAGACGGTCGGTCAACCACACCCGCCAGCGGATGATGAAGCACTGGGTCAGGTACGTGTCGAAGAGGATCCGGGCGATGTGGATCGCGGCCAGGATGCAGAAGATGCCGATCGCCACCCAGAAGCCGTCAATTCCCGAGTTGCGCTGCGCCGCGTTGTTCGCGCCCGCACCGTGAAACGCCACCTGAAGCGCCGAGAACAGGTCGTTGTTGTAGTAGCTGAGCAGCACGGCGATGCGCACCTCGAGGATGACCGACAGCAGCAAAACCGCTAGCGTGGCCCACACTGGAAGACTTGCTCTGCCGGTGAAGTAGTCGCCGGTGACCCTCCAGAACCTCTTTGCCCAGGTGGTGTAGCGGATCAGCAGGATGGCGATCGCCAACACACACGCGGCGCTGATCGTCCAGACCTCGACGATCCACCACGTCGACGCCACGAGCTCGTTGCCCCAGTCGATAGATGGCTCGAATCTCTCCAACGGACCGCCCTCCGGTGCGGTGGCGCCCTGACGGCACCACGAAGCAATTCACGCGCAGGTATCGCTCGTTGAGGACCAGATGGCCTTCCGTCGGCGGTTCCGTTGCGCGACTGAGTATCGGCCTCGGTTCTGAACAACGTCGAAACAACCGCGACGACGATGGCAACCGCTGCTACGGTTCGGCTGAACGTTGTCTGCGAACCAGGAGACGCCTGCCGTGCCGCCACTGCTTCGTGACTTGCTCCGCCCCTACCGGCGGACCCTCGCAATCATCTTGGCCACGACGCTGGTGTCGATGGTCATGAGTCTGGCCGCACCCTGGCCGCTCAAGGTCATCCTGGACAACGTCGTCGCAAGCCATCCTCCCCCGTCATGGATCGCGTGGCTGTTCCCGTTGGTGGGCGGCACCACCAAGACCCACATTGCCGCGGCGGCTGGCATCGCCACGGTCGCGATCGCGGTGGTGAGCGGCGCCGCTTTCTACGTCGCCAGCTATTCGACGGAGAAGCTGGGGCAAAGCATCGGGAACGATCTGCGCGTCCGCCTTTATCACCACTTACAGGAACTGTCGCTCGCCTTCTACGACCACAACCGGGTCGGCACCATCCTCAGCACACTCACCACCGACGTTCAAACGATTCAGAGTTTCCTGTCAACCTCTACCCTCAACATCTTCACCGACGCCCTGACGCTCGTTGCGATGATCGTTGTGATGTTTTGGCTGCGTTGGGATTTCGCTCTAATCGCGCTCGCGGTGACGCCGCTGCTGATCATCTTCCTGGTGCGCGTCAACAAGGCGATCAAAACGGCCGTCAAGGACGTGCGCACTCGCCAGTCCGACCTACTCTCCACGCTGCAGGAAGGCCTTCAGTCGATCGAGGTGGTGCAGGCGTACTCCCGCGAGGACTACGAAGACCGTCAAGTCCGGAAAGTCAGCATGGACACTGTGACGGCATGGCTCAAGACGCGACGGCTGTCGGCGATGCTTTCGCCGGTGGTCAGCCTGGTGATCGCGGTGTGCACGGGCCTGGTGCTGTGGCGGGGCGCTCTGCTCATCCTGGCGGGGACGATGACTGCGGGCGCACTGACCGTGTTCCTGGCTTACCTCGCGCGGTTTTTCCAACCGGTACGCGCGCTCTCTCAAATGACCAACACGCTCGCCCAGGTTTCGGTGGGATTTCAGCGAGTCACTGCGGTGTGTGACGCCGACAGCGTGATCCCGGAACGTCCCGCCCCGGTCGAACCGCCGCCGTTCAAGGGCGAGATCACGTTCGAGAATGTCTCCTTCGGCTATGACCCCGAAGTCCCGGTGTTGCGCGACGTCTCGTTCAGGATCGCTCCGGGACAGATGGTGGGCATCGTCGGACCGACCGGCAGCGGGAAATCGACTCTGGTAAGCCTCATTCCACGATTCCGGGACCTGCACGGCGGCCGCATCATGATCGACGGTGCCGACATCGCCGACTACACGTTGCACGGACTGCGCACCCAGATCGGCTTTGTGCTCCAGAACACCGTGTTGTTGCGGGGAACCATCCGCGACAACATCGCGTTCGGCCGCCCTCATGCCTCCGACGAGGAAATCATGGAGGCGGCCAAACTCGCCAATGCCCACGAGTTCATCAGCCGCATGCCCGACGGCTACGCCAGCTTGGTCGGCGACCGCGGTTCGACGCTGTCCGGCGGTCAACGCCAACGCATCGGGATCGCTCGTGCACTGGTGCGCGACAATCCCATCCTCATCCTCGACGAGCCAACGGCCGCACTGGATGCCGAGTCCGAGCATCTGGTGATCGAGGCCCTGGAACGACTGATGGAGGGCCGCACGGTCCTCACAATCGCCCATCGCCTCAGCACGCTGCGCGATGCGCACAAGATCATCGTCATCAAGGACGGCGTGGTGGTCGAAGACGGCACTCAAGAGGAGCTGTTGGCACTCGACGGCGTCTACGCCGAGCTGCACCATCTGCAGTTCGACCAGCCCGCCTGAAACGGCGCCGCGTTCAACAGGAACTCATCGGCTTTCCAAACGGCCGGTGAACGGTTGATACGCCTGGGCGCGTGGGCGCCGGTGTTCTCGCCAAACACGGCGTTCGGCCCGTCTCCCTTGCTAGCATCCGGGCTTATCCACCGCTGGGTTGGAGATCTCTTCAGCAAGAACACAGTTAAGGAGACGAACAATGCTGACGATGCGGAATCACGGCGTTGAGGACTATGAGGCGTTGCGCCACATGGACAGCACGGACGTCGGTGAGCTGAGCGACGACGACCGCGCCTGTCTGGAAGAGCTGGGCCAGTATCTCGTCTCCACCGATGCGTGGCGGCGGTTCGGTATCTGGTTGCTGCACAAGCATTTCGAGCCGGAGCAGGGCGAGGTTTTCGTCGAGCGCGCCATCCGGTCGCCACGACGGACGGAAACTGCGCCTGTCATGCGCTCGGCTTTTGCCGTGCAGGGTCTGAGCACCACTGCGATCCGGTTCGACGATTCGGTCAGCGGTGGCGTGGGTGTCATCGGCATGGAATTCGCGGAGCCCGATGACTTCGGTGACACGGAGCCGCTGAGTGATGACGACGAGATTGTGCTGGGCGGCATTGCCGAGCGGCTGCAGGCCCACGACAAGACCCAGCGTTTCGGTGTCCGGTTGATTCGCAATCCGCTGGAGCTCTCCGACGCTGAGTTGCTCCACGAGACGTGCGACAGCGCCACCAGGACGCTGCACTGCACCGTCGGTGAGCGCGACGCGATGCTTGCCGACCAGCATGTCATTCAGACCGCGTGGAAGTGGCGTGTGGTGCAGGGCGGCTCCGATGCCATCGTGATGCAGGACTGCACCGCCGGCTGTGTACGGGTGGGTGAGGGCCACGATGTCGCCCACACCGCCTCGGGGACAGACGATTTCGACAATCCCACCACAGGTGAGCCGAACGAGCCGTTCTGATACCTGCCCGAGTCGGGTGACGTGCCGCCCGGCTGGACGTGAAGACGTTCCAGCCGGGCGGCAACACGTTGAGCGCGTTTCACGGATACTTTCGCCGATTCCTGACTTTGGTACCCTCGCCTGGCGCCGCGCGACGCGATAGGTTGCTACCCAGACTCTGGGGAGGGTGGGAATGAGCAAGGCCGCTACCAAGCGCGGAAGCAGGGCGGCGCTGGGCATCGCGGCGACCGTCGTCACGACCGCAGTCGCCGGCGTTGCTGCCACCCAGCCTGCCTCGATCTCGGCCCCCCTTGTCGATCTGGCTGCCCTGATCGTGGTCGGCAGCTCGACGCACCCCGACGGCAGCGGAAACGAGAACTTCTTCCAGGGAATGTTCAACGCGCCGCCGTACAACACCGGCGATGACCTGCTGCATGTCAACTTCTTCACCGGCCCCTGGGGCATCAATCGGGCGCTGCAGGACCACTCCGGCGAGACGAACGCCGTGCTCTCATCCGGCTGGGGTGCCGCCAACGCGAGCTTGCTGCTGATGAAGCTGCAGTTCCAGAAGGATCCCGCGCTGCCGCAAACGCTCTTCATCCTCGACAACAACGTCGCCCGGCCCGACGGTGGCTTCGGCACCAGATATCCCTGGTTCGCACTGATCGGGGTCAACCCCATCCCATCGCCGACCGATACCGATGCCCTCGGCGTGGTCGATGTGGGCTACGAGTACGACTACAACTCGAATGCGCCTGCCGACGTGCTCAACCCGGTGGCCGCGGTCAATTCGTTGGTCGCGTACCTCAACGGCCACCTCAACCAGAATGACCTGGACCTGCCGGTCAACGCCGACGGGTCCCCCTCGGTCACGTGCGGCACCGCCAACACATGCGGCATCACCGACAACGGTGCCGTCCTCGAGTGTCCCGACGCGCAGTGCGGCACCGTTCCGGCCGGCGACCGCGTCGCGGCATACGTCACGGTGCGCGGAAACACCACCTACGTCACCTACACAAGCGACGGTCTGCCGCTGACCAATTTGATCCGTGACGTCGTGCCGTTCGGCAACGCCATCGCCGATCGAACCGAACCGGTGCTGACCAAGATCGTCAACTCGGCGTACCCCAACGGCAACCCCATTCCCGCAGACCCGAGCAAGTACCAGCCTGCGACACCGTTCTCGTCGCTGACACAGCTCGCCGCGTCGGCCGCGACAGCCCGTTCCGCGTCGAAAGCGACGTCGACCACGGCGGTTATGGCCGACGATGCAAAAACATCCGGTACGGCGGCCGTCACACCATCCAAGAAGCGGATGCCCCTCACCAACGTGCTGCGCCTGGGCGGCAAGGCCACGCCGCCATCCAGAACTGATGCGGGCAGGCCGTCACACACGTCGGATCCCTTTGCTACCATTGAAAAGTCGACGAAAGACGAGCAGCACGACGCAGAGCCGACGAAGCCCGGGAACTCCACCGAGTCGAAAGAGAACGCCGCCGGTGCGGCGGAAGGCGACGCCTCCTGACACTGGCACAGTCGTAGGCATGGCTGCACGCGACCACGCGTACTGGAACCACAACGCCGCCTAGCACCCGTGGCTCCTCGCCATCGCCGCCGAACATCGCGGCGATGTCCTCGATGTCGGTTGTGGTGACGGCCTTCTCGCTCAGCGGCTCAAGGCCGGTATCGCGATCGCCGACCGACGGACGGCACTGCGGCACGTCACTGTCTCGCAAGCGCAGTTCGAGGGTTACCAGGCAGGTGAGCTCAGGTTCGACCTCCAAGGCGCGGGACTTGTTGACTCCGACGGGTGAGATAGCGGTGGTCGGCTGTGCCGCCAACAGGACTGTGCGCGACTGGGTTTTGGTCGGCGAGGTGTTACCCGATGCGTCGGTGCGACGAGCGCTGTATTACCGATACCTACTGCGCTGACGCAGACGGTAGCTCGAACGCGTTTGTCATCTAGGGAGTTTCGCCTCGATCTTGTCAGCGACATCGGCGGCCGCCGTGATGGCGGTCTGCTGCTGCGGCTTGCATGCCTGAATATCAAGAATCAAGTTGGCGACGAGCGACAGCACACGCTGACACGACCTCGTCTGGTCGCCTGTGCCCCGAGTGTACGGGAGTGCAAGCCGCGTATCGGTTTTGGTCAGTTCACCACTCACCCACTTGGGAAGTGTCTGGCCATTGAGCTGGATGTTGAGCGTGTGATTGCTGCACTTCGACCATCGGTCCGTCGACTCAGTGAAGAACTCCCCCGCCCCATCGGCGGTACGGTAGGAGACGATCGATTGAACGACCAGGAAATTCCATAGGTCGATGTCCGGTGCCCGAACCAGCTGTTGGCGCACCGACTTCCAGTGACTGGACTCGTAGATCGGTGCTTCGTTGACCTGCCAGACTCCGAGGCAGTTGAGATTGGGCAGGAGATTTCGATGGTCACCCATCTGCGCCACGGGCGTGTGCGGCGTCATCCCGCTCGTGGCCATGATCGAGTTGAGTTCGTCCGCGGTCAGGAGCGACGCGGTAAGGGCGGAGTCCGGAACCAACTTCGGTGCTTGCGATGCGCCAGACGCGGCGCCTCCACCGCAGCCGGCCAGCATGAAACTGAGCGCGAGAACACTAAAAAGACTGCGTCTCACCGAATTACGCGTGCGTCCCGGCCGCAGCGCAGGCCATCTGGACCTTTTCAGCCTGGTTGTTCATCTCGGTCGCGGTGGAGTTCAGGCTGTCTCCGGGGATACGCAGCCCCATCTTGACAAGCAGCTTGGTTGCTCCGAGCGACCAGACCCGCATCGGATCGGAGATGTCCGGCTGCAACCCAGGCGTGTTGGCTGCGTCCATCGCCGTCGCAGCCGATTCCCGAAGCGCCGTCCTGCCCAACTCGTTGCTGCTGTCGACGGCGGGGTCGTTGTAATCAGACCCTTCGAAGGAGTCGGCGAAGTCCCCGTAGTACTGCGAGGAGCCGTCCAGAACCTGGGCGAACGTCCCGCAAGCCGTCGCAGCGGCGTCAGTGACGTTGTCCGACGGGTCAACTGGGGTGACCACCACCGGCCCTGGCGAAGAGCCATCGGTGCCGACGTCGTCGGCGGAGGCCGCAGGAGTGACCGACAAGCCGATGCAGAATGCGATCACAGACGCCACCAGCGCCCGCCCACCCACGTGGGATGACTTCAATGTTTCCTCCAAAGTAGTCGGTCTCGCAGGGTCGATAGGTGCTCAGTGTTCACCCTCCGGCAGGCCGTCGCCCAGCCAGCCAAACCCACGTCGACGAGCCCCGTCCAGTCTCGAGGGCAGTGAGTAACGCGAACAACGGTCGATCGGTCAGGTGTCCAGCTCGTGAACTACCGGCCAATGGCCGTTATCTAATTGCGGTCCATCGGCTTTCGTAATCCTGTGAGGACGATTGCGGCTGTCTGTGGTCCGGACAAGACCGCAGGCCGGAGACGCCCACTAGATGGAAACGTGGCCCGAACTGTTTGCGGTCCGTTCACCGTTTTGAAACCCCACCATTAGAGGCTCCCTCGCGACAGATCCGTTACAGATCCGTTGTCTTCCGACCCATGAGAGGCGCCGAAACCACCATGTTGAACCGCTTTGCCATGCTGGCATCCGTCTGCGTCGCGATACCGGTGGCGGCCGCGCCCCTCGCGCAGGCTGATCCGCCTGCGCCTCCGGATCCCGCGGTGCCTGTGAACGCGACCAATCCGCTGCCGCCGGAGGGTGGCGTTCCGTCGGGACCTCCCGGGGTCCTCGACACCCCGGATGGCTGGCATCTGGAAGTGGTCGGCGCCAATGAGACCCAGCTGCCGGTGGCCCCGTTGACCACCGCGCTCTCCTCGCGGGAGTACCTGGTCGCGGGCACCTTCACCGGCAAGATCACCGGCGGCGGCAAGACCAAGCTGACCGGCGGATCGATGGAGGCCGGCGAGCAGATCGGCTGCGGCATCATCTCCGATGAAACCGAGATCAACCCGGGCGCCAGCTTCACCCCCGGCATTGCCATTCCGTTCACCGGGGCGCCCTCGACGTTCGGTGTCAGCCTGCAGGGCAAGGTGTACCTCAAGCCCGGCACGGTCACCACCGTGGCGATCGATAAGAAGTCGTTCAAGGGCACCTCGACGCGCATCACCCTCACCGGGGTGCGGATCAAGACCGACCAGTGCGCCGGTCAGTCCTTCATCCGCTCCTACGCCACGCTGACGAGCTCGACCGACAACACCGACGACGTCATCACCTACCTCGGCGTCACCAAGGCCGTCTGATGCCCACGAACTCGAACGGAACACACCCCATGTTGAATCGTTTTGCCGCACTGGCCGCGTGCTCGTTGGTCCCGCTGACGACCGCGCCGATGGCGGTGGCCGACCCGCCGGCCGACGACCCGGGGCCGCCGCCGGACACCGGCGTCGTCGCCTCCAGTGACCCCGCCGTGGTGACCAGCCCGGATGGCTGGGTGCTGACGGTGGCCGCCAAGGACGAGACCCAGCTGCCGATCGCGCCGCTGACCACCGCGGTGTCCTCGCGCGAATACCTCGTCGGCGGCACGTTCACCGGAACGGTCACCGGCGGCGGCAAGACCACGCTGAGCGGCGGCGTGCTGGAAGCCGGCTACCAGATCGGCTGCGGTATCGAGCTGGGCCAGGTCCGGTTGATCGGCCAGGCCGGCATCACCGTGCAGGCCAACCCGTTCACCGCCGGCCTGGTCCCGACCGGTCTGCAGTTCCCGCTCTCGGGCACCATCGAGATCCACCCCAAGCCGGGCACCGTGTCCACGGTCACCGTGGACAAGAAGACCTTCAAGGCCGCCCCGGTGCGCGTGACGCTCAAGGACACCCACATCAAGGTCGACGGCTGCGTCGGTCAGTCGTTCATTCGTTCCTACGCGACGCTGACCAGCTCCACCACCGACACCGACGACGTCGTGGCCTACTACGGCGTCACCAAGGCAGTCTGACATCGCGCATGGGCCGGCACCGGAAGAAAGCACTACATCCACGGAGAACCGCCGTCACCAGCGCTGCGGCAGCAGGTTTAGTTACCTTCGGAGCGGCGGTCGCCTTCTCGGCGACCGCTGCCGCGGACCCGCCTCCTCCTGACCCGCCGCCCCTGCCGGTGCCCGCGGATCCGGCACCTCCGCCGCCACCACCCGGTCCGACGATCCCGGTGATCGGCGCACCGCTCGGACCGACCGGGTTCGACGTGCTGGCTCAGGCGGGGCAGCCCGCCAACGATGTCCCTGGCTCGCTTGGCGCGCCTCAGGTCATCGGCCTGGACAGGGACAGCGTTCTGGGCCAGCTCCCGATGCCGTCGGCACCGGGCCCGAATCCGGGGACGCCCCCGAGCTTCAACGTGTTCAACAACGCGTACGGAGTACAGCAATACGAGAAGCCCTCGGCACCGGGCCAGGGCGAAGTATTCGATGTGCCTCAAGGCCAGGAGAACGACGACGTCAGCAAGCGCGAGTGGTTCGGTCGCTACATCGACATGTACCGCGCGGGGATGCTGAAGGGCGGACTGCTGGGGCAGATGCCGCAGGAACAACTCGGCGAGGCGCTGCCGGGTACGGCACCGCCGCCTGGCACCAACATTCCTCCCGGTCTGGTGCAATTCCAGCCAGACCCGGCCGCACCTCCGGATGGCGCGCCTCCGCCACCCCCGGCACCGGGGGCACCGCCACTGCCACCTCCACCACCGGCAGGTTGACGGGCCTCAGCACCAACGGATCTGAGCGCGACGGGTCACATCCCTAGGGATGTGACCCCGTTTGCGTCGGCCGCACCGTCTTGTCCGTTTTCCGCCAGCGGCGCGCGCGCTTGGCTTCTTAGCGTCGTGGCATGCAAACATACGTCATCTCGGACGCACGCCCCGCAGTTCTGTCGACACCTGTGGTCTGGTTCATGGCGCTCGCGGCGGCGCTGGGCACTGCCAGCATCTATCCCCTTCAACCGGCGATCGCCGACGTGGCGGGATCCCTGCACGCATCACTTGCGACAGTTGGCGTTGCCCTGGCGTGTGGACCGCTCGGGTACCTCGCCGGACTCGCCCTGCTCGTGCCGCTCGTTGACCGGTTGGCGCCAAGCCGTGTGCTGTCAACACAATTCGGTGCACTCGCCATCGCGCTGACCGTCAACGCCGCCGTCGGCACACCATGGCTCCTCGGCCTCGTCATCGGTGTGATCGGCGCCGGATCGTCGGTTGGTGCGCAATTGAGTTCGGTCGCGGGGCGGTTCGCGAATCCGCGTCGACGTGCCACCGTCCTTGGCATCGTCACCGCAGGCATCTCGGCGGGAATCCTCGCAGGCCGCATCGTCGGCGGTTGGCTCAACGACGAGATCGGCTGGCGTGGAATGTTTCTCATGTTCGGGACTGCGTGCGCCATCATCGCGGTCTCGGCTCTGTTCGTGCTGCCCGGCGCAACCGGAAGCACGACATCGGGCTACCTCGCCACCCTGCGCGGGCTCCCAGGACTGTACGTCCACTTTCCGCGGCTTCGGCTCGCGGCATGCCGTGGGTCCCTCTGGTTCTTCGCGTTCTGCGCGGTATGGGCGGGCCTCGGCGTCGCACTGTCGCAGCCGCCGTTCTCGTACTCGTCGGAGCGCATCGGCGCATACGCATTGGCCGGACTTCTTGGCATCGTCGGAACCCGCGTCGCAGGCGCATGGACGGACAGGGTCGGCGCGCGCACGGTGCTCCTGATCGGACTCGTCATCGCGTTCACCGCAGCCGTGACGCTGGGCGCTTGCCTGTCGAACACGGCTGTCACGCTGGCATGCCTTGCCCTGTTCGATGCCGGTCTGTTCGCCGCCCAAGTGGCCAACCAGAGCACTGTCCTGGCGATCGACCCGACCGCGCCTGCGCGGTTCAACAGTGCCTACATGCTCGTCTACTTCATCGGCGGCACTCTCGGCACCGCGTTCGGCGCTGCCGCCGTCGGGTGGTTCGGATGGCCCGCCACGATCGCCGTCGTCGTCGGCGCCATCGCGCTCGCCATCATCACCACCATCGCCGCTCGCCCGGCGGCACGCTTTAGGCTGAGCCCGTGTCCGATCCAGTTCTGGTCCAGGTCGACGATCACGTCACCCTCATCACGGTCAACGACCCCGAACGCCGCAACGCCGTGACCGCCGAGATCTCTGCCGCCCTCCGCGCCGCGGTCGACGCCGCGGAAGCCAACCCCGACGTGCACGCGCTCATCGTGACCGGCGCAGGCAAGGCGTTCTGCGCCGGCGCCGATCTCACCGCGCTGGGCGCCGCGACCGAGGACGGCCTGCGTGGCATCTACGACGGCTTCCTCGCCGTCGCAAACTGCGCCTTGCCGACGATCGCGGCGGTGAACGGCGCGGCCGTCGGCGCGGGGCTGAATCTCGCGCTGGCCGCCGACGTCCGAATCGCCGGTCCGGCAGCGCTTTTCGACGCGCGATTCCAGAAGCTCGGTATCCATCCCGGCGGCGGCGCCACGTGGATGCTGCAGCGTGCCGTCGGCCCGCAAGTGGCGCGCGCCTCGCTGCTCTTCGGCATGCGGTTCGACGCCGAGGCAGCGCTGCGTTACGGGCTGGCGCTCGCGGTCGCCGACGACCCCGTCGCAGCCGCACGCGAACTCGCCGCAGGACCAGCCGCCGCACCCCGCGACGTGGTCATCGCCACCAAGGCCTCGATGCGCGCGACTGCCAATCCCGGCTTCGTCGACACCGAGCAGCACCGCATCGCAGTGGACACGGAGCTTGGTCCGCAGGCGGCGTCCATCGAATCGCCGGAATTCGCCCGTCGGCTGGCCGCCGCCAAGCGCCGTTAGTCAGCTCGCCGGCTGCGCGTAGAGGCTCTTGCCACCGCAGACGTACAACACCTGACCGGTGACCGCCCGCGCCGTTGGGCTCGCGAGGAAGCGCGCCGCGTGTGCGACATCGGCCGGGGCGCCGAGCGTTCCCATCGGCTGCGCTTTCAATAACCGCTCCATCACTTCGGGTGGTTCGGCTCGCAACAGCGGCGTGTCGATCAACCCGGGCGCGAGACAGTTCACGGTGATGCCGTACTTGGCGAGTTCGATCGCGAGCGCGCGAGTAGCCGACACCACGCCGCCCTTCGAGGACGCATACGAAACCTGGCCGAACCAGCCGAGCCAGGCGCGCGACGCGATATTGATGATGCGCCCGGATCTCCTCGGGATCATGCTGCGGGCCGCCGCCTGAGAACACAGGAACACACCCGTCTGATTCACCGCGACGGTCCGCTGCCAATCATCATCGCTGACGCGGCGTACGCCGCGGTCGATACTGATGCCTGCGTTGTTGACCAGAACGTCGACTGGTCCAAGTTCGGCCTCGACCTTGCCGAACAGCGCTTCGACCGCCGGCCGCGACGTGACATCGGCAGCGATACCGACGGCTCTGCCACCGTCGTCGACCATCGCCGCAGCCGCGGCGTCGGCTGCCTCACCGGCGATGTCGGCCACTGCCACCGTCGCGCCGGCAGCTGCCAGCTCGCGTGCGATCGCCAGGCCTATTCCACTCGCCGCGCCCGTGACGACAGCAACCTGTCCTTCCAACAGCATGTTCAACTCCTCTGTCACACAGACAAACTCGACAGGAGGCTGGCGCCTCCACAGCAATGCAGGACCTGGCCGGTGATGTAGCCGCTGCGTCGATCCAGGAAGAACCTGATCGTCGCGGCGATATCCTCCGGCGTCACCGGCTCACCCGTGAGCGGCACAGGTTCGTACAGGTGGGTGCCCGGCGCGGGTCCGGCAGCACGACGGGCGGCGGCATCGGGCGGAACCGCGATCACAGCGTTGACGGTGATCCCCGCCCGCCCGTGCGCGAGCGCTAGGCTTCGCACCGCCGCTACCAATCCAGCAGCCTTGGCCGCAAGGCGGGGCCGGCTTGGCCACCCCAGCCAGTCACGACTGCCGACCGCCACCACCCGGGCGCCGCCATCCGCTGCGGGTGACATGTGCGGCCGCAAGGCGTCAACCAAATCCATCAGTGCCACAGCGGGATCGGGTTTGATACCTTCGCCTTCCGCCAACAGCCCGGGGATGTACACCACGCCGGTGACGGGGCCTACCGTGACAGGCGGTACATCGGCGTCACCATGGCGCACGACCAGCCGCCAGCCGCCCTGCTCCATCGAACGCACCGCCGCCTCCGTGACGGCATCGTCGCCGTGCGACAGCACGTATGCAAGCCCACTCATTCGTCTGCTCCTATCGATTGCTCAAGATGTGGACCGCGCAAGCGCCGTTGTCGACGCCGAAGATGCCGCCGCCGGTCACGTGGGTGAGCGCCACCTGCGCACCGGGAACCTGCAGTGCCCCGGCCTGTTCGGTGAGTTGCCAATACGCTTCGCAGATCTGCGCGACGCCGGTCGCCCCGACCGGATGGCCCCGCGACAACAGTCCTCCGCTGGGACTCACCGCCACGCGCCCGTCACGGTCGAACTGCCCGGTAGCCACGGCGGCGTGTGCCTTGCCACGTTCGGCGATGCCCAGCGCCTCGGCATGTAGCAGTTCCGCTATGGCAAACGCATCATGGAGCTCGACGAGATCGAGATCGTCAGGCCCGAAACCCGATTGGGCATACGCCGCATCGGCCGTCCGCTCGGTGATGTCGGGCCATGTCATGTCGCGGTAGCCAGTCGAGAATCGACCGGACCGCACCACGCTCGCCGCGACACGCACGTGCGGACCGGGTAGGCCCTTGGCCACCCGTTCCGAACACAGCACCACCGCGGCCGCCCCGTCGCTGTTGGGGCAGCAGTGCAACAGCCGGAGTGGATCCGCTACCGGGCGGGAGTTGTCGACGTCCTCCAGCGTTACTTCCTTCTGGAAGTGCGCACGCGGGTTTCCGGCACCGTTGCGGCGGTTCTTGACCGACACGTTGGTGAGGTCCTCCGCCGCGGCGCCCCAGTCGTGCAGGTAGCGCTGCGCGCGCATCGCGTAAGCGGCAGGCATCACCATGCCCTGTGCGATCTCGATGTCGTTGGTCGTCAGCGGCAGGGTGCCACCGCCGAACGCGGACAAGTTCTCCGCCCCGAACGCGATCGCGCAGTCGGCCGAGCCCGATGCCACCGCCTGCCAGGCCAGGTTGACAGCCGAAGCGCCACTGGCACACGCATTTTCAACGGTGAAGACCGGCTGGCCCGAAACTCCGACCCGCTGCATCACGCGCTGTGCGAGCAGGGAGCCACCGTACACCGATCCGCCGAAGCCGACGTCCACCAGACCGGGATCCACGCCCGCGGTCGCCATCAGCTCGCTCACGGCACGATAGCCGAGTTCGTCGGTCGCGGTACCTCGATGCTTACCGAACGGGTGAACACCCGCGCCTGCAACGAATACCTCTGCGCTCATCGTGTCTTTCCTTCCGCTGTTGCAGCGACGGTGTAGGACAGCAGGGGGCCGTCGTCATCGGACCCGATGGCGGCCAGGCGCAACTCGACCGGGGTTCCCGGCGTCAGCGCCTCGGCCGACTCCGCATGCGCGAGCAACCTGACCCCGTCGAGGTCGACGTACGCCAGCACGTACGGCGCCTCGAATCCTGGCGGGCCGATGCGTACGACGCTTGACGCGTAGGCGATACCCGACGTCGAGGTCAGCTCCTCGCTCATGTCCCGTGACGCGCATGTCGAACACTGGGCGCGGGCCGGGAACCAGGCGCTGCCGCAGTCCCGGCACCGAGTAATCCGCAACACCGCAAGGGTGCCGTCGGTCAGGAAGTTCTCCGCACCGATGGCCCGTTCGGCCGGTGGGGCAAAGGAATTGGTCATGAGGTGTCCTTTCGTCGGTATCATCGGCCCTGGTATTCAGGCTCGCGTCGCTGCGCGAAGGCGGTACGCCCCTCCACGCGGTCGTGGGTGTCGCGCAGAATCCCCCACAGCAGCTGTTCGAGTTCCACCGAACGGCTCAGCGGCAGATCCTCGGTACGCGTCGCCAGAGTCTTGATGCTGCGAATCGCGAGCGGACCGTTGGCCGAGATCCGGTCGGCGATCTCGAGTGCCCGCGCCAGGAGGTCATCGGACGCCACCACCTCGCTCACCAGGCCCACCCGATGGGCCTCCGCGGCGTCGATGCGGTCACCGGTCAGCAGCATCTGCATCGCCACGGCCCGCGGCACCGCACGCAGCAGCTTCGACACACCGCCGACCGCGGGAACGCTGGCCCAGCGCGCCTCTGGCAGGCCGAATGTCGCCGTCGTGCTGGCGATCCGGATGTCGCAGTCCAACGCGATCTCCGCCCCGCCGCCCAGCGCGTGACCGTTGACGGCGGCGATGAGCGGTTTGGTGATGCCCAACTCACTGATCGTGATCGCCCGCACGTAGAGGCCGGACTCCACGCTCTGGTCATAGGGCAAGAAGTAGGTCTCGGCGAAGCCCGCGTCGGACGGCATGGTGCGCTTGAGGTCCGCACCTGTGCAGAAGGCGCGCTCGCCGGCCCCGGTGATGACCGCGACCAGAAGGTCCGGGTCGTCACGGAAGTCGCGCAACGCCGCGTTCAGGTCGATCATCGACTCGACATCGAGCGCGTTCAGCGCATCCGGGCGGTTCATCCGCAGGACGAGAGTCCGTCCCTTGCGGTCGGTTTCGATGGTCATGCCTCGACTCCCGCTCGCTCCGGTCCTCCGTCGTTGCCTCGACTCCCGCTCGCTGCGATCCTGATTCGCGGTCGCCTTCGGGTGCTCATGTCAGCCCACTGCTCCTTCCGATGCCATGGCGTCATAGGTGTCCTCGGAAACGCCGAGAAGCTCGATGCAGACGTCCCGGGTGTCCGCGCCGAGCAGCGGTGCGGGCGATCGCAGATGTCCGGCACTCTCCGAAAACCGGTACGGAATGCCGTCGTAGACACTGGATCCCATCACCGGATGGTCGAGCGTGACCCAATGCCCGCGGTCGCGAAGCTGGACGTCCGAGTGGACGAGGTCGTCTGCGGTGAGCACTGCCGACGCCGCTACCCCGTGGTCGGTCAACTCGGCAGCCAGCCGCTCCGCGTCCCAGGCGCGGGTTGCCGCGCCGATCAGCCTGTCGAGTAGTGGTCGTGAGTCCCGCCTGCCGTCGGGGGCCGCCAGCCCGAGCGATTCCGGCAGGTGCAGAACGAGACGTGTAGCGGCCCACTGTTCGTCGTCGAAGACCGCGATCGCGCACCATCGGTCCTCCCCTGCGCACGGGTAGACGCCGTGGGGTGCCGCCACGTCGTCATCGTTACCTGCGCGACCGACGGCGGCGCCCGCGGCTGCGGCGACGATCGCCGGTCCGATCGCGTTGATCGTCGACTCCAACTGGGCGAGTTCGATGTACTCCCCCTGGCCGGTACGTCGCCGCTTGCGCAGCGCGGCCAACACCGCGACGGCCCCGTGCAGCGGGTTGGGGACATGGTCGGGATAGTTGGTGCCGGTGCCGACGGGCGGAGCGTCGTCGTAGCCGGTGAGCCCGAGCAATCCCCCGGCTGCCGCGATGGTCAGCCCATAGCCGCGGCAATCGCGGTGCGGCCCTTCGGTTCCCAGCATCGGCATCTCGAGATAAATGACATCGGGTCGCGCG
>Ga0207708_10000921_pt1 | contig 22042 bp, 20 predicted proteins | sample KBSK5101metaG_FD_184340 | JGI IMG/M metagenome (GOLD analysis project Ga0207708, IMG submission 184340) | Corn, switchgrass and miscanthus rhizosphere microbial communities from Kellogg Biological Station, Michigan, USA - KBS K5-10-1 metaG... | ecosystem: Host-associated > Plants > Roots >...
GATCGCGAACGCGTTCAACCGCTTCGTCACAAAGTTTCCAATCAGGTTGTGGACTGCAATTGCGCCCTCGCGTGTAGCGCCAGCCTCATATCTTTCACGATGTAAGGCAAGGCCTTCGACCGCACGGCTGACCCCGGCTTCATCCTCCAAGGTTCTCGTCAGTTGAAAACGCGGAAGCCGGCATTTTCTACGATTGGTCGGTTGCCGAATCCGACCCTGCTGCTATAAAGTTAGCTTGAACCGCAGCTTACGGTCGGCCGGCAAGGGTCGGAATTGTCTGTCCCTGAACGCCCGAGGCAACTGCAGGGAACAAGATGGTTTACGTCGCTATTGTCGTTGAGGCTCGACGCGGCCAGCGACCGACGGCCAGTCGAAGCGATGGCTGCCCCCTGGACGTCAGCCGGGCGGAAGCATGCGCCGAACAGTTCACCCCAACTTCACTCCCTCGCTAGGAAGGACAGCATGGACAAGCTCGTGAGACGTGTCACCGTTGTTCAAAGCAGTGGCGATCATCGCGAGGCGAAAGTCGTCTACGAAAACGATGAAGACGAAGATGCCGACGACGAGGGTCCGGGCACGCCCAACTTCAAGCGGCTCGAACGTAGCGTCCGGCATATGTTGAAGGCCCAAGTGATTGCGGCCCAAGACGCCTATCAGCGGCATCTCGATTCCGTTGCCAAAGGTGGAAACAGCTGGATGATCGACGATCCCGGCAACTTCATGAAGGCGCGCAAGAAGGCTCTCAAAGAGATGCGCAAGGCGTCGCCATTCGGGATGCCGAAGATGGAGTTTGATGACGACGACGACGATGATGACAATTGAAGGAGATGGAGATGGCAACCACCGCGACGGGCGCTCCCGAACAACGGGAGTCTCGAGAGCAGGATAAAGCCGGCAAGTCGCAGATCGTGGTCGTCGATCTCGACGAGCCGCAATCGCCGGTGGCGGTCAAACGCCTCCGTAAAGGAAAGGGCAAGCTGTTCAATCACGTCGAACGGATCGTCAAAGACCTCGTCGACGACGGCACCGTCAAGGCCAGTGCACAGCCGGTCGTGATCGTGGTGCGCGAAATTCCAGCGCCGCCTTGGGCCATGTTCGGCCACGACGACGACGATTGAGCCGGATCGGTAGCGCCTGGGCCGCATTCGGGCTTTGGGCGTTCGACCCGGAACGGCCATCGAACCAACGGCGCGCCCGCGACATGCGCGGGCGCGTGGAGCCAGACGGGAGCGAAAAACGCCTTAGTTCGGTCGCGATTGTACTCTGAGCGCTGTCTGATGGCAGGCCTTGGCTTCGCAGCGCCAGCAGGCGACCGGGGCGGCGCCCCAGGTCTCGTCAGCTTCTCTAAATTATGACTGAGAAACCCAGTCCTTCAGCCAGCCGGCCGATGTCCTCGATCGTTGCGATGTCCAGGCGTCCGCAGAGATGCTCGCTCTGATATCCCGATAACGCCAGCACGATCGTCTCCGCCGCGCAGGATACCAGTGCGTTCTCGCGTTCGGGCGCTTCCACATGTCCCAACACCGACGACGGCGGTGGCAGGAGCAAGGCTCCGCTCAGCAGCCGCAGGTCGGCGCGCTGCTTGGCCAGGTCTGGAGCGAGGTTGAAAGGGCGCGACACGTCGCAGACGAGCGCGCCCTCGCGCAGATGGCGGGATGCAATAAACGGCTGAACCGCGCTGGTTGCCGACAGCACGATATGGGCCTGGGGAAGATGCTGATCGATATCGGTGGTGATGGTCATTCCCACGTCCTCGGATCGTGGTGCGGACGTCCCCCCACCGGCGATCCGGGCCGCCCATGTGCCGGGCGTAAATTCCCGTCCGGCGGCGGCACGAGCAGCCACATGTCGTCTGCAGTCCTCGGCCACCTCCCGCAACTTTCCGAGGCTCGCTTCCGTGGCGAGGGGATTGCCGACCAGGATCAACTGCGCGGCCCGCTCGGCGCACAGCAGGCTCAGGGCGTGGCCGATTGCGCCGGAGGCGCCGACGACCGCGACCGTGCACTCCGCAAGTGCAAGGCCGTGCTTGGCGCAGGCCGCCTCCACGCTACGAATCGCGGTCCACGTCGTTAGGCTGTTGCCGCTGGTTATTGTCAGTCCCGGTCGTTGCCGCAACGCGAGGCCGCCGTCGGCGACGATCGAACTGAAACCTCCCAGTCCCACGACCTTTGCGCCGCGTTCGCTGGCCAAATCGACCGCGTTTTGCACGAGCGTTACCGCGGCGTTTCCCGAGAGAGCGAGAAGTTCCGATGGCAGGTGCGGCAGCACGATCAGTTCGCCATCTGCAACCCTGCTGTCCGTGGCCTCGATCGCGAGCTCATCGAGCGGGAACGGTTTGACAAACTCGGCGATGCGCGACCGCAGTCCGGTCAACTGCTCGTCGCTGAAAGGCTCCAGCGTCGAATCGAAGCGGCGCAGGTCGCCAGTGGCTAGAAGGTGAACGACGAATGCGAAGCGGGTGCGGTCCTTCCTCAGCGCGCCCCGCGAGATGGCGTGTTGAGGCCGCTTTGAGTCGCTGAGCTTAGACGGCGTCGGGGCGGAAGCACCATCCATCAGGTGCGCAAGGAGCTCACCCGCCGCCCCGCGCTGCAAGATGTCCAGCAGTCGTCTCAGTGACTCGATCAGTTGGTCGCACAGGGTTTCGTCAGCGATCAGCGGAGGCTCGATGCGCAGCACAGTGCCGTTGGTAAAGGATGGCGCGATGCGGATGTGCTCGACATTCAACAGGAAACTGACCGCCATATACAGCAGGAGTCCGTGCTGCTGCATGACCGCGAGCATTCCAGTCTGGGTATCTGCGATGTGTTCGAGGTCCAAGTCCACGCCGATCATCAAACCGCGTCCGCGGATGTCTGCGACCAGCAATGGATATTCGCTTTGGAGCTGCCGCAATTGCTGCTGAAGTCGCCGCCCGAGCGTGGCCACCTGCCGCACCAGACGTTGGTCGTCCTTGGTCAGTTCATCCATCGTCGCCAATGCGGCGCGGCACGCAAGCGTGTTTCCCGCGAATGTGGACCCGTGCCGCAAGTCGAAGTGTTCCGTGTACACTGATTGCTTGTAGAGACAGGCGCCGATCGGCATGAGTCCGCCGCCGAGCGCTTTGGCAAGCGTGAGGATGTCGGGCGTCACTCCTTCCGCTTCGCAGGCGAACAGGGTGCCCGTCCGTCCAAGACCGGTCTGCACTTCGTCAACGATGAGCAATGCGCCAAAGCGGTGACACAGCTCCGCCGCCTTCGCCAGATAGCCTTGGGGCGCGACATGGATTCCTGATTCACCCTGGATGATTTCCACCACGAAGGCCGCAAAAAAGTCGGGCCGAAATTCAAGCGTCGTCTGCAGTGCCTCGAGATCGCCGAACGGCACGTAGTTGAAGCCCGGCACCGGTGCGCCGAAGCCGCGCTGGAAGAATTCCCTTCCGGTCGCGGACATTCCTGCGAGCGTGAGGCCATGGAAGCCGTCGCGAGCCGATAGGATTCCAAGTCTGCCCGTGCGCGCGCGCGCGAGTTTGATCGCCGCCTCGACCGCCTCCGCACCGCTGTTTGTGAAAACGGCGTGACTGAGCCCCGCGGGGGAGACCGCGAGCAATCGTTCCGCGAGCTCGCCTGCCGCCACGGAAATCGACGTGATCACGAGATTGGGGCGCGACTCTCGCCGGACTGCCTCCAACGCGTCCCAAATCGGTTCAGGATCGTGACCGAACGGAACGGCTCCGAATTGAGCGATGAAATCCGCGTAAGGCGTTCCCTCGGCATCGAACAGAAAACATCCCTCGCCGCGTACGAATTTCTTGTCGAGAGCAAGTCGCTGATACAGAAAACCCTTGTACGGCGCGACGTACCGAACGTAGGGATCCTGTTCGTCCTGGTGCCAATCCGGTACCGACGACAATACGATCGCTTGGTCGTCCAGGGAAAAGCGCTTGGTCCGGGCGGCGTCCGGGCGTGGTGTGGTCGCGCCGGCGTCCGGCGACTTCAAGAGCTCGACCAATTCGGTCTTGTGCCGCGCTAGCAGTTCCGCGGCGGCCTTGCCGAGGGTGCCCTTACGGGCGCTGAACCGCAGATCGGCACCGTCAACCCATAGCTTGACGCCGCGATCGCGCAGATCGCTCAACAGCTCCAACGCCGTCATATAACGCCCTCCTCCCAATCCCCGGACGCATGCGGCGTTTCAACAAGTCCTCCGACATGAGCGTGCAGCAGCTCTTGCCCATCCTCCAACTGCAACAGGCTGCGCACGCGCGCAAAGTCGAGCCAACCTATGGGGCAAAGGCCGAGACCGTAACGCCACGCCGAGGTCTCGATCGCCTGCGCCATGGCGCCCGCCTCGAGCAAGCTGAAGCGCCAGGCGAGGTCGCCGTAGATGGGTTCTATGGCTCGCGGCTGGTGTACGAAAAAGAGGGAGAAGCGCGCTTGTTCGAAGGCCGGCTTATTGGTGAACGGCTCGTGGATATCAGCATCCAGTTCCGCACCCAAGGTGATCGGCACGAGGCAATGTTCGACTGGGTGATAGTAGAACGTTCCCGCGGGAAGACCGGCAACGCCGTCGGGCTTGGCATGCAGATAGGTTTGCACCGGATACAGGCCGCCGGCGGAGCCGTAGGCATACTTGCCGGTATCTCCTTTTGTCATCCGGCTGAGCTCGGCCAAGAGCGCGCCAAGCGAGACGAGCGGGACCGGTTCGGCGCGAAAGTGTCGCACGGCTTGCCGTCGGCTGATGCGGTCCTCCAACGCAGCGGGCCGTGCGGCGTCGTCCAGCCGCAACCGACCCCAGTCCTCGGGGAAGGTCCGGATGCCGTTGTTCTCACGTCGGAATGCGTCCTTCGCCGCAGGGTCCAGGATCAGGTCGAAATTGCGTTGCGGCGATGCCGCGGCTGTCGCGCCGACCTTGGTCGCGACGGCGTTGCTCTTTTGGTAGCGGTCGGCAAGGGCGGCGGCGGAAGGATCCCGCAAGAATTCTTGAAATGAAGGTCGGAAGCTGAGCTCCTTTTGCAGGCGTCCGACGATGCGCACAAGATCCATCGAGGTCGCGCCCAACGTCAGCAGGTTCTTAGCCGGATCGACCGACGGCAGCGCCAGTTCCTGCGCAATCAAAGCGGATATGCGGGCGAGCGCATCTGGCTGCGGCTCCGCCGGTTGCGCGTGGATGCTTTGCGGCCGCGCAACTGAAGGGAGTGCCTTGCGGTTGACCTTCCCATTTGTGGTGAGTGGCAACGCATCGAGTACTTGCCAAACTGCCGGTACCATGTACTCCGGCAGATTTTGGCGGAGATATTCGGCCAAATCCTCGACGTTCGCCGCGTCGGTGACCACGTAGGCGACAAGATGTTTCGCCGCCGCGCGTTCCCCAACGGCTGTCACTACCGCAGACTTCACCTTGGGATGGCGTTCCAGCGTTGCTTCAATTTCCCCTAATTCGATGCGATAGCCCTGCACCTTAACCTGGTCGTCTTCCCGTCCCAGAAACTCGATGTTGCCATCCGGCAGGTAGCGTCCCACATCCCCGGTTCGGTACAGTCGTTCGCCGCTCTGCGGATGTGAGACGAACTGAGCTTGGGTCTTGGCCTCGTCCCGCCAGTACCCGCGCGCGAGCCCGATCCCGGCGATGTAGATTTGGCCCGGTACCCATGTCGGGCACGGCGTCATCTCTTCGTTCAGAACATGCATTTGCTGGTTGCGCAGCGGTTGTCCGTACGGAATGCTCCTCCAGTCGTTGCCCACAGCGCTGATCGGGTAAGCGATCGACCAGATCGACGCTTCGGTTGCGCCGCCCAGGCTGACCAGCTCCAATCCCGGCAGCGCGGCGCGCGCACGGTCCGGTAACCCCACAGGGATCCAATCGCCGCTCAACAATGCGAGCCGGATGGAATGGTCCTTTTGCCGCCCTTCGAGATGTCCCACCCACATTTCCAACAGCGCAGGCACCGAGTTCCAGATCGTAACTCTCTCCTGGCGGATGAGGTCCGCCCAGTCTCCCGGCTCCCGCGCGCTCATCGGATGGGGCATGACGATCGTCGCCCCGGCCGCCAGGGCTCCGAAAATATCGTAGACGGACAGATCAAAGCTCAGGGACGACAGAGCTAGGATTCGATCGTCGGCGCGCACCTCAAACCGTTCGTTGATGTCCAGCACGGTGTTCAGCGCGCTGCGATGCTCGATCATCACCCCCTTCGGCTCGCCGGTCGAACCGGAGGTGAAGATGACGTAGGCCAGATCGTTCTCACGCGCAGGTGACCGAAACGGCTCGTCGATCTGTTCAACCTGCCCAGGATTCTGCCAATCCACCGACAAGCACTGCACGCCGGGCGGCCACTCCAGTCGTTCCGCGATACAGGGCTGCGTGAGCACGATCTTCACCTGACCTTGGCGCAAGAGAAGCCACCGCCTTTCTTGCGGCAAATCAGGATCCACCGGCAGGTAGGCGCCCCCAGCCTCGAGAACGGCGATCGCTCCCACCACCTGTTCCCAGCCTTTTTCCATGACGATCGCCACCAAGCGGTCCGGGCCTGCACCCAGTTGCAGCAGGCGCCGCGCGAGGCGTCTGGCATGTCGATGCACGTCTTCATAGCTGAGCCGGCGCGCCCAGGTCGCTATGGCGGTGTGGTCGGGGCGCTTGCGTACCTGTTCGAGAAATGGCTCGTGCAACAGCCCCTGCGGAAGCGAACCCGAGGTGTCGTTCACGACAGCGCGTTGCACCTCCTGCGCCGGTGGAAGCAGGTCGGATTGCGTCTCGCGCCACGCTTCATCGTCCAGGGCGAGCCGCTGCAGAAAGCCGCAGTAGGCGCTGAACATATCGTCCAACAGTCCAGGCGGGAAAAGCTCTTCGACCGCGTCCCAACTCAGGTAGAGATGGCCCCCGCGCTGATAGACCTGATGATCGAGATACACTTGCGGCGTCTGACTCACGCCATAAGTGATCTCGCCTACGTGGTCGGCCGATTGCCACCCTGGCATCCTTGGCGAGAGTGCGCTGGTGAATACCACCGGCATTGACGGCGGACGGTCGGGGTCGCCTCGTTTTGCGAGTTCGTGCAGCAGGTGCAGTCCGCCGTATTCGCGGTGTCTGAGGTCGCTGCGAAACTGAGTTGCTATCCTCTTGGCCAGGACATCGAAGGGGGTCGTCGCGCCGTCGCGGATCTCCAGCAGCAGAATAGAGGTGAAATCACCGACCAGCCGATGAACTTGCGGATGCAGGGAGGCGCGTTGGAACAGGGTTGTATTGAGGGTGAAGTGCGGGCTTTGGCTCCACGCCGCCAGAACCCGCGCGAACGCTGCCAGCAGTGTGCCCGATAGTGAAGTACGGGCCTTGGCGCTTCGGTTCCTGAGCTTTCGCCAGACCTCATCATCAAGCATCGCTTCCCGGCGCACAAATCGCGGTTGCGTTATGGCAACGGGACTTTTCGCCAGCGGCAGCTTGGGCGCGGGGGGAAGCGTATCGAGGCGGCGCAGCCAGTATTCCTCCGCTCGCCTGTAGCTCTTGGAATCGCGCTGCTGCGCGGCGCTCAGCACGTAGTCGCGGAAACTGATCTCGAGCGGCGCGAGGCGAGCGGTGCGCTGATAAGCGAGCTGGATCAATTCACCATGCAGGATTTGCAGGCTCCAGACGTCGATAAACAGCAGATCACAGCTAAAGTGCAGCAGGGTTCGCTCTTTCAGCTCCGTCGTGCGCACCTCGAACAACGGCCAGCGGTCCGGCGAAAAGACCTGATGGGACATCCGGTCTCGGATGGCGGCCAATTCGAAGTCCGCCGTTGATTGATCGGCATCTCGCAGGTCGAGGTGGCTGATATCGTAGGGTTGAGTGTGTGGAAGAATTTGCTGCAGTCCATCATCGCGAATGATGGCGCGCAGCATCTCATGACGATTGATCAGTTTTTGCCAAGCGGCCCGAAGCCGGCGGCGATCAACACCGGGCAGTTCGATCTCGACGTACACGTGGCAGCCAATGTTGCCGAGTTCGAAATAGTCGGCGCGCCCGAGCCAATAGGCCCTTTGCAGATCGGTCAGGGGAAATGGTTCGTGACGGGACGCCGGAGCCGGTACAATGGTAGGCGAGGCCTTTGTGGATTCGGCAGTGACCCACTGCCACGCCCGCCGGTCTTCGTTGAAGACTTCGCTCACGCGCCTCTCCCGCCGCCCGAAAAGTCAATCATTGTACCCTGCCGGCAGGGTGTCGCATTCTACCTTGCTTTCCGGCTGACAGGTCAGCCCCCGAAAAGCGCGCTTGCGTCGGCGTTCCGCGTGCGTACCGTAGATGTTCACGCAATCTTCGCAAGCTTGATGGTCGTTTTCTCAGCTCAAACCACGGTTCCAGTGCAAGAACCGTTGCTTATGTGATCCGATGCCTTGGTCTCGAACTCCAAAGTTTCACACGCTTGGCATACACGCATAAGATTAGTTCCCCGCGCGGGCGTACGGTTCGATCCTGCAATGCAGCTTCTTCATCGCAGTACTCGGTCTCGTCGTGAAAGTACTTGGCCATCGGTCCATTTGCGTCGAATTTATCGCTGAGAACATTGCGGACGCTGTGATCACGGTCACAAAAACCGGCTCTCGCCGACAATGACATTATGTGCGCGTCACCTGACGGTTTTGTGTGTGCCTCTTTCGGCACGCCAAATCGCTCGGGCATTTTCAATTTGATGTCATGCACTCGCATTGCCGGGCGTACGGTTTATCGTCACGTTAAGCTCTCGACGTCGTCCTTCCGAAAAATATCGGACGGGGGGATCACGGGCTTCTGGACGACGAGCAAATTGCCTGCGAAACGAACCAGTAGTGCCATCAATGGCGTCAGCCCCTTCGCAAGCACGTATAGCGGTTCGCTATAGCATCCAATCCTGGCCTTGAACGCGTCCGCGGACTGCCCGACGTGGATCGTTGAGACCTGCTTTCGCAAAGCGCGATCGAGGCCGGCGTACATCAGGTTGAAGTACAGATCCAATTCTTCATTCAGCTGATAGTCGAGGCCGGCAAACAACAGGTGATAAGATGATCCTGCGTGAAGGCACCAGCCGAACGCAACGATCCTCGAATCCTTGGAGATGACCAGCAGGTCGACATCTCCCTCCAAACGCGACGTCAATTGGCGGAAAAATTCGATCGGAAGGATTTCAAGCTTGGCCTCGGCCTTGGCGGCCATCTGGCAATACAAGTCATGGACGTGCGCTGTATAAAGCCTCGATATCTCCTTGGAGTCGGTCAGGATCTCTTGACGGATCCCAGGGGCCTTCAGCTTTCGGATCGAGCGGTTGACTTGCTGCCGATAGCGCGTCTTCAGCGCGGCGCGGTATTCGTCAAAATCTTGGAATGATGGTTTGAAGAAATGCATCGGCGGAGTCGAAATTCGCCGATACCCAAGCGTCAGCAACGGTCTCGTCCATTCCAGGTCGCCGTTGCCGAACTCCTTGTAGACAATCGCATCCGATCCGGTTTCGTTTGCCAGATCGCGGATCACTGCATCCAAGACCGCGAGAGTATCCTCGCTTGAGCTGAGCGACGTCAGCGCCAGGCTTTTCTCGCCCGGCGACCCAGGCAAGCCGCAGATGAAAAGCTTCAATTTTCGAAATCTCGTCAGCAATCGGGGCAAGCGCCGGATGATCGATGCCAGCCGCGGATCTGCAAGATCCGCAAGGTCGATCGTCATCACCGTGAGGCACGCACATGCGGCAGGACGGCCGTTCCCGTCATAGACGATGACATACCAGAACCGGCAATCCTCCTTCATGCTGGTTTCGACGGACGCGATAAAACGTGGATCCATGAAAATCGATCCGCCAGATTCGGATCGCACGCGCTCCCAAGCGGTCAGGTCAACTTCACCGATCGAGTTGAAGACGCGGTTCGTATACGGCATGGGTCGGCGTTATCTCGGAGAGGCACAACGAAAGCGGGCGGCTTTCCCTCGGTTTTTGGCTACAGGCGCTGTGCGTCCGATCGATGCGGTGATGGCGGCTGAGTGTTTGGAATCAGCGAGTCGTTGCCTGCCAATTGCCTGAATCGACCGAGGCATTCTGGCGCCGAGAACTCCGGATGGCGTTACGGACGCAAGCCCTCCGAGCGAGACAGCCTCTTTGCCAGCTCGCGAACGGTTGCCGCTTCGAACAAGAGCGATTCCGAAAGGGTCTGGCCGGTTAGCTGCTGAATCTCGAGATGCAATTCCATAGCAAGCAGCGAGTCGCCACCCTTTTCGAAGAAGTCGTCATCGATGGAGACGTTGTCCGTCTTCAAGAACTTCTTCCACAGCTGCAACAAATCCGTGTGCAGGCGGGCCTGCGCAAGCGCGGCCTCGGACGGCCCCTCTGCACTCTCGCTCAACCGCTTGCGTTGCACCTTGCCGGTGATTCCTTTGGGCAACTGATCGACGATCGTGATGCGGCGCGGGTTCTTGTACGGGGCGAGTTGCTTGCCGAGGAACTCTCGGAGTTCATCCGGAGTAATTTTTGATCCTGGCCGCAGCACGACTGCGGCGGCAACGTCTTCGCCCAAGCGAGGGTGCGGAACCGCGTAGGCCGCGGCTTGTGCGACGTCGGGATGGCGCATCAGCGCATTGTCGATCTCAAGCGGCGCAATTTTCTCGCCGCCTCGGTTGATCAGCTCCTTCTGGCGACCATGCAGACTGAGGAAACCATCCTTATCGATACTGCCGATGTCGCCGGTCCTAAACCATCCGTCAACGAACGCCGACCGATTGAGTTCAGGAGCATTGAGATAGCCCGACATGACTGAAGGGGTTCGCACCAGGATCTCGCCGCGCTCGCCGGCGGGGAGCTGGTGGCCGTCCTCCCCGACGATCCTCACGGTATCCGGCGCGGGAATGCCGCACGTGCCTGGCCTCGACCGGCCAGGCGAGGGCAGATTCGTGGAGATCTGTGCCGTTTCGCTGGAGCCATAATGCTCCAATACGGGGACTCCGAGCACCGCTTGCATGCGTTCATGCACATCGGCTGCCAGCGGCGCACCCGCGGATGAGATGAAGCGCAGCGAGTGCATGGCTCGCGTGTCGGGTCGCAGTTGCGCCTTTTCGAGGACGGCCAGGTGCAACGTGGGGCCGGCCGAGTACCACGTGGGTTGCAAGGCGCCGAGCCACTCCGAAAGGTCGACATTCGAAGCATTGAAAGGAAACGCGACGCTGCCGCCAGCGAGCAACGGCGGCAACACCGTGGTCGTGAGGGCGTGGGAATAATAGACCGGTGACACGTTCAGGCAGCGGTCTTGTGGCGTCAGGTTGAACCAACCCTGCAGCCGCTTGGTGACGGCCAGCATGTTGCGATGGCTGAACGGGACGAAATTTGGTTCGGCGGTAGTCCCTGACGTGTGCAGAATGAATGCTGGCGTCTCCGGATCGGGGTCATCAAGCGGCAAGGCCGCGCCTATTCTTGGCGCTGCCAACTGCAATCCGAACCTTCCGTGCTGCGCGACAATCGCCTCGATCACGGGGAAGCCGTGCTGCTCAGCCACATGTCGCGCTGCTGCGTCGCTGCCGCGAATGGCAAGGACGGCGTTGGGCCGCAGAGCAAGCAGACACCTCTCGACTTCGGCGGCGGTCAGCTTGGGATCGAGCGGCACGGCCACCGCCGAACATGCAACCGCAACGATCGCCAGAGCCGCCTCGGGACTGTTCGTGACCGCGATCGCGATCCTGGCATGGGGACCGAATCCGGCTTGGCGCAACTGCGCGCGGACCGCATCGATCTGGTCTTGCAGTTCCCGATAGGAAAGCAGCGCAAACTGGGAAGCGACGATGGCCGTTCGTTCGGGACGAACCTCGGCATGGGCTCGTAAGACCTCTCCGATCGTGCGCCGCTGGTCCAGTTCGACGATCTGATCGGGTGCTGCGGCCGCGCCTTCCTCGTTAAGGCGACCCGATGGCCGTTGTTCAACTTCCGGCTTGTGACTAGGAATTTTGGTACCAAGATCGCTCATGCGTATGTTCCACTGACAATCCGGGCAGTCTCGACCCTACCGTTTCTTATGCTTTTGGAGCAAGGCGATGTGCAGGCAAACTGTGGCGGGCATCCTCCCGAGGTTCTTTGACCCATCGAATGCGCTGTCGAGCATGGCACAGACCTTAGTAGGTCCTTCTGCACATAGGTTCACATCATCACGAGGCTCCAGGTCTTGGGCAGCGGCAGCGAAACCGGGCCGCCGGTGAAAAACGCTCCCACCTGGAATTGCGCCGGGGTCGGCAGGAAGAGATTTCCCGCGAACGCCGATGTCGGCATCATCGCGCAACGGAGCGCCATCACCAGATGCACATCGTGCTCGCGTAGATGGGTACAGAGGTGGCTCAGCAATCGTACACGCTCGGTGCCGGTGAGACCATCATCCGCCCACAAGTCGATCAGCGCCGTGCGAACGGACTCTCGCCCCTGCAACAGCAGGGTGTGGTAGTTCACCATCCCGCGAACCCGACCATGGCGCTCGAAAACGAACGTCCCGGACAGGGAGCTCTCCAGCTGATTTTTCAGGTGCTCCGGTGACCAGACGAGCGCCCAGTCGATAGCGGCCGAAGCCTTGTCTAGGATCTGCGCGCACTGCCCCAAATCGCTGGCGCGGTATGGCCGCACGTCCGGATCATACCGATGCGGCGTCAAGCGGAGGATGCTGCCGAGGGCGCGGCTCGCCGTTCGCTCCCAGGCCTTGACGCCGGCACGCGCCATCCTGCCGGGCGCGAGGACCTTGACCCAGTAACCGATCGGAAAAAGAAAGCGGAAGTTTTGGGGAAACGTTTCTGCATATTTGGTCCAGAATCGGCAGGAGATCGACGTTGGGTCGCTCAGGACGACACCAAGGGAGAATCCGATTCCCTGGTCCTCATGGTGTCGACGAAGGCGCTGGAGCAGAGGCAACGCCACGCGTCGATGATCAGGGTCGACGGTGAAACCGCTGATGAGCGCGCTCGGCAGCACGGAGGAGCCGATGCGCAAGGAATAAGGGAAGGAAAAGGTACTGCCGATGAGTTTCGTTCCATCATAAGCGGCGACGCATCGGGCTCCGTTCTGCGATCCTTGCCAGCGAAAGAAGGCTCCATCGGGCAATGCGACCCACGTTTTCCCGCCGTATTCCGGCAACCAAACGCGACGGGTGAGCTCTGCGACGTCCTCGAAGTCGCCGTGATACAGTTCGATGTCCTGCATTGAAATTCCATGCGGCGATGCCGGTCGACGCGTGACCGACGGGGGATTGGATGGGGCGGTCGTGCCGCCGCGTCCGCCGTCCGTCATCGCTCCGGCAGTTTTGTCACGGCGACGCGGACCGTGCCATCGGCTTCCGCGATCACCCGGAGCGTCTTGGCGTCGAATTCAACGGCGACCAGGCGCACGTCGGTGGCTGCGGCATCGACGCGGACACCGTCGGCATTCTTGCGGAAGCCCACGATCGCCGCTTCGATGCTCTTGCGTGCATTCGCTGTGAACGGCGCCAGGTCGACCACTGCGTTGTCCGCCACCGTTCTTTCCAGATACGGCACGGCGGCCCGCGCCGCCGTATCGAGCAATCTGAACGCAGCGTGCGATTCGACGTCGAGCGCGACGTCAGCAAGGCGCAGTTGTTGACGTCCGCGATCGAGCACCGGCCGGCCCCACACATGGATGGTTGCCTCGGTACCGAGCCCAAACCAGCTCCTGTTCTCGTTGGCCCTGATGCGCAGCGAGATCAACAGCCGGTCACCCGATGCCGCGAGGTTCACGCCTCGGACCGTGGCCGTGAACGCGCTATTCTTGTCCTCTGGGAAGGTCTTTCCCTGCAGTTGCGTTTCCAGCAGCCGGGTCACTTCAGTGAACGGAATATCGATCGGTATGGCGACGTTGACGCGGCCGTCGTTAATATTCGGCACGATTTCAACTGTGCGGGGAATGGGCAATCAGGCTTGGTCTCGTTCGGCACGATCCGCGTTTCCGCCTGCACGCCGATGGTCAGCGTAAGCGCGGATTCGCTGATGCGCGGCTGCGCGGCGAAGGCTCGTGTAGGACGAAGCTCCAGCCACAGATTGGGTACGCCAGCCGCCGTCGCGCCGAGCGAGATCGATCGGCACATCTTGGCCCATTCGCGCCGTGCGCCGTTCTCTAAAAATGGATCGTCGCGGATCCGTGCCTGCAGCGCCGTCACCTGCTCATTGACAGTGCGGTCGAGCAACGGTTTCACCGCGTCGGCCACGCTGAACCTCATGCCCATGAGCGATAGCGAGGCGTCCCCGATCGTGACCTGCGCCACGAGATTGGGGTCCAATCGCCACCCCGGCAGCAGCATGGTTCGCGCTGTCAGCATCACGTTGCCGCTGATATCGGCGCGCTGCTCGGCCGTCCTTTCGGTCGGGCTCTGCGCGCCCTGTTCTTGGCCGCTGCCGGCGCCACCGCGCGGCCCCGGATACATTCCGGGCGGACCAGGGAAGCCGCCAGGGGGCCCGAAGAATCCGCCCGGCGGACCCGGAAAGCCCCCGGGTGGACCCTGGAAGCCGCGAGGCGGGAAACCGCTGGGGGGGTCCTGCGTGCCCCCTTGGTTCGTCATTTGGCTGGCGACACGGAGCGATCCGTTGAGCGTGGTGGAGATGGCAAGCCCGTCTGGCCGACCGGCCACCACGAACGGGCCGCGTGCGACCGACCAGCCGATATCAGCATTGGAGAGGAACGGTGTCGTCGGAATGCTCGGCTTGCCCGAGTAGTCACGCGGCGCTGCCGCCTCTAGCGCGTCCTGGATCGCAGTGAGTGCAATGGCCACCGGCGTCACGATGACCGAGTTGCGGGTAACGGGCGAAAGCGGTGGCACGTCCACCAGCTTCGGTCGGCGATCCCCCGCGCCCGGCCAGAGCCATTTCATCGAGCCGACAGTACCGGCCCCTGCGATCGCGACGACAATCAGCGCGCCGATGACGATCCTGCTCAATGGCCACTGCATGCCGAGTCGTCCTTCTTGCGCGTATCGGTTGAGCTTATTTGAGAGTTCGTTGTTCCGCCAGCGACGCGACCGCCAGCGCCCCCACACTACGGCCGACGCGCGACCCAGGGGAATAGCGGCACCGCTTCAAAGCGCATTTTCGTGACCGCCATCACATCGTGAGACGGGAGGCGTTCTTAGTGTCGTGACACAGGTCATTCACTAGCAGCACGGAGGCACCCAATGCTTACGCACCGCACATCTGTCCTCGCCTTGGCCGCCATCGCCACGCTGGCGCTCGCCGCTTCGACGGATGCCGAGGCGTCCCCGTTCTGCCATCGCGGGGGCTTCGCCAGCTTCAGCAGGGCTTACGTCCCGGCCGCGGCGCAGCAGCGGATCGTGAGCGCCAAGCCGAGGTTCGAGGCCGCGCGGACCGCCAAAAGATACGTTCCGGAGGCGGTCGTCACCAAAACCGCGCGGGTTCATCCCAAGGATGTCGAAACACCTGCCAAGGCGGCGAATAGCTACCAGCCGGCACAGCTTGCCGGCGCCGCCACCGTCGCGCCGGTTTCCACGCCGGCAACTGCCGCGACTACGACGTGCCTTACCAAGGAATATCTCGATACCGGCGCCGTACTGTTCAAGGACGTTTGTACCCAGGAATGGGCGATGAACTCGACCAACGTCAGCAACAAGCTCTCGGCCGTCGGACGCAGCTGCCTGACCAAGGACAATGCCCAGGATGGCGTCATCCTGTTCAAGGACGTCTGCACCCAGGAATGGGCAATGAACACGGTGGAACAAGCGGTGGCCCGATAACGCTGGCATCGTTTCCGCCCCGCAATGAGGCCGCCAAGTGAGGCGGCCTCATTATTTTTGCGATAGCCGCACGCTATTGCCATCGAGTTTTGTCTCATGCTGCCGAGTCCGCGCGGCCGTATGGATGTCCGCGTGCGAGGACCGGCAATCGTACGATGGACCGCGCAGAAAGATCGGCTCGAGCCTAAGAATGATCTTTCAGACCGGCATCGTCTCGGGCGTCTTTTGGTCGGACCGGCGTCCTTCTACGCCAACCGGATGTCTCCCGTTTCAATCGAGGTGCGAGCGAATCGGCTTCGACTGTCCGTGGCCGGAGATGGGATTGCCGTGTGCTAAGAAGATTGGGATGGACAAGACGCCGCGTGCGCGATTGGATCAAGCCCAATCCGGAGATGCCCGACGGCAATCCATCGCCGGGGATTCGGCCGTGGGTCGGAATAGATCCTCCTTCACTTTCGCCAGCCAAAAGTGTTTCCCGAACCATGCGCAAGCTCGAACTGACGCTGGCCTGCGGCCGCTATGATCGTACCCAACCCCTCCTTGACGGCAGGGTGCAGCCCGAGGGCGTGGACCTGACGTTCCTTCCTCTCCGTCCCGGCGAGACCTTCTGGCGCATGCTCAATCACGGAGAGTTCGACGCGTCCGAGATGTCGCTCTCGTCCTATACGATCCTGCGCTCGGAAGGTGACACGCGCTTCATCGCAATCCCGGTCTTTCCGTCGCGGGTTTTTCGCCATTCTGCTGTCTACGTGCGCGCCGACTCCAATATTGAGCGGCCGGAGGAGCTGAAGGGCAAGCGCGTGGGTGTCGGCGACTATCAGATGACCGCGGCGGTCTGGGTTCGCGGATTTCTCACCCATGAGTATGGTGTAACGCCGAACGACATCGTGTGGGTTACCGGCAAGCCAATCCGCTCGATCAAGCCACCCGACGGCGTCAGGCTGGAGTCGATCCCAGCCGACACGACGCTGGAGGCAATGCTCGAGCGCGGCGAGATCGACGCCCTCATGTCAGTGATGATTCCCGAGAAGCTTGGAAAAACCATCCGGCGGCTGTTCCGGGATTCACGCAGGGTTGAGACCGAGTACTACAACAAGACGCGCATCTTCCCGATCATGCATACGCTCGTGTTGAAAACCAGCCTCTACCAGGAGAAGCCCTGGCTCGCGGTAAGCCTCTATCATGCCTTCTGCAGGGCGCGCGATCTCGCCTATCAGTCGATGTACGACACCGATGCGCTGAGCGTCAGCCTCCCTTGGGTGATCCACGAGGTCGAAGCGACGCGCGGGATCTACGGGCCGCAGATCTGGGACTACTCGATCGAAGGCAGCCTCCCGACGCTGAATGCGCTCGTAGCTTATCTCGACGAGCAAAAGCTCTCGCGGCGCCGGATGAATGTCGAGGAGCTGTTTGTGCCCAACATCAGTCCCGGTCTGGCCGATTATCTGCGGGCGACGGGGGAGGATTGACCAGATCGGCAACCAACCCGTGCCGGGGCAGGCGTCGCGTTGGAAGCGTACGTTCGGGACGTGCAAGCGGCACCCGCACGCCTTCGATCCCAAGCCGACGCTCGTTTCAGATGCCGCCGGAAAGGAATGCGCGCATGAGCTGCTCGCCGGCTCGGCAACGGACGGCCCCGATACAATCCTGCAACTGCCTCGCCCATTTCATCGCCGATTTCGGCCCCGGCATCTGTCGAGGGCTGTCTTCGGATGACGCGTAGGTGCGAGCGCTCCGTTGATCTTCCCGCGATCGGGCGTCGCGTGACCCGGCACTCGCTCTATCCGGGCCGCGGCCGGCAGTCTGGCTGCGTGGTGTCCTTCGTCCCGTTTTCTGAGCGGGAGACGGCTGCCCGACCAGCGCGGCTGACGCCGGCTCCGTCTCCTTTGCGGCGACTGCCGCATTGTCGCGCTTGGGTGCCGGCGGAGCTGCGACCGGCAACGGCGGTGTGCTCGGGTTGGCGGGAACGGCAGCGATCTGCGGCCCCTCGGTCGCCGAGGCCAGGCTTCCGGGCTTATGCGTCCTGCGCACCACGCACTTCCCGTCAACCTGGCTCCAGTTGTCGCCGTCGCACGTAGCCTTGCTACTTGCCGGCGGATCAAGCCTCTCTGCAGTCGTGGCGGACGCGGCTCGGACCACCGTGGACATCGTGTCAGCACTCGCCGGTGCTTCATTGACGCTCACGATCGTTAGCGCGCCTTCGTGCGGATCGTCGCGCGCCCACAGCACGAACCCGCCGGCGACCACCCCGACGGCAACAGTAGACAAAAGAGCTTTTCGCGCTCTGCGGCGAAAGCTTTGCGAAAGACAAAAATAGCCAAACTCGGGATGCGCGCGAAAATCCGGGGACATGAGCTGTCTCCTCTGCAGAATTGTTCACTGCTGCATTGTCGCGAGAGACCACCCAGTGCACTGTGACGATAGTCACAAAAATGCGATTTACGCCTCTGCCACAGTGATTTGGGCAAACGGCACGAGCGAGAAATCGAAGCGAGAGGCGCGCGGGCGAAAAGCCGATTCTTGTGACTTCGATCACAGCGCACGGGCAGTAGCGCCCCTAATCTCCTGACCATCGCAGAGCGGCAATGCTCTCGAACAACAAAAGGAGACTACGATGCTCAGGAAGTACAATAAGACCCTCACTGTTGCTCTGACGGCCATCGCGCTCGCGACTGCCTCCCTCGCTGCGACCAGCGACGCCTTTGCCGGCGGCGGCGGGAAGGGCGGCGGCGGCGGCGGTGGGAAGGGTGGCGGCGGCGGTTGGGGCCACCATCATCATCACGGCTTTGGCGGGTTCTATGCCGGCGGCGGCGGAACCTGCTGGTTGTGGGTGCGGGGCACCCTGGTCAACATCTGCTATTGATCTTGCGCCTCATGGAACACCCGCCCGATGTCTTTGTACTCGGGCGGGTGTTTTATGCGCATATGGCCGACAAGCGTGGGTCGTGCGCCTCCCCTTTTTCAGGATAACGGAGCCGGAAGAGCCTCGACGGCAACGCTGTGTGAAGGCGGTTACATAATTGTCGCCGCCCCATCCTTAAGGTGCGCACCATCGCCACCTGAAGTGTGGGCCGAAAAATGGATGAGGGACGCATGACCGGGTTCATCACAGGCCTCAAATCGGTTGAAGAAGTGGAGGCCGGGATTTTCGAAGTCGTGGTAACGCTGCAGCGCGGAGCGACGGCGAAACTGCGGATGAATACTTTCACGTTCCAGGCGTTCGTCACCAAGTTCATCGAGGGGCCAAGGCCGCAGCGCTGGCTGGACAAGCCGATCTGCCTCCTGAAAAAGATCTTTGCGCCTTTGTGGCCTTCGCGAAAACGGCAATAACGGCTCTCGAGTTCACGCACGCTCCCTGCGAAAGCATCTCGATGCGCTCGCCGGCCCAGTTGTCACGGTGCGTTGTCCCAAATCTGCATTTTCTCCAATCCGTCAAATATTCGCTGGGTAAAGCCGCGGCCGGGAGCCCCGCCGACGATCGGGTCTTCTGCTGTCCTGTGATCGAGGAAACGGGCTCTGAATGACCGGCTCAATGGGGCCTGCCACTCGTCATAGGTCTTGGAGCCATTCGCGCTGGCCCCGTCGCTTTCATGAACCATGGGGACCGGGGCAATGGCCAGCGCATGCATGGTGGAGACCGTCGCCGCGGCAAGCACCACCAGCGTCGCAGCCGTCCACTTGGGGTTCGGTTTCATCCTGTTCTCCTGATCCAATAATCGTGACGCGCTTCTGCAAGCTCGCCTTCTGACTGCGGTGTCGCATGTCCTCTGGCGCGCGCCGGTGATGGCCGTCACATGAATGCGGACACGTACTCGGTTTCTGCCTCGATCGCGGCGCGAATGCACACCATCGCTCACGGGAGTGGATGGCGGCGGTGCGAGCCGATGCCTCCACGCAACGGTGGTTTCCGGAACGCCAATGAGTGGCTTCGGGCCCTCTACGGCTGTCCCTCTGAGGACCAAGTTATCTCGTGCTGGCTCGCTTAGTCGGCGGAACGCAGCATGACCGTCCTGATCCGCCCCAGCGCCTTTTGTCGCTTGAGGTCAAGCTGGGCGTCCGACAGCAAGGTCTCGTATCGATTGGTGAGTTTGGACAGTTGCTCGCGGGTATCCGGCGCCAGGACCTTGGCCCGTTCTACGGTGGCAGCGAGCCGTTCCAAGTACGCCACGTCCTCGTGCGGTTTGTTGCCGGGATTCAGCGCAGCCACGCCGCCGATCGTGGCAGCAAGCGCAATTCCGATCACGACTTGAGCGATACCGTTCGTCATAGCCCCCTCCATCAACGATTGCGATGGAGACAAGCTAGGAGCGCGGCCGCAATCAGGATGTGATCACCATCACAGCAAGGCCGATTCGATCAACGCGGTTTGCCGAACAGGCAACGGCGCGACGCGTCCTGCACCTGCGAATGAGATGATACGCCGACCATGCGGCGCGCGTTGTTTGTCGATAGCGCGGATGAAACAGGTACGTCTGCTGGCGATGGCTGCTCGGGGCGGGAGAACGCTGCTGTCTCGCTTCTCTCGAACTTGCGCGGCATCTGTGGGCGTCAAACCGGATTATTGTGACAACAGTCACAGCCCTCCCTGCATAGCGCGAATAATGTTCGGCATCGTCGTCAGGGGGGCGGATGCGCCCCAAGCTCAGGAGAGACTGTTATGACCAAGATTCGCAATGGAGTGTTTGGAGCGCTCGTGCTTCTCGTCAGCGTCGCTCCGACGGCAGCATTTGCCGAGTTCAAGCCAACGGCAGCGCAACGTTCCGCGTGCATGGGGGATGCGATGAGCCTGTGTAGCTCCGTCCTCATGAATATGGACCGCGTCCTTTCATGCTTGTCGGCGAAAAAGTCCCAGCTCAGCTCTGGGTGCCGGTCGCAGTTCGAGGCCGGCAAGGGTGCCGTCGCGCAGAAGTAAGGTGTGGAATCGCTGGTCGGCTGGCTGAGACGCCGATGACCAGCGCCTGATCACGGAGAACATCATGCTGCTCGCTTCTGTCTTTCGTGCAATCAGCCTGCTGATACGCAGGGTCCCCCGGATCACTGGTTCCGACGCTACCCTGCGACGCGGGGCGCACCGCCCTAACTCGGTTCCGCGCCGGAAACCGGTGCGGGGTGCGGCGTCGGAACCGCATTACACCGACGCTAGGGTCGATTCGCCCGCTGATGGCAGGGCTGAAATCGGCTTTGCGTAGACAAGTCGCGATCAGACGCGCGCGACCATCATGATCTGCGAATCAGGCGGCCGCGGCTTTCGTCGCGGCCGTCCGCGCAATTCAAAGCAGTTGCCGCTGAGAACGTCGTACCGGCGGGCGCCTCACATCCTCAACACGCACGACTTTTGATCGACGCGCGGCGCGCTCAGCGCGCGCCCTTGATCGCGTCCGCGCCGTAGCGGCGATCCGCGACATCTCGCTGGCGGTTCAACCGGACAGGCGTTCGGCGCCGAATCGATAAGTGTCCGCGACGATCGCCAATCGCCTTTTTCGTGCTGACGGTCACATCGCGCCTGTCGCCGGTGACTCATCCTCCACCGCAGAACGCTTTGACAGGAGGATATCCCGTGTGTGCGCTGACTTCGACGCAACCTCGTCGCAATCCCTCTCGCGGGCTCATCGCCAGCGCCGTCTTGGCGCTCACGCTGTCGGCCCAGACCGGCGCCTTGGCGCAAACCAATACGCCCCCGGCCAATACGCACGTCATTGCGCCCAAGCAGGTGGGATCCTGGACGGTGATCGGATGGAGCCAGGGCTATTGTGCCGCCGAGCGGCCCTTGCCCGGTGCGGCGGGCGGCGGTGCCACATTGCAGTTCGTGCTCGCTCGCTTTCAGGCGGGTTATCGCTTGGCCCTCGGTTCTCAGGAGTGGGAGCTGAAGCCGCAGACGACCTTTCCGATCGAACTGATCGCTCACCCGGTGTTGCGCAGCGATGCGAGCGCAGTCGTTGTCGGCCCGAAATTGGTAGTAATCGAGCTCGGCGCCGACGGACAGTTTGTGCGCAAATTGACCACGGCGCCGATGATCGAAGTCAAAGCGGCGCAGGCCACATTCAAACTGCCGATGGAAGGAGTCGCAGAGGCGTTGGTGGAGGTCGATGCATGCTTCGGCGCGCTCAAGCGGCCGGCGACCAACCCGTTTGCCGCGCCCGAAAGCAAGCCCTCCGCCGCGCTCCCCAAGAGCGACGGGCCGGTCGCCAGCATCGCGCCCGCCGGTGCTGCGCCGGAGGCCGCGGCACCGATCAAGGTCGCGGTGGCCAAGATCGAACCCGCGCGCTCTCCGTCGGCGATGGCTTCGGCCACTGCGGGCCTGGACAACGAATTGCTGGAGGAGCGTACGTTTCTGACGGTTCAAAACGACAAGG
>Ga0207708_10000923_pt1 | contig 21986 bp, 33 predicted proteins | sample KBSK5101metaG_FD_184340 | JGI IMG/M metagenome (GOLD analysis project Ga0207708, IMG submission 184340) | Corn, switchgrass and miscanthus rhizosphere microbial communities from Kellogg Biological Station, Michigan, USA - KBS K5-10-1 metaG... | ecosystem: Host-associated > Plants > Roots >...
CTGGCGGAGGCACGCCGTTGTAAAAAACGCGTGCGTTCACGAGCTGCGCGCCGCGCCTGCCGTTGCACGATCTACAGGCGGCGACCAGGTTGGACGGATCGAACGGCGCGCCGCCCTCGGCCAGCGCCACCACGTGGTCGGCGGTGTCGGCCGGGCCGCCGCACCACCGGCACCGCCACCCGTCACGCAGCAGCACCTGCCTGCGCACCCTGCGCCACGCCCTGGTGTTGCGCGCCTCAGCCATCGCCACGCCGCCGGGTGCGGGGTCGGTCAGCCCATGCCTGCGCCACGTACTCCAGCGGCAGCACCCCGACCAGCACCGTGCCGATGATCAGCTCCGGGATCGTGTTGGTGCCCGTGCCCAGCAGGGCGTCCAGGATCACCAGCACGCCGAGCAGGAACACCACCACCCGGCGTGCGTCAGCGGCGAGCTGTCGCCCGTCAGCTCGCGGCCGCGGGGTCGTCGTCGCCGCCGTCGTCCGGGGCCTCGTCGTCGGCAGGCGGGAACGTCTCGGGCTGCGGCTCGTCGGGCGAGCTGCCGTCCTCCTCGCCCGCCTGCTCGTTGGTCTCCACCTCGGTGGCGTCGCCCAGGTGCTCGGTGGCGTCGGCGGTGAAGGCAGCATCATCGGTGCGCTCGGTCTCGGCCTGGTCGGTCACGTGCTCCTCCTCGTTGGTCACGGGTACGCCACCAGCGCGTAGCCCACCACGTCGCCCTTGGATCGGGTGCGCTGCGCCGAGGTGTCCGAGGTGTTGCCCTCCTCGGTCACCGGGTTGCTGCCCGGCGTGCGCACCATGGCCACGTGCTGGCCGGGTGAGAACAGCGTCACCAGGTCGCCCGGCCGTACCCTGCTCGGGTCGGTCGTCCAGCCGGTGAACGGCGCCTTGCCCGCCTTCGCGCGGGCCTCGATCCACTCCACGCTGGCCAGGTCGTAGGTCAGGCCCTTCACGCCCGCCGCCTCCATGGCGTTCGCGCACCACACACCGCACCACGGCTGGTAGCGCAGCCACGTGCCGGAGCTGCCCATGGCCACGCAGCGATCCTGCGCGGTGCGGATCCCGTCCGAGCGGCTGTCGCAGTTCGATCCGCCCGGCTGCTCGTTCAGGCCGCGATGGCTGGCCATCCAACTGAGCGCGCGATCTCGAGCGGTGGTAGATCCGCTTCCACCCGAGCTGCTGCTGCCGTCGCCGTTCGGCTTCCCGGTGGTGGTGTTGTGCGACTTGCACCAGCTGTCGTAGGCGCTGCCGTGCTTGGTCGCCACCTGCAGGTTGGAGTACCGCTGGCGACGGTCGGCGTGATCCCAGCCGGGCGTCTCGCCGGGCACCTTGCCCTCGGCCAGGCGCCAGACGTACTGGCGGCGCTCCACCAGCCAATCGGTGCACGCCTGGCGGCGGCCGGACTGCTCCGAGTAGGCGCCCTTCGGCTCCACCCACCACAGCTCGCGCAGCGACGTGTAGACCTTCTCGGCGTCGGTGCCCGCCTCGGTCGGCAGCTGGCAGACCGCGTGCGGCGCCGCGTTGGAGTAGTTGGCCTTGTGCAGGTAGTCGTACCGCTCGCGGCGGTGCGCCACGTCCCAGCCGGGGCCGTTGTCATGCGGGATCTCGCCCTCGGCGATGGCGGCTATGTAGGCGCGCCGATCGCGGATCCACGCCTGGGTGATCTCCAGCCACTCCTCCAGCTGGTCGTCCCAGCCCGTCCAGTCGGACAGCTGCATCAGCCTGCTGGTCTCGTTGAACGTGACACGTTCCGAGTCGGTCAGGTAGCTGTACGCGTCGGCCATGGGCCGATCCTAGCGCGATCGTTCGGCGACCGAACTACCGGCCTTCGTCTTGCAGACGAAGGATCGTCAGCGGGCTGCGCGGCGGCGCTTGCGGTGGTAGCGCGCCTGCGCCGTCTCGGTGCCGCCGAGCACCGGGAACTTCTCCTTGCTGGAGTAGCGCAGCTGGTCAACTTCCACCCCGGCGGTGCTGTAGTTGAACGCCTTGATCAGCAGCGCCAGGTGCTGGTGCGGCAGCACCAGGGTCTTCCGATCATCGGCCCGGAACAGCCAGCGCCGCAGCGCGTAGATCGGGTCGCGCTCGTGCAGGTCGGCGCCGGTGCGCAGCTGCTCCAGGAACAGCTCGGTGCCGTCCGCGTCCAGCTCGCGGGCGCGCAGCGCGAACGCGGCCGTCACCCGCACCGGCACGTACAGCGGCGCGTGGCGCAGCGGCTGGGCGTCGTGCACCTCCTCGCGGATCGCGGGATTCTGCTGCAGCCAGTCCAGGCACGCGATCGTGCTCGGCTGCGTGGTGCGGGCCACCTCGCCGCGATCCCAGCGGCAGCCGAGCGCGACCGCGGCGGCCAGGTTCAGGGTGTCCACCTCGCCGCGCAGCTTGAGCACGTCCGCCAGCGTGCGCTTGGCGCCCTGGTCGATCGTCGGCATCACGCTGGCGGCCAGCCCGCGGATCACGACGGTGGGGAACGCCACGCCCGACTCCACGCACGCCAGCAGCCGGTGCTGGCCGTCCACCAGCTCGCCGCCGCCGTTGAACCGGATGGCGTCGCCGTTCAGCTCCCAGGCGCCGTAGGCCATGTCCTCGGCGAACTTCGCCACCAGCAGCCCGCGCACGTTCCGGTTGTGCACGTTGTGCCCCAGCCACTCGGTCGCCAGCTCGGGCGTGACAGTTTCGATCGTCACGGTGGGGGCCGTAGTAGGCTTGCGTTCGGGCATCGGACTGCACCTCCTGTGCTCGCGGCCCGACCGCCTCCCAAGGGCGGCTCGGGCCTTCTTTGTAGCAGGTCGCACACAGCTGGTCATCTCGGCGGCCCCGCGAACAGCGCCACCAGCGCGATCACCAGCAGCAGCACGCCGAGCAGCCGCAGCTCGCCGCCGGTCAGCCCCAGGGTGGCGTCCACCGCGATCACGCGCCGCCCTCCAGGATCGCCCGCCGGGCTGCCGCCGCCGCCTCCCGCGCGAGCTGCGCGCCAGCTTCGCTGCCGAAGCCCTCGCCGCCATGGTCTTGATCTTCTAGACCTTCTAGTTCGTGGTGCTCCCCAGCCCCCCCTGGACGCGATCTCAGCCCCCCCTGGGCCACCTCAGCCGGTGCGGCCCAGCCCCCCCTGGAGATCCCAGGGGGGGCGCTGTAGCCCCCGTTGGAGCGCGCCTGGTAGCGGCTCGGCAGGTGCTGCTGGTGCCCGCCCCGATCGACGCCGAGCAGGCCCGCGGCCTCCAGCCGGTGCACCGCCCGCTTGATCGTGGACACGTCCGCCAGGCCGCACCCGGCGGCCAGCGTGGAGCGCGACACGCACGCCCGCCCAGCGCCGTCCATGTACGTGCTCAGGGTGAAGCCGACCAGCTTGGCCGTGGGATCCAGCTCGGCGGCGCGCAGCTCCAGCCGCCAGGCGGGCACAGGTGGAAGGCTGCTTGCCACGCCCTAGAACGGGATGTCCTCGTCGTCCGGGTCGCCGTAGCTGTAGCCGCGGTCAATGCCGATCGGCTCCGGCTCCAGGGCGTACACCTCGCGCGCCTCGTCCTCGGTCTGCATCCCCAGCACGATCTCAGGCGCGTAGTCGGTCAGCACGTGCGCCGAGGCCCTGGCCCACAGCATCCTGGCCGGGTAGGTCTGCCAGGCCGACCCGGCCCGGATCAGCCCGGCCCGGCGGGCGTCCTCGATCGTGAACGTGGAGCTGCCCAGCTGCTCGCCGGTGCTGGCGCGCACCAGCACCGCGGTGCAGGACTCGTCCGAGTCGTCCACCCGTTCGATCACCAGCCCGGCCCGGTTGGCCAGGGCGCGCAGCAGGCGGCTGGAGACCACCAGCTTGCCCGAGATCAGCGACAGCTCACGCACCGACCACAGCGGCAGCCCGAGCTGCTGGACGTAGTAAAGGCGCAGCGCACCGGCGGCGCCGCGGGCCTTCTCGTCCTGGGCGCCGGACTCGGACAGCGACAGCCACCAGCCGAGCGTGCGCAGGTCGTCCAGCGTCAGCTCGCGCTGCGGTGCGAGCTGCAGGCCCTGGCCGCGCTTCACCGGCAGCGCCCGCCGCTTGCGGGTGGTAGCCATGTTTCCGCTGGGCGGGGCCGTAGCGGCCGTCTCCGGCGCGTCCACCACCTCGGCCGTATCCTCGGCCTCGGGCGGCGGGATCGCGTCAGCGGGCGTCTCAGGGGCCTTCTCGGGCGGCGGCGGGGCGGCGCCGCCCTTCTCAGCAGGGGTGCTCACGGGTCGTCCTCCTCGGGGGGTGCTGCAGGTCTCGCACAGCCACGCGCCGGGCACCAGCTGCGGTGCCACCTCGCGGCCGCACTCACGGCACAGCGTCGGCACGGCGGGCCATCCGACGGTTGGCGATCACGGCCTCCAGCTGGATCACCCACTCCTCCAGCTGGATCGCGTGCTGGCGATCGTGGCCGGTCTCGGCCCGGCGCCGGTAGTAGGCGGCCTCGCTGATCAGGTAGTCGCGCAGCGCCACCTCGGTGGCGATCTGCTCCTCCAGCGACAGCTGCGGCGCGGTCACCAGGTCACCACCATGGCGACCGCGAACCCGACCAGGGCGCCCATGGCGACCAGGCCCAGGCAGCTCCAGACCAGGCCGTCCTGCCACCAGCGGTAGCTCCTCGGGTAGTTCACCAGGGCCTCCTGTCGTAGTCGGTGGGGCGCTGCTCCAGCCACGCCCGGTCTGCAAGGCGCCGTTCGATCTCGCCCGGCCCGGCGATCCAGCGCGGCAGCCGCGCCAGCTGCGCCAGCGCCACGAACAGCACCCAGCCGACAGCGCCGCGGCTCACAGCTCCACCGCCAGCGCGTCCAGCAGCTCGGCGATCTCGCCCGGGCGGCCCAGCTCGGCGTGGCAGTGGGGACAGCGCACCTCGCGACGCTGGGCGGCGCGGGCCTGCGCGGCCAGGCAGTTCAGCCACACCTGGCAGTCGCGCAGCGCGACCACCGCGGCGCGGTCACCGGCGGCGCTGGCGCCGCGGGCCAGGGCGGTCAGCACGGCGCCGACTCCGGCGGTGGTCAGCCGGACGACGGGCACCGGGGTGCGGTCGGTGGGCGTCACCAGGGCCGCCGCGTTGACACAGGACTGACACGCAGGCCCGCGCAGACCCGCGCAGACCACCGCAGGGTGGCGCGGCCTAGACCACGCGAACCCGCATGGTTACGCGGAATCCCGCCGACGGCCGCAGACACGCGCGGGGCCGTTTCGGTGTCTGACACCGGAACGGGAACGGCCCGATCCCGCATGGCTGCAGGGATCGGGCCGTTGGCCGCGGTCAGGGTTGACACAGAATTGACACCGGGCGCGCTCGTGACCGGGCTCCGCCGCGTCATGGGTGCTCCCGCATCCAGCGTCGCCCGCGTTGGTCCCACTCCAGCACCCGCTGCCCGACCACCCACCCGGCGAAGAAGACCAGCGCGTACGGCATCAGCCAGTCGGCCAACAGCATCACGACCACGGCGAGGGTCGCGCCGCCACGCACCAGGCCCGGCCAGTAGCACCCGAGCGCCACGTAGCGGTTCGTCACCAGTCCACCTTCGGCAACGCGGGCACCATCGGCGCGCTCACAGCGGGTGCTCCGCCAGCTCGGCGATCGCGGCCCGGATCTCGGCGGCCAGCTCGCGCTGCCGCGCCACCCAGGCGGCGACCCGATCCGGCGCCTCCCGTTCGGACAGCAGCTGGAACGGCTGGTCGGCCAGCTGCTCCACCGCCGCCGCGTGGGCGGCGGCGGCGAGCAGGACGGTGCTCAGGGCCGAGCGCGTCATCGGGTAGCCTCCTCGGCGGTGGCGGCCGGAATCGTGTCGGTGACGGTCGCCACCTCTGCCGCCGCGATCGCCACCAGCTCGCGCTGCGCCCGCGCCAGGCGGCTGCCCTTGTCGTAGACCGAGCGGATCAGCTTGGCGTCGGCGTGGCCGACCCGCAGCTGGCAGGTCTCCTCGGAGATCCCGCGGTCGCGCATGATCGTGACGGCGGTGGCGCGCAGATCGTGCGAGGTGAGATCGTCGCGCCCGGCGGCGGCCAGCGTCGGCTGCCAGACGTGGCGATTGAAGTAGCTGTGCGCCACGCGGCCGTGGATCATCGGCCAGGCCGAGCCGTCCGGCATCGGCCACACCAGCTCCGACTCGGCCGGGGTGCCGGGCAGGTGCGAGGTGGGCGTGGCGCCCGCGACCCGCAGGGTGGCCAGCTGCTCGGTCAGCAGCGCGATCTCCTCGGGCAGCAGCGGGATGATCTTGGCGCCGATCCGCTTGCCCGACTTGTGCGCGGCGGGCGGGATCGTGATGGTGCCCTCGGCCAGGTCGATCCAGTCGCGGCGCAGCTGCAGCAGCTCGCCGATGCGACAGCCGACCATGCCCTGGAGCAGCACCAGCCGCGCGTAGCGGTCGGGCGCGCCGAGCGCGAACGCGGCCAGCTCGCCGTCGCGGTGGATCGTGACCCGCTCGCGGGTCTCCCACACCGGCGTCGGCAGCTCCAGCAGCGCGCCCGGCACCTTGGCGCCGTCGGCCTGCGCGGCGCGCAGCACGGCCTCCAGGCCGATCCGCTCGTCGTTGGCGGCCTTGGGATGCTTGGCGGCGCGCTCCAGGTGGGCGGTGCGGATCTTGGCGACGGGCAGCAGGTGCACCGGCGTGGCCGCGTGCGGCCCGTCGATCAGCGGCCGCAGGATCCGCGCCCACCACTCCAGGCCGCCCTCGGTCAGCCCGGCGATGCCCTTGGCGGCCAGCACCTCGCGGGCCATGTCGCCGAGGGTCACGAACCGGGCGCCGTCGCTGGGGCCTTCGCCGCGCTTGCGGATCGCGCGCAGCTCCGAGGCGCGGGCGTTGGCCACGTCCAGGTCGCTGTGCCACTCGGTGTAGATCGTGGCCATGCCCGGGAACCGGAGGCGCACCCGGTACTGCGTGCCGGGGCCGCCGGGCTGGTCAACGTGCTGGGCGAACGTGCGGGTGGCGGTGGTGTCGGTCACCGTCGGCTCCTCGTGTCGGTGCGGGCGATCATCGCCCAGCAGCCCCATGGTAACACAGTTTCCACCGCTAGCGGGTGCTGTGGTGGAGACGCCGCAGGTACTCCGACCAGTTCACCCACCGCACGTGGGCCGAGACCGCGACCACGGGCAGCAGCCCGCGGGCGCCCCAGTCCTGCATCGTGCGCTCGGATCGCGGCGCGCCGTTCCGCTTGGGGATCCGACGCCCGGCCTCGGCGAACGAGATCAGCTCGTCGCCGGTCTCGGTCAGGTGCTCGTGCTCGCTCACAGCCATGCCCCCGAACCTAGCGCCGCACGAGCGGCCCGCCAACCGGGCCAACCTGCGCGTAGGTGCGGCAGCCTGCGGCGGTCTGCGCGACCGCTGCGCATGCCCGCGGATCCCCGCGCCTCCCCGCGCCTCCCCGCGCTCGTTGGCGCGGGTCTGCGGATCTCACGTAAGTGTCGCAATTTGCGGCGAATGCGTGGCATGGGACGCCCCCTTTCGCAGGTCAGGGTCGTCCCCTCCGAACGGCCCAGGTTCAGACCGACGGCGGGGTGCCGCGCCCGGCTCGCCCGCTGTGTCCTCCGCCGACCAGGCCACCGCCGTAGGTGGGGCCGTACCGGCCCCCGACGGCCTGGAAGCAGGCCCACAATGTACGTCTGCGGCGCACCAATCGCCAGTGGCGATCACCACCCACCCGGCGGGGTGCGTGCACCACTGCGCCAGGGTGGTCTACGCCGGTGCGCCGCCCAGCACCGCCTGCACCTCGGCCAGGATCATGCCGTCGGTGATCACGCCCGGGTCGGCGCCCGGATCCTCCACGTCGGCCGCCTCGGCGCTCGCCCACGCGTCAGCCCAGCCGGGCGCCGCGCACAGCACCCAGCGGTTGACGCCCGCCCAGGACTCGGGCTGGTCGGGGATCAGCACCGCACCGGCGTGCGCCTCGCTGGCGGCGGCGGCCGTGATCCGGCGCGACAGCGACTCGCTGGCGGCCATGTTCGCGATCTCCAGGTAGGCCATGGTCGTCTCCTCTCAGATCCGCCAGCACAGCGCGTGGGCGGTGACGTTCAGCGCAACCGAGGTGTTCAGGGTGAGCGTGCCCGCCGAGGTGGCGGAGATCTTCCAGCTGCAGAACTGCAGGTTGGTGGCGGCCGTCCAGCGCACGAACGTGCCGAAGTTGCGCGCGGGCGGCGCGGACGCGTCCCAGCCCGCGTGGCCGGTGCCGTGGATGATCCCGTCCACGCCCAGGTCGGCGGCGGTCACGTTGATCAGGCCCGACGCGTCGGTGGACTTGGAGAAGGAGGCCATCACGATCGTCTCCCAGCGGTTGGCTGGCGCGGCCACGCCGGGCGGGGTGTACGTGAACGCGGCCGCCCGGAACGTGTAGGTGCGGCCGTCGTCCAGCGTCACCGCCTGGAACCCGTCCGGCGCGGTCGGGTACAGCGCCTTCAGCGTCGCGTAGTTGGGGAACGTCGGCGGCGACCCGTTGCGCATCCTGCGATCGGTCAGCGCGCCCGCCGCCATGCTGGCGATCGCCAGCTCCCAGGTGACGGCGGTCTGCGTCGGCGGCAGCACCGCCGCGTCGCGGAACAGCAGCTCGGCGTGATTGTCGGCCGGGGTGAACCGCACCACCAGCAGCCCGTTGGCGGTCGCGGGCACGCTGGCGGGCGTGGTCAGCTCGGCGTAGTGGCCGTCCAGCCAACAGCCGCCGATCGCCACGTTGATCGTCGGCCCGGCTACCAGCGTCGGCGCCAGCGCACCCGCGCCGCCGACACCGAGCGGCGACACGTCCACGCCGCTGGGCACCCACAGCCGCGCCATCTTGCGCCATCGCGCCTCGGAGGAGACGCTGCCGTCGGCGCCATCGGTCGGCCACACTGCGAGATCAGCCATCGGTTAGATCCTTTCCAGCTGCCGGAGACGTTGCGCCTGGCGTTGCGCCAGCCGCCACTGCGCCAGGGTCAGCGAGCTGGCGCCGACGGTCGGGCGTACCTGCAGCGGCCGGTTCGGCAGCAGGTCGATCTGCGCCTCCACGATCACGTCGGTGGTCACCAGGTCACCGACCACCACGGTCGCCAGGTCGCCCACGTTCCAGTCGCGCAGGAACTGCTGGCCGTCGGTGTCCATCACCTCCAGCGTCACCATGATCGGCCGCACCCCATCCGCCAGCGCCTCGGCCCCGGCCTGGTCAAGCTCGGCGGTGGCGCTGGTGTCGCGGCGGTCGATGAACGTCTCCACCCGGCCCCACTGCAGCACCGCGCCGGTGTCCTGGTACTCGCGGATCAGCCGCGCGCTGCCGACGCCCGCCCCGGCCACGTACACGTAGTTCAGGTCGGGCGCCTCCAGCGCCGACTGCCAGCTGGCCAGCGTGCCCAGCCCGACGTTGAACACCGCCGCGCCGGACGGCTGGAACACTTCGAACGCGAGATCCCGGACGCGGATCCCGAGCCGGGCGGCGGCCGCGATCGGCTGCAGGAACGCGAGCAGGCCCTGGTAGCGGGCGCTGGTGGTGATCGTGCCGCCGAACGCGGCCGGGGTCGGCACCGTCAGGCCCGCCACCTGCCGCGCCGCGATCGCGGACGGCCCGGCGTTGCGGTCGACGTAGCCCGCGATCACCTGCGACGCGGCGCCGGTGCGGGTGTCGTAGGCGCTGGTGGCGTAGGGCGGCGCGGCGGTGCCCGGCTCGGGATGCGCGAGCCGCCGCGCCAGCCACACCAGGTCGTCCACGCCGTTCAGGGTCACCATGTCGCTGGTGGCGTCGCGGGTGCGTTCGATCCGCGTTACCGGCCCCGATCGGTACACCACGTCGTCGGTGAAGATCAGCAGCCTGGGGCGGTCGGCGGCGAGCAGCAGCTGCGCCGCCTCGGTGTCGGCGGGCAGCTCCAGCTCATACGTGGAGATCTCGTTGTACCGGGCGATCAGCGTGCCGTGGTCGTAGGTGTCGATCTCGGCCAGCGGGGTCTGCCAGTCGCACGCCCACAGCCGCACGGTGGGGCCGTGGAACCCTACGCCGCCAGCCACGTCTGCCTCCAGGTCAGCGTCGCCAGGGTCGCCGCCGAGGTGGCCGCGATCGACAGCTCCACCTGGTTCACGCCCCGCTGCAGCGCCCACAGCTGGGACGGCGCGGTCAGACGACTGAACACGTTGGCGCCGTCCAGCCGCACCGCCTTGCGGCCCGGCCGGGTGTCCACCACCAGCGTCGATCCGTCCGGCACCAGGCCGGTGACCGTCCACGCCTGGCCGGTGGTGACGTTGCGGGCGGTCACGTCGGTGCCTGGCCCCAGCACCGTCAGCACCGGGTAGGCGGGCGCGTCGCCCAGGTTGGTGATCGTGAACAGCCCGTACGCGTCGGAGGCGCCGAGGATCAGCGGCAGGAACGGGAACCAGCGCCGCACGGCGCTGCCCTGCGAGACCGCGATCGACTGCTCGGTGCCGTCCAGCCAGTACGGGAACCCGGCCCGGAACAGCAGCGCGCCGACGTTCACGTCCGGGCGGTGCTCCTCGAGGTCGTCCAGGCCGGAGTCGTACGCGCAGCGCAGGAACCGGCCCGGGTTGGCGCCGTCCACCACCGTCAGCGTGCCCTCCCCGCGGGTCGGGTCTAGCACCCGCGCCCACTGCCGCAGGTCGCTGCGGCCATCGAACGATCCCGGGAACGCGACGGGCATGGAGACGATCCGCTCCACGTGCGCGGCGCCCAGGAACCGCGACCCGTTGGCGGCGGGCACCGGCAGCATGGTCAGCGCCACCGGCGGCATCATCCGGGCCTTGGCCCCGGCCAGCATCAGGAACCGGATCGCGTCGCCGTCGGCGCTGCGGTACTCCAGCGTCTCGCAGCCCGGCCACGGCGCCCACTTCCCGGCGGCCATCTAGCGGCCCGTCCTCAGCAGCTCCAGCCGCCGGAACGCGTACGCCACGTCCTGGGCGTCGGCGGTGCGCGGCTGCAGGAACAGCTGGTAGGTGGCGCCGTGCTCCTCGCGCAGCAGCTGGCGCAGCAGCGACTCGGGCGCCACGATCTCGCGCCCGGCCTCGCCGCCGACGAACAGCGTGGGCCGGGTGAGCACCCCGCCGCGGGCCAGCGTCGGCAGGTTCGGGAAGTCGATCGACTGGCCGCCGAACGTGAACTTGGGGATATCGACGCCCAGGTGCGAGCCGCCGCCGACGGTGAACTTGGGCACGTGAAAGACGATCCCGTTCCAGGCCCGGATCACCGCGTTGATCGGATCCTTGATCGCGCTGGCGACGCGGCCCGCCTCGCGGCCAACGGCGTGCACCAGGCTGGAGATCTTGCCCGGGATCGCGCCGATCGCGTCGCCGACGGCGCGCAGCGCGTCCTTGGCGCCGTCCACGATCCCGTCCTTGATCGCGCTGCCCAGCTTGCCCGCCTGCGTCGCGACGCTGTGCACCAGGCTGGAGATCTTGGCGGGGATCTGACCGAGCGCGCCGCCGATCGCGGTGACGGCGCTGGAGACGGCCGCCTTGATCGCGTTCCAGGCGGCGCTGGTGGCGGCCTTGATCGCTGTCCAGGCGGCGCTCAGGACGGTCTTCCAGATCGTGACTTCGAACCGCAGCAGCGCGGTGATCAGCTTGACGATGTTCAGCACGATGGCCTTGGCCGCCGTCCAGGCGGCGCTCCAGTCGCCGCGCAGCAGCGCGGTGACCAGCTTGACCACGTTGGTGATCACCGCGACGGCGGCCTGCAGGGCCGGGAGGATCGCCAGGATCACCGGCCGGATCGACGGCCAGGCGGAGACGATCACGTGCACGATCTCCAGGAACAGCTGCGCCAGCGCGACCAGCAGCGGCTTGACCGTCGCGGTCACCTTGGCGATCACCAGCGAGATCTCGGGCCAGTGTTCGCGGATGAACGAGACCACCGCCAGCAGCGCCGGGATCATCTTGGCGACCAGCTCGCCCGCCAGGTTGTTGAACGACTGCTTGGCAATGTTGATCATCCCGGGAAGCGTCTTACCAGCGGCCTCGGCGGCGCCGCCGTAGCGCTTCTCCACCTCGCCCAGGATGATCTTCTGCGCGCCCGCCACGTCGCCCGCCTCGGTCATGGCCTTCACCTGCTTCTGCTGGGCGTCGGTGAACGTGACGCCCAGCTTGGCCAGCTTGGTCAGGCCCTTGGCGGGATCGTTCAGGGCCTTGCCCAGCACCTTGGCGGCGGCGGCCGGGTCGGTGCCCATCCGGGCGGCCATGTCGGTCATGGCCTTGGTGGTGCGATCGAACACGTCGTTGCCCGCGCCCGCCTCGTTGCGGATCTTGGTGAACTGCAGCAGCAGGTTCTCGCCCGAGGCGATCGCCTCGTCGTCGATCCCGGACTTGCGCATCAGCGACTCGGCGAGGTCGCCCACGTGGTCGGCCGAGACGCCCGCCACCTGGCCGGTGGACTTGATCACGGCATTGGTCTGCGCGGCCACCTGGGACGCTTCCTGGTACTCGTCAATGCCGACCTTCAGGGTGGCGACGACGGCGCCGATCCCGGCCGCTCCGGCGCCCAGCGCGGCGGCCTTGCCCATCGACTTGAAGGCCGATCCCATGCGGCTGCCGTGCGCCTCCACGTCCTTGGCGCCCTTGGCCAGGTCGGTGGTGTTGGCCAGGAACCGGACGACGACGCTGGCGCCACCGGCCACGGGTCACCGCCTCCGGTTGGCGCGGCGCTGCTCGGCCTGCTCGCGCACCGCGTAGCGGGTCATCTCGTCGTACTCGGCGGGCGTCAGCTCGTCCACTTCGCGCGGGGTCATCGACCAGAACCGGCAGAAATTGACCAGGCCCACTAGCGCCCGCCGTTCGAAGGGTCTACGGCCTCCGGCGTGAAGTCGGGCGCCACGTCGCCCGCCTCGTCCCAGCTGGGCGCGTGGCCGTCGCGGCGCAGCTGGATCCAGACCAGCGCCTGGATCCGGTCGGGCGCCGCGTCGAGGTCTTCGGCGTCGCCGCCGCCGAGCAGTTCGGACAGCGGGCGGCCGGTCTCGGCCTTCAGCCGCCGCATCTCGTTCGGCGTCAGCGACATGGACTGCGAGATCGCCACCGTGGCGGGCAGCGGTCGCAGCTCGGTCACCTTCTCGGGTGTGGCCATGGGAACCTCTCGATCTCGGTCTCGGTGAGCCGTTCGGCGAGGTCGCGGAACGGGCCGCGCTCGCGGCGCTGGGTGGGCACGAAGTAGCGGCCCCGCTTCACCTGCGGGCGGCCGCGCGAGCCGCCGAACTCGATCCACCCGGCGTAGGGCAGGCCGCCGCCCATGGTGGCCCTGGCGCCCTCCCCGACGCCCGCTGCGGGCAGCGCCGTGATCGACCGTGCCAGCGCGCCGGAGACGCGCGGCACGATCGACCGGGCCGACTCGCCGCCGTGCCGGGCCGAGGTGGCGGCGGCCTCGTCGCCCGCCACCTGGACGCGGTGGGCGAACGCGGGCACGTCGTGGATCAGCTCGTCCAGCCCGACGATCTGCACGCGGGTGGTGTTGCGGCGGGCCATCCGCTAGGCGGGCGCCGGTTCGGCGACCACGGCGCCCGGCTCGCCGGTGGTGGTCGGCTCGGTCGGCAGCTCGCCCTCGGGCGGTGCGATGCCCGCCATCACGGTCAGCGGCGGCAGCGTGGTGGTGGTCTTGGTGGGCGCGCCGACCACCGACCACTCCAGGTCGATCGTGGACTCCGCCCCGGCGTCGCCATTGATCGGGCTGTACGGCTGCGGGATCACCTGGCCGTACCAGGCCGGGTTGGTGTCCGAGATCGGGTCGTCGCGGCGCGCCTGGATCACGAACGCCACCGGCACGCCACCGGCCACGGCGGCCGACAGCACCTCCTCGGTGGCGGCCGCATCGAACGACTGGTACAGCGTCGCGACCAGCGACCACTTGACGGTGCCCGGGTAGTCGATCTCGCCGCACAGGCTGGTCAGCGTGATCACCGAAACGTCGGGCGTCAGCTCCAGGTGGTTCACCACGCACGCCAGGCTGTCGCCGCCGATCTGCAGATCGGCGTTGTCCAGGATCAGCGGCTTGGGGATCGTCGGCATCGGGTCAGTCCTCCTCGGTTGTCACGTGCACGCCGTACACCAGCGCAGCGGCCAGGTAGTCCAGGTTGCCGATCGCCCACGGCGCGGGCGCGCTCACGTCCGGCAGGCCCCAGCTGTACGGGTCGGCGCGCAGGCGGCCGATCGCGTACGCGACCAGCTCCTCCAGGTCGGCCACGCCCTCGCCCGGCTCCAGCCGCGCGGCCACGCACAGCACCTGCAGCCGGGCCACGTACCGGCAGACGCCTGACGGCTCCAGCCACGGGTCGCTCCAGCCCAGCATGATCGCGGGCGGATCCAGGCTGTCCACCAGGTTGATCAGCACCGCCGGGTCGGTGTCCAGCACCGGCGCCAGGGCGGCCGCTGCGGCCTCCCGGGCGCCGGTGATCGTGAGGGTGCCGGTGGCGCTCACGCGATCCCCCACTGCTGCTTGAGCGGTGTCAGGGCGTACGCGTGCCTGCTGAACCCGTCGCGGGGCGCGGTCAGGGTGCCGGTCTGATCGAACCCGATCACGCCGAACGCGGCCGCGTTGGACTTCCACCACTCCACCGCCCGCACGATGTTGACGCGGTTGGCCAGCGGGTCGCCGTCCGCGATCGGATCGGTGTCCAGGCGGTCGGTCTCGTGGTCGATCTCGGCGGCGGCCGCGTCCAGGCACGCCTGCATCGCAGCCGTGTTGGCGGGCGTCAGCCGGACGTTCAGCGCCTCGGCCAGCTCCTCGGGCGTGGCGTACGCCACGGATCAGCTCCCGGCCGCGTCGATCGCGGCCCGCACCTCGGCCTTGGTGGCGCTCGGATCGACGGCCACGCCGAGCCGCTGGGCGTGCTCCAGCAGCTCGGCCTTGGTCATCTGATCCAGGTCGGTGGTAGCGGACTTGCCAGGGTCGTAGTCTCCGGCCAGCAGCCGGTCACGGTGCGGGGTCATGGTCACACCGGCGGGGTCAGCTGGACGAACGCGCCGGGCAGCACCGCGACGGCCGCGAACGCGCCGATCACGCCCACCTCCAGGCCGCCGATCGACGGCTCTACGGCGCGCATCTCCACCGGCGCGCCGGGCGTCTCGGCGCACAGCAGCTTGGAGCTGTCGCCCACGATCGCGGTGGACGCGGCGAACCCGTCCGAGACGATGAACCGCAGCCCGCCCAGGTTGCCGGACGCGTCGCCCAGCGAGCCGGGGCCAGCGGTCAGGAACACCGGGTTTTGCGCCGTCACCAGGCCCAGCAGGCTGTAGCCGGTGATCGCGTCCAGGTAGATCGCGTTGGCGCGGCCACCCGCGGCGCGCACCTGCCCGGCGGCGGCCGCGATCGCGGCCATCCAGCCCGCCAGGTCGTCCGACGCGACGGTGCCGCCCGCGGCGGCGGCGGTGTCCACCACGGTGCAGGCGGCGCTCTCGGTCTGCTCGGCGTACGCCTCGGCCATCAGGTCGAAGAACAGCGTGAGCGCGTCCGGGCTAGACCACTGGATCGTCTGCCAGCTCAGGTTGCCCGCGCCCAGGTAGGTGTCGGCCACCACCTCGCGCATGATCACGGCCATCTTGGAGTAGGCCGGGTTGGTCTTCTCGGTGACCTGCTTGGCGACGGTCGGGCGGGCCGTGATGGACGGCCACGTCAGCTTGCCGGAGGTGAGGCCGACCTGCCGCGAGCTGGCGACCACCGGCCGCGCGGTGTTGATCACTTCGAAGATCTGCGCCAGGTGCTGGTCGGGGATCAGGCCCGGCACGTCGCTGGTCAGGGTGTGCACCTGGGCGGCGCGCTGCAGCCGCTCGGCGGCGCGCTGGCGCAGCTCGGGGCCGACGATGTTCCCGATCTGCTCCACGCGGGTGATCAGCGCGTCTCGGGCGTACTGCGCGAACGTCCGGTAGACGATCTCGCCGGGCGCGTCGCCGCGCTCGGCGGGCGCCTCGCCGCCCTCGCGGGCCGGGGCGCCGATCGCGCGGGTGATCCGGGCGCGCTGCTCGCCGCTGCGGGCGCGCGTCTCCTCCAGCTCCAGCAGCTCCTCCACCTGCGGCTCCAGCTGGGTGGCGCGCTCGCGGTTGCGGCGCAGCAGCTCGCGCTCGGCCTCCGACGGGTCGCGCTCCTCCTCCTCGGCGCGCTGCAGGATCTGATCGTTGGTGTCCAGCAGCTGCTCGCGCTCGGTCACGAGACGCTGCAGTACGACGTTCGGCATGGCGACGGCCCCTCCAGGGATCGGGTCAGTGATCCGGGGTGCCGCGATGCGTGGGGCGGCCCTAGTGGCCGGGTGGCGCGGTGCGGGGTGCCGTCGCCGCCAAGGCTAGCACCGAGGAGAGGCGCCGCGACGGTGGCCAGCGGCGCGGCCCGTGCCGCCCTGCGAGGTGCGGCCGGGGAGGTGGTGGCGCGGCCCGCCGTCGCGGCCTGGTCAGCCTACAACGGCCGACGGCCGCCCAGGGTACTGGACGGCCGACGGTGCGCCCTTCGCGCTGGCGGGGATGCTACAGGCCCGACAGCGTGGTGGGGCGGCGCTCCAGCGGGAACCGCTGGGACTGTTCGATCAGGGCCAGCGCCTCGCTGTCGCGGTGGCCGTTGCCTGCGGCCACCAGCTCGCGCTCGCCCTCCTCCTCCTCGCCCTCCAGCTCGGCCAGCTGCCGGTCGATCTCGGCGATCCGCAGCTCCAGCTCGGTCAGCTTGTGCGCGTCCGGGTGCGGCTTGCGCTGCTGGACGCCGAGCCATCGCTGGGCGGTGGCGCGCTGCAGCCGCAGCTTGCCCTCGGGCGTGAAGTTGCGCTTGCCCGGCACCCCGCCGCGCCGGTTGCCGGTCGCGGCGCGGCTGGTCAGCGCTACGTCCGACGGGTCTGCTAGTGGCGGCACCGCGCCGTCCACGTGGGCGAACCCGCCCTTGCGGATCGTGCGCGCCAGCTGCCGTAGCTTGGTCGCCACTCGGTCGGCGGTCTCGGCGTCACTCCACGCGCCGATCCACTCCACGTGCGGCGGCAGGTACGCCAGCAGCGCGTAGTAGGTGTCGGCCACCAGCTGGTCGCGGGCGGCCTGCGGCTGGATCGGCTGGGACGTGCGGTGGAGCGCGTCCAGCACGTTCAGGCCCGGCTCGGCCTCCACCAGCAGCGCCGCCGCCTCCAGGTTCAGGGCCACGTCGGTCTGTGCAGGTGTGATCACTAGCACCTCCTCGCAGGAGTGATCACCAACGGCGACAGACCCTAGCACCGAGTGTCCCAGGCTACACGTCGATCCCGACAGCGCGCAGCCGGGCGTCCAGCTCGCCGGTGTCGGGCCGGACGGCCAGGTCGATCCAGTCCGGGTCGGGCGTGCGGGATCGGCGGCCGGTGACGGCGGCGCCCGCGTAGGCCGGTTCGGGCGTCAGCGACACCTCCACCAGGTGGCACCGCTCGCGGATGATCGCGCCGTCTCCGGCGCGCCGGTTGCGGCGCGCGAGATCCTGGAAGCCGACCGAGACGCCGCGCAGCATGCCCTCGTCCACCAGCGTCAGGGCCTGGTCGCCGAACACGCCCGGCAGCACCCGCACCGAGCCGTCCAGGCCGCCGTCGCCCTCGGCGAACTGGACGCCCCGGCCGATCCAGTCGGCCAGGCCCTGGCCGTGGTGGTAGCGGAACTGCACCCGATCGGGCGCCCGCACCGCGCGAGCGAACGCGCCCGGCGCGAACTGCTCCAGGTACGGCTCGGCGTCGGGTGCGTCGCGCACCTGGGCGCTCACGTTGTACGGCACCACCCGCAGATCCAGGATCCGGCCGACCGGGCCGCCGTCGGGCGCGGCCCGGACGTGCACGTCCTCCACCTGGAACACGCGGGTCAGGATCGGCTGGTCAGGCACTTGCCACCACCTCCAGGGGTGCGGCCGCCGGTGGCGGCGCGGGCAGGTCGGGCGGGGTCGGGCCGCTGGCGTTCGCGCCGGGCGGCTCGTCGATCAGCTCCAGCGCCTCGCCGTCGGCCAGCGGCGGCAGATCCAGCACCGCCGCGCGGCACTCGTCCACCGTCACCACGTTGGCCGCGAGCAGCGCCAGCCACACCTCGCTGGCGGTCTTCAGATCGGGCCGCAGCAGGATCGACGGATCGAACTCCACCCAGCTGCCGCGCGGCAGCCACGTGGACAGCGCGGCCTCCACCCGGCGCGCGGTCGGGTACAGCTCGGTGCGCCACCAGGTGTCGAACAGCATCTCCGGGTTGGAGTAGTTGAGGCCGCCCGCCTGCTCCATGTTCAGCATGAACGCGGGCACGCCGTACGCGGCGGCGATCTGCTTGGCGTCCCACTCGCGGGTCTCCAGCAGCAGCAGGTCGCGGGGCGCGAAGCTGAACTGCTGGAACGTGACATCGGGCGGCAGCACCGCCGGGGCGCCGCCGCGCAGCCCGACCCGAGCTGTCCACTGCGCCTGCAGCGCGGCGGCCTGGTCGGCCTCCAGGCGGCGGCTGGACTGCAGCACCGCCCACGGCACGCCGCCCTGCTGGTAGAAGTCGGTCGCGAACTTCTCGGCGTAGTAGGCGCCCTGGACGTTGGCCGAGTAGCCCTGGAGCGCCGAGGTGCCGCGCAGCTGCCCGTTCGGGTCGCGCGAGATCTGCAGCACGTCCTCGCTGCGCAGGTCGTACTGCTTCACCCGGTACGTGCGGCCGCGGCCGTCCGGGTCGGTGCCGACGGTCACCTGCTGCGGATCCAGCACGGTGTAGGCCCTCGGGAAGCCGGTCACGTAGCGGTCGGTCACCAGCAGGAACGCGTCGCCCCAGCCGTAGATCGACGCCATCGTGGCGAACGTCGCATCGGCGGCGCCGTTCGGGAACCACACCGGGTCAGGGTTGGCCACCCACAGCGGCACCGGCGAGTCGCCGCGGAACCGGATCGGCATGGCGGCCACCTGCTGGCAGACCAACTGCAGGCAGCGCACGGCGGTGCCGACGCGCTCGGCGAGCTGCGGCGACGCCCACCCGGCGAACAGCCCGGCCAGCTCGGGATCGAACCCGGACGGCAGGCCGAGCACCGACGGCGGCGGCGGTGCGGATCGTCCCAGCAGCCGATCCAGCAGACCCACGGGGCCGACTCTAGCGCACGATCGTTAGGCTGCCTAACCGGCCGGCGTGGAAAGCCGCTTGCCATCCTTCCCGATCCATGGTAAGCTTGTTTCCATGAACACCGACACGAACGCCACCGACCTGAACCCGCACCTCACGCTCGCCGGGCGCGCCCTGGCCGCGGTGCGCACCGCCGCCGCCGATCTCCGCGACGTGCGCGACGCCGAGGACAGCTGGATCCGCGACGCCCGCGCCTGGGATCTCCGCCACGCCATCCTGGACGCCTACGACGCCGGGAACGATGAGGCCGCGATCGCCGAGGCCGGGTCGATCTCCCGCCAGGTGATCGCGCGCCACCTGAACCGCTAGCCACCCCGCCATCCCCCCGACCGGAACGGGCGCCCCCTAGGGGCGCCCGTTCCCGTCCTGGGCCGACTTGTGGAAAGGCGCTTGCCATCGCCCAGGATCCGTGGTAAAGTTCCTTCCATGAACACCGACACGAACACCACCCGCAAGTCCCACGTCCGCGGCGCCGCCGCCGCCGTGATCGCCGCCGCCCGCGAGGAGCGCGGCCTGCACCAGGCCAAGGACGTCCCCAGCACCTACCGGGTCGGCCGCGAGATCATCGGCACCGACGGCAGCATGAGCGGCTACGGCGTCGCCTACCCGCCCAAGTTCGCGGCCGCGCACATGCCCTTCGCGACCACCACCCGCCAGCTCAAGCGTGGATTCGTGATCCTGACCGAGGCCGAGGCCGCCGAGATCGCGGTGGCGTACGTGGCCGAGGACGGCCGCGGGGTGCAGGCCGCCAACGAGCAGCTGGCCAGCACCCGCAAGGTGTACGGCGCGTACACCGAGCAGTACCCGGATCGGGCCGAGGACTACGCCAGCACGATCGCGCACGCCGAGCACCGCCACGCGGCGACCATGCTCAAGCTGGAGCAGGCCCGCACCCGCTACGGCAAGATCCTTGCCAAGGCCCAGCCCGCGACCGAGGAGGTCACCGTGACGCAGACCGAGGCGCCCGAGGCCAAGCCGACGCCCGAGCAGGAGTCGGCCCGGCTGGAGGCGCTGCGCGCCGAGGCCGAGGAGGCCACGCTGGCCGAGGTCACGGCCGCCGCGCCCGAGCTGGCGCAGGTCGCCGAGACCGCGGCCCAGGACGCCGCCGCCCGCATGCGGGAGGCCGAGCAGGCGGTGCGCGATCGCCTCGGCGAGTCGCTGGCCGCCGCCGCCGCCGCCAAGGTGGTGGCCGACCGCACCTGGCGCGAGACGATCGTGGCCGCCGCCAAGGTCGGCATGTCGCACCGCGCGATCGCCGAGCTGGCCGGGTGCACCCACCCGACGGTCGCCAAGGTGCTGGCCGAGGAGGCCGCGCGCTAGGCTCCGGCGTCGGCTGCTTGGCTCGCAGCTTCACGCCATGGTCAACGGGTCGCCCTCGGGCGGCCCGTTGGTCGTCCTGGACGCCTACCCGCCAGCGCCCGCGTCCGGCGACCTTGCCCACCGTGTCCAGGCGCCGGATCCCGTCGCCCGCCAGCCTAGTAGATCGTCGGCGCGCCGCCCTGCTGCGCCTCGGCCATGGCCACCCACCAGGCCGCGCGAGCTGCCAGCGCCGCGTCGCCGAACCGGGCCGGGTCGTCCGGCCTGGCCAGCCGCAGCGACCCGTCCACGCCGAACCGGGCGCGCAGGTTGGCGACCTGCTCGGCCACCACCGGCGCGTGATCATGCGCCAGCTCGCCGCCCACGATCGCCCGGTAGAACTCGTTGGCCGAGGTGGTCTCCGAGTCGGCCGACCCGTCCCACGGCACCACCGGCGCGCCCTCGTCGCGCAGCTCGGCGAACAGTCGCGACCGGATCCGGCGGTTGTGCACGATCGCCCGCACGTCCCACCGCTCCATCGCCCGGCCGAGCTGGTCGTGGAGGTCGCGGTCGGTCGCCACCTCCGCCCACCAGCCGTGGAAGATCGCGCCGTCCATCGTCGCCCCGGCGATCGCCGCCGACCTGCGGAACGTGCCTTCCACCGCCAGCACCACCTCGGCGCCGTCCGGCGGTGGCGGCTGCATCGCGCACGCCTGCCAGGCGCCCTCCGGCAGCCACGCTGCCGCCTCGTCCACCCACAGCCCGAGGTGGTACGTCCTGAACTCGCGATCGCTCAGGAGGCCCTGCTGGACGGCCAGCGCGGCCGGTGTCAGGAACCCGGCCCGCAGCGCCGGGTTGGCCTTGCGCCACGCCCGCCGATCGTCGCTCGCCGAGCCGGGGTCGGCTGCCCACTCCAGGTAGCGGACACCGGCGGGCAGCTCGCCGTCCAGGTGCGCGCCGCGCAGCCGCTGCAGGATGTTGGCCTGGAAGCCGGGCGTGCCGATCCCGACCAGCCGCGCGTCGGGCCGCTTGCCCAGCCGCGCGATCAGCGACTCCACCGTCTCATCGTGCGCGAACCCGATCTCGTCGATGATCGCCAGCGAGAAGTTCAGGCCCTGGATCGCCGACAGCTTGGCCGGGTGCGCCTGCAGCTTGGATCCGGTCGGCCGGTACTCCAGGATCTGCTCGCGGCTGTGCCACCGGCACCGATCGACCAGCACCGGCGAGGACTCCACCATCCGCATGGCGGCCTCCACCAGGAACCCGGCCTGTTCCTGCTTGGTGGCGATCACGTCCACCTCCACGTAGTCGTCGCCGCGGGCGATCCGCTCCAGCGCCAGCGCTGCCAGGAACGTGGTCTTACCGTTCGCGGCGGGCAGGCTGGCGAACGTGGCCAGGTGGTCGTAGATCTCGCGCAGCAGCTCGCGCTGGAAGCCCGCTATCCGGAACGGCCCGGCCGCGCCGTGGCCCGTCGGCACCACCAGGTAGGTCTCCAGGAACCGCTCGGCCCGCTTGGCCTCCGAGGTGTGGCGCCAGCCCGTCCACGGCGGCAGTTCGATCAGCCGCAGCGGCCGCTGGGCGCCCTTGAACACCAGCGATCCGTGCGCTGGGCCGGGTGCCGCCTCAGCCATCCGCGTCGATCGCGCCGGGCACCACGCCCCGCGTTCGGATCCGGCGCGATCGGGCGCCGCGCGGTGTGTTCCCGGCCATTCCAAGAT
>Ga0207708_10000925_pt1 | contig 21982 bp, 21 predicted proteins | sample KBSK5101metaG_FD_184340 | JGI IMG/M metagenome (GOLD analysis project Ga0207708, IMG submission 184340) | Corn, switchgrass and miscanthus rhizosphere microbial communities from Kellogg Biological Station, Michigan, USA - KBS K5-10-1 metaG... | ecosystem: Host-associated > Plants > Roots >...
GTCGCGCGCGCGATACTCGGGCTGCCGGCCCGCCGCGATCCCGCCGCGAGCCACGTCTACGAGGCGGTCACCGAGCCGTACCGCCGCTGCGCCTCGACCAGCGCCGTCCAGCGCGCGCAGTACGCGGACCTGAAGATCTACCTCGCCAACGACGTCCTGGTGAAGGTCGATCGCATGACCATGCAGCACGGCGTCGAGGTGCGGGCGCCGCTGCTGGATCGCCGGGTCATCGAGCTGGCGTTCAGGATTCCCACCGCGCGCAAGATGCCGCGGCTGCAGGGGAAGTACCTGCTGCGGCAGCTGGCGGAACGGCGGCTGCCGCGCGAGCTGGCGTCGCTGCCCAAGCGCGGCTTCCACGCGCCGATGGGGGCGTGGCTGGCCGGCCCGTGCGCGCCGCGGTTCCGCGACGACGTGCTGGCGCCGAACGCCGCCGTCCGGGCGCTGATCGACGTCGCGAAAGTGCGGCGGCTCTTCGAGGACCACGTCGCCGGGCGGGCCGACTCGGCCCAGGCGCTGTGGTCGGTGTGGATGCTGGCGCGCTGGAGCGCGCGCGAGCGCGAGCAGGCAAGGCCGGAGTTTCAACTGGTGGAGGCGAGGTCATGACCATGGTTCAGGCAGCCGAGGATCGCTACACGCGCGAGCGCGAGGCGCACAACAAGATCTTCGCCGAGCACACGCGCGCGTCGGCGGAGCGCTTCTACCGCATCATCCACGAGAGCCGCGCGCTCTACGAGGGGCTGATCCGGTCGCGCTCGAAGGGAGGCAGCGCCCTCGAGTACGGCTGCGGCATGGGCAGCCACGCCCACTTCATGGCCACCAACGGCGCCCGGCGCGTCGTCGGCATCGACATCTCGGATGTCGCCATCGAGAAGGCGCGCGTCGCCTCGCGGAAGGAAGGGATCGAGAACGTCGAGTACCGGCGCATGAACGCCGAGTTCCTCGAGTTCGACGATCATTCCTTCGACCTGATCTGCGGCACCGCGATCCTGCACCACCTGGACCTGGCGCGCGCCTACTCGGAGCTGGCGCGCGTGCTCAAGCCGGGCGGGCTCGCCGTCTTCATGGAGCCGCTCGGCCACAATCCGCTGATCAACATGTATCGCCGGATGACGCCGAACCTGCGCACGGTGGACGAGCATCCGCTGATGATGCGCGACATCAAGGACGCCAGGACCTTCTTCCGCCGGGTGACGCCGCAGCACTTCGTGCTGCAGTCGCTGGCGGCGGTGCCGTTTCACGGCCGCAAGAGCTTCCGCAAGGTCCTGCACACGCTGGAGGCGTCCGACGCGCTGATGTTCCGCTGCCTGCCGTTCACCAAGCGTTATTCGTGGCAGGTGATCCTGTCGCTCGAGGAGCCGCTGAAGCACGGCCGGCAGTAACCTCGCGCCGGTCTCGCCGAACCCGGGCCGTCGCTTGCCCGCGGCCGCGATCCGCGGTACAGTTTTCCTGTGCCGCGGGGGCGGCCGACGGTCCGCGTAAAGGGTTCAACCCGCCCCTCTCCCGATCGTTCGTCAACCTTCGTTCCTCACCCGGCACGCGGACCATGGGTGCCGAAAGGGCTCGCCCTTTCAAGGAAGGAAGGTGTGCCATGCCGTCTCTTCCCGACAACCCCAGTCTCGAGTGGCTGCGCAAACAGGCCAAGCGCCGGCTCGACGATCTGCAGCGCGAGAATCCCGCGGCGCAGCTGGCCGACGCGCAGCTCGCGCTCGCGCGCGATTATGGCTTTCCGAGCTGGCGCGCGCTGAAGGCGCACGTCGACGGGCTGACCGTGGACGGGCAGATGTTCGCGGCGGCCAAGAGTGGTGATCTTGCGGTCCTCGGCCGCCGGCTCGACGAGCATCCTGATCGACTCTACGCACGCGCGCAGCCGTATGAATGGACGCTGCTGCACGCCGCGGCGCAGAGCGGACATCCTGCGGTCGTCGCCGAGCTCTTGCGGCGCGGTCTCGATCCGAATACGCGCGAGAAAGGGGACAACACCTACGCGATGCACTGGGCCGCCGCCGCCGGCCGCCTCGACATCGTCAAGCAACTGGCCGACGCGGGAGGTGATGTCATCGGCGCCGGCGACGATCACCAGGGAGAAGTGATTGGGTGGGCGACGATGTGGGATGGCTGCGACGACGCCGCGCACCACGCGGTCGTCGACTTCCTGGTCAGCCGCGGCGCGCGCCACCACATCTTCTCGGCGATCGCGATGAGCCTCGCCGGCGAAGTGCGGCGCATCGTCGCCGCCGATCCGTCGGCGCTCAACCAGCGCCAGAGCCGCAACGAGAACAACCGGATGCCGCTGCACTTCGCGGTGCAGATGAAGAAGCCGGAAATGGTCGCGCTGCTGCTGGAGCTGGGGGCGGATCCGCTCGCCGTCGACGCCAGCGGGCAGCCGGCCGCGTTCTACAGCCAGACCCCCGACGCCGACAGACCGGTGATGGAGAAGATCGGGCGCATCGTCTCGGCCGAATTCGAGAGCGCGGCGCGCGGCAACCGGCCGCCGCGCGGCGGGCCGATGGATCTGGTCGCACTGCTCGCGCTCCGAGATTGGGATCGTGCCGAATCCCTTTTGCTCGCGAACCCGGGGTTGATCGAGCCGTCAGCGGGCGTCCTGCACCTCATGGCGCAGCGCAACGACACCGATGCCGTGTCATGGCTGCTGGCGCATCGCGCGCCTGTCAACGGGCTGTGGCCGAGCGAGGGCGTGGTCCTGGTCACGCCGCTGCACCTCGCCTCCGCGCGCGGCCACGTGGCCATGGTGCGGGTGCTGCTCGACGCCGGCGCCGACTCCACGATCCACGACAGCCAGCACGACAGCGATCCGCTCGGCTGGGCGGAGTTCTTCAAGCAGCCGGAAGTGGTGAGACTGCTGAAGAGATGACTCGATGGGCAGGTCGGCACGTCAAGGTGAGCTTCGGCGATGTCGCGGGTGTCGACGAAGCCGAGGAGGCGCTCAAGGAGATCGTCGAGTTCCACCCGTGCAAGTCGCCGGCACCGCGTTCCCCGGGGTCACCGGGCTCCTCCCGCCCGTAAGGGGCTGACCCACGCTTTTCGTTAGAAGAGGACCGCCACATCGACGACCGCGTGTGAGCCCCTGGAGAAGATGACCGCGTGGCCGTCGATCACGCCTCTCCCGTAGCCGGCCGGCAGCGGCGTCAGCTGACGCTCGACTTCCACCGGAAACGGCTGCAGCTTCTTCTGCCATCCTGGAGGCAGGGGCTTGCCGCGCGCGACCTTCTTCTGGAGCCCGGGCGGCAGCGACCGGTAGCGCGGCGCGTAGTACTCACGGATCACTCGCTGCTCGCCGATGGAGAAATGGATATCGGCGGACACGTGCGTCGCGTCGCTCACGGCGCTGTCGTGTTTGGCCGCGCCGTTGCCGTGCGGACCATGTCCTTTCTGATCCGCGGCGATTGGCGTCACGGCGATGGCGGCGATGGCGAAGGCGATCATCACGCGTTTCATGGGTTCTCCCGACAGGTGGCTGGCGCCAGCGGGAGAACCGCCGCAAGGGCTTTGCCATCCCGGCCGGACTCCGCCCAGGCCGGAAACTTGAACGCGCACAACAAGATGCGCCGGGACCCCGATCCGGACTGGCTCCGCGGCGCCGACAAATGCGTCGCCGTCCTTACACGACTTTGGGGCGCCGCACGTGGCAGTCGATGCCGAAGATGAACAGATCGCGGAGCAGCCGCAGGGTAACCGCGAGCGACGTGCCGCGCACCGGGATGGGTCGGAAGCGGACGACGTCGAAGCCGGCCGCGGCCATGGCGGCGCGGTAGTCCTCGAAGCGCTTGCCGTTCAGGCCGAGGTCCTGCCACGTGCCCACTTTGCGCGGCTTGCCGCCGCGGCGCTCGCGCAGCGCGACGATGGCGTCCATGCCGAAGAGCAGGTGCGCGTAAGGCACCTGGCACGCCCAGTAGAGATGGCCGCCGTGCGGCGAACGGAACAGCGGGCCGAAGCGCGTGAGCAGCGAGCCGCCCGGACGCAGCACGCGCGCGATTTCCTTGAAGGCGAGCGGCAGATCCATCACGTGCTCGAACGTGTCGGTCGAGAGCACCGCGTCGAACGACGCGTCGGGGAAGGGCAGCCGGCCGTCCGCGGAGAGCTCGAAGCGGCAGTTCCTGACCCCGGAGGTCGCGAGCGCGTTGCGCGCCTGCTTGATCGCCTTTCCGTCCACGTCGACGCCGCAGGCCGAGCGGACGCGGCGCGCCACCCACAGCGTCTCGCCGCCCCAGCCGCAGCCGTAATCGAGGATGTCGAGCTCCCCGGTGTCGCCGAGCTCCGCGAGATAGGAGCCCATCGTCTCGGTGGCCTTCACCGATTCGTGCACCGTCTGTTCGGCGCTCGACATGAACGCGGACGGGTTCGGCGGGAAGACCCGATCGAGCAGTTCCAGCGTCAACGGCACGGGTCGAGTCACGCGAGTTCTCCCAGGAAAAGTTCGGGGTTCGCGGCCAGTTCTTCGGTCCAGCGCAGCAGCGCGCGGCGCAGCGGCTCGCGCCGCTCCAGCCCGTCGCACTGGTTGACGCGCCACAGCAGATGATGCATCAGCAGCGCCGGCATCGTCTCGCGCCGCACGTCGTCGACGGCGCGCGCCGCGGTGACGCACAGGCGGATGCACTCGCGCGCCGACAGCGGGCAGCGATCCCCCTGCGACAGGCGCACCGACAGCGCCAGCCCGAAGACGTCGTGCAGGGGCACGCGCGTGCGGCCGAACTCGTCGAAGTCGATGATCGCGATCGACTGCGGCGAGACCAGCAGGTTGTTCAGGGAGAAGTCGCCATGCTGGCAGCAGCCGTTCAACGCGCCGCCGCGATCGGCCTCGACGCTCCACTGCTCGATCCGCTGCAGCACGACTTCCGACAGCGACACGCCGCGGAAGCGGCCGAGCATCGCCTGGCGCCTCAGCTCCATCCCCGGATAGACCAGACCGACCCAGGCCGGCACCTCGCCGACGGCGGCGTGAAACGACGCGAGCACGGCGCTGGCGCGCTCCAGAAACGCCATCCACTCCTCGCGCGAGGTGAGCTGGTCGGACAGGCGGAACCACGGCGTGCCGGGCAGCCCCTGCTGCACGTGCACGCTGGTGCCCTCTTTCCAGTGCGCGCAGCGCAGCGTGGCGGGCACGGTCTGCGGCAGGCGCGGGCTCAGCTCCGCGAGCACCTTCTGCACCGCCGCCAGTCGCTCCGTTTCGCCGAACTCGACGACGCAGGCGGGGTGCTCCGACGATCCGTCGAAGACGAGATACTTCGGACGCGTCGTGTAGACGCAGGCGACGCTCGGGCGCTCGTTACGGAGCAGACCGGGCAGCAACTGGCGGACGGCCGGCACGGCGGCGAGCATCAGCGTTTCCTCCCGACGATGACGATGGCGCCGAGCGCGGGATCGGCGCCGAAGATCCTGGCCAGCGCGCGGCGCAGCGCGGGCTGCGATCCGCGGGGCCGCAGCCGTTCGCCCGCATACGTGTCGGCGCAGGAATCGAGATCGAACATGCACGCCGGCGAGTCGATGTCCGGATCGACGCCCCACCGGCCGATGACCTCGGCGCCGGCGCCGGCGAACACGCGCTCCGCCCACCACCGGCGCAGCGGCAGCGTGCCGTAGACCCAGAGCCGCTGGACCGGGTTGCCGGTCAGCGGAATCGAGCAGGCGACGCATTCGCCCGGCTGCAGGGCTTCGACGACCGATCGCAGCGACGGCAGGGACGTGCGCAGGAGCCGCTCGGTGATCACCGCAGGCCTCCGGCTGCCACAACACGCCGTTCGCCGGCGCGCGGGGCGCGGGTGAGCGAGCGATACAGCCGCAGGTACTGCAGGGCCGTGCGCTCCGGGTCGAACTCGCGCGCCGCGCGCCGCTTCGCCGCGGCCCCCATCAGGTGCCGCAGGTGCGGCGACGCGACGAGGCGTCCGAGCGCGTCCGCGAGCGCGCGCGGATCGCCGGCGGGCACCAGCAGTCCCGTTTCGCCGTCGGCCACGAGACCCGGGATCCCCCCGACGTTGCTGGCCACGACCGGGACGCCGAGGAACATGGCTTCGATGATCGTGCGCGGGCGCGCTTCGCTGAGCGACGGCAGCACCAGCACGTCCGCCGTGCTGAGGATGGCGGCGACGTCACCGCGATGGTTCTCGAAGGTGGCCACCTCTTCGACGCCCCGCTCGATCGCGAGCGCGCGGAGATCGGCGGCGTAGCCCGGCCCGCTCCAGTCGCCGCCGACGAGCAGCAGTTCCGCGGCGCCGCGCAGGTGCGCCATCGCCTCGATCAGGACGTGAATCCCCTTGCGTTCGACGATCTGGCCGAGGAACACGATCCGCGGCAGGCCGTCCCGGCGCGACGGAAGCGGCCGCACCAGCGTCATCGTCGACGCGATGCGATCCGGACGGAAGAGATCGCCCGCCACCACGACGCGATCCGCGGCCGCGGACGCGAGCAGTTCCGCGGCCTGCGGCTGGCAGTTCGCGACGTAGGCATCGACCCAGCGCATGCACGGGTTGCTCTTCACGACCGGGCCGGCGCGAGCAACCAGAGGAACGCGCGCGAGGCGTGCCGCCGCCGCCAGCGACGGCCCGAACCCCGGATAGTTCAGGTGAACGACGTCCGGGCGCAGCCGGCGCAGCCGTCGCAGCCAGCGGACCACGTCCCACGCATAGAGCGGAAACTCGCGCCGCGAGAACGGCCGCGTCGTGGCCTCCAGCGTGGCCGCGCCGCGTTTCGCCGCCTCGGCGCAAAACGCCGGCGTCAGCGCGCCGCACATGGTGAAGCGCGCGCCGTGCGGCGCCGACAGCTCCGCCAGGTCGAGCGCGTCGTTCACGGCCCCGATCCGCAGGTCGGCGCTGCTCAACGCGACCAGGACGTGCAGATCGCCAGCCGCTTCGATGCCGGTCATGCCCATGTCGCCTGCCGCAAGCGGGCGAGCGGGGTCAGCCAGCGCAGCGCGGCGTGGCCGGCGCGGCGCTTCCAGCGCAGGCGCCTCCACGCGGGGTTGTCCGCAACCGCGGGATCGGTGTCGACGGCGAAGGCGAGGAACGCCTGGCAGAGATCGTCCTGCTCGGCCTCGAACGCCCGGACCGCGCTCCAGAACGCCGACTCGGCGATGGTCCGGCACATCACCGGCACGACGTCCGTGACCTCGGGATGCGCGTCGCGGACGTCGGCGAAATGAATCTCGAACGCGCGGCGCTGTTCGCGCAGGCGCTCGAGCGGGGTGTAGGTCAGGCTCATGCTGCGCGAGTGCAGCCGGCGGAACGACTGCTCCGCGTGCAGCTCGACGACCGGCGCACTGGCCGCCATGCGCAGCCAGATCTCGGTGTCGCCGCTGTGCGGCAGCTCGACGAGATAGCCGCCGATCGCCTTGTGCAGCGACGTCCGCACGATCGCCGACGGCGCCTGGATGCCGGTGTGTCCGAGCCGGCAGGCGCGTTCGAGGAAGGTCCGGTAATCGAAGATCGTGTGCGCGCACACCCGCGGAAACGGCCCCATCACCGGCGGCGCGTCGCGGAAGGGAATGTCGCGGCCGTAGGCCAGCCCCACGTCCGGGTTGGCTTCCAGCACGCGCGTCGCGCGCAGGAGCGACCCGGGCGTCAGCAGATCGTCCGCCGACAGGATCACGCAGTAACTGGCGGTGACGCGCGCCAGCGCCTCGTTGTAGCTGTTGATGTGCCCCTGATTGGCCGAGTGTCGCCAGTACTGCACCCGCAGATCGGCGTGTGCCAGGCGGCGCCCGACCTCGGGCGTCTCATCGCCCGACGCGTCGTCGACGATGAAGACGCGCACGGCGACTCCCTGCTGAGACAGGATGCTCTGGACGCACCCTTCGAGCATCGAGCCGTAGTTGTAACAGGGAACGATGACGTCAACGCTGGTCATGATGTGGACCTTCGACTGATCAGCACGCTGCCGCTCAGCACCGGCGACCCGGCGCCGCCGCCGAGCCTCGCGAGCAGCCGCGCGCGCAACGCCTCGGCCGGCGCGACCCGGCAGAGGCCTTCGGACACGATCGCGAGACCCGGCCCGCAGACCAGCAGCAGGATCGCGACGCGCGTCGTGTACGCGAATCCCGCCTGCCCGAGGATCGGGTTCAGCGCGAAGAAGATGGGCATATGGGCGAGGAAGACGATCAGCGAGTTCCTCGCCGTGAAACGAATGACACCGAGCGCCGGAAGCCGGCGCGTGATCTCGAAGACCAGCAGCGTGATCGCGAAGTAGAGCGCCGACGCGCCAATCGAGACGGTCAACGCCCCGGCCAGGCCGTCGAGCCCCACGACGGTCATGAACGGGAACGTCGGGACGACGCCGAGGCCCCACGCGGTCTGCGCCCACAGTGCTGCGCCGACGACGAGGAGGGCGGCGAACGGCAGCGGGCTCGACCGGCGCGACGCCTCGCCGCGCCCGCCGTGCCGCATCCCGAGCACGAACACCGTCAGCCAGCTGGTTACCGCCATGTAGCCGACGTACGGTCCGGCGTAGGCGACGAGCGCGGCGCGTGCGCTGATCTCGATCGCCATCACCGCGGCGATCGTCCACCCGGTGATCGGCAGGCGCCGGAAGACGACCGCCCAGAGCAGCAGCAGGTGCACATACGTGCCCACGTACCACGTGGACGGGTTCGCCGGGAAGTGATCGAGCAGCACGTTGACGCCGCCGAGAAACGGCAGCACGTTGCTGAGCGCGAGCCCCTCGCCGCTGGCGCCGCCCGCGACCGCGACCACCGCCGCGAGCAGGCAGCCGTAGAAGTAGATCGGGAACAGGCGCGCGAACACGACCGCCCGCGGCGCGCGGCGCTCGCGCGCCAGCGTGAATCCCGTCACGAACACGAACAACGTCACCCCGAACTGCTTCAGGTAGACGGGTGGCGTCAGCGGCACCGTCGTCGCGTGCGCCACGTGTCCATAGACGATGACGGCGATGCCGATCGCCTTCATCCAGTCAAGACATGGTTGCGGTTGTCGCGGTTCCATGTTCGTGTTCCAGCGGCGGTGTCAGGCACCGCACGAAGCGCGCAGGATTGCCGGCGACGACAACGGACGGCGGCACGGCGGCCGACACCACCGCACCGGCGACGACCATCGCCGACGCGCCGACGTTGGCGAGCACGACCGAGGATTCCCCCAGCCAGGCGTACTCGCCGATATGAATCGTCTGCAGCCGCGTCATGTCCGACGGCAGCCAGCGGCCGTCGCGATCGAGCGCGTGCAGGTGGCCGCCGCTGAGGATGCTGCAGCGGGTGCCGATGAGCGATCCGCGCCCGAGACGGCACGAGCCGAGCACCGCGAACGGGCCGATGTAGACGTCCTCGTCGATGCGGGCGGCGCGATGCGCGAACCACGCGCCGAAGCCGATGAAGAAGCTTTCGCCGCAGGCCTCGAGCGTCAGCCGGTAGAAGGCGCGGCGCAGGAACACGCCGGGCAGGCCCGGCACCAGCGCGCAGCCCTGCGCCAGCATCGTGAAGAGCGCTTCGCCGCCGCGCTTCGCTTCCATCGCGCAGAGAATCGCGAACGGCGCCATTAGCGCGAGGAAGCATGCGTCGATCGCCCGCTTGATCGTGCGGCGCATCGCCATCAACTCCCCGTGGCCTCGACCGCCCCGCCTGCGCTGCGCACCTTCTTGAAGCGCGCGGAGTGGAGCCCGTCCGCAAAGCGCACGCGCGCCGGAGTCTTGTAGTCGGGGAGCCTGCCCTGGCAGAACAGCCGCATCCGCGTCTTGAACGCGGCCGGGTCCTCGGGATGCGCCAGCCGGACCGTGGCGACGACGATTCTGCCCATGATCGGGCTCGGCTCGCCGTGCACCTCGACGTCGGCGACGTTCTCCATCGCCAGCAGCACGTTCTCGACTTCGACCGGCAGCACCTTGTTGCCGCCGACGTTGATCACTTCGGTGGCGCGGCCGAGGATGCGCAGCCAGTCGCCGTCGCGCTCGACCAGGTCGCCGGTGTCGAAATAGCCCTCCGCGTCGAACGGGCTCGGCGCGTTCAGGTAGCCGAGCATCGCCGACTGCGCTTTCACGAACAGCCGGCCGTCCACGATCTTGGTCTGGAAGCCCTCGCCGCCGACGCGGATCCACAGCGATCCGGGCTGGCGCGACTGCGAGCGCAGGATGCCGAGCTCGCTCAGCCCGTAGGTCTGCAGCAGGCGCGTGCTCGGGAAGGCCGCGTGCACGCGCTCCAGCGTGTGCGCCGGCATGGGCTCGGTGCCGTAGGTGATCAGCTCGAGCGACGACAGGTCGTGCTGCTGATGCTCCTCCGACAGCAGCAGCATGTTCAGGAACGTCGGCGACGTCGGCAGCAGCTGCACGCGATGACGCGCGATGGCGCTGCACACCTCGCGCGGCATCCGGCCCTCCGCGATGACGACGGTGCCGCCGTTCGCGAGCGTGTAGAAGAGCGTGTTCAGCCCGCCGATGTGATCCAGCTGCAGGAACACCAGCGTGCGGAAGGCGTGCCGCGACACCGTGAATTTCTGCAGCAGCACGCCCAGGTCGTGCACGGCCGCCTTCGGCGTGCCCGAAGTGCCTGACGAGAACAGGACGAGCCCCGGGGTCGCGGCCTGCCGCAGCGCCTGGTAGAAGGGATGCGCCGCCTCGCGTCCCGTCGGCACGACGTCTCGGCCGGCTCGGCCCGGGATCACCCGGTACTCGACCTCCGCCATCGCCAGGAACATGTCGCGATGCGCGTCCACCGCCATCGAGATCGGCACCAGCACGTTGCCGCCGATGGCGGCGCCGACGATGGCGGCGATCGCCTCGAGGCCGTACTCCGCCTCGATGCTGACTACGCGCCCGGTGATGCCGTGGTCGGCGAACGTCGTCGTCCACCGCGCGATCGCGGACAACAGGGCGCGGTACGAGTGCACCTGTGCACCGTCGATGACGGCGTCGGCGTCGCCACGCCGCGCCATGCTCTCGAGCAGCCAGTCGAGGCTCAACTGACGCCTCCCAGGTAGATCACCTGGCCGGTGACCATGGCGCTCTCGGGACGCAGGAAGAAATCGACGACGTTGACGACGTCCTCGGGACGCGCCCAGCGCTGGATCGCCTGCGCGGCGACGAGGCGGTCCATCTTCTGGCGCGGCACGCCGGCGGTCAGCGAGGTCTCGACCGGGCACGGGCCGACCGCATTGCAGGTGACGTTGAACGCGGCGAACTCGTGCGCGGCGATGCGGGTGAAGGTCTCGAGCGCGCTCTTCGACGCGGCGTAGACCGCTTCTCCCTCCAGCCGCAGCGGCACCGCCACCGAGGTCACGTTGACCACGCGCCCGCCGCTCGACTTGCGCATCATGCGCAGCGCCTCGCGGGTGAAGTTGAAGGCGGCGAGAAAGTTGGTCTCGACGACGCGCCGCGCCGCGTCGAGCGGCGTCAGCGCGACGGCGTTCATGCTGGCGACGCCGGCGTTGTTGATGAGCACGTCGAGCGTGACGACGGTGCGCTTGAGCTCCGTGAACATGCCCGAGACCGCCGTCGCGTCGGTGACGTCGAGCCGCCAGTGCGTGTACCGCTCGTGCGTCACCGTGGTCTCGCCGCGGCCGCACCCGATTACCGTATGGCCCGCGTTCAGGAAGTGCTCGACGAGCGCCTTCCCGAGCCCACGTGTCGCGCCGGTGACGAGGACGGTGCGGGTTGCCACGGTCGCTAGGCCTGTTCGGTCTGGAGGAGCGTGCCGATGTAGTCGACGAGCGTCGTGACGCTGCGGAACGGGCTGCGCTTCTGCGACACCGCCCGCTCGTCGCTCAGCACGACGGGGCAGCCGCGGTCGCGCAGCGCGTCCTCGATGTCGAGCAGCAGCGCCACCAGCCCGAGCGAGTCGAGCGGGCTGTCGGGCCCGAAGATGGGAGCCCCCGGAGCGACGACGAGCTGCACCGACGGATCGCGGGCGAGGTTCGCGTTGCGCAGCGCGTCGAGCACGACCTGTTCGACGGCGTCGGGCCTCATGGGAAATACCGTCGGTCTTCCTGGCTGAGCGCCCGCGCCAGCGACGTCGCCACGCGGACCTGGTCGGCCTCGCTGATGTCGTCGAACAGCGGCAGGACCAGGCCGTCGCTGGTGATCTGCTCGCTTTCCTGCAGCTCGGGGCAGCTGACGGGGGAGTCGGGGCACTTCGAGATCCCGCGCGCGCAACGCCACTGCTCGCGGCGGTAGGCCGGCTCGAGGTGCGCGCACATCACGCCACGCCGCGTCGCGATGCCGTCGTCGAGCATCGCCTGCATCACCCGCGCCTGGTCGGTGCCGTAGGGCAGGCGGACGCAGAAGGTCTGCCAGTTGCTGCGCGCCCACGCCGGTTCGACCGGCAGGGACAGGTCGGGAACATCGGCAAGCAGCGACCGGTAGCGATCCGCCGCCTCGCGGCGTCGCGCGACCAGGCCGGGGAGCCGTTCGAGCTGCGCGCGCCCGATCGCTGCCTGCAGGTCCGTCAGGCGGTAGTTGAAGCCGAGCTCCGCGTACTCCTCGAAGACGACGCGGCTCGACGAGTGCCGCTGGCTGTCGTTCACGGTCATGGAATGCTGCCGCCACAACCGCACCCGCTCGTCCCACTCGCGGTGGCGCGTGGTGATCATGCCGCCGTCGCCGGTGGTCAGGACCTTGCGCGGGTGGAACGAGAAGCAGGCGATGTCGCCGTGCGGGCGGCCGATGCGCTGCCATTCGCCGTTCCACAGGATCTCGCTGCCGGCGGCGCAGGCCGCGTCTTCGATCAGCGCCAGGCCGAGCGCGCGCGCGATCGGGACGATCGCCTCGAGATCGCACGGCATGCCGAGCTGATGGACGACCAGGATCGCCTTGGTCCGCGACGAGACCGCGAGGCGGATCTTCTGCGGGTCGATGTTGTAGGTGTCGGGCTGCACGTCCACGAACACCGGCAGCGCGTCGCAGTAGCGGATCGCGTTGGCGGTGGCGATGAACGAGTGGCTGACGGTGATGACCTCGTCGCCGGGGCCGACGCCGACGGCGCGCAGCGCCAGGTGCAGCGCGGTGGTGCAGTTCGAGACGGCGCACGCATACGGCGCGCCGACGAAACTGGCGAATTCCCGCTCGAAGGCGGCCACTTCAGGGCCCTGCGTCAGCCAGCCGGAGGCCAGCGGCCGCTGCACGGCCTCCATTTCCGCGCGACCGACCGACGGGCGGGCCACCGGGATCATCGGTACGCGAGTCAGCGCTTCATGCACAGGCCACCCCTTTCCGCTGCCCGCGCCACCAGGCCACGACCTTGGCGAGTCCCTCGTCGAACGGCACCGCCGCGACGAACCCCAGATCCCGCTGCGCGCTCGCGGTGTCGGCGATGCGGCGCGGCACCGGGTTGACCTTGCGCACCGGCCCGAACTTCGGCGACAGCGGCGAGTTCATCGTCCGCAGCATCTTCTCGGCGCACTCGCGCAGGCTGACTTCGACGCCGCTGGCGACGTTGTAGACGCGGTCGGTGACCGGCGCGACGGCGGCGCACAGGTTGGCGCGCGCCACGTCCTCGACGAACACGAAGTCCATCGTCTGCAGCCCGTCGCCGAAGATGACCGGCGGACGGCCGTTCTCGATCTCTTCCATCCAGCGGATGAACACCTCGGTGTAGGCGCCGTGCGTGTCCATGCGCGGGCCGTAGACGTTGAAGTAGCGCAGCGCGACGTAGTCGAGCCCGTACTGATCGTTGAAGGCGCGCAGGATCCCTTCGAGGAAGACCTTGCCGGCGCCGTAGAGGGTGCGGTTGTTGTACGGGTGGTGGTCTTCGCGGGTGGGGAAGACGTCCGCCATCCCGTAGACCGACGCCGACGAGGCGGCGACGACCTTCTTCACCCTGGCGCTGACGGCGGCCTCGAGGACCCGGGTCGTGCCGTTGACCAGGACGTCGACCGCGCGGCCCGGCTCTTCGGCGCACTGCGTGATCCGGATCGCCGCCTGGTGGAACACGACGTCGATGCCCTGCATGACCTTGCCGACCAGCTGCGCGTTGCAGATGTCCCCTTCGACGACGGTGACCTTGCCGCGCTTCGCCGCGCCGGCGAGGTGCTCGAGTCGTCCGCGCGAGAGGTCGTCGAGGACGACGATCTCGGCGGCGCCCTCGTCGACCAGCCGGTCGATGATGTGGGAGCCGATGAGCCCCGCTCCGCCCGTGACCAGTACCCGTGAATTACGAAGCGCGATCTGTTCCATCGGTTCCTCTCTCAACTGAGGGGCTTCGCCCCTCAGACTCCCCTACACGCTCTCTCGCTCGCCGCTACGCCGGCTCGCTCCGTTCGCGTGGCTCGCTCGCTCACGCTCGCTCGCGTTGCCGCGACTCACTCCGCCGGCGCCCGCATGCGGATCACCCGCGCCGGCACGCCGGCGACGATGGCCAGCGGCGGCACGTCGTGCGTGACCACCGCGCCGGCGCCGACGATGGCGCCGCGGCCGACGGTGACGCCCGGGAGGATGACGGCGTTGGTGCCGATGTCGGCCCACGCCTCGATCCGCACCGGCTTCATCTCCAGGTCGGTCTGGATGATCGGCACGTCGATCGGCTGGCCCGAGTGCTGCGAGCCGAGCACCTTCGCGCCCGGCCCCCAGCCCACGTAGTCTTCGAGCACCAGGTTGCGCGCGTCGAAGTAGGCCTGCGGCCCGATCCACACGTGATTGCCGATCCGGCAGGTGCCCTTCCACCAGCCCTGCAGGTTGGCCTGCGCGCCGATGAACACGCCGCTGCCGATCTCGAATGTCTCGATGTGCTTGAAGCAGACGTTCACGCCGACGTTCAGCGCGTCGCCCATCTGCCGCGCCAGCGCGCGCCAGATCACCCGACGCATCATCGCGTCGAACGGCCCCGCCCCGGCCTCGAAGCGGGCGTAGAGATCGATCAGCCGGTCGCGCCCGAGCGTGTCGCGCAGCGAGGCTGCGAGCTCCACCTCGTGGCGCGGATCCGGCGTGACCTCACGCCGCCCGTGCACCGCCGGCAGGACCTGCGTCGCTTCAGCCGACATACGTCTCCTGGGTGATCGCCGCGGCGACCACTTCCACGTCGGTGATGGCCAGCTCCGGGAACATCGGCAGCGACAGCACCTGATCGGCGGCGCGCTCCGACTCCGGGAAATCACCCTTCTTGTAGCCGAGATCCGCGTGCGCCTCCTGCAGGTGCACCGGGATCGGATAGTGGATGCCGGTGCCGATGCCGTTGGCCTGCAGCGTCCGCATCAGGCCGGCGCGATCGTCGGTCCGCACCGCGTAGATGTGGTAGACGTGCTTGCCGTTGGCCGGCGCGGCCGGCGCCTGCACCAGCTCGTTGCCGGCGAGCAGCCGGTCGTAGGCCGCGGCGCGCTCACGGCGCGCCTCGCTCCAGGCGGCGAGATGGCGCAGCTTCACGCGGAGGATGGCTCCCTGGAACCCCTCCATCCGGTAGTTGAAGCCCTTGAGCACGTGGTAGTACTTCTTCTCCTGGCCCCAGTCGCGCAGCATGCGCATCGTCTTCTGCATCCCGGCGTCGTTGGTGGTGACCATGCCGCCTTCACCGTAGGCACCGAGGTTCTTGCCGGGATAGAAGCTGAAGCAGCCGGCGTGGCCGAGCGCGCCGACCGGGCGGTTCTTGTAGATCGCGCCGTGCGCCTGGCAGGCGTCCTCGATCACCGTGAGCCCGTGGCGCGCGGCGATCTCGAGGATCGGATCCATGTCGGCCGGATGGCCGTAGAGATGGACCGGCACGATGGCCTTGGTGCGCGGGGTGATCTTCGACTCGATCTGGGTGACGTCCATGGTGAACGAGACCGGATCGATGTCGACGAACACCGGGCGCGCGCCGGTGTAGCGGATCGCCGCGACGGTGGCGACGAAGGTGAACGGCACGGTGATCACTTCGTCGCCGTCGCCGACGCCGGCGGCGAGCAGCGCGAGATGCAGGGCGCTGGTGCCGGTGTTCACGGCGACGCCGTGATCGGCGGCGTGGAACGCGGCGAACTCGCGCTCGAACAGCTCGACTTCCTCGCCGAGGACGTACTGGCCGCTGTCGAGGATCTTGTGAACCGCGGCGTCGATATCCGACTTAATGGTGCGGTACTGGGCTTTCAGATCGAGAAACGGAATCATACGGTGCACCTGTTCAATGAGAGTTCGACGGGACGGCCGGCCTGCTTCATGGACTGCGTCGCCGCCTCGACGATCGAGACGACGCGAAGCCCGGCGTGGCCGTCCGCGGCCGGCGCGCGGCGCTCGTTCACGGCCGAGATGAATTCCTTGAGCTCGGTCGCCAGGGCCTCGGTGAGCTCGAGCTGCGGCGACCACACGTCGCCGGTGCGGTAGCCGACCAGCATCTGGTACTTCTGGCCGTTGACCGCCATCGCCGGCTGGTCGCCGTTGCCGTTCAGGGTGATGCCCTTGTCGTAGACCTTGATCTTCTCGCTCGGCTCGAGATCGTCGTAGACGATCATCTTCTTGCTGCCGCCGATCAGGGTGCGGCGCAGCTTGACCGGCGCCAGCCAGTTGACGTGGACGTGGGCCATGATCGACGAGTCGTAGTGCAGCGTCACGTAGGCCATGTCCTCGGGCTCGCCCGGCACGTGCGAAATCCCCGTCGCCGAGACCGCCACCGGCAGCACCGGCAGGATGTGGTCGATGATCGAGATGTCGTGGACGGCGAGGTCCCAGATGACGTTGACGTCGTGCTGGAACAGCCCCAGGTTGACGCGCACCGAGTCGTAGTAATAGAGGTCGCCGAGCGCGCCCGACTGCGCCATCTCGCGGATCTTGCGGACGGCCGGGGTGTAGACGAAGGTGTGATCGACACCGAGCGTCAGCCCGCGGCGATCCGCCTCGTCGACGAGCTGCTGCGCCTGGTCGGCATCCGCCGTCATGGGCTTTTCCATGAGGACGTGCTTGCCGGCGCGCAGCGCCGCCATGCCCAGCTCGAAGTGCGTCGAGACCGGCGTCGCGATCGCGATCGCGTCGATGCGGGGATCTCTCAGCAGATCGTTGTAGTCCGTCGTGGTCTCCACCGTCGGATAGCGCGGGCCGATCTTGGCCAGGCGATCCGGACGGAGGTCGCTGACCGCGATGACTTTGCAGCCCGGGACCTCGAAGAAGTTGCGGACCAGGTTCGGTCCCCAGTAGCCGTAGCCGATGATGCCAATGCCGATCACTGCCGTCTGCCTTTCTAGCGCGCGGTGAGCGCGCGGTCCCGTGCCTGCTTGTCCTGTGCCGATCCGATGACTCGTGCCGGCACGCCGGCGACGATGGCGCCCGCGGGAACGTCCCTGGTCACGACCGCGCCGGCGCCGACGAGCGCGCCCGCGCCGATGGTCACACCGCCCATGATGGTGGCGTTGCTGCCGATGGACGCGCCGTCCTCGACCTTCGTCTCGACCATCTGCCAGTCCGCCTCGGTCTGCAGGCCGCCGGCCTCGCTGGTCGCGCGGGGGAAGAGATCGTTGATGAACATGACGCCGTGGCCGATGAACACGGCGTCGCCGATGGTCACCCCCGCGCACACGAAGGTGTGGCTGGAAATCTTGCAGTGGCGGCCGATGGCGGCGCCGCGCTGCACCTCGACGAAGGCGCCGATGCGCGTGTGATCGCCGACCTTGCAGCCATACAGGTTCACCAGCGCGGGCTGGGGGATGGACACGTCCGAGCCGAGTTCGACGTCCGAAGCAATCACTGAAGCCCTCCTGTGCCGATGGCACTCATACGGCGCACTCTTCGTCGGCCGCGTCCCGGGCGGCTGCCACCGCCGGATCCGTGGCGGTGTGCCGCCATTCGTGTTCGAGATAGACGAAGCCGAAGTCGCGCCGCGTCGAGACGACCGTGAACGGATAGGCGCGTGCGTGCAGGTCGAGCGGCCGCAGCCCCTGCGGGTCGAGGATGCCGGCCGAGATCGAGTAGCAGCCGGGCAGCAGCGACAGCCGCGGCGTCACCAGATCGACGTGGCCGCTGCCCTCGAGGGTGCCCAGCGAGCAGTTGTCCATGCGCGTGTTGATGCCGGCGCAGTAGGTGCCGTCGGCGGTGTGGATGTCGATGGCGACGTGCGGGCGCTCGACCGGCTGGCGCGCCTGGTAGTGCACCTGGATGGTCATCGCCTTGCCGGTCTGGAAGAGCGGCGAGACCTCGCCGTCGGCCTGCAGCAGCCGCACGTCGGTGATCTGGATCGGGCCGTCCCCGGTGGGCGCGTTGTCGGCGCGGCGGCCGCGGCGGAACTCGCTCACCACTTCGGCGGGATTTCCTTCCGCGCGCACCACGCCGTGATCGATCAGGATCGCGCGCGTGCAGAGATCGACCACCGCGGTCAGGTTGTGCGAGACGAAGGCGAGCGGCACGCCGCGGGCGATCATCTCGCGCATCCGCGCGACGCACTTTTCCTGGAAGCCGACGTCGCCGACGCTGAGCACCTCGTCGATGAGCAGGACGTCGGGGTCCATGTGCGCGGCGACGGCGAAGCCGAGGCGCGCGTTCATCCCCGACGAGTAGCGCTTGACCGGGGTGTCGATGAACTCCGGCACGCCGGCGAAGTCGACGATCGCGTCGAACTTGCGGCTGATCTCGGCGCGGGTCATGCCCATGACCGCGCCCTGCAGGTAGACGTTCTCGCGCCCGGTCAGGTCGGGGTGGAAGCCGGCGGCCACTTCGATCAGCGCGCCGACGCGTCCCTGGATCTCGATCTCGCCGCGCGTCGGGCGCAGGATCCGCGTCAGCAGCTTCAGCAGCGTCGACTTGCCGGCGCCGTTGGGGCCGATGATGCCGACCGCCTCGCCCGGCTTGACGTCGAGCGAGATGTCGCGCAGCGCCCAGAATTCCTGCTTGCCGAGCGCGTCCCGCTTCTGCCGCCCCAGCGCCCGCGCCGCCAGCGCCGGCACCAGGTCGCGCAGGCTGTCGTGCCGCTCGCCGCGGTAGTACTTCTTCCAGACGCCGCGGAGGGAGATGTGACCCATCACAGGTTCTCCGCGAAGTCGAACTCCGCCGCGTGGAACGCCGCCCACGCGCCGGCCAGGAAGATCGCCGACACGGTCGCCATCACCATGAACTCGGTGCCGGGAAAGCGCTGGTTGATCACCACGTCGCGGAAGGCCTCGACCAGCGGCGTCATCGGGTTGAGCGCCAGCGCCGCGCCGAGCCGTCCGCCGACGCGGCCGACGGGGTAGACCACCGAGGTCGCGAACATCCACACCGCGATGACGATCTCGAACAGGTACTTGACGTCGCGGTAGAAGAGGTTGGCCATCGAGACGACCAGCGCCGCCGCCGCCGTGAACATCACCGCCGCGAGAATCACCAGCGGCAGCGCCACGATCGACCAGCCGATCCCGACGTGATACCAGGCCATCACCGCCCCGAGCACCAGCAGCGCGACCGCGAGGTCCACCAGCGAGACGAGCACGGCCGAGAACGGGAAGATCTCGCGCGGGAAGTACACCTTCGTCACCAGGCTCGGGTTGCTCGTGAGCGAGTTCACCGCGAAGCGCAGCGACGAGGCGAAGAAGTTCCAGATCACCAGGCCGGAGAAGGCGTAGACCGGATAGGCCACGCCCACGTCGACGGTCGTGACGCGCGTGAAGATGACCGAGAAGATGGCGGTGTTGACCAGCGGCATGAAGACCGCCCAGCCAAACCCCATCACCGTCTGCTTGTAGCGCAGCACGAGGTCGCGCGAAGTCATCCGCATCAGGAGCTCGCGGTACGACCACTGCTCCGCCAGCGGTTCTGGCAGTTTGAACATTGGATTGCCCGTCACTTGAGCAAATGCGCGTCCAGCCCTGGCACGGAGTGCCCAGGCACTGGCTATCTCGTTCGAGGCGTGCCGGTTAGGTCTGACGACCTGATCACGAACTTGTCCCCTTTTGGAGCGGCGAGTCTTCCTGACGGCAGACTAAAGACCTCCGCCGCAATGCGGCGCGCACCGCCGCGGGACCACCGGATCACGGTTCTGTTCTTCCTGGAGCGCGACTTACTTCCCACAAGACGGCCGGGCGGGAAGTGCGGGGGGACGCTGCCGGTACGTGCCGGAGGACGGTCGCCGCCGGCAGACTTCTTCACGCAAGTGATTGAGCCGGGAGGCGCCGCGCGCCGCGCCCCGCTCCGCCGCGCCGTGGCGTGACGGTTGCTACCTGTTCAGCTCAGATCCCGAACATCTGATCGACCACACGACCGGGCACGGCCTGCGGACACGTGTGTACGCGAGCGTCACCGTTCCAGCCATGTTGGACATGTTGGATGAGCCATGAGCATGATGCGTACGTTTCGATATCTGACGACTCCACGCGCGCCCTTCGTCGCGCTTCTCACACTCGGGCTCGTCGCCCTCGGCCGCGGATCGTCCTGGCCGACGCTGCAGGCGCAGCCGCCGACCAATCCCATCGTCCTGGAGAACCAGCTCCCGGGCAATCCGCAGGGTGAGTGGGACGTCTCGGGCTCGGGCGATCCGAACATCCAGGGCTATGCCACCGACATCAGTGTCAACAGGGGCGGCACGGTCAGCTTCAAGATCAAGCTGCAGCCGGCGGTCGTCGGCGGCTACGTCATCGACATCTATCGCCTCGGCTACTACCAGGGCTTCGGCGCCCGCAAGATCACGACCGTGGTGCCGACGGCGCAGCAGATCATCGCCTCGCAGAACCAGCCGGCCTGTCTCAAGGACACGAGCGTGGGGCTGGTGGACTGCGGCAACTGGGGAGTGTCCGGCACGTTCGACACGGCCGGCCTGACCTCGGGCGTCTACATCGCGCGTCCGCGCCGCACCGACACCGGCGGCGCCAGCCACATTGTCTTCATCGTCCGCGACGACACGCGCAAGGCCGAGATGCTGTTCCAGACGTCGGACACGACGTGGCAGGCCTACAACCAGTACCCGGGGCTCGCCGACGGCGGCTCGAGCCTCTACTGCAACGGCCCCCTCGACAACAGCGCGGGTGATTACGCCTGCGCGACGCGCTCGGCGAAGGTCAGCTACAACCGTCCCTTCGACACGCGCGATCACGACAAGAGCAGCTGGCTGTTCAACGGCGAATACCCGATGATCCGCTGGCTCGAAGCCAACGGCTACGACACCAAGTACTGGGCCGGCGTCGACACCGATCGCCTCGGCGCGAGCCCGACGGTCGGCCTGACCAGTTCGGTGGCGCCGAAGGCGTTCCTCTCGGTCGGCCACGACGAGTACTGGTCGGGGCAGCAGCGCGCCAACGTCGAGAGCGCGCGCAACGCCGGCATCAACCTGGCGTTCTTCAGCGGCAACGAGATGTTCTGGAAGACGCGGTACGAGACGTCGATCGACGGATCGAACACCAGCTACCGCACCCTGGTCTCCTACAAGGAAACGTTCGCGACCGGCACGCAGCGCCTCGACCCCAATCCCGCGAACCCCTGGACCGGCACCTGGCGCGACACGCGCTTCACGCCGCCGCTCGACGCGCGCGCGGAGAACGCGCTGACCGGCCAGCTGTGGACGGTGAACTGCTGCGCCGACCGCATGGTGATCGGCACCGAGTTCAAGAGCCTGCGCTTCTGGCGCAATACGCCCGTCGCCAACCTGCTGCCGGGCGAGGTCTACGTCACGCCGATGCACACGCTCGGCTACGAATGGGACGAGGACATCGACAACGGCTCGCGCCCGAACGGGTTGATCCGGATGTCGTCGACGACGATCGTCGAGCCGCAGAAGGTGCTCGACTTCGGCATCAACGTCGGGCAGGGGAGCGCGACGCACTCGCTGACCATGTACCGGCACAACAGCGGCGCGATCGTCTTCGGCGCCGGCACGGTGCAGTGGTCCTACGGCCTCGACGCGAATCACGATCAGCTGCCCGCCGCACCCGATCGCGCGATGCAGCAGGCGACGGTGAACCTGCTCGCCGACATGGGCGCGCAGCCGCTGACGCTGCAGAACGGCGCCGACGGCGCTCCGCTGCAGCTCGCGTCGATGTCGGCCGACATCTTCGCGCCGACCTCTGACGTCACGTTCCCCGCGTCCGGCGCCTCGGTGCCGAGCGGCACGCGCGTCACGATCACCGGCACGGCGACCGAGCACGGCGGCGGCGCGATTGCCGGCGTCGAGGTCTCGGTCGACGGC
>Ga0207708_10000926_pt1 | contig 21977 bp, 12 predicted proteins | sample KBSK5101metaG_FD_184340 | JGI IMG/M metagenome (GOLD analysis project Ga0207708, IMG submission 184340) | Corn, switchgrass and miscanthus rhizosphere microbial communities from Kellogg Biological Station, Michigan, USA - KBS K5-10-1 metaG... | ecosystem: Host-associated > Plants > Roots >...
AAGGACTGTTCGACGTGGCGCCGCAGGTAGAAGACCATGCTCGGCAGCGCCACCTGGTAGTGCGCGACGACGTCGCCCGGCGCGAGGCGGTCCTGCAGCTCGCGGCTGAAGGCGGGCACCGGCTTGTAGCGCTCGAACTCCGGCAGCACGCGGACGACGGCGGTCCAGTCGACGGCGACGACGGCAGCGACCAGCGTCAGCGCCGCGGCCGCGGGACGGCGCATCGCGCCGAGCGCCAGCGTGGCCACGCCGCCGACCAGGCCGATCGCCCCGACGGCCAGCGCGCCGTCGAGCGCATAGACGCGGCCCGCGGTGTTGAACAGGAAGACGACCGCGCCCCCGGCGATCGCCAGCAGCGCGCCGGTCACGGCCAGCGTACCGGTCAGCCACGTGCGGCGCGAGCCGTTCGACAGGCCACGCTCCACCGCGATCCCCGCCAGCGCGGCGACGGCCGGCACGATCGGGAAGATGTAGAGGTCCTGCTTCCCCGCCGACAGCGAGAAGAAGCCGACGATCGCCGCGATCCAGCACCAGAGCAGCGTCTCCGTGCGCGTCCGCTGCTTCCACGCCGCCGCCGCGGCAAACAGCAGCACCGACGCCGGGAACGAGTCGCTGAGCACGACCGGCAGGTAGAACCACGGCCCGCGGTGCTGCTGCACGCCGAGCCCCTGCGTGTAGCGCTCGACGTTCTCGGCGATGACGAACGACTTGATGTAGGTCCAGCCGTGCTCGTTGTAGAGCGCCGCGTACCACGGCACGGCAATCGCCGCGACGATGACGATGCCGAGCGGGATCATCATCTCCGTGACGCGGCGCAGCTGGCGCGTGACGGCGAGGTAGAGCGTGAAGGCGAGCGCCGGCAGCACGATCGCGACCGGCCCTTTCGTCAGCACGCCGAGCCCGACCGAGACGTACATGAGGATCAGGTACAGGCGCCGCCGTTCGGGATGCCGCTCGCTCAGCGCGAAGAAGGTCAGCGTCAGCGCGAGGAACGCCGTGATCCAGATGTCGATGAAGATGCGCCGCGCGAACATCACGAGGCGCGGCGCGGAGGCGAGCATGACCGCCGCCCACACCGGCGCCGATCCTCGGTCTTCGGTCCTCGGTCCTCGGTGCGCGAGCACGTATGCGCAGACGATGATGATCAGGGCGCCGAGCGCGATGCCGAAGCGCTGCACGCCGACCGAGACGCCGAACAGACGGTAGAGGAAGGCGACGATCCAGTAGCTGAGGACCGGCTTGTTGAAGCGCGGCAGGTAGTTGAACGACGGGTTGACGAAGTCGTTCCCCTCCAGCATCTCGCGCGGCGTCTCGACGTAGAACGCCTCGTTGGCGTCCCAGATCGCCGCGTTGCCGAGCGCGACGAAGTACACCGCGCACGCCAGCAGCAGCAACAGCAGGGGCGAGGCTCCGCGCCACGAAGATCTTCCGCCTGAAGGCGGAAGCCACGGCGAACTTCCGCCTGAAGGCGGAAGCCACGTGTCGCGGCTGTCAGTGGCGGAAATGGCGTCTCCCCGTGAAGACCATCGCCATGCCGTGCTCGTCGGCGGCGGCGATCACTTCGGCGTCCTTGACCGAGCCGCCCGGCTGCACCACCGCGGTCGCCCCGGCCGCCGCGATCGCGTCGAGCCCGTCGCGGAACGGGAAGAACGCGTCCGACGCGGCGACGCTCCCCTTCAGCGACACCGCCGCCTGCCCTGAGCCTGTCGAATGCGCCTTCATCACCGCAACCTTCACCGCGTCCACGCGGCTCATCTGCCCCGCGCCGATCGCCAGCGTCCGGTCCGCGGCGGTGAAGACGATGGTGTTCGACTTCACGTGCGCGCAGACGCGCCAGGCGAAGCGGAGCGCGGTCCACTCTTCGGGTGTGGGCTGGCGCTTCGTGACGACACGGATTGCTGACGCAGGATCTTGGGAGTTGGCGGCTTCCGGTTGGGTTTTGGTAGTTGGTTCTTGCGAGTTGACAGACGGAGGCCACGGTTTCCGTGCCTCCGTCACCCTGTCCGGTTCCTGGTGCAACGTGCCGCCGAGGATCGTGCGCATCTCGGTGCCGTGGGCATGCTCTCCCGATCCCACCATCGTCGGCACACCGGCCATCGCGGCGAAGTCGGCGGTGACGACGCGCATGTTCTGCTTCTTCGCCAGGATCGGCCGCGCGTCGGCGGCAATCGACGGCGCGAGCACCGCCTCGATGAACGTCGAGGTCAGTGCGGCCGCAGTCTCGGCGTCCACTTCGCGATTGAGACCGACAATGCCGCCAAAGGCCGAGAGCGGGTCGGCCTCGCGCGCGCGCACGTACGCCTCGGCGATCGTGGCGCCGGTGGCCGTGCCGCACGGGTTCGTGTGCTTGATCACCACCGCCGCCGGCTCGCTGAACTCGAGCGCGATGCGTGCGGCGGCGTCGAGGTCGAGCAGGTTCGTGTAGGACAGCTCCTTCCCCTGGTGAGTCTCCCATTTCACGCGCCACGCCGTGCCGTGGCCGCTCGCCCATATGGCTTTCTGGTGCGGGTTCTCACCGTATCGGAGCTGGCGGACATCGCCGTGATGGGTGAGTGCGCTGCGCGTGAAGGTCTCTCCGTCGCACGTGATCCCGGCCAGCGTCTGCGCGATGAGGGCGTCGAACTGCGCCGTGTGGGCGAACGCCTTCTGCATCAGCTCGAACTTGAACTGGAGGCTCGGGCCCTCCGCGCGACCGAGTTGGTCGATCACCCGAGAATAGTCGGCCGGGTCCACCACGACCATCACGTCCCGGAAGTTCTTGCCGGCCGCCCGCAGCAGCGACGGACCCCCGATGTCGATCTGCTCCACCAGCTCGTCGAAGGGGGTCTCGGGGTTGGCCGCGGCCCTGGCAAAGGGGTAGAGATTGACCACGACCAGGTCCACCAGTTCGACCCCCTGCGCCCGGATCGCCTGGAGGTCGTCCGGACGGCTACGCCGGGCCAGTATGCCCCCGTGGATCTTCGGATGGAGGGTCTTGACGCGGCCGTCCATCATCTCCGGAAAGCCGGTCACCTCGGAAACGTTCATGACCGGTAACCCGCTGTCAGCCAATGTCTTGGCCGTGCCGCCCGTGGATACCAGCTGTACACCGCGGGCCGCCAGGGCCTTCGCGAAATCGACCAGGCCGGTCTTGTCCGAGACACTCAGTATGGCTCTCATAAGGGGCGTTTTTCTTGACAGTTTGCGGCTGGGGCAGCTACTATCCTTGCGGCGCTGGAGGGCCAGCGTCGAAAGTCGAGGCCGCGTACTCGCGGTCTTTTTTTATGTTCAGGCCCACTGCAAGGCAGGAAAAGTACGATGCGTATCACAGGTAAGGTCAAGTGGTTCAACAACGCCAAGGGTTACGGATTCATTGAACGGGACGGCGGCAGCGACGTCTTCGTGCACTTCTCCGCGGTCCAGGGCAACGGCTTCCGGACGCTCGAAGAGGGCCAGGCCGTCGAATTCGAGATCGTCGATGGACCCAAGGGTCCGCAGGCCGGCAACGTTACCAAACCCGCCTAGCATCAGGCTCGAGACCGGGGGGCCTCGGCTCCCCGGTTTCGTTTAGGTTTCACCGCTCTTCAGTCCTCTCGCCGTAAAGTTCACCTTCCCGTCCACCACCGCCACCCGAAACGCGACCTCCGGCGTCCCGGACGACTGCAGCTTCGTCACCTGGTCCTTGACCAGCGCCGCAAACCGGTGGAACGGCACGACTTCGTCCCCCGCCTCGCGCCGCGCGTCCATCAGCGAGTCGTAGAGCGTGTGCAGCTTGTCGATCTCGCGCATCGGGTCCTGGAACTGCGCGACGTGCACCACTTTCTGATCCGGCTCCTTCTTCCTGGCTTCCGCGTGCGCCGGCTGCTGGTGCATGAACGGCCCCGGCCGTCCCTCTTCGCGCGCGCGCAGGCCGCGATCCCAGAGCTCGACGAAGGTCTGGAACCGCCGCTGCAGCGTGTCGAACTGGAAGCGGTCGGCGGCCGACTGGATGTAGCCGCGATCCCATTTCTTCACCAGCGCCGCGATGCGGTTGCGCGTCTCCCACGGCGGACGCTTGGCGCGCCCCGAGAAGAACATGTTGTACTCCGCCTCGAGCTGCTTGAGCCCGGCGGACAGGAGCTGCAGATCCTTCTGGACTTCTGTCAGTTCCGGCATCGCGCGTCACCGGATGAGGAACCAGATCAGCGGCAGCCACAGCTCGCGCGCGTACGGCACCGGCCGGTCGTCGATCAGCACGTCGGTCGCGTCGAAGCGTCCGACGATGTCGAAGAGATCTCTGAGCGCGATCGCGTCGCTGGGATAGAAGCGGGCGCGGTGCCGCAGCGCGGCGCCGGAGCCGAGCTCGCGGTACTCCACGGCCTTCTTCGCCATCTCCACGGCGCGCGCGTAGTCCGGCGCGTCGAACACCGGAAAGTCGAGCGTCACCGAGAACGGCAGCTTCGGCGTGCCGAAGAGCGCTTCGCTCAGCTCGGGGCTGAGCGCCGCCAGCTCTTCGTCGCTCGGCTGCTCAGGCAGATCGACGTACGGCCAGAAGCGCTCCACCGGTCGATAGTCGGGCACGGGCACGCGCGGCGGATCGTTGTCGGAGGCCATGGATGACGGAAGTCGAATGGTATCCTCATTTTGTCACAATGTCGGACCTGAGGGTCATCCCCGCCATCGAACAATTGCGTCAGCGCGAGGCGATGCGCGCGCTCGAGACGCGCTACGGCCGCGGCGCGCTCGTCGAGGCGCTGCGCGCCGAGACGGCAGCCCTGCGCGAGCGGCTCGCCTCCGGCCACATCGGTGCGGTCACGCTGAACGAAGCGGTCGACGCGATCGAGCGCGGCGCCGAGGCGCGGCTGCGCGCGGCGATGCGCCCCTCGCTGGTCCGCGTGATCAACGCCACCGGCGTGATCGTGCACACCAACCTCGGACGCGCGCCGCTGTCGGACGCCGCGCTGGCCCGTGTCCACGAGGTGGCCGGCGGCTACACCAACCTCGAGTACGACCTCGGCCGCGGCGGGCGCGGACGGCGTGACGTCCACGCCGAATCGCTCGTCGCCCGCCTGACCGGCGCCGAAGCCGCCGTCGTCGTCAACAACAACGCCGCCGCGACGATGCTGCTGCTGGCGGCGCTGGCGGCGGGACGCGAGGTGATCATCTCGCGCGGCGAGCTGGTCGAGATCGGCGGCGGCTTCCGCGTCCCCGACGTGATGGCGCAGTCGGGCGCGATCCTGCGCGAGGTGGGGACGACCAACCGCACCCGCGCGGCCGACTATGCGGCGGCGATCGGGGATCGCACCGCGCTCATCCTCCGCGTCCATCCCTCGAACTTCCGCGTCGTCGGCTTCACCGAGCGGCCGTCGCTCGACGAGCTGGTCGCGCTCGGGCAGCGGTTCAACGTCGCCGTCGCCGAGGATCTCGGAAGCGGCTGGCTGGGATGGCCCGAGCGAAGCGCGCTGCCGGAGTCGCTGCGCGACGAGCCGATCGTGTCGGAGAGCATCGCGGCGGGCCTCGACGTCGTCTGCTTCAGCGGCGACAAGCTGCTCGGCGGCCCGCAGGCGGGGATCATCGCCGGGCGCCGCGCGGCGCTGGACGTCATCCGGCGGCATCCGCTGATGCGGGCGCTGCGCGTCGACAAGCTCACCTACGCGGCGCTCGAGGCGACGCTCGAGGAGCACGCGATCGGACGCGGCCAGCAAGGCGTGCCCGTGCAGCGCATGCTGGCGATGCCGATCGAGGAGATCGGCCGCCGCGCCGAGGCGGTCGCGTCGGCGCTCACCCGCGCCGGGTGGATCGCGCGCGTCATCGACGGCGTGTCCACCGTCGGCGGCGGCAGCGCGCCCGGCGCGGAGCTGCGGACGCGTCTCGTCGAGCTTCAGTGTGAGGGCCTCAGCGCGGACCGCGTGGAGTCGCAGCTGCGCGCGCTCGAGACGCCGATCGTCGGGCGCATCCAGGACGACCGCGTCGTCCTCGACCTGCGCACGGTGCTGCCGAGCGAGGACGTCATCGTCGCGGCGGTCCCGCCACCCCGGCCGTAACGACGCTTTCCATCACCGCTCCGCCGCGTGAAACGGTGGAGCGGCATGGGTGCACCAGTCGCGAGAGGAACGCACCCATGTTTCAACCGATTGCCAGCGCCATTCAGGGACCCAGCGCCACCACGTATACGTGGCGGCATTCACCCAGCGAGATCGTCACCGCCGTCGAGCAGGTGTTCAGCGCCGTCAAGGAGCGCGAGGATCAGGAGGGGGATCTCCTGGAAGACCTCTGGGAAACGATCAAATTCTTCGCCGAGGTCGCGGGGGGCGTGCTCGAGACGCCGATCCTGGTCGGCGCCGTCGCCGCGTTCGCGCCCTTCGCCGCGATCGGCGCGGGCTACGCCGCGGCCGCGGAGGAGATCAAGATGAAGCGCGCCACCATGGGCTATGCCGAGGGGCTGGTCATGGGGGTGATGATGGAGTCGACCGACAACATCTCCGACTACTTCTGGGAGCATCAGCCGACGCCGAACCCGGCGTTCGAGTACGGCGCGCTGATCGCGCAGTACTACTACAACGGCGCGCTGGTCCTCGGCTACGGCCACGGCCGCCAGGTGCTGGCGAACAACCTCGCCGGCGCGTTCTGGACCGACACGAAGCGATACATGACCACCGAGTTCGGCAACCCCGAGGACGGCTGGGGACGCCAGGAGTGGATCGACTTCTACATCACGACGGCGTCGGCCTTCCTGCGCGGCCACGTCACGGAGTAATCAGTCCTCCGCGGCGGTCACCGGGTCGTCGGTCTCCTCCGAGATGATGATCAGGTGGCCGTCGGGATCGCGGAAGGCGAACTCGCGGCGCTGGTAGAAGTAGACCTCGGGCCCCCATTCGACGGTCACGCGGCCCTTCAATCGTTCGTGCAGCTCCAGCGCGCCGGACACGTCGACGTAGAGCGTCACCGTCGACGGGCTGCGCGGATCCTTCGCCGCGGCGTCCCCTCCGATCTGCAGACCCACGCCGTCGCGCGCGAGCAGCGCGAACGAGGGACGGCTCTCGGGAAACTCCGCCAGCACCTCGAACCCCACCACGTCGCGATAGAAGGCGACGCTCCGCTTGTAGTCGGCGACATGGAGTCGCGGTTCCATCGAGTTGAACCGTGGCATGCGGGGAAATGTAGCGCAGCGCCGCGGCCGCGCCTATGACAAAGCCGTGGCACCTTCGGACGTTGACAAACGCAGGGGCGAACGGCGTCACCCGACGATCGCGAGCATGCCGAGGACATGCTCCCCCAGCGCCGCGTCGCCGGTCACGCGAACCTGCGCGCGGGCGTCGTCGCGCGCGATCCCCCTGGTGAAGATGCGCCAGGCGATGTCCTGCGGAATCGTGACGGTGGCGGCAACCGTGCCCGCCGCCTCGCCGGCCAGCATCCAGTCGTCGCCGCGATAGAGGTGCCAGTCGCCGCCGCAGTCGCCTGAGACATGGAAGCGGATGGCGGTGCCGGGCGCCGCCGGGACCGAGCGGTAGTGGAACGGCAGCGCGCGCATGAAGCAGTCGAGCACCGGGTGATAGAGCTCCGGCGTCGTGATCGCGTGAAGTCTGCGTGCGGCGGCCGCGGACGGGGCACCGTCCGGCTCGGCGAGCGCGAGACGAATCTGCTGCTGATGGTGCCAGCGCTCGGTCAGCTCGCGCGCGACGTCGAACCAGTTCGGCGACACCGCCTCCCCCGCCCAGCTGACGCCGATGCGCGCCGGCGCAAACGGATCGAGCGACGCGAAATAGCTCGCGGCCTCGCCGGAGCTCCGCTCCATCCATGCGATCAGCACGGGTGGACTCAGGCGGCGATAGACCGTCACGCCTTCCGCGTTGAGCCGATCGATGAAGGCGACGAGGTCCCGGTCGCTCGTAATCGGCGACGGCGGAGCCACCGTGTACCCGTCGCGGCCGAACGAGAGCCGGCGCAGTTGCGTGTCGAGCAGGTGCGCCGCGACGTCCTTGACCTTCCACCTGGGCGCAATCGTCTGCCGCTCCCAGTCGTCGGACGTCAGCGACCGCAACAGATCGATCAGGTGAGCATCGAGCGCAGGGAACAGGTGCGCAGTAAGGAGCGGCCCGGGCGTGACGACGGCCATCCTCGATTGTAGACTTCGCCGTCGGGAAGAGGACGAAGGGCCTGGGGATGGGCTGCCCTATGCCCTTTCCCCAAGCCCTTCTTCCCAGGCCCTTTCCCCAGCCCTATCCCCAGGCCCTCTTTCCCAGGCCCGACAGCGAAGCCACGGCGGGACGGCGAAGCCGCCCCGCCGTGGGTGAGACTCCCTTACCAGTTGATTCGCGCAACGAGCTGAATCGTCCGGCGCGTGTCGGTGCCGACCAGGTTCGTCAGCTGGAACCCCGTGAGGGTGCTGCCGCCGATGCCGGTCGTGAGGTTGCCGTTGACGCTCGCCAGCGGCAGGAAGTTCGGGTGGTTGAATGCGTTGAGGAACTCCGCGGCGAACTCGATGTTCGAGCGGCCGACGAGATCGGTTCGCTTGGAGATCCGGATGTCGTGCGCATTGAACATCGGGCCGGTGACGACGAGCGAGCCGGTGCCGCAGTCGCCGAAGCCGGTGGTCACGGCCGTCTGCGCGAGCTCGATGCAGTCCGGACCGTTCGCGGGCGCAAAGTAGCGGCCCGCCGGCGACGCGCCCGAGTAGCCGGACGCACTGGTCGGGCTGACGGCGAACGCGAGGATCGTGTTCTGGATGATGTCGTCCGGCCACATGTAGATCTGCTTGCCGGCGTCGTCGAACCGCAGCTTGAACATCTTCTGCACGTCGTCGCGTGTCATCCCCACGAGGCGGACGTTGCCGATGTCGACGAGGCGGCCGCTCTGGAACTTCGACGAGACGCCGAGCTGCCAGCCGCCGATCAGGCGATCGACCGCGCCGTTGACGTTGCCGCCCCAGTGACGGCCGCGGCCGAACGGCAGATCGTAGACGACGTTGGTCTTGAACGCGTGCGTGATGTCGCCGGGATCGCCGGCGTTGCGGCGCATCGGCTGCGCACGGCGGAACGACAGGAAGGTGCTGTTGAAGCCGTGGCCGAAGACGTAGCTGGCCCCGAACTGCAGCCCCATCGACAGCCGCTTGCGCAGCTCCATCTGCAGCGAGTCGTACGTCGTCTTGTCCATGTTGGTGGTGACGCGCGCGCCGTTGAGGTTCTCGGGGTTGGCCACGAAGTAGTTCGCCGGCATGCCGGCCGCGGCGGCGTTCGCCCGGAACGTCGCGCTGCCGAGAAGGCCGGGCGTCGTCGTGCTCGTGCTCGCGCTCGCGAAGTTGAACGGCTGTGGATTGAGCGGCGCGAGATAGCTCAGGAAGGTCGCGTTCGACCAGTTCGTGCCGGTGTAGAGCGCCGCGTTACCGGCGTTGGCGGCGTTCTGGCCGTTGAAGAAGGCGAGGAACGCCGGCAGCGGCGCCGTCCCCGGGGCGCCGGTGAACGCGAACGTGTTGCCGCGCCCGGCGGCGATGTTCGCCTTCAGGTTGGCCTGCGCCTGGCGGAACTCGCCGAGGAAGCCGTTCTCGACGATGTTGAACTCGTTGTTGTCGAGCTGCCGCCATCCCTTGTCCGCGCGGGTGCCGACGTAGCGGACCTCCAGCGCCATGTTCTTTCCGAGCGAACGGGTGACGCCCGCCTGCCAGGAATCCGAGTAGGGGATCTGAAGGTTGAGGTTGAAGCCGTTGATCGTCTGCGTGCCGTAGCCGTTCGCGGTCAGCGGCAGGATCGGATACGTCGGCGTGTCGGAGAAGGTCGGCGGACCGAGCAGCGCGTCGTTGCGGAACAGCAGCGGCGCCGGACCGACCAGCAGGTTGTTGTTGCTCTCGCTGCGCGTCGTCGGGTTGGTGATCACGACGCCGGGATTCGCGTTCAGCGGCGTGGTGAAGTCGCTGAGTCCCGAGCGCGTGAACGAGCGGTTGTAGCCGCCGCGGACGACGAAGTCACCGCTGCCCATCAGCTTGCCGAGGAAGCCGGGACGCGCCTGCGGCGTCCAGGCGACGCCGGCGCTCGGCGCGAAGTTGTTGTAGTCCACATTGTAGGCGTGGGATCCCTTCTCGTACTGGTTGTAGACGGGATGCACGCCAGGGGTCGAGCCTGACTGGAACAGGTTGCAGGTATCGTCCGACGACGCGCCGGAGATCCCGCAGATGTTGGAAATGTCGGCAAACGTGTAGCTGCTGTTCAGCGGATAGAACGGATTCTGCACGTCCCAGCGCACGCCCGCGTTGATCGTCAGGTTCTGGCGGAGCCGCCATTGATCCTGCGCGTAGCCGCCGTACTCGCGCAGGCGTCCGCGCTGCATGCCGGTGCCCTCGTACACGTACTTGCCGGTGCCCTCGTCGAGCCGCGCATCAGCGCTGATCTGACTCACGCGGCCCGTCAGGAACGCATAGAGGCTCGAGGCGGAATTCAGGTTCGCCGCCGAGGCGCCGGGGAAGTTCGCGTTCGTGAAGAGCCCGTTGGCCGGATCGTTGGCCACCATGCCGAAGGTAATCGTCGGCGCGAGCGTCGAGTTCTTCAGCCAGATCTGGAACTGCGAGAATGACCCGCCCATCGTGAAGCTGTGCGACCCCTTCAGCCAGGTCACGGTGTCCTCGGCGGTCACGTCCGTCGCGTTGCGCGACGAGGGGGACGTCGTGCCGCCCAGGGCGGTCAACGCGGATCCGACGGTCGGGAAGTTGAGCTGGAAGCCCTTCGTGTTCGCGACATCTCCGTTGAGCATGTCGACGGTCATCTGCTTGAAGAACTGCACTGGCGCGCCACTCGCGCCGACCCGTGCCTCGTTCACGAGATTGCGGCCGAGCGTCGAGCGAAGCGAGCTGCTGAAGGCGATGCGCGTCGAGTCCTGCCCGGCGCTGATCGGGAAGTCCGGGAAGAAGTTGTCGCGGTTGTTCAGCGTGTCCGGGTAGCTATGGAACTGCTGCCAGTTGTACGACCCCGACAGCCGGTGGTTCTGCGTGAAGTTGTAGTCCATCCGGACCGTCGGATAGCGCTGCACCGATTCGACCGGCACGTTGAACGTGTAGCGCTGCAGGTTTCCGTCGGTGTTGGCCACCGATCCGGTCTTCTGCGTCGCGGCGCGGATGTCGCTCAGCGCCGCGGCAACCGTCGGATCGACGCTGCCGAGCTGACCGTTGGCTGCGGCGAGCTGCAGCACGTTGACCGAACCGCCCGCCCACGTGAAGAGCCCGTTCTGCGCGTCAGGGTTGAGAATCACGCGGTTCCGCGTCGTGTCGCTCGGCTGATGGACCTCCTCGTAGTTCACGAAGAAGAACGCCTTGTTGTGGCCGTCGTACCAGCCCGGGAAGACGACGGGGCCGCCGACGCGCACGCCCATCTGATCCTGTTTCAGCTTCGCCTTCGCGACGCCGTCGCGGTTGTTGAACCAGGTATTCGCGTTCAGCTTGTCGCGTCGGTAGTACTCGTAGCCGCTGCCGGCGAAGTTGTTCGTGCCGGAGCGGGTCACGAACTTCACCTGCACCGCCCCCTGCCCCGCCGCGTCGGCCCCCTGGCCCGCGCTCGAGACCGTGACCTCCTCGATCGCGTCGAGGCGCGGGACGACGATCGCGAAGAAGCCGTCGCCGCCCTGCGAACCCTTGAGCGTGTTGTCCTGGATATTGATCCCGTCGAGCGTGATGTTGATGGCCGCCCGCGGCAGCCCGTTGATCGTCGACTGGCGATTGCCGTTGGGCGTGGAGACGCCGGGCAGCAGCGCCACGAAATCCAGCGCGCTGCGGCTGGTGACCGGCAGCTTGAGGATCTGGTTGGTGTTGATCGTCTGCGATACCCCGGACGTCTGCGTCTGCACGATCTCGGACGTGGACGAGACGGTCACCTGCTCGGCGAGGCCGCCGACCTCCATCGTGACCTTCACGTTCGCACTGGCGGCGGAGGTCAGCACGACGTTCTGGATGACGCTGGTTTTGAAGCCCTGCAACGTGACCGTCACCGTGTAGGTGCCGATCGGCAGGCTCGGCATCGAGAACAGTCCGTCGGTGTTGCTGACGGCGGCGGTGGCGACGCCGGTCGCATCATGCCTGGCGCGGATATCAGCGCCGGGAATCACCGCACCGGAGGCGTCGACGACGGTGCCGGCGAGCGTTTGAGTCGTCGCGCCCTGCGCGTAGGCGTACGAGCCGAGCGAGCAGAACGCGGCGGTAAGCAAGGTGACGAGAGCCAGCCGAGAGAGAGGTCGCGTCATTCGCATCCCATCCTTCCCATGCCGCGTCCGGGCGGACGCGGAAATCCCATGAAAAGCCCCCCCACAACCCCGGATGCGGTCGGTCAACACACGGCAGAGCGGGACGAAGCGCCGCGTGTTGGGCTGAACCTACGCCCCGGCGGCGCAAACGTCAAGAAAAGGGTGTTGAAACTTCGCTGTCGGGCATGGGAAAGAGGGCCTGGGGATAGGGCCGAGGAGACTTCGGCGTCGGGCCTTGGGCAGAGGGCCTGGGGATAGGGCCGAGGGAGGGGCAAAGGGCAAGGGAATCGGCAGAGGGCACAGGGCAGAGGCAGCCGCGAGGACTGGACCTGGGATCAGTCGTTTGCGCGGCCGAGATGTGGTGCAACTGGAGTTGTCACGAGCGATCGCCGCAACGCGAAACTGCAATGATTTGCCGCGGCACGGGATGTGCCCTTAGCGGGCGCATGGAGAAGATCGACGATTACAAGAAGCTCGTGGCGTGGCAGTTGTCGATGGAGCTCGGAGATTTGATCGACGAGATGACGTCGAAGCCACCCGCGTCGGACAACGAGGACTTCTGCAAGCAGGTCCTCAAATCATCCGCCAAGCCCGCGCCGCAGATAGCCGAGGGGTTTCTGCGATTCCGGCCGACGGAGTCGGCCTACTACTATCGCATCGCCCGCGCATCCCTGGGCGAGACGCAATCACACCTTCTACGCGGGCGTCATCGAAAGTACTGGTCGGAGGATGTCTTCAAGAAAGCATGGGACGTCAGCGAAAGCGCGCTGAAGACAACGACCGGGCTATTGAATTCGAGGCTGGCCGCGATCGAGGAGGAGAAGCGCCGAAAGGCGCGCCGGCCAAAGTCTGAAGAGTGAAACTTCCTATGCCCTATGCCCTGCCCTCTGCCCTCGGCCCTCTGCCCTCGGCCCTCTGCCATCTGCCCTCTGCCCTATCCCTAAGCCCTATTTCCGAGGCCCTTGCCCTTGCCCTGTCCCGAGGCCCTTGCCCTTGCCCTTGCCCTTGCCCTATCCCCAGGCCCTGTTTCCCAGGCCCTTCCCCCGGCCCAATCCCCAGGCCCCCTGCCCTCTGCCCGACAGCGAAGCCACGACGGGGACGGCCGGCAGCCGCCCCCGTCGTCAGCGCGAGATCGCCCTACCAGTTCACGCGCAACACGAGCTGGACCGTGCGCCGCGTGTCGGTGCCGCTGAGACCCGTCAACTGGTAGCCGGCAACCGTGCTGCTGCCGATGCCGTTGACCGGGGTGAAGTTCGGGTGGTTGAACGCGTTGAGGAACTCCGCCGCGAACTCGATGTTCGTGCGACCGACGAGATCCGTCCGCTTCGAGACGCGGATGTCGTGCGCCGTGAACGTCGGGCCGGTCACGACCAGCGAACCCGTGCCGCAGCGCCCTTCACCCGGCGTGATCTCGATGCAGTCCGCGCCGTTGGCGGGTGCGAAGTAGCGGCCGGTCGGGGCCGCACCGGCGTAGCCGCTCGCCGCCGTCGGGCTGACCGCGAACGCCAGGATCGTGTTCTGGACGATGTCGTCCGGCCACATGTAGACCTGCTTGCCGGCGTCGTCGAAGCGCAGCTTGAACATCTTCTGCACGTCGTCACGCGTCATCCCGACGAGGCGGACGTTGCCGATGTCGACGAGACGGCCGCTCTGGATCTTCGACGCGACGCCGAGCTGCCAGCCGCCGATCACGCGATCGAGCGCGCTGTTGACGTTGCCGCCCCAGTGGCGGCCGCGGCCGAACGGCAGGTCGTAGACGATGTTCGACTTGAACTGGTGCGTGATGTCGCCCGGGTCGCCGGCGTTGCGCCGCATCACGTTGCCGGTGCGGAAGCCGAGGAACGTCGTGTTGAACCCGTGGCCGAACACGTAGCTGGCCTGCAGCTGCAGGCCCGCCGACAGCCGCTTGCGGAACTCCGTCTGCAGCGAGTCGTACTTCGTGTCGGTCAGGTTGGTGGTCACGCGCGCGTTGGTCAGGTTCTCGGGATTGGCCACGAAGTAGTTGGCCGGCATCCCCGCCGCCGTCGCATTGGCGCGGAACGTCGCGTTGCCGAGCAGGCCCGGCGTCGTGGCGCTGGTGCTGCCGCTCGCGAAATTGAACGGCTGCGGATTGCGCGAGGCCAGGTAGCCGAGGAACGTCGCGTTCGTCCAGTTGTTGCCGGTGTAGAGCGCGGCGTTGCCGGCGTTGGCGGCGTTCTGCGCGTTGAAGAACGCCAGGAACGCGGGCAGCGGCGCCGTGCCGGGCGCGCCGGTGAACGCGAAGGTGGCGCCGCGGCCGTTGGCGATGTTCGCCTGCAGGTTGGCCTGTGCCTGCCGGAACTCGTTGAGGAACCCATTCTCGACGATGTTGAACTCGTTCTGGTTCAGGTTCGACCAGTCGCCTTTGCCCCGCGTGCCGACGTAGCGGACTTCAACCGCCATGCTCTTGCCGAGCGACCGCGTGATGCCCGCCTGCCATGAATCGGCATACGGGACCTGGATGTTCTTGGCGAAGCCGTTGATGCTCTGCGTACCGTAGCCGGCCGCCACCACCGGGAGGATCGGGTAGGTGGGCGTCTCACTGAACGCCGGCGGGCCGAGCTGCGACTCGTTGCGGAAGAGCAGCGGCGGCGCGCCGACGAGCAGGTTGCCGTTCGATTCGCTCCGGGTCACCGGGCCGGTGATGACCACACCGGGATTGCTGTTGAGCGGACCGGTGAAGTCGTTCAGGCCCGAGCGGCTGAACGACCGCGTGTAGCCGGCGCGGACGACGAAGTCCCCCTCGCCCATCAGCTGCTTCAGGAATGCGGGACGCGCCTGCGGCGTCCAGGCCGCGCCGACGCTCGGCGCGAGGTTGTTGTAGTCGACGTCGTAGGCCGGCACCCCCTGCTGGTACTGCTGATACACGGGGTGGATGCCTGGCGTCGAGCCGGACTGGAACAGGTTGCAGCGGTCGTCGCTGGCCACACCCGAGATGCCGCAGATGTTCTGGATGTCGGCGAAGGTGTAGCTGCTGTTCAACGCGTAGAACGGGTTCTGCACGTCCCAGCGCAGGCCGGCGTTGATGGTGACGTTCTGACGGATGCGCCACTGGTCGGAGGCGAAGCCGCCGTACTCCTGCAGGCGTCCGCGCTGCAGGCCGACGCCTTCGTAGACGTACTTGCCCGTGCCCTCGTCGAGGCGGGCATCAGCCGCAATCTGCGACACGCGGCCGGTCAGGAACGCGTAGAGATCGCGCGCGGCATTCAGGTTGGCGGTGGACGCGCCCGGGAAGTTGGCGGTCGTGAACAGCCCGGCGGCCGGATCGGTGCTGACCATGCCGGTCGTGATCTGCGGCACCAGCGAGCCGTTCTTCATCCAGATCGAGTACTGCGAGTAGCCGCCGCCGAAGGTGAAGCTGTGCGATCCCTTGAGCCAGGTCAGCGAGTTCTCCGCCGTGAAGTCGGTGGCGTTGCGCGACTGCGGCGCCGGCGTGTTGCCCGCCGCCGTCAGCTGCTGGCCGACGTTCGGGAAGATCAGGTGGAAGCCGTTGGTGTTGGCGATGTTCCCGTTGTACATGCCCAGGTTCATCTCGGGGAAGAACTCGACCGGCGCGCCGCTGGCGCCGACGCGGGCCTCGTTGACCAGGTTGCGCGACAGCGTGGACCGCAGGCTGGTGCTGAACGCGATGCGCTTAGAGGCCTGGCCCGCCGAGATCGGGAAGTCGGGGAAGAAGTTGTCGCGGTTGTTCAGCGTGTCGGGAAAGTCGGTGAACTTCTGCCAGTTGTAGGTCCCGCTGAGGCGATGGTTCATCGACAGGTTGTAGTCCATGCGCACCGTCGGATAGCGGCGCACCGAGGCCACCGGCACGTTGAAGGTGTAGCGCTGCAGGTTGCCGTCGATGTCGGCCACCGTCCCGGTCTTGCCCGTGGCGCTGCGGATGTCGGTCAGCACCTGCCCGATCGTCGGATCGACCGAGGCGAGCTGTCCGTTCTGCGCCGCCAGCTGCAGCACGTTCACGGTGCCGCCGGCCCAGCTGAAGTTGCCGTTCTGCGCCGCCGGGTTCAGCATCGTGCGCTGGCGCGTCGTGTCGCTCGGCTGGTGCACCTCTTCGTAGTTGACGAAGAAGAATGCCTTGTTGTGGCCGTCATAGAGTCCCGGGATCACGACCGGGCCGCCGGTGCGGACGCCGAACTGATCCTGCTTCAGCTTCGCCTTGGTCACGCCGTCGCGGTTGTTGAACCACGTGTTCGCGTTCAGGTTGTCGCGGCGGTAGTACTCGTAGCCGCTCCCGGTGAAATTGTTGGTCCCCGCACGGGTGACGAACTTCACCTGCACCGCGCCCTGCCCCGCCGCGTCGGCCCCCTGCGCCGCGCTCGAGACCGTCACTTCTTCGATCGCATCGAGACGCGGAATGACGATCGCGAAGAAGCCGTCACCGCCGTTCGATCCCTTGAGCGTGTTGTCCTGGATGTTGATGCCGTCGAGGGTGATGTTGATCGCGGAGCGCGGCAGGCCGTTGATCGTGGCCTGGCGGTTGCCGTTCGGCGTCGAGACGCCCGGCAGCAGGTTGACGAAGTCCATCGCGCTGCGCGAGGTGATCGGCAGCTTGAGGATCTGGTTGGTGTTCACCGTCTGCGACACGCCCGACGTCTGCGTCTGCACGATTTCCGAGCTCGACGACACGGTGACCTGCTCGGCGACGCCGCCAACTTCCATCGTCGCCTTGACGTTGGCCTGGCCGGCCGACGACAGCACGACGTTCTGGATGACGACGGTCTTGAAGCCCTGCAAGGTCACGGTCACCGTGTAGGTGCCGATCGGCAGGCTGGGGATCGAGAACAACCCCTCGCTGTTGCTGACGGCGTTGGTCACGGTGCCGGTGCCGGAATGTTTTGCCGCAACATCCGCACCCGGAATCACCGCACCCGACGCGTCGACGACCGAACCGGAGAGCGTTTGCGTGGTCGCGCCCTGCGCGTAGGCGAAGGTGCCCAGCGAGCAGAACGCGGCCGTCAGCAAGGCGAGCAAGGCCAACCGAGACAGACTTCGAGTCATGCGCATCCCATCCTTCCCATGTCCACGCCTGGCCGGACAGGCGTGGAATCGACCACGACAGAGGAGGCCCGAGTCCCTTGGATTCAACCGGTATACACGCGGGAAGCCCACAGGCAGGACGCCCGGAACTTACCAGCGACACGCTTACGCGTGCCGCGGTCGCACACCCACGTATGCGGCAAAAGCTAAACCTCCGCCGCAAAAACGTCAAGAACAGCCTGTTGGATGGGGGAAGTTCGGAGTTTTGGATGGGGATTGGGGGAGTATCGGGGAGATGCTCTCGGGCAGAGGAAAAGGGGCCTGGGGATAGGGCCAGGGAAAGGGCAAAGGAAAGAGGGCAAAGGGACAGGGCCAAGGGAGGGGCAAAGGAAAGAGGGCAAAGGGACAGGGCCAGGGAATAGGGCCGGGGAGGGCAAAGGAAACGCCCTCTGCCCCGTCCCAGGCCCAATCCCTAGGCCCTATTTCCTGTGCCCTCTTCCAGGCCCTATCCCTAGGCCCCAGTTACTCTGCCCGACATGCTCGTTACCACGTGAAACGCGTAACGAGCTGGATGACCCGGCTCGAGTTCTCCTGGACGCCGGTGACGCGGAAGTTGTCCGCGTTGGAGGCGTTGGCGATCGTCGGGAAGCCGACGACCGAGAAGTTCGGGTGGTTGAAGGCGTTGATCAGGTCGGCGCGGAACTCGAACATCGTGTGGCCGACCACGCGCGTCCGCTTCACCGCGCTGATGTCCCAGCGCGAGTACATCGGACCGGTGAGCGTGACCGAGCGCGCGCCGCACTGTCCGGCGCCCGGCTGGTTGCCCACGGGCGTGCCGTTGGTGGTCTCGATGCAGTCCGGCCCGTTGGCCGGCGCCAGGTAGCGCCCCGTCGGCGCGCCGAGCGAGCCGTAGCCGGTCGTCGACGTCGCGCTGGTGCTGAACGCCTTGACCGTGTTCTCGAGAATGTCCTGCGGCAGCAGGTAGATGTTGGGCAGGGCACTGCTGTTGAGACCCGTGGCCGCGTACTCGTAAATCTTGTACGCCTTGCGCAGATCGTCCACGCTCATGCCGACCAGGCGCACGTTGCCGAAGTCGACCATGCTGCCGCTCTGGATGCGCGCGATGCCGTCGAATTCCCAGCCGCCGACCAGGCGATCGACCCAGCCGTTCGAGGATCCGAGGAAGTGGCGGCCGTTGCCGAACGGCAGCTCGTAGATCCAGTTGAACTTCATGGCGTGGGTGATGCTGCCCGGATCGCCGGTCTGGATCGACTGCTGGCGCCCCAGTTTCAGCGAGTAGCGCTCCGACTCGTAGGCGTTGCCGAAGACGTAGCCGCCCTGGACCAGCAGTCCATGCGACATGCGCTTGGTGACGTCGAACTGGAACGAGTCGTACCGCGTGTAGCCGGTGTTGCTCTCGAAGTTGGCGTTGTTGATGTCGGGGTTCAGCTGGAACAGGTTCACCGGCAGCCCGGCTTTCGCGGCGTTGGCGCGGCGCGTCGGATCGCCCGAGAGCCCGGTGTTGGCGTTGGTGCCGGCCGGGGTGAACGGCTGCGGGTTGAACACCGCCAGCGGGTTGGTGAAGTTGGTGTTGTTGAAGTTGGTGCTCGTATACACCGCGGGATTTCCCGCCTGCGACGCCGGAAGGCCCTGGAAGTAGCCGAGATAAATCGGCAGCGGACCGGTGCCCGGCAGGCCGGTGTAGGCGAAGCCGCGGGCGGCCTGGCCGTTGGCGATGTTGACCTGCAGGTTCCTCTGCGCCTGGCGGAACTCGTTCAGGAACCCGTTCTCGGTGATGTCGGTTTCATTGAGGTTGTACTGACCCCAGCCCTGCAGGTGGCGCGTGCCGACGTAGCGCGCCTCGATGCCGATGTCCTTCGTCACCTTGCGGCGGATGCCGCCGGTCCACGACTGCGCGTACGGCGTCTGCATGTTCGGGTTGAAGATGTCGACGTTGTCGGTGCGCAGCGGCGTCATCGGGTACGACTGCGTGGCCGGGAACCCGCCGGGGCCGAGGCGGCCCGTCTGCCGCAGCAGGACCGGCAGGCCGAGGCCGTCGTTGTCGAGCGCGTTCTGCCCCGTCTGCGTGGTGTCGCGGATCGGGTTCAGCGAGACGCCCGGGTTGGCGCCGAGCGGCGTCACGTAGGAGTTCATGTCCAGCCGCTCGTACGACATCGCGTACGACGCGAACAGGACCGTGTCCCCTTCGACGCCGAACAGCGTGCGCAGCTTGCCGCTGTCGAGCGACGGGCGCCAGGTCAGGCCGAGGCTCGGCGCGATGTTGTTGAAGTCGGTGTTGAAGGCCGGCGTGTCCTTCGTGTAGTTCACCAGCTGCGGCGTCGTCCCGGTCAGCGTGCCCGGCGAGAACAGGTTGCACTCGCCGCTGGCGTTGAGGCCCGACACGCCGCACAGATCCGCGAGCGTCGCCGTCGAGTAGCTGTTGTTGTGCGCCACGAACGGCGTCTGCAGCTCGTAGCGCAGGCCGGCGTTGATCGTCAGGTTGTTCTTGATGCGCCAGTTGTCCTGCATGAAGAAGCCGAGCGAGTTCATGTGGCCGCGCTGGAAGCCGTCGCCGAGGTACTCGTACTGGCCGCTGTCCTCGTTGAGGCGCACCGTGCCGCGAATCGACGTCACCCGGCCGGTCAACAGGCCGTAGAGCGCGCGGGCGTTGTTCAACTGCGCGGTGGAGGCGTTGGGGAAGTTCGCAGTGGTGAACATGCCCTCTGCCGGGTCTCCGGTGGCAATGCCGAAGCGCAGCTCCGGCACGTGCTGCTGGTTCTCGAGCCAGACCTGCGCGCGCGTCCACGACGCGCCGAAGCTCATGTTGTGCGTGCCCTTCAGCCAGTTGACCGTGTCCTCGACGACGCGGGTCGAGGCTTCGCGCGCCGAGTAGTTGGCGCTGCCCCCGGCATTGGCCAGCGCCGTCGAGCAGCAGCCGTTGCCGATGTTGAAGAAGTAGCCCCCCTGGTCGCCGAACGAGTTGCCGCCGAACAGCGACGGCGACAGTTCCGGCGAGAAGAGCGTCGCGCCGCCCGAGGCGCCGACGCGGAACTCGTTGACCATGTTCGTGCCGAAGCTCGAACGCAGCGATTCCGACGTCGTGTAGCGCGTCGACTGCTGGCTGCCGGTGTTCGGGAAGCCGGGGAAGAACGGCTCACGGTTGTTGGTCGTGTCGGGCGTCGAGTTGATGTGGTTGTAGTTGAACGAGCCCGTCAGCCGGTGGTTCTTGTTGATGTTGTAGTCGACGCGCCCCAGCGGGTACGGCGTGTAGTTGTTGCTGTCGACCTGGAAACTCGCCTGCTGCAGGATCGGATCCGACAGGTTGACGATCGAGCCGCTGGCGCTCGCCGTCCGCATGTCGGCGAACAGCTTGGCGATGGTCGGGTCGAGCGTCGCGAGCTGGCCGTTGCGCGCCGCCAGCTGCAGCAGATCGACAGTCGTATTGCCGTAGGTGTACTGGCCGTTCATCGCCGGCTGCGACAGGATGACGCGGTTCCTGGTGATGAAGCTGGGCTGCCGGTTCTCTTCGTAGTTGAAGAAGAAGAACGCCTTGTCGTGGCCGTTCCACAGGCCGGGGATGGTGATCGGGCCGCCGACGTTGAAGCCGGGCTGGTACTGCCGCAGCTGCGACTTGGGCGCCTTGCCGGTGTCGGGATCGGCCGGCAGGTTGCGGTTGTTGAAGAACGTGTTCGCGTTCAGCGCGTCGTGGCGCAGCGTGAAGAACATGTTCCCCTTGAAATTGTTGGTGCCCGACTTGGTGACGAAGCGGATGTTGACCGCTCCCTGGCCGGCGCTGTCGGCGCCGTTGGCCGCGGTCGTCACCGTGACTTCCTCGATCGCGTCGAGGCGCGGCTGCACGCGCGCGAAGAAGCCGTCGCTCGTCTTCAGGAAGTTGTCCTGGATCGAGATGCCGTCGAGGGTGATGTTGATCGAGCCCTGCGGCAGGCCGCTCACCGTGGAGTTGCGCGCCGTGCCCGGGGTGTTGACGCCCGGCAGGTTGACCACGAACTGCAGCGCGTCGCGGCTGGTCAGCGGCAGGTTCTGGATCTGCTTCGCGCTGAGCGTCGTCGACACGGTGGAGGCCTGCGTCTTGACGATCTCGGCGCCCGCCTGCACCACCACCTGTTCCTCGATGCCGCCGACTTCCATCGTCACCTTGACGCCCGCGGGCACGCCCGCGTTGACCACGACGTTGTTCACGGTGACGGTCTTGAAGCCGGACAACGAGGCGGTGACGGTGTAGGTACCGGCGTTGAGCGCGGGAATGGTGAACTGCCCTTCGGCGTTCGACACCGACTCGGTGGACACGCCGGTGTCGGCGCGTTTGACGATGATGCTGGCGCCGGGAATGACCGCTCCCGAGCTATCGACGACGGTCCCGGTCAGCGTCGAGGTGACGCCGCCCTGGGCAAAGGCAGTGGGTGTTCCGACAATCAGCATTCCCACCGCGAAGAGGGCCGCGAACAACAGCCTCCGTGCAGTACGAGTCATGAACTGCTCCTTCGAACCCGATGTGTGTAACCGGAAATGTACGGAGGGGGCCGCACGGTAGCCCGACGCCAACGAGGGGGACGCTGCACGCCAGCCGCGGGCCCCTCCTCCCGCAACGGGTATACAACGCGTATTCGGGAAAAGGTAAACCGGTTACCCGGCGAAGGTCAAGGACGAAGGCTGAGTTTGCCGTGACGAATGCACCGGCCTGCGGGCTGACGATAGTTGGTTCATGGAAATGTACGGGCCCGACGATGACGACGGCCTCTACATGCACAACCAGGGCGCCAACCAATCGCTAGAGTTAGTCCGGT
>Ga0207708_10000930_pt1 | contig 21946 bp, 24 predicted proteins | sample KBSK5101metaG_FD_184340 | JGI IMG/M metagenome (GOLD analysis project Ga0207708, IMG submission 184340) | Corn, switchgrass and miscanthus rhizosphere microbial communities from Kellogg Biological Station, Michigan, USA - KBS K5-10-1 metaG... | ecosystem: Host-associated > Plants > Roots >...
GAACCCGAGCGCGTGGGCGGCGTCGTCTCCCACCCCGAGCCGGCCCGCGAGCCGCTCGGCCACCTCGCAGTGCTGCGCGAAGGCTGCCCGCGGGCGCCGCGGCCCCGCCGCGAGCGCGGCCAGGAACGCGGCCGCCCGTGCCGGCGCGGCGCGCCCGGCGCCCGCGTTGGAGCGGAGGAAGCCGAGCAGCTCGGCCGGCTTGCTCGGGTCGATGAGCGCGTAGGCGGCGCGCACGGCGACGTCGTCGCCATAGAGCACCGCCGCCTCGTGGGCGTCCGAGGTGCACCCGATCGAGTGCAGCAGCGCCACCGTCCACGCCGCGTCGCGGACGCCGTCCTCGCACTGCGCCGCGTCGGCCAGCCGGGTGGTGAGCAGGCACGTGCGCAGGCCGTGCTCGAGGGGCAACCCGGTCCCGAGGTCCGTCGCCAGGGACATGGCGCCGACCAGTTCTCCCAGAGCGATCAACGCGGGGGAGCGTAGAGTCCGGGGCGCATGGAGGTCATCGCGCTCGTCAAGCACGACTGCGAAACCTGTGCGACGCTGGCGCCCGCGCTCGAGGCCGCCGCCATCGCCGGGGCGCCGGTGCGCATGGTGTCGCAGTCCAACGAGGCCGAGACACGGGCGTTCGCCGAGCGGGTCGGGCTCACGACCGTGCCCGAGCTCGACGAGGGCCTGGCGCTGTCCGAGCGCCTCGACCCCGAGGCCGTACCGGCCGTGGTGCTGCTCGACGGCGACGAGGAGCAAGATCGCGTCGAGGGCCTGCACCGCGCGCGCCTCGAGGCGCTGTTCGCGGCCGCCGGCGCCACGCTGCCGCGCGACGGCCTGCCCGAGATCAAGCCCGGCTGCACCTCGATCACGCAGGAGCCCGAGGTCGCCGCGCGCCTGGCCGCCAAGCGCGCCCGCGCCGCCGGCCGCATCCGCGCCCGCGAGCTCGACCTGGGCGCGCTCGAGGACCCGTTCGAGGCCCTGCACCAGCGCGGCCTGACCGACGGCCTGCCCGTCGTCCCGCCCACGCCCGAGCGCGTCGTCGCGCTGCTCGAGCACACGCGCCGCGACCCTCAGGACCTGGTCGGCGTGGTGCCGCCCTACGGCGGCGAGGCCACGGTCGAGAAGGTGGCCATCAACGCCGTCATGGCGGGCTGCGCGGGGCCGGAGCTGCCGATCGTGCTCGCCGCGGTGGAGGCCGCCTGCCGCGAGGCCTTCGCCCTGCACGGGCTCATCGCGACCACCCACCCGGCCGGGCCGCTGGTGATCGTGTCCGGCCCCTACGCCGACGAGGCGGGCATGAATGCCCGCGGCAACGCGCTCGGCCAGGGCAACCGCGCCAACAGCACCATCGGCCGCGCGCTGCAGCTCGTGGCCCGCAACGTCGGCGGCGGCCGCCCCGGCGTGGAGGACCGCGCCGCGCACGGCCAGCCCGGCAAGGTCGGCGCTGCCTTCGCCGAGCGGCTGGAGGACTCGCCCTTCGACGGCCTGGCCCAGGACCGCGGCGTCCCCGCGGACGAGACCGGGATCACGCTGGTCGCGGCCGAGGCGCCGCGGCTGCTGCTCGACCAGCTCGCGCGCGAGCCCGAAGGCCTGTGCGCGTCGCTGGCCACCGCGCTGGAGTCGATCGCCCACCCCAAGCAGCGCCTGGCCTGGGACGGCCTGGTCGTGCTCGGCCCCGAGCACGGGCGCATCTTCCGCGAGGCGGGCTGGGACCGCGCCCGCGTGCGCGACCGCCTCTTCGCCCTCACCACCAGCCCGGCCGGCGACATCGTGCGCGGCGCCGGCGGCTCGCCCGAGGGCGTCGAGGAGCGCTTCGTCAGCGACCCCGACATGCCGGTGGCCAAGTTCGCCGCGCCCGACCGCATCCTCCTCGCCTACGCCGGCGGCGACGCCGGCCTGTTCTCGATGGTCTACGGATCATGGGCGGCCGGCGAGATCGGCTCCGCGCCCCAGAGCGCCTCGGTGGAGCCGTGGCGATGAACGACGGCCTGGTCATCCTCGACCCGACGGCCGAGCGCGACGAGGCCACCGGCCGCCCGCTGGCCGCCGCGCTGCCCGCCGGCACCGGCGCCCGCATCGCCCTGCTCGACATCCGCAAGCCGCGCGGCGACGTGTTCCTCGACGAGATCGAGCGCCTGCTGCGCGAGCGCGGCCACGAGGTGCAGCGCACGGCCAAGCCGACCTTCACGAAGCCCGCCCCGGCGGACCTGCGCCGCGAGATCGCCGAGCACTGCGACGCGGTCATCGAGGCGCTCGCCGACTGAGGTTCCTGTGTGTCGTGCGGTCTGCGCGACGTGTTGGAGCTGGAGAGCCTGGACACGCCGGCGGTGCTCGTCGCCTCCAATGCGTTCGTGCAGGCCGCCGACGACCAGGCGCAGAAGCTCGGCCAGCCGGAGATCCGCCGCATCTTCGTCGACCACCCGGTGCAGGACCGCACCGACGACGAGCTGCAGGCCACGGCGCGCGCCGTCGTCGACGACGTGCTCGGCCGGCTCGTAGCCTGAGCCGGGTGCTGCCCACCCTGCACGCCGGTGCCGTCACGCTGCGGGCGCTCACCGGCGACGACGCCGAGACCCTCGCCGTGGTCATGCTCGAGCACCCGAGCGTACGCCGCTGGTGGGGCACGCCGGGCACGCGGGCCGAGCGCCGCGAGGAGCTGCTCAACGAGGGCCGCGCGTTCGCGATCGAGGTCGACGGCGCGCTCGCGGGGTGGCTCGGGTTCGAGGAGGAGCTCGAGCCCGACTACAAGTACGCGGGCCTCGACATCTCGCTCGTGCCCGACCGCCAGGGCCGCGGCCACGGCCCCGCCGCCCTGCGGCTGGCCGCGCGGTGGCTCATCGCCGAGCGCGGCCACCACCGCATCACCATCGACCCGGCGGCGCGCAACGAGCGTGCGATCCGCGCCTACCGCGCGGTCGGGTTCCGCGAGGTCGGGATCATGCGCCGCTACGAGCGCAGCCCGGACGGCGTCTGGGAGGACGGGCTGCTCATGGACCTGCTGGCCGAGGAGCTCGACTAGTCGTAGCGGCCCGAGCGCACCCAGGCGCCGAGGTAGCCGAGCAGCACCCCGAAGAACACCGTGATGAGGACCTGGAAGGCCTGCACCCCCGGGATGAGGCCGTGGTCGCTGCCTCCCACCACGGCGTGGCCGATGAGGATGAAGCCGCCGAACAACGCGCCGCCGCACAGGCCGCGCAGCACGCCGCCGCGCCAGTGGTCGTGCTCGAACCCGGCCGCGAACCCGCCGAGGACGCCGATGATCTGCAGCACCAGGAACACCGCGCCCGAGGACCCCAGCAGCGCCCCGCACAGGAAGCCGAACCCCGCCGGCAGCAGCCCGGCGAGAACCACGCGCATCGGCACCGGCCATTCGCGCAGGAGCGGCGGCGGGAAGCTAGCGAAGCGCCGCACAGACGGCGGTCTCCTCGGCGCGGCGCAGCGCGTTGAAGACCACGAGCTGGCGGCCGGTCATGTCCTCGTTGAGCTGCTCGGAGATCGAGAAGGTGACCGACCGCTCGCCGTCCAGGGTGGCGGCGAGGAACTGCGTGTAGCCGGGGAAGTTGCCGGTGTGCCCGTACACCGTCCCGCAGCGCGTCCGGTACTGGAAGATCCCCGCCCCGGCCCGGTTGGCGCCCGGCCCGGTCGGCTCGGAGTGGCCGTCGACGAGCTGGAGCTGCTGGTCCTGCGTCGCCTGCCCGAAGAGCTTTCGGCCGACGTAGCCGCGTACGAACTCGTTGGCGTCGATGGGCGACGAGACCATCCCGCCCGAGGCCCACACCGCCGACATGCTGATCGCGGTGCTGAGGTCCTCGGGGTTGTTGCCCTCGTTGTCGTACCCGTGGATGTAGGGCGCGGGGAGACGGAAGCCGTCGGGCAGCGAGGTCGAGTTGAGGCCCAGCGGTCCGAACACGAGCGAGGCCAGCAGGGCGGCGTAGGGCTGGCCCGTGGCCTTCTCGGCCATCAGGGCAACGACGATGTTGTCGCTGTTCGAGTAGTGGAACTGCGTGCCCGGGGCGAACGTGAGCGGGTCATCGGCCACGAAGGACAGCAGCGTGGCGTGGGGCAGGAAGAGCTTGTGTGGCGTGCGGCCCAGGGTCGTCAGGTAGGCCTTGGCGGCGGAGAAGTCGGGCAGGCCGCTGGTGTGGTCGAGGAGCTGGCGCAGGTTCACCGACCCCCACGCAGCGGGCAGCGACGGCAGGCGCTGGGCGATGGTGTCGTCCAGCGAGAGCATGCCCTGGTCGACCAGCGCGAGCGCCACGGCGCCGCTGAACGCCTTCGAGGTGCTGGCCATGCGCATGTGGTCGGTGCTGCGGATCGGCGTGCGCCCGCGCTTGTCGCCCACACCGGCGCGGTGCACGGTGCGCTTGTGCCCCTGCTGGACGACCGAGATGGCGCCCGCGGGACCGCCGGGCATGGCCACGAGCTTGACCATGGCCTGGTCGAGTTGCTGCGCCGCGCTGGTGGCGGCGTCGGCGGTGCCGGCGAGCGCCAGCACGGCGACGAGCGTGGCGAGGCCGGCCCGGAGCACCGCGCGATGCTACCCCGAAGGCAGGGTCATGAGCGCGGCGATGGCCTCGGCGCTCGGCGGCGGCGAGGGCGCGGCGCGACCGGCCTCGGCCACGGCGTCGGCCAGCCGGCGGACGCCCTCGCGGATCGCGGGCTCGGGCAGCGTCGCGTAGCCGAGGACCATCGCGCCGCCCTCGTGGCGCGGGGTCACGTAGGACCAGCCCAGCGGGTAGACGCCGACCGAGCGCGCGGTGGCCGCCCGCAGGAGCGCGACCTCGTCCACCGGCGCGGGCGGGCGGACGACGGCGTGCAGGCCGGCGGCGATGCCCTCGACCGTGCTGCCGGGCAGGTGGCGCTCGAGCGCCGCCAGCAGCGCGTCGCGGCGGGCGCGGTAACTGCGCCGAGCGGCGCGCAGGTGGCGGTCGTAGCCGCCGCCGTCGAGGAGGAAGGCCAGCGCCTGCTGGTCGATCGTGGGCGAGCCCGCGTCGGCGAGCACGCGCCGGCGCCCGAGCGCCTCGGCCAGCGCGGCCGGGGCCACGATCCAGCCCAGGCGCAGCCCGGGCGCAAGCGCCTTGCTCGCCGACCCGACGTACGCGACGTGCTCGGGCGCGAGCCCCTGCAGCGCGGCCAGCGGCGCGCGGTCGTAGCGGAACTCGGCGTCGTAGTCGTCCTCGATGACGAGGCGACCCCCGCGCGCCCATGCGGCCAGCGCCCGGCGGCGGTCGGGCGCCAGCGCCGCGCCGGTGGGCGACTGGTGCGCCGGCGTTGCCAGCACGGCATCGGCGCCGGTGCCCGGCAGGAGGTCGACGCGCAGGCCGTCGGCGTCGACCGGGACCCCAACGACCTCGGCGCCCAGGTCGGCCAGCTGGGCGCGATAGCGCGGCATGCTCGGGTCCTCGACGGCGATCCGCGGCGGCCGTCCGAGCACATCGCCCAGGACGCGGGCCAGCAGCCCGAAGGCCTGCTGGGCGCCGGCGGTCACGAGGACGTGCTCGCGGTCGGCGGCGACGCCGCGGGCGCGTCCGAGGTAGGCGGCGAGCTGAGCGCGCAGCTCGGGCTCGCCGCGCGCGTCCGGGTAGCCGAGCCCGCGGTCGGGCATGCGGCGCAGGGCCTCGCGGGTGCAGCGCAGCCACTCGGCGCGCGGGAAGGCGGCGAGGTCGGGCGCGCCGGGGAAGAAGTCGTACCGGAGCGCGGTCGGCCGGGGCGCGCCCGGCGCGGGTTCGGCCGCTGCCTGGCCGGCGCCCGCGGCGCGCACGTAGGTGCCGGCGCCGGTGCGGCCCTCGAGCCAGCCCTCGGCGCGGAGCTGGTCGTAGGCCTCGACCACGAGCCGCCGGGACACGCCGAGGTCGCGCGCCAGCACGCGCGACGCGGGCAGGCGCGCCCCGGGCTCGAGCCGCCCGGCGCGGACCGCCTCGCGCAGCCCGGCCTCGAGCTGGCCGCGTAGCGGGGCGTCCTCGTCGCGCCGTAACTCGACCAGGACCTCCGGGCCAATGGTCCCCTCTTGCGGCATCGGATTGGACCTTATTACGGGTCCAGTTCGGCCGTAGCCTGCCGGCCATGACCCGTCTGAACCGCATCCTCCCCATCGCGGTCGGCGTGCTCGCGGCCTACGAGCTCCTGCTCGGGCTCTGGATGCTGGTCTCGCCGCACAGCTTCTACGACCAGATCGCCGGGTTCGGCCCCTACCCGCCGCATTTCATCCGCGACACCGCGAGCTGGCAGATCGCGCTCGGCGTGACCCTGTTCGCGGCCGTGAGCCGGCGGAGCTGGCGGGCGCCGCTGCTGGCCTTCGCGGCCCTGCAGTGCGGGCTGCACGCGATCAACCACTGGGTCGACGTCGACAACGCGTCGTCGCTCGGGGTCGGCCTGTTCGACGCGATCTCGCTCACGGTCCTGACCGCCGTCATCGCGGCCCTGTGGCGCGCGGCGGCCACCGCACCGACCAGGGAGGCGCTCCCATGAGGATCTTCGTCGCCGGCGCGACCGGTGTCATCGGCCGCCCACTCGTCGCCGCGCTGCTCGGCGCCGGCCACGAGGTCACGGCGCTGGCCCGCACGCCCGAGAAGGCCCGCGCGCTCGAGGCCCAGGGCGCCGAGGCGGCGGTCGCCGACGCCTTCGACGCCGAGCGCGTCCGCGAGGCCGTGGTGGGCGCGCGCCCCGAGGTGCTCATCGACCAGCTCACGGCGCTGCCACGCACGATGAACGTGCGCAAGTACCTCGAGGCGCTCGAGCCCACCGACCGGCTGCGCGGCGAGACCACACCCACCTTCCTGACGGCGGCGCGCGAGGCCAGCGCGCGGCGGGTGATCTTCCAGTCCGTCGCCTTCTCCACCGTGATGGAGGGGCCGTGGGTCCTCGACGAGACCGCGCCGCTGCTCGACTGGCCGCACCTCGCCGGCCTGCGGAAGATGGAGCGGCTCGTGCTCGGGGCCGAGGCGCTCGAGGGCGTCGTGCTGCGCTACGGCTTCTTCTACGGCCCCGGCACCTACTACGCGCCCGACGGGGAGATGGCGGCGCTCGCGCGCAAGCGCCAGCTGCCGATCGTCGGCTCGGGCGAGGGCCGGTCTTCGTTCGTGCACGTCGGCGACGCCGTGGCCGCCACGCTGCTGGCGCTCGACCACGGCGGGCCCGGCGTCTACAACGTCACCGACGACGAGCCGGCGGCGGCCAAGGACTGGATCCCCGAGATCGCGCGCCTGGCCGGGGCCAAGCCGCCGCGGCACCTGCCCGCCTGGGTGGTGCGCCTCGTGGCGGGCAAGGGGGTGACGCTGCTCAGCACCGACCTGCGCGGCAACAGCAATGCGAAGGCGCGCGCGGAGCTCGGCTTCGCACCCCGCTTCCCGCGCTGGCGCGAAGGCTTCGCGGCCGTGTTCGCGGCGGCGCCGGAGCGGGCCGCGACGGCGGCGTAGAGCCGTCCGAGCGCGTCCGTACGTTTCGCGGCAACGAACCCTCTGGAGGTTGCCGCCGGATGGCCCCCCTGATCACCCGTGAGGAGGCGCTGGAGCTCGGCGAGCTGAGTGCGCCCGCCGACATCGAGGCGCTGGTCGAGCGCGCCTGGCAGGCCCGCACCGAGCGCTTCGCGGACTCGACCGACATGTGCTCGCTCGTCAACGCCAAGTCGGGCGGGTGCGCCCAGGACTGCGGCTTCTGCGCGCAGTCGCGCTACGCCGAGGCCGAGACGCCGCTGCACGCGATGATGGAGCCCGAGCAGATCCTCGAGCACGCGCGCGCGGCCGAGGCGGCGGGGGCGCACCGGTTCTGCATGGTCACCCAGGGCCAGGGGCTGTCCAAGCGCGACTTCGAGAAGGTGCTCGCCGGCGCCCGCCTGGTCTCCGAGCACACCAACCTCAAGCGCTGCGCGTCGATCGGCCACATCAGCGCCGAGCGGGCCAAGCGCCTGCGCGAGGCCGGCATCCAGCGCGTGCACCACAACGTCGAGACCTCGCGCTCCTACTACCCCGAGGTCACGCAGACGGTGAAGTACGAGGGCCGCATCCGCACCATCGAGGCGGTCAAGGAGGCGGGGCTGGAGACGTGCGTCGGCGGAATCCTCAACCTCGGCGAGACGCGCGAGCAGCGCGTCGAGATGGCCTTCGAGCTGGCCGCGATCGACCCCACCTCGGTGCCGATCAACCTGCTCAACCCCCGTCCGGGCACGAAGTTCGGCGACCGCGACTACATGGACCCCTGGGAGGCGGTCAAGTGGGTGGCGATCTTCCGCCTCATCCTGCCCGACGCGCTCTTCCGGCTCTGCGGCGGGCGCACCGAGAACCTGGCCGAGCTGCAGCCGCTCGCGGTCAAGGCCGGCGTCAACGGCGTGATGATGGGCAACTTCCTCACCACGCTGGGCAACGAGCCGGCCGAGGACCGCGCGATGTTCGAGGACCTCGGCCTCAACGTCGCCCGCCAGCCCGACAACGGCTCGGCGCCGCGCCCGGACAACCGGTCCGGCTGGCTGGAGGGCGAGACGCCCGACGTCGTCGAGGAGTTCCTCGACGCGCCCGCGCCCGAGGTCGAGGTGCGCCTGTGGGACCCGTCCACGCAGCTCCGGTACGCCAAGAAGCCGCAAAGGGAGGCCGCGTAGTGACCGACATCGCCGAACGCCTGGCCGAGCTCGACGAGCTCGGCCTCTATCGCCGCCTGCGCATGGTCAGCGGGCCGCAGGGACCACGGGTCGTCCTCGACGGGCGGCCCGTCCTGCTCCTGTGCTCCAACAACTACCTCGGCCTCGCGGACCATCCGCGCGTGCGCGAGGCGGCGGCGGACGCGGCGATGCGGTGGGGCGTGGGCGCCGGGGCCTCGCGGCTGGTCAGCGGCTCGATGACCGCACACCGCCGCCTGGAGGAGGCGCTGGCCGAGTTCGAGGGCACCGAGGCGGCGCTGCTGTTCGGGTCCGGCTATCTCGCCAACATGGGCGTCGTGTCGTCACTGGCGGGCCGCGGCGAGGTCGTGTTCTCGGACGAGCTCAACCACGCCTCGATCATCGACGGCTGCCGCCTGTCGCGGGCCGAGACCTTCGTCTACGAGCACTGCGACGTCGACCACCTGGCCTGGGGCCTGCGCCAGGCCGAGGGGCGCGGCGCGCTCATCGTCACCGACGGCGTGTTCTCGATGGACGGCGACGTCGCCCCGCTGGCCGAGATCGTCGCGCTCGCCCGCCGCCACGACGTCCGCGTGGTCGTCGACGAGGCCCACGGCACCGGCGCCCTCGGCCCCGGCGGCCGCGGCGCCGTGGCCGAGGCCGGGCTCGACGGCGAGGTCGACGTCATCGTGGGCACGCTGGGCAAGGCGCTCGGCTCCTACGGCGCCTACGTGGCCTGCGACGCCGAGATGGCGCAGTACCTCATCAACACCGCGCGCTCGCTGATCTTCTCCACCGCGTTGCCACCGCCGGCCGTGGCCGGGGCGCTGGCCGCGCTCGAGCTCCTGTGCGAGCAGCCTCGCCGGGTGGAGAAGCTCCAGGCCAACGCGGAGACGCTGCGGTCCGAGCTGGCCCGCGAGGGCTTCGAGGTCACCGGCGCGCAGACCCAGATCGTCCCGCTCGTCGTCGGCGACGCCCACCTGGCCATGTCGGTGTGCGAGGCGGCGCTCGAGCGCGGGGTCTTCGCCCAGGCCATCCGGCCGCCGACCGTGCCCGAGGGCACCTCGCGGCTGCGCCTGGCGGTGATGGCGTCGCACACGCGCGGCGAGCTGCGCGAGGCGGCCCAGACGCTCTCGCGCGCGGCCATGGTGGCGGGCTTCCAGCCCGGCGCGGCCGAGCCGATCGTCACCGCGCACGACGCCGCCCGCGCCCGCGCGGCGGGGGCGCCGGTGCGCGACGCGCTCGCGGAAGCGGCGTAGCGGGCGCTGCGCGGCCTCTTCGTCACCGGGACCGACACCGGCGTCGGCAAGACCGTGGTGGCCGCGGCGCTCGCCGCGGCCCTGCGGGCCCGGGGCGAGCGGGTGGCGACGGTCAAGCCGGTGCTCACCGGCACCGACGAGCCGCCCGACGCGGTGTGGCCGCCCGACGACGTGCTCCTCGGCGCGCGGGTCGGGCGCCGCTTCGGTCCGCCGGTCTCGCCGCACCTGGCCGCCGAGCTCGACGGCGCGCCGATCGAGCCCGCGGAGCTGGTGACGCTGGCACGCGACGCCGCGGCCGGCGCGGACACGGTCATCGTCGAGGGTGTCGGCGGGTTGCTCGTGCCCATCACCTCCGGCTACCTCGTGCGCGACTACGCCCGCGAGCTCGGGCTGCCGGTCGTGGTGGCGGCGCGCCCGGGGCTGGGCACGATCAACCACACGCTGCTCACGCTGGAGGCGGCGCGCGCGGTCGCGCTTGAGCTGCGCGCCGTCGTGCTCACGCCCTGGCCGGAGGCGCCGAGCGCGCTGGAGCGCTCCAACCGCGCGACGATCGAGCGCCTCGGCGGCGTCGCCGTGCGCACGCTGGCGCGCATCGAGCGCCCCGACGCGACCCTGCTCGCCGCCGCGGGCGCTGCGCTGATCTAATCCAAGCCCATGCGCCACGAGCGCCACTACACGCTCGAGGAGGCGCGCGACATGCTGCCGTGGGTGCGCGAGCGCCTGGTGGCGCTGCGTGCCGCCGGCGAGCGCCTGACCGACAGCGAGGCGCGCGACACCCTGACCGAGGGCGCGCCCGGCAACGGCGGCGGCAGCCTCGGGCGGCAGGTGGGCGAGGCGTTCGTAGAGGTCCGCGCCGGCGTGGCCGAGTTCGCCGAGCGCGACATCGTGCTGCGCGACCTCGATCGCGGCCTCATCGACTTCCCCGCCCTGCGCGAGGGCCGCGAGGTCTACCTGTGCTGGGTCGACGGCGAGGACGACATCGGCTTCTGGCACGACCTCGACACGGGCTACGCGGGACGCCAGCCGCTGTGAGCGCGCGGCGCGCCCTGGTCGAGCGCTTCTACGCGAGCTTCGACGCAGCCGACGTCGACGCCGCGCGCGAGTGCTTCGCGCCCGGCGAGGCCGACGCCGCGCTGGCGACCTGGCGCGAGTTCACCGAGCGCGTCAAGGGCGCGGCGCCCGACGCCCGCCTGCAGGTCGTGTCGGCGATCGAGGAGGGCGACCGCATCGCCGTCGAGGGCACGCTGACCGGCACCTTCACCGCGCCGATGCGCACACCGAAGGGCGAGGCGCCGCCGAGCGGCAACGCGTTCTCGCTGGCGTTCGCGGACGTGTTCACCACCGCCGAGGGCCGCATCGTGCGGCACACCGTGTACTTCGATCAGGTGGAGTTCCTCACCCAGCTCGGGCTGCTGCCCGGTTGATCCGCTCGCCTCGGATCCGCGAAGGTCCCCCTGGGACCGCGGTGGCGCGCCCGGACGCGTGAACGACGGCGACGAAGGAGGGGTGGGGCCCGGGCCTGGGCCTTCGCAGTTGACCACCGTATGCGTCGTCAAGTGCGAACACCCCCTCGGCCCGCATCCGAGCTCGCCTCGCGGCCCCGGGGCCCACACCTCCTTCGTCGCCGCCGTTCACGCGCTCGACGCGCCGACGCCGCACGCGCTGAGCGCCGCCCGAGCGCCGAGCGCCACCCCGCCCTACTCCCCGCCGACCTTCTCCTCCTTGGTCGGCCGGGTGCCGTTGCCGTTGCCGCCGTCGGGGTCGATCTCGACCGGGATCTCCTCGTAGCTGCCGTCGTCGGCGCGCCGCACCACCGTGCCGTACCAATGCCGCAGCGGCCGCGCCTCGGAGCGCTTGAGCTCGCGGCAGACGAAGTAGACGGCGATGAACACCACGACCGGCAGCACCAGGGCGAGGATGCGGAAGAAGATGACCTGCCCCTCGTAGGGGAAGCCGACGTCGACCAGGATCCGGTCGGCGGCCCCGGCCACGAAGATCGTGAAGATCCACGTGAAGAACGCGGAACCGAACGCGGTGCGCCAGGGCTTGTCGCGTGGTCGGTCGAGGAGGTCGTGACGCCTCTTGTCCTTGGTTATTCGGCGCTCGATCGACGGCCACAGGTAGAGCACGGTGAACACCACGCCGGGGAACAGGATCCCGCCGAAGAACGGGTTGCCCGCGATCGTGGCGTCGCCGATGGTGAAGTCGAACCCGGGCATCAGGCGCAGCGCGCCGATGAGCCAGCCCATGTACCAGTCGGGCTGGGCGCCGTTCGTGCCCAGCCAGGGCTCGTAGGGACCGTACTGCCACACCGGGTTGATCTGCACCAGCCCGCCGAGCAGGAACAACACGGCCGCGGTCGCTAGCAGCATGCCCAGCGCGCGGAACGTGTAGGCCGGCCACAGCGGCGTGCCGACCACGTTGCGCTCCGTGCGCCCGGGACCCGGGAACTGGGAGTGCTTCTGGCGCATGATGATCGCCAGGTGCACGCCGATCAGCCCCAGGATGATCAAAGGGACGATGAAGACATGGACGATGAACAATCGGTCGACGAAGGCGCTCGAGCCGGGGAAGTTGCCGTCCCAGATCAGCAAGGCCAACTGGCCGCCGACGAACGGGATCGACAGGACCACGCCGTAGGCGATGGCCAGGCCCATGCCCGAGAGCAGGTCGTCGGGCAGCGAGTAGCCGGCGAAGCCCTCCACGATGCCCAGCGTCACCAGCGTGACCCCGATGAGCCAGTTGGCGTCGCGCGGCTTGCGGAACGCGCCGGTGAAGAACACGCGCATGAGGTGCACGACCATCGCGACCACGAAGACCAGCGCGGCCCAGTGGTGGGTCTGCCGGATGACCAGCCCCGCCGGCACGTCGAACGCGATCCCGAGCGTCGAGTTGTAGGCCTCGGACATCTGGACGCCGTGCAGCGGCGCGTAGCCGCCGGTGTAGGTGGTCGTCGCGGTCGAGGGGTCGAAGAAGAACGCGAGGTACGTCCCCGTGATGAGCAGGACGATGAACGCGTACAGCGCGATTTCCCCGAACAGGAAGGTCCAGTTGTCGGGGAACAGGTAGTTCATCCCCGCGCGGATCAGCGGGGCGATGCCGAGGCGCTCGTCCACGAAGCGGACGGCGTCGGTGGCTGCCTCCTCGTCGGAGACCTCGCGGCGGCGCTTGAGCAGGCTCACGTGCCTTTGCGCACCCCCCACCAGGCCGGGCCGATGTTGCCGTCGTAGTTGCCGGCGGCCACGAGGTTGTTGTTGGCGTCGATGGCGAGCGGGAGCTGCGGCAACGGACGCCCCGCGGGTCCGAACACGACCTCCGCGCTCTTGCGGACGTCGAACGTCGAGTAGTGGCAGGGGCACACCAGCGCCGGCGGCTGCGACGTGGGCTCGTAGGTCGGGTAGCGGAAGAGCGAGATCGCGCACCCGGCGTGGGTGCAGACCTTCGAGTAGGCCATGATCCCGCGCGGCGCCCACTGCGGGTTCTTCAGCACCTCGGATTCGAGGATCTGGACCACCACGATGGCTGAGCCCAGGGCGCGTTTGTCGGCGTGCTGCGGGAACGCGGTGGTCCAGCTGCCGACCTCGAACTGGTCGACCGAGAGCAGCTTGTCGTTGTCGTCGACCAGCGGCACCCCCTTCTTCCACGGCGAGGCCTTCAGGGTCTCGGAGACGTTGCCGGGCCCCAGCGAGGCCAGCGGGGCGATCGCCGCCACGCCGACGCCGGCGCCCGCCAACGCCCCGGCGCCGACGATGAGCTTGCGCCGCGACACGCCCTCGCGCAGCGCGACCGCCCGCTCGGCCACCTCCTTCTCGACGTCCTCCTGCACCAGCACCGGCCGCTCCTCCACGCCCTTGCGCTGGTCGACCACCTTCCTCCCCGCGACCACGGAGGCGACGGCCAGGAACACGAGCGCCAGGCCGAGGCTGAGGCCGAGCAGCTGCGTGTTGTGGCTGTCGAAGATGTAGAGCAGGACGAACGCGACCGCGCACGCTCCCGCCGCCAGCAGCGAGCCAACGACGACGAGCTCGCCCCTCGGGCTGCGGCTCTTCATCGCGGCTCACGCTCCCCGATCAGGCGCGCGATGAGCAGCAGCGACGCGATGGCCAGGAACCAGGCGATCATGCCTTCGGGAATCGGGCCGATGTGGCCGATGCCCCAGCCGCCGGCGTCGTCGGGGTGCACCGTGGAGCGGACGTAGCGGGCGATGTCGTTGATGTCCTGGTCGGAGAGCTGGTTGGCGTTGAAGTTCGGCATCAGGAAGGGGCCGACCCGGATCGCCTCGGCGACCTGCGTCGGCGTGATGTCGCTCTCGTTGAGCGGCGGCGCGATCGCGCCGGTGACGATCCCCCCGGCGCCGCCGACCTGATGGCAGCCGGCGCAGTGCAGCGTGAACGAGGCCAGGCCGTTCTTGATGTTCCCCATCGCGACGTCGACCTTCGGGATGCTCGGCCCCTGGCCGAGCGAGCCGACGTAGGCGTCCAGCGCGTCGATGTCCTGCCGGTCGTAGGCGGGCTGCGCGCGCGTGGGCTGGTCGGTCGGGTTGGACAGCGGCATGCGCCCCGTCGTCAGATAGAAATCGGCCGCCGCCGAGCCCGCGCCCACCAGCGTGGGCGCGATGTTCTGCTTGCCGCGGGCATCGTTGCCGTGGCAGGACGAGCAGCCGTCGAGGAACAGCGTGCGCCCGCGCGCGATCTGCTGGCGCTGCGCGTCGCTCGTCGGCGGCGTGGCCGGCGTCGGGTTCACGCTCGTGCCCTTCTGCGCGCCGGCCGAACCGACCGCGAAGCCGTACACCGCGCCCGCGCCGAACACCAGCGCGAGGATGACCATGATCATCCTGGTCCGGGGCGAGCTGCGGCGCGGCCGCCTCATCGCTGGTAGGCCTCCCGCGCCCGCGCGTGGCGCTCCTCGCGCAGCAGGGCCAGCCACACCGTGACCAGCGTGCCGACGATCATCAGCCCGGTGCCGCCGAGCCACATGATCACCGCCCCGTTGTGCTGGTCGGTCAGCGCACCGGCGTAGCCGGCGTAGTGCGGGTAGACGACGCGGTCGGCGGTCAGCAGCCACACGCCGACGATCGTCATCGGGATCATCGCGGTGAGCATGTAGAGCACGGCGCCGATGGACGAGAGCCGGTGCGGGACCGGGTCCACGGCGATCAGCGGGGCCCAGAAGACCAGCGCCGCCCAGAGGTAGAGCGCGTGCTCGCCCGCGTGGACGACCGGCGCCCGCAGGGTCAAATCGTAAAAGGCGGGGATGTGGGTGCCGATCATCACCGCGGCGAAGAGCGACCACGCGACGAGCGGATGGCCGAGCGCCTTCGCCACGCGGCTGTGCAGCAGGCCCGCCAGCGCCCGCCGGCCATCGCGCCCGAGCACGGAGAAGGCGAGGCGGAGGGGCGCGCCGGCGACGATCAGCGGCGCGGCCACGAAGATGATCAGCAGGTGCTGGACCATGTGCACCGAGAGCTGGCGGTCGGCGGCCGCGTCGAACGGCGGCAGCAGGGCAACGATCAGCACCGCGATGCCGCTGCCCAGGAAGGCGAGCCGGCTAGCGCGCATCGACGATCTCCCGCGCGCGCCGCTGCGCGCGCGCCTCGCGGATCCAGCCGCCCAGGCCGAAGGCCAGGATGCCCGCGCCGATGAGGATGAGGTAGAGCCCGAGGTAGAGCCCGACGAGGATGTTGATGATCCCCAGGGCCACGCCGACCGTGGCGAAGGACAGATCGGGGACCGCTCGGTCGACCGACGGCTTCGCCGTCCGCCCCCGCAGCGCGACGATCGCGGCGATCACGAGCATCAGAAGCGCGCCGCCCGAGAGCAGCGCTGGCGGCAGCGTGTACGGCGTCCAGACCCAGAGCACGACCGAGGTGATCCCGATCAGCACCGCGTAACAGGCGAGCGGGACGGCCGAGATCGGGGTCATGCCTCGGCCTTCTCGATCTTGGCCGTCTGGCCCGACCGCGCGTCGAACAGCGGCGCGTAGCTGCGGATCGGGGGCAGCGGCTTGTCGAAGTTGTGGCGGGGCGGCGGCGAGGACGTCGCCCACTCGAGCGTGTGCCCGCCCCACGGGTCGTCAGGCGCCGGCTCGCGCTTGACCAGCGACACGACGATGTTGACCAGCCAGGCCAGGATGCCCAGGGCGATGATGAAGGCGCCGATGGTCGAGACCCGGTTGAGGTCGGTGAACTGCGGGTCGTAGTCGGCCACGCGGCGCGGCATGCCGTCATAGCCGAGGAAGAACATCGGAAAAAAGGTCACGTTCGCGCCGACGAACAGCAGCACGAAGTGGATCCAGCCGATGCCGGTGCGCAGGAACGTCCCGGTGACCTTGGGCCACCAGTAGTAGAAGGCGGCGAAGAAGCCGAACAGGCTGCCGGCGAACAGCGTGTAGTGGAAGTGGCCGACGATGAAGTAGCTGTCGGTCACGTGGTAGTCGAGCGGCGGCGAGCCGGTGAAGATGCCGCTCAGGCCGCCGATCAGGAACTGGAGGATGAACCCGACCGCGAAGGCCATCGGCACCCCGACCCGGATCCGCCCGCCCCACATCGTCCCCACCAGGTCGAGGTACTCGATCCCGGCCGGGATGATCAGCGCCGTCGACATCAGCGAGAAGTACTTCACGGTGATCTGGCCGGTGGCGAACATGTGGTGCGCCCACACGCTCGTCGACAGCGCGGTGAAGAGCAGCAGCGCCGCGACATGGGCGCGGTAGCCGAAGAAGCGCTTGCGCGAGAAGACCGCTATGACCTCCCCCACCGCGCCCACGAAGGGGAAGAACATGACGTAGACGACGGGGTGGCCGAAGAACCAGAACAGGTTCTGGTACTGGATCGGCCCGCCCGAGGTGTCGAACACGCCGCCGTAGACGCGCTCCCAGAACAGCAGCCCCATGGCCACGAGCAGCGCGGGCGCGGCGACGATCATCAGGATCGACGTCATCAGCATCGACCACGTGAAGACCGGCATGCGCAGGAGCGTCATCCCGGGCGCGCGCCGGCGCATGACCGTCCCCAGGATGCAGGCCGAGAGCAGCGCCGCCGAGGTCGCGGCGAGCATCACCCCGATGATCCACAGGTACATGCCGTCGCCGGGCGTGTTCGTCGCGTCCGACAGCGGGTCGTAGGCGGTCCAGCCCGCGTCCCCGGGGCCGTTCTGCGTGAACCAGCCCAGCCACATCGTCACGCCGCCGCCGATGAGCAGCCACCAGCCCAGCAGGGCCAGGCGGGGGAGGGCGATCTCGGCGGCGCCGACCTGCAGGGGCACGAAGTAGACCCCCAGCGCCAGCGAGATCGGCACGACGAAGAGGTAGATCATCGTCGAGCCGTGCATCGAGAAGATCTCGTTGTAGTGGTCCTGGTTGACCAGCTGCTGGCCCGGCGAATAGAGCTCCGTGCGGATGAGCAGGGCGAGGATCCCGCCGGCCACGAAGAAGAAGAAGCCGGTCAGGAAGATGCGAATCGCGACGCTCTTGTGGTCTGTGCTGGCGATGAGGCCGAGGACGCCGCCGCGGGCCCGGGGCAGGGTGGTCGTCGCCGTGCTCATGCCGCCCTCGCCGCCTGCGCTCGTTGCTGCTGGGACACCCACGCGTTGAAGTCGTTGCGCGACATGACCTCGACCGTGAAGATCATCTGGTCGTGCTTGAGCCCGCAGTACTCGGCGCAGCGGCCCGCGGTGTGGTAGCCGACACCGGGGAACGAGAGCACGAACGAGGTCGTGCGCCGCGGGAAGGCGTCGCGCTTGAACCGTACGTACGGGACCCAGAAGGAATGGATCACGTCGAGCGAGGTCAGGTTGAAGCGGACGTCGGTGCCGGTCGGCACCACGAGCGAGGTCGGCGTGCTGTCGCCGCCGATCTGGCTGATGTGCTGCGCCGGGTAGTCGAAGCGCCAGTTCCACTTGGCCGCGGTCACGTTGACCTGCAGGCCGGGGCGGGTGACCTTGGCCGAGATCTTGTCCTGCGCGTTGAAGGTCAGCGTGACGAGCAGCGCGACGATGGCGATGAGCACGGCGGCGTAGCCGATCGGCAGCCACGGCGGCTCCTCGCGGTCGGAGGGCTCGCCGCGCCGGCGCGCGCGGAACACGAACAGCGGCACGATCGTTCCGAGCAGGACGAGCGCGAACACGACGATGGCGATGGGCAGGTAGGTCGAGGCAAGGTCCTCGAATTCCTTGCGGGTGTCGACCAGAGCGACCAGCACCACCGGGGCGGCACGCTATCCAAGCGAGCGGCGCATTGATAGGAAGGTGGGCATGATCGCGGCGTCGACGTCGAACCTGCTCGCCGCGCGCGAGCAGATGGCGTTCACGCTCGCCTTCCACATTCCCTTCGCATGCATGGGGATCGCCTTCCCGCTGATGGTGCTGATCGCCAACTGGCTCGGGGTGCGCGGCGACGGCGACGCGCTCACACTGGCCCAGCGCTGGTCGAAGGTCATGGCCGTCACCTTCGCCGTGGGCGCGGTCACGGGCACCGTCCTGTCCTTCGAGCTCGGTCTGTTGTGGCCCGGCATGATGGCCCGCTACGGCGACGTGTTCGGGATCCCCTTCGGGATCGAGGGCATCTTCTTCTTCACCGAGGCGATCTTCATCGCCATCTACATCTACGGCTGGAAGCGGCTGCCGCCCAAGCTGCACCTGCTCACCGCCGTGCCCATCGTCATCGCCGGCATCGGCGGCGCGTTCGCGGTGGTCGCGGCCAACTCGTGGATGAACCAGCCGGGCGGGTTCACCGAGAACGCGAGCGGCAAGGTCACCTCGGTCAACACGTTCGACGTCCTGTTCAACAAGGCGACGCCGTACGAGGTGCCGCACATGCTGCTGGCGGCCTACATCGTCGCCGGCTTCCTCGTCGCGTCGGTCTACGCGGTGGGCTGGCTGCGCGGGCGCCGCGATCGGCTGCACCGGCTCGGGTTCACGATCCCGTTCGCGGTCGCGGCGGTCGCCACGCCGATCCAGCTCTTCGTGGGCGACACGGCTGCGCGTGCGATTGCGAAGGACCAGCCGATCAAGTTCGCCGCCATCGAGTACGTGCAGACGACGTCGCGGAACGTGCCCGAGTGGATCTACGGCATCTACAACGGGGGCAACCCGAAGTACGGCATCTCGATCCCCGGCTTCGACTCGTTCCTGGTCGGCTTCTCGACCAACACCCAGGTGACCGGCCTGGACACCGTGCCCACGTCCGACCAGCCCGGGCCGAAGACGCTCCTGCACTGGTCCTTCGACACCATGATCTTCATCGGGACCGGGTTCATGGTCGTGATCATCTGGTGGCTGTTCGTGTGGTGGCGGAAGCGCGCGCTCCCGAAGTCGCCCTGGTTCTGGCGCATCTGCAGCGTGTGCGGCGTGCTGGCCATCGTCGCGCTGTGGTGCGGCTGGATCGTGACCGAGGTCGGGCGCCAGCCGTGGATCGTGTACGGCAAGCTGCGCACGGCCGACGCGGTGACCAACTCGGGCGGCATCTGGATCACGTTCGCCGTGCTGGTCGTGCTCTATGCCGCGCTGTTCGTGGGCACCGTGGTGCTGCTGCGCGCGCTGGCGCGGCGCTGGCGCGCGGGCGAGGCGGTCGACGAAGGCGTGCCCTACGCGCCGCCCCCGGCATGAGCTCCACCGACGTGGTCCTCGTCGTCCTCTGGGTCGGGATCACCGCCTACGCGATCCTCGGGGGCGCGGACTTCGGCGCCGGGCTGTGGGACCTGCTGGCCGGGAACGCCGAGACCGGCCGGCGGCCGCGCCATCTCATCGACCGCGCCATCACGCCGGTGTGGGAGGCCAACCACACCTGGCTCATCTTCGACCTCGTCGTGCTCTGGACCGCGTTCTCGCCCGCGTTTGCCGCGGTCATGACGACGCTGTTCATCCCGCTGTGCTTCGCCGCGCTGGGCATCGTGCTGCGGGGCGCCGGATTCGCGTTCCGACACGTCAGCGAGCGTCTCGAGGCCCAGCGCGCGTTCGGGGCCGCCTTCGCGCTGGCGTCGGTGCTCACGCCGTTCTTCATGGGCACGGTGGTGGGTGCCGTCGCGTCGGGCCGGGTCACGCCGTCGACCGGCCCCGACCAGGCCTGGTCGAGTTGGACCGGCCCGCTGTCGCTGCTCGTCGGGGTGATGTTCGTCGTGACCTGCGCCTACGTCTCGGCGGTGTTCCTGGTCCACGAGGCGCGCCGCGCCGGCGACGCCGGACTGGAGCAGTACTTCCGCGTGCGCGCGCTGGTCGCCGGCGGCGCGGGCGGCGTGGTGGCGGTGGCCGGCGTGATCGTGCTGCACGCGGACGCCCGCTACGTCTACGACGGCCTGGTGGGCAAGGCGCTGCCGCTGGCGATCGTGTCAGCGGTCTGCGGCATCGCCGCGTTCGTGCTGCTGCTCGTGCGCGAGGTGCGGTTCGCGCGCGGCGTCGCCGTGCTGGCGGTGGCGTCGGTGGTGTGGGCGTGGGGCGTGGCCCAGAACCCGTACCTGCTGCCCAAGACGCTGACCGTCGATCAGGCGGCTTCCTCGAACGACACGATGACGGCGCTGCTGGTGATCTTCGTGGCGGCGCTGCTGATCATCGTCCCGTCGCTGGCGCTGCTGTTCGTGCTCAGCCAGCGGAGCGCACTCGAGGACTGAGCGCCGCCACCGCGGCCACCAGCCGGTCGGCATCGTCGGCGTCGTTGTAGTGCACGAAGCCGGCGCGCACGGCGCCGTCGGGCGCGAGCCCGAGGAAGCGCTCGAGCTCCCACGCGTAGTAGTTGCCCTGCCACACCGCGACCCGGTTCTCCGCGAGCCGGGTCGCGGTCTCCTCGGAGGTCCGTCCCTCGACGTTGAACATCAGCGTGGGCGTGCGCTCGGGGGCGTCGCCGTAGAGGGTCACGCCGTCGATCGCGCCCAGGCCGTCCAGCGCCCGCAGCATGAGCGCGTCCTCGTGGCGGCGGACCTCGTCCCAGTCGCGGCCGCCCACGTAGTCGGCCGCGGCGGTGGTTGCGGCCAGGGCCTCGAACGGCAGCGTCCCGAGCTCCCAGCGGTGCGGGACCGCGTCGGTGCTGGGCACGAGCTTGTCGGGCGCCAGCTCCTCGAGCAGCGCCGGGGGTGCGCACAGGATCCCCACGTGCGGGCCGAACCACTTGTAGGCCGAGCAGGCGAGGACGTCGACGCCCAGCTTGTCCAGGTGCAGTGGCCGGTGCGGGGCGGCGTGCACGGCGTCGACGTAGCAGCGGGCGCCGGCCTCGTGGACCAGGCCGACGATGGCGGCGACGTCAGGCGTGGTCCCGACCGCGTTGCTGGCCGCGGCCACCGCGACCCAGCGCGTGCGGTCGGTGAGCTGCGCCGCGATCGCGCTCGGTGGCAGCGCGAGCGTGTCGCGGTCGGGCTCGGCGAAGCGCACGGTCGCCCCCGCGCGCTGGGCCGCGATCACCCACGGGCGCACGTTGGCGTCGTGGTCGAGGCGGGTGCATACGACTTCGTCGCCGGGCCGCAGGGTGCGGCCGACGGTGGCCGCGAACCGCATCGTCAGGTCGGTCATGCTCGGGCCGAAGACCACGCCACGCGGGTCGGCGCCGAGCAGGGCGCCCACGGAGGCGCGGGCCTGCGCGACGACCTCGTCGGTGGCGTGCGCGGCCGCGAAGACCCCGCCCTGGTTGGCGTTGCCGCCCGAGCGCGCGAAGTCGGCCATGGCCTCGATCGCGGTGTCGAGCATCTGCGTGCCGGCGGGTCCGTCCAGGCGGGCCCAGCCGTCGTTCAATCCGGGGAAGCGGTCGCGGTTCATCCGTAGCGCTCCGCCACATGCTGGACGATCTCGACCATGTGTGTCACCGCGGGGGCCGGAGCGGCGCCCGACAGGGTGGCGAGGATGATCTGCCGCGAGGGGCCGCCGTCGGCGAGCTCGCGCACGGCGATGTCGTCGCGCCGGTCCGAGAGCGCGAGCGTGGGGATGAGCGCGACACCCACGCCCGCGGCGACGAGACCCTGGACGACGGCGTAGTCGTCGGACTCGAACGCGACGTGGGGCTCGAAGCCGGCGGCGTGGCAGGCGCGCACGACGTGGCGCGCGCACGGGCTCGAGGCCGACGTCTGCACCCACGCCTGCCCGCCGAGGTCCTCCAGGCGCAGGCGGCGCTTGGCCGCCAGCGAGTGGCCGGCGGG
>Ga0207708_10000932_pt1 | contig 21923 bp, 21 predicted proteins | sample KBSK5101metaG_FD_184340 | JGI IMG/M metagenome (GOLD analysis project Ga0207708, IMG submission 184340) | Corn, switchgrass and miscanthus rhizosphere microbial communities from Kellogg Biological Station, Michigan, USA - KBS K5-10-1 metaG... | ecosystem: Host-associated > Plants > Roots >...
ATGAGTCTCTGGGCCATATGACACCCAGGGAATATCTGTTAATCCCTCGGCCGGAAATCTCTACTAATGACCGGACCTAAACTGGGGAGGGTTACACCGGCTCACGAGATATGCCGCATTGGTAACAATGGCCAGATTGATATACATCTCGTCATCGGGGTCGCGTTCATAATGAAATTCTTCGGGTACGTTGACGATGAGGATCGCCTTTGCTTCTAGCTTTGTCAGAAAGGCATTTACTATGCGGTCATTGATGCCCGGAAGTTGCCGGCGAATCTCGGCACGGTTCAATACGTCCCGAACTTCGCGAATAATCGGCTCGCTCACAAAGAGCGAAATGTCTCCATTGAAAAACAGCCGCAGTGCTTTGCGCGCTGGGCTGTTACGGTTGGCGATTCCTTGAACGAATAGATTGCAGTCAAAGACGACGCGGGGAGTAAGTTCGGGCATCGCCTATTTGTTCCGGCGTCTCTCCTCGCGGATGGCCTTTTGAGTTTGCTTTACGAGCTCGTCGAGATCTCCTTCTGACATCCCACTTTCATCGAAGCTTCGCGCGATCGGTTCGACGATTTGCTCAAACGGTTTCTGAGCGAGAACCGCCGTTTCAAGCAGTTCCAAAGCGGCAGCTTCAGGAGTGGTTCCCTGGCGCTTCGCTGCCTCTGCGATGGCGTGAACTGTATCAGGATTGCTTATTTTAACAACCAGGCTTTGCATAGTTACCAAATACCAACTCGCTTAGTTTAGCACACTGTTTAGGTCACGAAAGCCAAGTTCCGGTAAATAGAACAGGCTCTCGCCTCGTTACGAGTTCAACAAACGGGATCGCAACGCCTTCAGCTTTCGCTTTGGAATGGACCTCTTTAGCCGTAGGTCCATTCGCAATCAGACGGTCACCGTCCAGAGCGACCCATTGTCCTGCATATTTCTCTCGGTTTTCATCCAGCCACCTAAGCGACTTTGCCGATCTTTCAGCTTGTGCCGGGGAGCCGGTTTCCTTCTCGTTCGATGTTTCTCTCGCATCTAGCCATCGACGAATCCTTTCCTGCTCCGGCGCCGATAGCTGTTCAATTGACTTGATGATTTGATCGAAACTTGGCGTCATGGTTTGGATTTTATCACGGCGTGTTCTTGTTGAGACCACGTCTGTTCATTCCGCGAAGGCGTCCATTATCGAGGACGTTCACGACCGTGTTGAGCGTGTTTTGCAAGCGCGCCATCGACCAGTTCGGAAACGCGGTGCTTCGCGTTGACTCGTAGCTGTTTCCATTCCTCGCTCGTCAATTTGTGGTCCGCCAATAATTGAAATCCGTGGGTTACGAGGTACTGTGCACGTACCAGATGGTGGAACAAAAAGCGCTCGCTTTTTGACAGGCCGCAATTGCCATTAAGTCTTTCAAGTGCTGCCATCCGGCACCATTCATGCGGAGTCAAATGGCTGCTCTGGATCTCCTTCTGAATGCCAAGCCAGGCTTCATTGGTCAATCGAAAACTGATCGTGTGCGGGTAATCGATCTCACGTTTTCCCATATCATTCCTTCCGTTTCTTACTCTTAAGTTGCGTGTGCAAGCGCAAACACAATGTGTGCCCAGCAAACGGCAAACCGCGATCTCCTGCATCCACGCAAGTAGACGCAGCAAACTTTAAGTTTGCGTGCGTGTGCACCTGAAGGGGTGACGTGTCAAATAAAATCAGGTGCAAAGCACCTCCGTCCGCCTTCATGGACTCTGGTGTAATCAGAATTGATCCTTTCTTTCGGCTGGTTTCCGCGTCGTTTGTTCTCATTTTGGAGGTCCGTCAGTTAGGCTTTCTCGGTGGGATGATCTCGATCCAATCCGGCATTTCCACGTTGTCCAGGCGTAGCTTTCGATTGAGAATAATCTCGCGCGATTTGCTCGAATCGTAATCACGATCAAGGTCGGGCATCGGGATTTTGATTGTGCGGATCAAACCCGTTTCCCCATCTTCCCATTCCCACGTAAACGTCTTCGATTTGTCTTCCATTGGTATCGGTTTCCACTTCAATTTCGGCGTACTTGACGCGTCCGTTTGTTAGAGAAAAACCGAATCTGCAAAGGTGACGCCAGTCGCATTAAATGCATGTTGGAAGATCGTGAGGGAGTTGTGTCGTCGGGGCGCAATCGAGGCGTCTTTAGAGCCGAAAGAATAACAACCTAGATGCGCGAAGCGCACGCGTCTCTCGCCTTTGATCCGACCAGAACCGGAAGGAGCAACCCGGTGTCACAACCTGTCACACTTCGTCACAAAGTGTCACACTTCGTCACAAATTGTGACACCCGCCTGTCGGCGGCAAGCGATTCAGATCTTCATTTTGGGCCTCAAGCCGTTTTACATGGGCCAAGCAGAATTTAGAGCATGGTATGACAAGTGCTGTAGCCGCTTTTGCGCCTGACATTTCAAACGAATGCTACAAGAACAGAAACAAACTTCGAGAAGGCCGCTTCATCCGTCAATGTCATTGATGACGCCGGAACAGTGTGCCGAATTTCTGGGGATCAAGATAAACACGCTTTACGTGATGAAGTCTCAGGGGCGTATTCCTTACCGCAAAGTAGGGCACCTATTGCGCTTCGACTTTGAGGAGATTGTCGAGTGGACAAAGGACAAAGAGAAGTGACTTTGATAGGACCGCAAGCTCGGGTACTATTCGGTCAACCTCTGTGGCTGCAACCGCCGAACGGAGGTGATGTCCTTTGACAGTTAAGAAGCGTGGTGGTCACTGGTATTTTGATTTTCAGATTAGAGGCGCCAGATATCGCGAAGCGATACCGGAAGCGCGTACTAAGTTTCAGGCAGAGCAAGCAGAAACTAAGGCGCGCGATCAGGTGTTTCAAGGCACGTACGGAACGTCACAGCTTGGGAATCAGGGCTTGTCTGAATTTGTGAGCGAGACGTATTTGCCTTGGGCCAAAGCTAACAAGCGTACTTGGCGCAATGACGAGATCATTGCCAACCAGTGGACAGAAATATTCAGGGGAAAGGCATTGCGTGACGTCGCGCCCCTGGCTATTGAAAAGTGGAAACGGGATCGTGCTCAGTCTATTACGAGACGCGGCACAATTCGCAGTCCGGCATCCGTGAACATGGAGCTCGCTGTACTGTCTCGCATCTTCGCCCTCGCGGTGGAGTTGGAGCAGGCAGCATCAAATCCTTGTCGCAAGGTGCGAAAGCTGCGAGTGGATAATCAACGCAACCGCTACTTGTCGTCTGATGAGGAAACGCGACTGATGGCTCAGCTCAAAGGCAGACGCAGGCACCTGTACCCGCTAGTTGCCTTGGCGCTTGGTACGGGTATGCGTCGCGGTGAGCTGTTGAATCTGTCGTGGCGGCACGTCGATTTTCTGCGTGGCGTGATTCATGTGGTCAATACAAAGACTGCACGCGATCGGATTATCCCGATGAGTCAAAGCGTAAGAGAAGTATTGATAGAGCAACGCCAGACTCAAGAAGGTGATCTTGTGTTCGCTTCGAGACGAATTGCGAAGAGGCGCATGGATGAAGGTCTAGTGGATGTGAAGAAGGGTTTCGTGGCGGCGTGCATTGACGCCGGAATCGCTGACTTTCACTTTCACGACCTGCGCCATACGTTTGCGACGCGATTAGGTGACGCGGGATGCAACGTGACAACCATCGCCAGGCTCTTGGGCCATTCAAGTATTCAGATGTCTATGCGCTACACACATGCGTCTGATGACACTCTGAGAAATGCAGTGGAATACGCCCAAAGGGCTCGCGTCACAAATACGTCGCAAATAGCAAAACAGCCACTCACGCGAGTGGCCGTAAATACTTGATTCTATTGGAGCCGGCTGCCGGACTTGAACCGGCGACCTTCTAATTACGAATCAGACGCTCTACCAACTGAGCTAAGCCGGCTAAGGCGAGAAAATAACTGTTGCGGAAACGCAGTTGCACTATACGAATGCCGTGTTTGCAGTGTCAAGCACCACCTGATCGAACTAGCAGGAGGATTGTATGCCGAAGGATCCGACGAAGAATGTTGACCGATACAAGATTCGTGGCGGGACTATTAATGAGTTTGAGTATGACCAAAATCAGGAGGCCTTTGCCGCAAATAAAGCCGGCGCCGGGGCTAAACTGATCCCCGGTACGCCGCCGGAAGAAAAAGCCAAAGAGATGCGCCCGGTGGTCGCCAAAAAGCCCGCTCAGAAGGCCGCGAAAAAGAAGGCGACCACAAAGAAAGCTGCGAAGAAAGCCGCACTCCCAGCGCGAGGCGCGAGCGCGAAGAAGCTCGCCGCCCGAAAAGCTGCAAAGAAGAACGCGGCAAAGAAGAAGTAAGTTTGCGTGTAGCTGTTAAATTTCTTTTCGCTCTCCTGCTGCTGGCCGGCGTCGCTCACCACGCGCCGGCACAGAAAAAACTTCCGTCCGCCGAGAAGATCGTCGACAACTATCTCAAAGCGCTCGGTGGCAAGAAGTCTGTCAGTGCACTCAAGGACACAACCTACAACTGGACCATCCAACTCAACGATCAGCCAATCGGCACGGCCCGCACGCAGCGAAAACCACCATCGTCGGAACGCTGGGAACTCACGTTCGGTAACGGCCAGATAATCTCCGCCACCAACACACGCTCCGCCTGGGAGCTCGGCCTCGATAATCACCTGCGCACCCTGACTGGTTCGGAAAGCGCCGCCGCCAAACTCCGCGCTACGCTCGACTCATCACGCCTCATCGATTTCAAAAAGCTCAACGTACTCGCGCGCGTCGTGTCGCTCGGCGATCTCACTTCCGAACCCGCGTACATCGTCGAGTTCTCGACTCGCAGCGGCGCCCGTTTTCAGTATTACTTCAGCGTAAAGACTGCTCTCATCACCAAGGTCACCGGCGATGTCAAAAAGACGAAGGTAGTTTTCGACAATTATCAAAAAGTCGAGGGCATTCAGGAGCCTCATCGCATTCGGATGAACGTCGAAGGATCGGGCGAGTTAACGCTGCTCTTGCAGAGTGTCACTTTCAACAGCGGTATCAACGACAGCGTCTTCGATCCGCCGGGTGCGAAGGAAGGTCTCGACGTCGTCGCGTTGCTGCGTGAAGTTGAGAAGAATCAGGACGAACTGGAAAACCGCGTCGCCGAATACGCGTTCAAACAAACTGAGACTGATCGCGAGATCAACAGCAAAGGCGAACTGAAGAAGGAGACCGTGAAGGTCTATGAAGTTTTTCCACTGCCCAATCGCGAGCCAGTGCAGAAGTTGATCAGCGAGAACGGCGTGCCACTTTCTCCCGAACGCGTGGCCAAAGAAGATCGACGCGTACGAGAAGAGTTTGAAAAAGCCGAACGCGAAAAAGAGAAAGACGAGAAGAAGGTGGCCCAACGGCGCGCCGAGCGCGAGAAGAAAGACACAGAGATCTCGCCGTTTCTGAAGGTGTGTGAGTTTGTGTCGCCGCGTCGTGAGTTGCTGGCGGGTCGTGAGACGATCGTTTTCGATTTTCGTCCGCGCGCAGGGTTCAAGCCGAAGAATCGTGAAGAGAGTTTGATTGCGAAGTTGATCGGCGTGGTCTGGATCGATCCGGTAGACAAACAGGTGATCCGCCTGGAAGCGCGTTTGGCGGAAGGATTCAAGATGGCCGGCGGATTGCTCGTATCGCTGAAGCCGGGCGCGGCGTTGGTGATCGAGCAGACGCGAATGGCGCAAGGTGTTTGGCTGCCACGCTTCGCACATCTCAATCTTTCGGTTAAGGTGTTGTTGTTTGCTGGCGGCGATTTCAACAAGACGGTCGAGTGGAGTGATTACAAGCATTTCGCGGGCGACGTGAAGGACTACAAGATCGAAGCGCCAAAACCGTAACGCGGATGACACGGACAAAAAACCGATGAACGCGGATCAGATCAATATTATTGGTGGTGGACTGGCGGGTGTTGAGGCGGCGTGGCAGGCGGCGCGGCTTGGCGCACAGGTAAATCTTTATGAGATGAGGCCGGTGATGCAGACTCCGGCGCACCGCACGGACAGACTGGCGGAGATCGTTTGTTCGAATTCACTAAAGTCTGATGAGCCCGGAACGGCGTCCTATTTATTAAAGGAGGAACTGCGCCAGGGGGACTCGCTCGTAATGGCAGCGGCCGCTGAGACACGTGTTCCGGCAGGCGCGGCGCTCGCTGTCGATCGAGAGAAGTTTGCAGCGCTGATCACGCAGCACATCGAGAACGAACCGCGCATCAGTTTGATCCGCGAGGAAGTCACGAGGATTCCAGAAGACCAGATCACGATCGTGGCCACAGGACCGTTGTCTTCAGACGCGTTGACTGCCGAAATCATGAAATTAACCGGCAGCGATCAGATGTATTTCTACGACGCGATCGCACCGATCGTCGCCGCTGATTCGATCGACACTTCGATTGCCTTTCGCGCCGCTCGTTACGACAAGGGCGGTGACGATTATCTCAACTGCCCGTTTGACGAAGAGCAGTACGCGCGTTTCTATGCGGAACTGCTGGAAGCGAAGAGCGTCCCTTTGCAGCGTTTTGAAGAAACGCGCTGGTTCGAGGCGTGTTTGCCCATCGAGGAAATGGCGCGGCGCGGCGTTGATACGCTTCGCTTTGGCCCGATGAAGCCGGTCGGACTGCGCGATCCGCGCACCGGGCGTGAGCCTTACGCAGCGGTGCAGTTGCGGCAGGAAAATTTAATGGCCGACGCATACAGCCTGGTGGGCTTTCAGAATCATCTACGCTACGGTGAGCAAGCCCGAGTGTTGCGACTCATTCCCGGATTGCAAAACGCCGAGTTTCTTCAGTTTGGCCAGATCCATCGCAACACTTACATCTGTTCACCGCGCGTGCTCCAGGCAACGATGCAGATGCGCGAACGTCCTAACCTGTTTTTTGCCGGGCAGATCACGGGAGTTGAAGGTTACGTCGAGTCAGTAGCAATGGGCTGGCTCGCGGGTGTGAACGCGGCGCGGCTCGCATCGGGCGCTGAGTTACTTGAGGCTCCGGCCCGTAGCGCAACTGGAGCCCTCGCGCATTATGTTTCGCATGCGGATGCAAAGAACTTTCAACCGGTAAACATCACTTTTGCGCTTTTACCTCCTCTTCCCGAACCCGCGCGGCGCAAAGTACGTAAAAAGCGGGAACGCCGGCAGTTGCAAGTCGAATTGGCCTTGAAAGAATGGGCAGAGTGGCTCGAGCAAAATCACCAAAGACAAGAGATGGCGCAGGCTGGTTGAACTACGTCTTCCTGCTCTTGATCGCGATTGGCCTTTTTGTTTGCACGGCTTTGACCGCCCGCAGCCAATCAGGCAGACGACAGGACGGAAAAACTCCCAAACCGGCGCCACGTCCGATTGCTGATCCGACGAGACCTGGTTCTGGTTCATCCGGAACTGCTTCAAAAAAGACGGGCGACGAGGTCGAGCCGGACGACGTTGTTCGCATCAGTTCGAATCTCGTTCCCATTCCGGCGTCAGTGGTGGATAAGCGCGGCAATGCAATCGTCAATTTAAAGTTGGACGACTTCGAGCTGCGCGTTGATGGTGAGTTGCGGCCGCTCAGCGATCTGACGCGATCGGAAACGAACGTGCGTCTCGCGATGTTGTTCGATAACAGCGGGAGTCTCGACGCCGCGCGTGAGTTTGAAAAACAGGCGGCCACTCGCTTCTTCCGAAAGGTGATGCGCAAGCAGGACGAAGCCGCGATCTATTCGATCAGTACCGATAGCTACCTGGCCCAACCGTTGACGAACGACGTCGTGCGTCTCGAACATACCATCGCGACGTTTGGCCGGCCCGAAGGCGGCACGTCACTGTTCGATGCGATCATCGATGCCGCCACTTACCTGCGACCATATGCCGGGCGCAGGATACTGGTGATCGTTTCAGACGGTATTGAAACCACCAGTCGCCGCAGCGATTTCGATTTTGTCGTGCAGCACGTCCTCGCTGACGATTGCCAGATCTATGTGGTCCAAACGGGGTTGTATGAAGGCGCAAACGTGCGCGCACTCGCCGCTGAACGACGCATGGAACAGTTAACCGGACAAACCGGCGGCGCCGTTTATCTTCCGAAGACAACCGATCAGCTTGACGACGCATTCGATCAAATCGCCGCCGATCTCAGGCAGCAGTATGTTTTGAGTTACTACCCGGGTGACGAACATCGTGACGGTCGTTTGCACAATCTCGACTTGCGTGTGAAATCACGAAATGATGTTCGCGTGCGTTCGCGGAAAGGTTATTATGCTCCGAAGTCTGCCGCCGCAGCGGATTGGTAGCAACGAATGGAAAAGCTGATCGAGCAATTCCTCGAACATCTGCGTTACGAACGCAACGTCAGTTCACACACCTTACGCAACTACGCCAGCGACCTCGAACAGTTTGTCGATTTCCTCGCGCCCGTGAAGTCGGAAAAGCGAACGCCTCCTGAGATCTCCGCGATAGACCATCTCACGATTCGTGAGTGGCTCGCATCGCTGCACACGGCGCAAAAGAAGAAAGCGTCAATCGCGCGCAAGCTCGCAACTCTGCGCACCTTCTTTCAGTTTCTGGTGCGCGAAGGAATGTTGGAACTCAATCCGGCGAAGCTCGTCTCGACGCCGCGACAGGAGAAGAAACTTCCGAAGCATCTCTCGATTGACGAAGCGGTCAGGTTTATCGAGTCGCCTGATCCGGAGACTGACCTGGGAAAACGAGATCGCGCGATGCTCGAGTTGATGTATGCCACCGGGGTGCGCGTCGCGGAGCTGACGACGCTCAATCTCGCGGATGTTGATTTCGGCAATAAGCTCGTGCGTGTGACTGGAAAACGAAGGAAACAGCGGATCGTACCTTTTGGTGATCCGGCAGGCGTCGCGATTCGAAACTACCTCGCTGTGCGTGACAAGTTTCTCCTTAACGCTCCGATTTCGAAACGCGACGAGGAAGCGCTCTTTCTTAACTACCAGGGAACACGGATCACGACGCGCTCTGTTGGTCGTATGGTTGATAAGTACATACTCCTCTGCGCGGGCATGCACAACATCAGTCCACACGCGTTGCGCCATTCCTTCGCCACGCACCTGCTCGACAGCGGCGCAGACCTCCGCGACATTCAGGAACTACTGGGCCATGCGCGGCTCTCAACCACGCAGGTTTACACTCACGTTTCGATGGAGAAGTTGATCGAGGTCTACGACAAAGCGCATCCGAAAGCTTAACTAAAGCGTCGAAAAATCTTCTTCGCCGTTGGCGCTTTCAATCGCGGCCTGGCAGGCAGCGTCGTAACGCGCGGTGGGCAGGGCTTCGAGGCGCCGCTCGTCGATTGGTTGATTGCAATGTGCACAGATCCCGTAACGTCCTTCTTTAATCCGCAAGAGGGCCTGATCGATATCAGCTACGACTTGTGAACTGCGTTCCCCAAGTCGCAGCGCAATCTCTTTGTTCAAGTCCTGCACCGAAAGATCGACGCTGTCTTTCACACCGTCGTCGTAAAGCTCCAGCGCCGCGGCTTGATCGGTGCGGATCTGTTCGGTGTATTGACGTAGTTGAGTAAGAAGAAGATTACGGAAGTGTTCCAGTTTTTGAGCGTCCATCGGTGCGCGCAAGTATATCATTATATTTCTCACGCAAAGACGCAAAGGCGCAAAGAAAGCCATGCAGAAACGCGGCAGCGCTTTGCGTCTTTGCGCCTTTGCGCGAGAAATTTTCTTAAAACCTGGCTATCAAAGCGATGCGCGCTCCGCGCGGCGCACCCGGCGAGATGTTGTTGTTGCCGTCGGCGTTTAGGTAATACTGCGTGTCGAATAGGTTCTGCAGATTGGCTTGCAGTCGCCACTTTTCCGTTATCGAGAAGAACACGGCTGCCTCGGCGCGTGTGTAGCCTGGCAACACGACCGCGTTATCCACAGCTGCGAACATGTCCGAACGATGAACGATTCCGAGTCCAAGCGCGAGCCGCGGAAGCACTTTGTAGTTGTTCCACAACGAAAAGCTGTGATGCGGCACGAGTGCGACCTGCGCGCCCTTAATCGCAGAGACCGTAGCGCTGTTGATGAACGCATCCTGATAAGCGTAGCCACCGGCAATGCTCCACTTCGACGTTACGAATCCGTTTAACCCGAGCTCATAACCGTTCGTGCGCTGGCTGCCGGTTTGTAAGATTCGCGTCGGGTCGTTTGGATCAGTCGCTCTGGTGTTGGTCCTGTCTTGCCGGTAAAGCGCTGTAGTTAACGATAAGTTGCGGCGGATGTCCCACTTCGCGCCAAACTCGTAGTTGCTGAACTTCTCAGGTTTGACCTGTTGCGTGATGGCGGTTAGTTGCGAGAACTGATCGCCGGAGCTCGGTAGGTAAGCGACGCCGTAGTTCGCGTAGATCGACAGGTCTGTAATTGGCTTTACGATCACACCGGCACGCGGCGAAACCAGGCGATCGATACGTTGCAGTTCCTGGCCGTTTCGATTGTTACGGAATTGCAGATCGAAGTAGTCGAAACGCACACCAGTCACAACCTGTAGATAACGATTGATCTCAATCTGATCCTGAACATACGCCGCGCCGAGATTTGTTCTGATGTGATTGTCGGCGTCAATCGCGTTCTGACGATAAGTGATTGGAGTATTAATTACCGGATTCGATAACGGCGCGAGAGTCGTCGTTGTGCTGTTATTGAAGAAACCGGTGTGTCGCAAGTTGTCGGTAAGTTGTCTTCCAAATTCAGTGCCGGCCAGGAAGTTGTGACGCACTTGTCCGGTCGAAGCCGCGAAGGTCACATCGGTTTGATTGAAAATATTGTTTCGCTTCGTAGCGTTGTTGTAGCTCGAGAGCGAGACAAAATTTTTGTCTGCGGTGACCGCGCCCGGCACGTAGTTTTGATAGAAGCGATCGTAATCGCCAAACATCGTGCGGTTGCGGATATTGAACCGGCCAGCCTGGTGGTCGATGTTGATCGAAGCCAGGTTCACTCCGGCGCGGACCCAACTGTTGCTCGGATCGCCGAAGTAAGTCTCGATGGGGACGTCAACAGGCCGTCCGTGAAACGAAGGGATGCCTCGATCGGCAACTCGCCAATCGCGAAAGTATTCATAGGAAAGTTTGACTGCCGTTTTTGGACCAACGATGAACGTGGCGGTTGGATTAATTCCGTAACGTTCGAGATCGACGTGGTCGCGAAAACTGCCGGAGTTCTCGTAAAGTCCATTGAGTCTGAGGGCGATCTTGTTGCCGAGTGGTTGATCGAAGTCGCCGGTAAAGCGTTTGTTTCCAAAAGAGCCACCTTGCAAAGTGATTTCGTGCAGGGAAGTGAAGCCGGCTTCTTTCGTTACGCGGTTGATCACTCCGCCACCGCCGCCACGACCAAACATCATCGAGTTTGGTCCTTTCAAAGCTTCAACGCGCTCGACGTTGTAGAGATCGCGATAGTACTGAACGTCGTCGCGCACACCATTGAGAAAGAAATCGGCGCTCGTGCTATTGCCGCGGATGACAAGCTGGTCGCGATTATTCTCGCCCTGGTGCGAGGTGATGCCGGGAACATAAGTGACAACGTCCGCGACACTAGACATCGATTGATCTCGAATCTGCTCTTTAGTGACTACGGAAATGGATTGCGGAATGTCGCGCAGAGGCGTCAGCGTTTTGGTCGCGCTGTTGACAGAGTTCACGCCGTAAGCGTCAGTGATCGTCACGATCGCGCTCGAGGCGGCTACGGGCAAAACGATTTCGACCGGTTGAGAATTTGCTACGAGACTTACGGTCTGAATGGCCTCAGAGAACCCTTCCGCCACTACGCGCACTTGGTACTCACCCGGTTCGAGCGTCAGCGAAAACTCACCATCCCGATCCGTGGCCGCCGAAGAGTTGGGGAGTCCGGTACCGGAGGTCAAGATGTCAGCTCCGGGAATGCCGGCATGGTTTGGATCGACGACCTTGCCACGCAGGACAGTTTTCTTTGTTGGTGCTTGTCCAAGAACTGCTGGAACCAGAATCACTGAGAACAATACGGCTAGAGAGGAGCGAGTAAAGATCGAACGCATGACCAAAACCTTTCCAGTAAAGGCAAACGCCGCAGGTTAGACTTGCTAAAGCTTCTTAGTGTGTCCGAAATTGAAATCCGTTTTCAATTTCAGAGTGGACAGAATACCTTGGAAGAGAAGAATAGGTCAAGCGTGATCTTGCGAGAGCAGTGCGGCGAGTAACGGAATAGTGAGTTCGTGATGGCCCGTGATCGAAAAACCACGGCCCTTGCCGTTTTCCGTCGGGCGGCGCACGACGTTTGTTAACGGCCGGTACGATTGAATGAAATCAAAGTTAGCCGTAGTGATGTCTGAAAGCTGATGGCCCAGGTTGCGCACGAGTGTCACGCACTTCAGAAACACTTCCGGCAACACGACTGCCGAGCCCACGTTTAAATAAACGCCACCGCCATCCATGCGTCTGACTAACTCCGCGAGACAGCGGAAGTCTGTGTGCGTTGTAGCGCCGAGTGCGGCGCCGTCCAGGCTTGGATGGAAGTGTGCGATGTCGCCACCGATCGTGATGTGGGCGGTGAAGGGAGTCCTTGCGTCGTAAGCAGCACACAGAAGTGAATAGCCACGATGCTTTGGATTTTGCGCCAGGAGGGCGCGGCCAGTAGCTTCCCCCAGCCCGATCTGATCTCGTGCGCCGTCACGTGCGGCGCCGTTGAGTAGTTGGCCGGTTTCTTCAGCGCCGCCAAACTCGCCTTCGGATAGTGTCGCATCAACGTCTTCGGAAGTTGAACCAACCATCGCGATCTCGGAATCATGGACCAGCACCGATCCGTTTGCAGCGATGCCCGAAACGTAGCCTCGCTTCATCAGATCGATGATCAACGGCGCGAGCCCTGTCTTGATTACGTGCCCGCCAATTCCCCAGATGATTGGTTTCTTCAGTTCGCGCGCCCGATGCATTCGCTCCACAAGTTCACGTAGCGACTGCACCGCCAACACATTCGGCAAACTCGCCAGGAAATCATCCAGCGACGCATCGTTGCCAATCGGCTTCGCAAAATCCTGCAAATTAACTTTGCTCTTGCGTGAGGCAAGCGGATACGTTTTGACCTTGTCGAGCTTTAGCGGTTGCAGGTTGTCGTCGTAGATTGATGGCAAGATCCGTGTTCGTCCGCGAAAATCTGTGGCCAAAGTATAGCACGCGCTAATTATGGTTGTTGCCATTGCGAGGGATGCGGCCGTTCAACAGAGGACGCAAGACGTGGCCGGTGTGGGAGCGGCGCGAGCGTGCGACTTCTTCGGGAGTGCCGGCGGCGACGACGCGGCCGCCGTGTTCGCCGCCCTCTGGGCCAAGATCGATGATGTAGTCGGCAGATTTGATAACGTCGAGATTGTGTTCGATGACCAGGACCGTATTGCCCAGCGAAACGAGACGTTGCAGCACGTCGAGCAGCTTGTGCACGTCTGCGAAATGCAATCCGGTGGTTGGTTCATCGAGAATGTAGATCGTCCGGCCCGTGGCGCGCTTCGAGAGTTCCTTGGCGAGCTTGATGCGTTGCGCTTCGCCGCCCGATAACGTTGTCGCTGATTGGCCGAGCTTGATGTAACCGAGTCCGACATCGAGCAGAGTCTGTAGTTTCTGGTTGATCTGCGGGATGTTTTCCAAAAGTGGAAGTGCTTCTTCAACCGTCGTGTCCAGCAGATCTGCGATCGATTTGCCTTTATACTTCACCGCCATAGTCTCACGGTTGTAACGCGCGCCACGACAAACATCACAAAGCACGTACACATCAGGCAGGAAGTTCATCTCGATGCGCTTCATGCCGTCGCCTTCGCACGCTTCGCAACGCCCACCTTTGACGTTGAAAGAAAACCTGCCCGGTTTGTAACCACGCTCACGCGACTCTGGCAACATCGCATAGAGCTCGCGTAACGGCGTGAACAGACCCGTGTAAGTTGCGGGATTCGATCGCGGCGTGCGACCGATCGGCGATTGATCGATCTCGATAACCTTGTCGACGTGCTCGAGTCCTTCGATGGTCTTGTATGGACCAGGCTCGGTCGACGAGCCGTAAAGATGTTGTGCGAGCGCGTAGTAAAGAATATCTTCGACAAGCGTAGACTTGCCCGATCCCGATACGCCGGTGACGACAGTCAACAGTCCGAGCGGAAACGAGACATCGATCTCTTTCAAATTATTGGCGTATGCGCCGGTAATCGTCAGAGACTTTCCGTTCGGCGCCCGTCTTTCCGTCGGAACCTCAATCTTCCGGGCGCCACGAATGTATAGCCCGGTAATCGAATCGGGATTCTCCGCCACGTCTGCAGCTGTGCCCACAGCTACGACTTGACCACCGTGTGCCCCCGCGCCTGGTCCAAGATCGACGACGTAATCCGCGCGCCGGATCGTTTCCTCGTCGTGTTCCACGACGAGTACGGTGTTGCCGAGGTCGCGCAACGCCGCCAGCGTCTCTAGTAGTTTCTGATTGTCGCGCGGATGAAGCCCGATTGACGGCTCGTCAAGAACATACAAGACGCCACGCAACTGTGACCCTATCTGAGTCGCAAGTCGAATGCGTTGGCCTTCGCCGCCCGAAAGCGTCGACGACGATCGATCGAGCGTTAGATAACCCAGCCCGACCGTCTCCAGAAACCGGAGTCGATTCTTAATCTCGCGCAGTATTGGACCAGCAATCTGTTCCTCGCGCGAATTGAGCTTCACGTGTTCGAAGGCTGTGACCGCATCTTCGATCGGCAGCGAAGTGTATTCGGCAATCCCACGTCCACCGACCTGTACCGACAGCGAATCGGAACGCAACCTTCGTCCATTACACTCGCTGCAAACAGTCGGCGAAACCAGCTCTTCGAGTGCGACTCGCACCTTTTCATTCGGCGCCTCACTCAAACGTTCCTGCAGCCACGGCAGCGCGCCTTTCCATTCGTTCTGAAACGAATAAAGCCCTTGATTGAAAGTTATCTTGCCGCTGACGCCATTCAGAAACCCGTCGCGCACTTCTTTCGGCAAATCCGCAAAAGGCTTTTTTGAATCAGCGTTGAAGTGTTTACAGACCGCGAGCAGAGCGCTGCGAAGATAGGCGGAACCCTGTTTGTCCTGTGAGCCGATGTATCCGAGCCGCTCTGGAGTCTGCCATGGATCGGGAATCAACTTCAGCGAATCGACCTCCATCACGGTGCCGAGTCCATGACAACGTTTGCACGCGCCATACGCCGAGTTGAAAGAGAACGAACGCGGCTCGAGCGGCGGCACGTTGATGCCGCAGTTCACACAAGCCATCCGTTCCGAGTAAAGCTTCTCCTCGCCATCGACAATCGAAATGAGTACGGCGCCGCTGGTCAGCTTCAACGCCGTTCTGATCGAATCAGTCAGACGCTCGCGAATGCCGGTCTTGATCAACAGTCGATCGACAACCGCTTCGATCGTGTGATTTCGTCGTTTGTCGAGCCGGATCTCTTCGTCGAGCGAAAGCAGTTCGCCATCGACGCGCGCGCGCAGAAATCCTTCCTTGGCGAGTTTCTCCAACTCCTTCTTGAACTCACCTTTGCGGCCGCGAACGATCGGCGCCAGTACCATCACGCGTTCGCCTTCGGGCAATCCCAGCACATTCTGGACGATCTGGTCGACGCTCTGTCGCGTGATCGCCGCGCCACAGATATGACAATGCGGTATCCCCACTGACGAAAACAGGAGGCGCATATAGTCGTAGATCTCGGTGACGGTTCCGACGGTCGAGCGTGGGCTGCGTGAAACGGTCTTTTGTTCGATCGAGATGGCGGGTGAAAGTCCGTCAACTGAATCGACGTCGGGCTTTTCGAGTTGATCGAGAAACTGGCGCGCGTAAGCCGACAGCGACTCAACATAGCGTCGCTGTCCTTCGGCGTAAATCGTGTCAAAAGCAAGGGAAGATTTGCCCGAACCGGAGAGGCCGGTGATTACGGTGAATCGATCGCGCGGGATATCGACGTTGATGTTTTTGAGGTTGTGCTGGCGGGCGCCTCTTACACTGATGCGATCAATGGCCATAGCGAAAATCAGTCATTCTAACGGACAGATTTTCGGGGAGCAAGTTATCCACAGATTACACAGATTTTGCTCAGTGTAATCTGCGGAATCTGTGGATTAGAAGTTAAATCGCATCCCGAGTTCCATGCGTCGCGGGGGTTGGGCCGAGGTCGCCTGGCCGAAGAATGGTGAGGTTTCGACTCCGGAAAAGGCGCCGAGATTGGCGTGATTCAGTAGGTTGAATGCCTGTGCGTAGAACTCGAGCCGGTATTTCTTCGTGGCCGCACCCGGGAGTGAGGGCGGTGCGGCTCCGTCGCCGCCACCGATGCGAACCATTCTGATTTGCGGTCCGCCGGTTTGTTGTTGTTCCGGTCCGAAGTTTTTGCCCCAACTCAAACGCGAGCCGATTTCCCAGCGCGATGCGCCGCGTGCACTGTTGCGTCCGACACCGGCGGGACGATCGTTAATAACCGTGTCGCCATTGTTATCGAAACCGGTGGTGATGTTGTACGGCAGTGCCGACGTAGCTTGAAAGATTGTCGAAATCGCGAGACCCATCGGCAAACGTTTGCTGATGAAGCCTGATATCAAGTGTCGAAAGTCATTCGCTGACGGGCCACGATCGGCGCGCAAATTGAAGTTGTTGGAAGGCAAACTAAACGGGCTGTCAGCTTCGTTCGTGTTTTTCATCAGCAGGTAGTTGATGTTCCAGAACAGTCCCTGAACAAACTTCGCCGGACCGATGCCGACCATCAATCGATGACTGGATTGATACGCTGACGATTCGATATTCGTGATGTTGCCCACCGTCGGATCGGGACGACCAAGGCCCGGAACCGGCGCGTTGAGATTGCGGCCGTGCAGCAGGTGAACTCCGCGTTGATATTGATAGTTAGTCGTCAGCCGAAACAGTTTGAACGGATTAGTCTCCACACCGACGGAGCTTTGGATGATGTACGGGATCTGTAGATCCGGATCCGTCTGAATGCGGCTGGGCGGCGGCAGCGTCTGTATCCCGCCAATGAAAGGATTCGGAAACGCGGGATTCGCGATCACCAGATCTCTCTGGCGTTGACCATCGACGCGCAAGGTTTGCTCGTATGTTTGCGCTGCGAACCAGTCATAAAAAATGCCGGCGCCACCGCGGATCGTGATCGAGCCGTTCTTCTTTGGCGACCAGACAAAACCGAGGCGCGGCGCGATGTTGAATTTACCCGGAACGTGATTCTGAAACTCATGTCGCGCGCCGTAGCTGAGTGTTAGATTCTTGCGCACCCGAAAGTCGTCCTGAACGTACCAGCCAAGCTGATACTGGCGATACTTCACCGTCGGATCACCGATGCGTTGCGTATATTGCGTCGGCAGTCCGGCTTCGAACGAAGCGAGATCGGCAAACTGAAAAGTGCCGAAAGGGTTGGTGCGATCGTTACTGTGATAACCCCCCGCTTCGAGTTGCGCGCCGAAACGAAGTCCGTGTTTCTCGAGTGCGTAATCGACGTTGTCGGCGAGCTCAAAATCGAGTTGTCTGCGTCCGCCACTTCGCTGCGCGCTGCCGTCGTTGAATGAACCTGGTACGAGGATCGTCCGGCCCAAACTCACTGAGCGCGCTTCGGTCTGGAGCCAGCGAGCTTGCAACCGCATCTCGTTGAAAAACTTCTTGCCAAACACGCCCGAGTCACCGAGACGTGCGATGTACTCTGTCTGGTCCTGTGAATAACCACGAGCGGGCAGATCGAAGTCGCCAACGCCGAGATTGTCGAGTGCGCTCGCGTTGCGTTGAAACTGGAAACGCGACGTGTGAGTTTTGGTCAACGCGTGTTCCAGACGAGCGTCCAGATTCAACCGTCGTGAAGGACGATAAGCGAGATCGGAGAGTGTGCCACTCGGAATCGTGGCAAAGATCGGCCGCGCATCAAAGAACAACGAGCCATCAGCGTTGAGAAACAGCGACGTGTGGTTCTTCCAGATTGGGCCATCCATTGACAGGCCGAAGCGACGCTGCTGTTCCGGACCTCGAAACGGAGCAAACACCTGGCGACCATTTAACGCCTCATCTCGGAAGCCGAAGTTAAACGAGCCATGCCACGCGTTTACGCCTGGTTTGGTGGTGATATCGACGAGTCCGAAGCCTGCATCGTGGTTCTCGGGCGCGTAGGGATTCATGCGAAAACGAATCTCGCGAATCTGCGATTTTGGCGGTAGTTTGCCGCCGCGAAATCCGTTCACGCGGATCTGCGCCCCGGGTCCGGCGAGTTGGTTGATGGCGTTCTCAAACTCGTCGGGGTCGTCAGGCAGTTGCGCGATCTGTTCGGCAGTCAGGACATTGCTGAAGGCTGGTCCATTCGGGTTTGTGTTTCGTACCTGAGCTTCTTCCTCGACGTCGACATCGACTTTGATGACGTCGATCTCGAGCGTGACCTCTCGTCGATGTGGGCCAGTCGTCAAATCAACTTCTTCAAGGTCGAAAGCTTTGAAGCCCGCGGCCTCGATGTGAACCTGATATCGACCGGTGGCGAGTTTGTTGAAGCGTGCTTCGCCTCGTTGGTTTGTCGAGTTAAGCGATTGAGGCTTTCCGTTTTTGATCAGTTGCACCTGCGCCTTGCCGATTAAAGCGCCGGTCGGATCTTTCACGATCACTTCGAGGCTGGCGCTGTTCTGGGCCAGACAAGGAGCGACCGCCAGCAGGAAGACGATAAGCACACTTATCACCCGAGATTGGAGAGACTCAACTCGCATGCTTAGCTCCTAGTGTTTTTCGAACAGATCGGCCTTGAACTGCGGATTGACTTGATACTTCGAGATCTCAAACTCTTCCGAGACTTCCGTGTCAGTCAAAAATGTCAACTTGTGTGGCAGCATGAGGCCGCCAACTTTCTTGTGATCCGTCAAGCGAATGTAAAAATCGACTTCTTCCGGAACCGGCGGCGCTTCCGCCGTCATCTTCTTCTGTGCTTCTTCGCGAGCTTTTGCGATGTCTTCGGGTTTTGTGCGTTCACTGGCCTGACGTGTCATCGTCATGATGCGCGGCTTTGGTCCACGGTAACTCAGCAACAAAGGCAGGTGATTGCTCTTATCGAAGAAAACACGTACAGAAAAGTTGTCTGGTCCACTTACATCGATCACATCGGCCTTCGCGTCCTCGACTTCCGACTCGCCGGCGTACTGGTATTCAACTGCCATCTCCGGCGGCGGCATTAAGATCATGGCGAGCAGGTAACGCGAGAACTCAGCGTTAAAAATCCTGCGTTGCATCGCTTCCATCTGCTCAGGTGACATTTGCTGCCCGCCTGGTCCAGCCATGCGGAAGATCATGGCGCCACCACCACCGCTGTTACCGCTCCACGCTTTGTCGCCGTTGAGTGCGCGGGTGTTGATGATCGCGGTGCTGAGGCCGCCGGCGTTCATGGCGTCCTCGACGAGGTATTTATTGGGCAGCAGGATGCTGATGTCGCGATCACCGCTCATCTGGCGCTCGCCGAACACGCGTCGATATTGCCCATGGATTTGCAGTCCCTGGACTTTTTGTAACTGTTCCTCGCCACCGATTGCCTGGCGCGCTTGTTTGAGAATTTCCTGTGCGCGCGCATCATCGGCGAAGGTCGCGGGTGCGCAAAATAGAACGAGGGCAAGAAGGGAAAGAAGTTTGCTCATGCTCGTATTCACATGAGCCTCGCAGAAAGTTCCACAAAGAGCGGGGCAAGCCCCTCTTCCTGACTTGTTCTAGCTGTAGCTGTAGAGTCCTTCAGCAAACTCAGATAGAACAGTCAGGAAGAGGGGCTTGCCCCCGCTTCTAGTGCATTGACAGTCGTTGAAATCTCGGTAGAGTAATGACGTGAACCTGCCGAACGCCCTGACACTCCTACGCATTTTTATCGTCCCGTTGCTGGTTGTCGTGCTGCTGACGCCGTTTTCGGAAAACTGGTTTGGAGTACCAAGACACTTGCTCGGCGTGGTGATGTTTCTCGGCGCGGCGCTCACTGACTATCTTGACGGTCAAATCGCGCGTCGCCGCGGGCAGGTAACTCGTCTCGGTCAACTACTCGATCCAATCGCTGACAAGCTGCTCATCTCAGCGGCGCTCATCTCGCTCGTCGAGAATCAACTCGCGCCCGCGTGGGCGGTAGTGATCATAATCGCCCGCGAGTTTGCGGTTACGGGGTTGCGTTCCATTGCGGCCGTTGAAGGCGTGGTGATCTCGGCGTCGAAGATGGGCAAGTTCAAGATGCTGGCCCAGGTGGTGACCGTGGCGCTGCTAATTGCCTCGAGCGTGGCTGGTAAACCGCCGGTAGCGAATTTCGGCAGACCATTCCCCGCGATCGAGTTCTGGTCCGTGCCGGAACTGCGAACTGCGTGGCAGCACCTGGTTGCAGGTGGTCCAACTACCGGCAACGACTGGCAAGTGTTGCTTTACACTGCGGGCAGGGCGTTGCTCTGGCTGGTTGTGATCTCAGCCTGTACTTCGATGTACGGTTACTTCAGTTCTTTTTACCGCGAATTCACACGGATGAACGCAGATCAGAAAATCTTCACTGAATCTCGACCCAGTCGCCAGTATGAACCTCGCCAACCACGCGTGTGATGATCGCGGTTGCGGTTCGTGCCTCGACGTTGATCACAACCATCTCACCGACGATCTTGCGCGGCATCAGTGGTCGATGATCTTTAACTTCCTTCGAGGTGATCGGGCGATGCCGGTAACGGCCTTCTGAGTTAACAAATGCCGTGGAGTCTTTGGCGCGCGACCCTTGACTCGAAAAACCGCCGCCGCGAAAACGATCGCTCTGAAAACCGGAAGCGCGATTGCGCGCAATCTCTTCATTCTCGACGCGCGTGATGTTGCCGGTGCCGAGCGGACGGTAAATCGTCAGGTAGTCGCCGCGGTTAATCTTGTCCTCACCACCGAGATCTATATAGACGATGTCGTTGCGCGTCACCATCTCGCGACTATCTTTCGCCATCATCAAACGTCCGGTCTGCTTTCCTGAAGGCTCAGCAAACTGATCTAGATTGCCATCGGCTCGCCGCAGCGGAGACTCGCGGTCGGGAACCGGGGCCAGGAGATCACCCAGCAGCGCCGCGTCGCACGTGAAGGTGATCCGTGCCGCAGACATATTTTCATTGACTTTGAACACGCGCAACTGGCCGACTTCCTGAACATATATGCCCAAAAAGCCGCGTTTTTGCTTGTGAACGCCTTTGACGGTGCTACGCGGGCGAATGATCTGAAAGTTCTGGCCTTCTTTAATGCCTTGTTGTGAGCCGGCGTTCAGATAGACGACATCGCCGTCCGAATAGGTGTGCTGCTCCTGTTCTTCAAGGGCGCCAACGATTTCGGGCATGTGCGTCAGTTTTTGATAACGGATGTAACCAGCGCAATACAGGGTTGAATCGCCGGCGACGCGTGGCGCCGCGACGGCACTGGGCGCGATAACCTGCGGCGTTGGGGCAGGCGACTGGGCGTTAGCCGTAAATGCGAGTGCCAGCAGGCAGGCGAGCGCAAACAGCGATGCTTTCGAGTATCCAAACCGTGACATTTCAAGTCTCTCCTTTGGTGTCCTTAAGAAAAGAGGTGGGGCGAAGTGACGAACGTGAGGGTTTACTCATCCTACTTTGGTACACCAATTTGGGTCAACCAGTTTTATCCACAGATTACACAGATTTTCCTTGGCTAATTTGTGTGAAGATGTTCTTTATCTAATCCGTGTAATCTGTGGATAGCTGGCGACTTGCGTTTTTGAAACCCGCTTGGTAGTATCCGCATTTTGTCGGAATACGCTATTTACCATCTATAGCGGGCCGGCGTAGCTCAGTTGGTAGAGCATCTGATTTGTAATCAGAGGGTCGGGGGTTCAAGTCCCTTCGCCGGCTCCACGGCAAACTAAATGTTGCAGGGGTGGTCGAGTGGTTAATGGCACCGGGCTGTAAACCCGGCGGGCTCACGCCCTACGTAGGTTCGAATCCTACCCCCTGCACCGGGAATGA
>Ga0207708_10000933_pt1 | contig 21920 bp, 18 predicted proteins | sample KBSK5101metaG_FD_184340 | JGI IMG/M metagenome (GOLD analysis project Ga0207708, IMG submission 184340) | Corn, switchgrass and miscanthus rhizosphere microbial communities from Kellogg Biological Station, Michigan, USA - KBS K5-10-1 metaG... | ecosystem: Host-associated > Plants > Roots >...
GCGAGCGCATCCGCCAGATCGAGGCGAAGGCGCTGCGGAAGCTCAGGCACCCGAGCCGCAGCAAGCGGCTGAAGTCGTTCGTCGAGAACTGATCCGGCCCCTCCGGGGCCTCACTTCCGGGGAGCAGGCTCCCGCGAAAGAACCGACCCAGCACCGCCGGCGGACCCCACGACTGCCCCGCCGTCTCCCGAGCCGACGACCGCTGCGCCGGCGTCCTCACCGCCAGCTTCGCCGTAGCGGGCGGGGGCCGCTCACCGGTCGGTGAAGAACGCGGCGACAACCTCGGCCGCTGTGGTCTCGGACCGCAGCAGGGCGGCCCCCTGGCCGGCATAGACGACGGCTACGTCGAAGTCCCGGCGACGACGTGCGGCGGCGTACTGGTCGAGCGCGTCGCGGTCTGCTGCCAGCTCGTCCTCACGACCGACCCACTCGTCGAAGAACTGGTTGCGCAAGGCTCGGCCGCCGTACTCCGGCGGCCAGGCGGCTCGTTGGGCGACGTCGAAGACGCGGCCGTACGCCGTCGCGGTGTCGTCCGCGGCCAGCAGCCGTTCGCGGGACGCCGCCGGGAACGCGCTCTCACGGCAGCAGAGGAAGGCGGTCCCAACCCAGGCCCCCACCGCGCCCGCAGCGAGTACGGCCGAGAGGCCAGCAGCGGTCGCGATCCCACCAGCGGCGACGACCGGGACGTCCACCCTGTCGAGCACGATCTGGAGCAACGTCAGCGTGCCGACCTCGTCGCGCCCATGGCCGCCCCCCTCGCGACCGCGCGCGACGATGAAGTCCACCCCTGCCGCTTCGGCTCGACGAGCCTCCTCGAGGGTGCCGACCTGGGTCGTCACGCGCTTACCTGCCTCCTGGAGTCGCCGGAGCGGCTCCTCGAAGCTTCCGAAGCTGACCGAGACCAGGGCGGCGTCCGACTCGAGGGTCGCCTCCAGCGGCGTCGGGTCCTTCTCGAGAGCCCAGGCCAGCAGGCCGATTCCGTAGGGTCGGCCCGCATCGGAGGCCACGGCCGCCTGTTCCTCGAGGTCCGCCCGGGACCGGCCAGGCATCACCCCGATCATGCCGAGCCCACCCGCCTTCGAGACCGCACTCGCCATGAGGCCCTCGCTGACGCCGGCCATCGGTGCCTGGACGAGTGGCACGTCGATACCGAGCGTCCGGGTGAGCCAGGTATTCATCACGTTCCTCCTCGGGCCGGCTGTCGCGGTCCTGCCGATTGTCCCCGACCCGTCGTCAGGACCGCTCGAGCGCCTTGCGGATCCGGGCGTCGGAGACCGGCTGCGACGTGCCGAGGCGCTGTGCCCACACGCTGACCCGGTACTCCTCCAGCAGCCATCGCACCTCTCGCAGCGCGCGGCCGGGTGGGCGGCCTGGCGGAAGCGCGTCGATGCGGTGCTGCCAGGCCTCCTGGAGCACGGCGACCCGGTCCATCAGGCCGCGGTCGCGGACCGGGTCGGCGGCGAGCCGGGCGAGACGTTCGTCCATAGCCGCCAGGTAGCGCGGGTACGACGCCAGCGCGGCTCCCCCTCCCGCCGACACGAATCCCACACGCACCAGCCGGTCGAGCTGGCCGCGCAGGTCGTTCATGGCCGGCAGCAACGGGAGGTCCACCCGCCCGGTGAGTGCCTTGTGCGTCGCGCGCCAGCGAGCGAGCACGTCACCGACCAGCAGGAGCAGGTCACGGGACCGCTGCTCCACCTCGGCGCGTGCGGTCGCCAGCAGCGCGGCGTACGACGCCTCGTCGCGCACCGGGTCGCGGGCGTCCACGAGGTCGCCGAAGACCGCCAGCACCACGTCGTCGACCAGCCCGGCGACCGTCGGGTACGGCGAGCTCGCGAGCCCGAGCTTGGTCGCGTTGTCGAGCCCGTCGAGCAGCTGCTTGGTGGGGCCCGGCACCTGGAGGGCGACCAGCCGGCGCACCCCCAGCCGGTGCCGCGCCTCCTGCTCGTCGGCGGAGCCCACCACCCGCAGCCCGACCGCGTCGCCCTCGTCGACGAGCGTCGGGAAGCCCTGCACCTGGTGGCCTGCGCGCACCTGCGTGAAGAACGGCTCGATCGTGCCGAACGTCCACGTGGTCTCGCCGGAGCGGGCGATCCCGGACGTCACCGCGGCCTGCGCCACGGCGGCGTCGAAGCTGGGGCGCAGCGGCCGCTTGAGGGCGTCGAGGTCTCGTCCCTCCGCGACCACCGCGCCGTCGTCATCCACGACGCGGAACCGCGGACGCAGGTGAGCGGGCACCTTCGACCACTCCCACGCCTCCGGCGGCACGTGCACGCCGGTCAGCGCGCGCAGGTGCCGCGCGAGCGCGTCCGTGAGCTGCTCCTCGCCCGGCGGCACCGCGTCGAGGAAGCCGCGAGCCACGTTGGGGGCCGGCACGAAGTTCACCCGCAGTGGTTTCGGCAGCGAGCGGATCAGCGCGGTCACGAGCTCCTCGCGCAGGCCCGGCACCTGCCAGGTGAACGGCGCGGCGTCGACCTGGTTGAGCGTGGCGAGGGGCACGTCGATGGTGACGCCGTCACGCTCGTGACCGGGCTCGAAGTGGTAGCGCACGGGCAGGCGGAGCGACCGCTCCTGCCAGACGTCCGGGTAGTCCGCGCCGGTGATCGCCTCGGCGCCCTCCTGGACCAGCATCTCGGGGTCGAACGTGAGCAGGTCCGGCCGCCGCCGCCGCTCCTGCTTCCACCAGGTGTCGAAGTGCGCGCCGCTCACGACGCCCTCACCGACCCGGTCGTCGTAGAAGTCGAACAAGGTGTGCTCATCGACCACGATCCCCCGCCGACGCGCGCGGTGCTCGAGCTCCTCGGCCTCCGTCAGGAGCTGCCGGTTCGCCGAGAAGAACGAGTGCCGGGTGTGCCACTCGCCGTACACGAGCGCGTGCCGGATGAAGAGCTCACGGGCCAGGACCGGGTCGACCTTGCCGAAGCTGACCAGCCGGTCGCTGGCCAGCGGGACGCCGTACAAGGTGACCCGTTCGTAGCCCATCACCGCGGCGCGCTTCCGCGACCAGTGCGGCTCGGAGTAGCTGCGCTTGACCAGGTGCTCGCCCAGCCGCTCCGCCCACGCCGGGTCGATCGCGGCGTTCTGGCGGCCCCACAGGCGCGAGGTCTCGACCAGCTCGGCGGCCATCACGAAGTCCGGCTGCCTCCGGGCCAGGCCCGAGCCCGGGAAGATCGCGAACCGGGCGCCACGCGCACCGAGGTACTCCGTCAGCGGCCGCCGACCACCGCTCCTTCCCCCAGTCGAGCCGCGTCGAGACTCCGGCTCCTCCTTCAGGCCGATGTGCGAGAGCAGCCCGGCAAGCAGGGCCTGGTGGATCCGGTCGTCGTCCGGCTCCGCGGCGTGCCTGCCCGGGGTAAGCCCGATCTGGCGCGCGACCTGGCGCAGCTGCGACTCGAAGTCCTGCCACTCCCGGACCCGCAGGTAGTTGAGGTGCTCCTCGCGGCACAACCGGCGGAACGACGACGAGCCACGCTCCTTCTGCTCGCCGCGCAGGTAGCGCCAGAGGTTGAGCCACGCCATGAAGTCGGAGCGGTCGTCGCGGAAGCGGGCGTGGAGCTGGTCGGCCCGGGCCCGGTGCTCGACCGGCCGCTCGCGAGGATCCTGGATGGAGAGGGCGGCGGCGACCACGAGCACCTCCCGCAGGCAGCCGAGCCGGTCGGCCTCGAGGATCATCCGGCCCAGCCGCGGGTCGATCGGCAGCCGTGCCAGCCGGCGCCCGATCGTGGTCAGCCGGTTGCGCGTGGAACCCCCGGTGCGCAGCGCGCCCAGCTCCTCGAGCAGCTGGACGCCCGCGCGCACGTTGCGCTGGTCGGGCGGGTCGACGAACGGGAACCGGGCGACGTCGCCGAGGCCCAGCGCCGTCATCTGGAGGATCACGCTGGCCAGGTTGGTGCGGAGGATCTCCGGGTCGGTGAACTCCGGTCGGGAGAGGTAGTCCTCCTCCGAGTACAGCCGGATGGCGATGCCGTCGGCGACCCGTCCGCAGCGCCCTGCCCGCTGGTTGGCCGAGGCCTGGCTGATCGGCTCGATCGGGAGCCGCTGCACCTTGGTGCGCAGCGAGTAGCGCGAGATGCGGGCGACACCGGTGTCGACGACGTAGCGGATGCCCGGCACGGTCAGCGAGGTCTCGGCGACGTTCGTGGCCAGCACCACCCGGCGCCGGGCGTGCTTCGCGAACACCCGGTGCTGTTCGGCGGCGGAGAGCCGGGAGAACAGCGGCAGGATGTCGAAGCCACTCCCGCGGGACCGGCCATCGAGCTCGTCGAGATGCCTCAGTGCGTCCTCGGTGTCCCGGATCTCACGCTCTCCGGGTAAGAAGACCAGCACGTCTCCGTCGCCTTCCCGGCCCAGCTCGCGGACCGCGTCGATGACCGCCTCCGTCTGGTCGCGTACGACGGGCTCACCCTCGTCGTCGTCGTACGACTCCTCGACCAGCGGACGGTAACGGACCTCGACCGGGTAGGTGCGCCCGGAGACCTCGATGATCGGCGCGTCCGCGAAGTGCTGCGAGAACCTCTCCGGGTCGATCGTCGCGGACGTGATCACGACCTTCAGGTCCGGGCGCCGCGGCAGCAGCTGGCGCAGGTAGCCGAGGATGAAGTCGATGTTGAGGCTGCGCTCGTGGGCCTCGTCGATGATCAGGGTGTCGTAGCGGCGCAGCTCCTTGTCGTGCTGGAGCTCCGCGAGCAGGATGCCGTCGGTCATCAGCTTGACCCGGCCCGCCGACGAGGTCTTGTCGGTGAACCTCACCTGGTATCCGACCGCGTCGCCGAGCTCGGTGCCCAGCTCCTCGGCGATCCGCTCGGCCACGCTGCGCGCGGCGATCCGGCGCGGCTGCGTGTGCCCGATCAGCCGGCCACGGCGGCCACCCTCCCCTCGACCCAGGCCCAGGCAGATCTTGGGTAGCTGGGTGGTCTTCCCGGAGCCGGTCTCGCCGGCGACGATCACCACCTGGTGGTCGCGGATCGCCGCCGCGATGTCGTCCCGGCGCTGGGAGACCGGCAGCTCGGGCGGGAAGTGGAGCTGCACGGTCAAGAGTGCGTACGCAGCCAGATCGTGGGAGGCATCGCGCCCAGCCGTGCCAGCGCGCCCTCCGACGGCGCGGTCGCCACGTCGGTGACCACGTAACCCTGCTCCCCGAGGGTCGCGAGGTTCTGCGCGACCACGTTGAGACCGTCGTCGAGCAGCACCTGGTTGATCTCGGCGAGCACACCCGCCTGGTTCACGTGCAGGTGCGCGACGCGAAACGATCCGTCCAGGGCCGGCGGCTGCAGCTCGGGGAGGTTGACGGAGAGAGCGGTGTTGCCGCGGTCGACGTACGACATGAGCTTGGTGCTGACGAAGGTGCCGATCTCCTCCTGCGCCTCCTGCGTCGACCCGCCGACGTGGGGGGTCAGGATCACGTTGTCCAGCCCGCGCAGCGCGGACTCGAAGGACTCGCCCTGCCGCTTCGGCTCGACCGGGAACACGTCGAGGGCGGCACCCGCGATGTGGCCGGAGAGGATGTGGTCGCGCAAGGACACGTCGTCGACGACCATGCCTCGCGAGGCGTTGATGAACAGCGAGCGTGGCTTCATCTTCTTGAACTGCTCGTCACCGAAGAGGCCGGCGTTGCCCGGGCGCCCGTCGACGTGCAAGGACACCACGTCCGCCTGCGCCAGCAGGTCGTCCAGCGTCGGCACCCGCTGCGCGTTGCCGTGCGCGAGTCGGTCGTGGGTGTCGAAGTAGATGACGCGGAGTCCGACCGCCTCCGCGACCACGGAGAGCTGCGAGCCGATGTTGCCGTAGCCGACGATCCCGAGCACCCGGCCGCGGATCTCGTGGCTGCCGTGCGCGGACTTGTCCCAGATCCCGTCGTGCATCCGCAGGGTCTTCTCCGGCAGCCGCCGCGCGAGCGCGATGATCTCGCCGATCACGAGCTCGACCACGCTCCGGGTGTTGGAGTACGGCGCGTTGAACGCGGCCACCCCCCGGCGCGCCGCCGATGCGAGGTCGATCTGGTTGGTGCCGATGCAGAACGCACCCACCGCGACGAGGTCGGTCGCCGCCGCCAGCGCCCGATCTGTCAGGAACGTGTTGGACCGGATGCCGAGGAGGTCGAAGCCGGGCAGGGTCGCCACCAGCTCGTCCTCGGACAGCGACCCCGGGCGGGTCTCCACCTCGATGCCGGCGCGCGCGAAACCCTCGGTCGCGGACGGATGGATGTTCTCCAGGAGCAGGGCGCGCATGCGCCTAGCCTATGAGTTGGCCCGAGCCCACCGCGGAACCACCGGTCTGGCGTACGGTTCCGTCGTTCACAGGAATCTCACAGCGACTCCATGGCGAACCTCCGGATCCGTTCGCGAAGGTGGTTGCATGCCTCTTGTGGACCGTCATCCCCAGCTGACCCGCGCCGACGGCTCACCGCTGCGCGTGCTGGTCGTCGACGACGAGCCGAACATCGCCGAGCTGCTCCGGATGGCGCTGCGCTACGAGGGCTGGGACGTCGAGGTCGCGCTCACCGGCAGCAAGGCCGTCAGCACCGCCAAGGCAACCAAGCCGGACGCCGTGGTGCTGGACATGATGCTGCCGGACTTCGACGGCATGGAGGTGCTGAGCCGGCTGCGCGCCCAGCGCTCCGACGTACCCGTCCTCTTCCTCACCGCCCGCGACTCCGTCGAGGACCGCGTGGCGGGTCTCACGGCCGGCGGCGACGACTACGTCACCAAGCCGTTCAGCCTGGAGGAGGTCGTTGCCCGGCTGCGCGGACTGATGCGTCGCTCTGGCGCCTCCGACCACGCCGCCAGCAACGTGCTGACGGTCGGCGACCTGGTGCTCGACGAGGACTCCCACGAGGTGCGCCGCGGCGGCGAGGAGATCGCGCTCACGGCGACCGAGTTCGAGCTCCTGCGCTACCTGATGCGCAACCCGAGGCGAGTGCTCTCGAAGGCCCAGATCCTCGACCGTGTCTGGAACTACGACTTCGGCGGCCAGGCCAACGTGGTCGAGCTGTACATCTCCTACCTGCGCAAGAAGATCGACGCCGGCCGGGAGCCGATGATCCACACGATGCGCGGCGCGGGGTACGTCCTGAAGCCGACGGACTGAGCCCGATGCGCGTACCCGCCCTCACCAAGTCCCTCACCGTCCGGCTGGTCGCGACCTCGGTCGCACTGGTGGCGCTGGTAAGCGTGCTGGTGGTCCTCGCGACAACGGTGGTGATGAACCAGTACCTCACGTCGCGGCTCGACCAGCAGGTGCACGCGTCCCTGGACCGGGCCGTCCATCCGGACGAGCACGGACCCGACGGGCAGGGACCGGGCGACGGCGACGACGGCGCGTTCGGCCGGAGGCCGCAGAGCCCGGACACGATGGTCGCGGTGCTGTCCGCGTCCCCGCCCGTGGGCGGGGTGCTCGGGGACACCTACGACGAGATCGAGGCGCTCTCCACGAGCGCCGTAGGCCAGCTCGACGAACTCCCGGTCGACGGCAAGGCCCGCACGGTCTCCCTGGACGGGCTCGGCGACTACCGCGTGGTCGTGATCCGCGACTCCCAGGACCGGGTGCTGGCCACCGGCCTGCCGATGACCGAGATCCACGACACCATCGAGAGCCTGCTGCTCCGCAGCTCTCTGCTCGCCTCGTCCGGGATCGTGCTCGCCGGGCTGCTCGGGCTGATGCTGGTGCGCCGCCAGCTGCGACCGCTGCGGGACGTGGCCGCCACGGCGTACGACGTGACCGCGATGCCGCTCGACGCCAGCGGCCAGACGATCGACACCCGCGTGCCCGAGCGCTACACCGATCCCGCCACCGAGGTCGGCCAGGTCGGGTCCGCCCTCAACACCCTGCTCGACCACGTCGACTCCGCGCTCGACGCCCGGCACCGTAGCGAGCAGCAGGTGCGCCAGTTCGTGGCCGACGCGTCCCACGAGCTGCGCACGCCGTTGTCGACGATCCACGGCTACGCCGAGCTGAGCCGACGTACGCCGGACGACGCCGAGATGCTCTCACAGGCGATGGGCAAGGTCGAGACCGAGGCGACCCGGATGTCCACGTTGGTCGCCGACATGCTGCTGCTGGCGAGGCTCGACTCCGGCCGGCCGCTGGAGCGCGAGGAGGTCGACGTCACCCGGCTGCTGCTGGAGGCGGTGGCCGACGCGAAGGTCGTCGCCCCGGAGCACGTCTGGCGGCTCGACCTCCCCGAGGAGCCGGTCACCGTCGTCGGTGACGAGCACCGGCTGCACCAGGTGGTCACGAACCTGATCAACAACGCCCGCCGGCACACCCCGGCCGGCACCACCGTCACGATCGGCGCACGCCCACGTCCGGGGGAGGGCGAGGACGTCCGGATCACGGTGCACGATGACGGCCCCGGAGTCCCTGACGGCCTGCGCGGACGGGTCTTCGAGCGGTTCACCCGCGGCGACACGTCGCGCACCCGGGCCTCCGGCGGCGCCGGGCTCGGCCTCTCGCTGGTACGCGCGATCGCCGGGGCCCACGGCGGGTCCGCCGCGTTGGACAGCCGTCCGGGCGACACGACGTTCACGATCTCGTTGCCGTAGCGCCACGGCATCGAGGTGGTGGCGCTGACCGGCGCTACCCTGTTTGTCACGGTGATGCGGTTTGTCCTTCTTCGCACCCGGGACTTCGTGCCGCGCCCCTCCGTAGGACCTTCATAGCGCCCTGAATCCAGGCACCCGTCGGGGTGTGGACCGGGTGTCGGCGGGGTAGAACACTCGAAAGGTCGCGCACGAAGACTCAAGGTCGCGCGCAAAGACTCGGAGGGAGTCACACAACATGGCAACACTTCTCTGGCTGATCGCAGTGATCCTGGTGATCGCCGGCATCGTGACGGCGATTCGCGGACAGCTCCTCTTTGGGATCCTCCTGATCGTCGTCGGTCTGTTGGTCGGGCCTGGAGGCGTCAGCATCTTCGGTTAGCCCATCCGAGGAACCAGTCCTTTCGTGGGCCCCGGCCGTCAACGCCGGGGCCCACGCATCTGTCCGGAGCGGGTCAGCGGTGGGTTCAGCGAAGCCGCTGGCCCGGTCCGGAACAGTCGGGCCGGACGCCCAGCCCCTCCCACACGACGCTCCCCCGTCTCCTCGACGAAGCCGTCGGTTCCGCTCACCACCTTGCGGTGGAAGTTCCCAGGGTCGAGCTCGCTCCCCCAGATCACGTCGTACACCGCACGCAGCTCGGTGATCGTGAAGAGCTCCGGGACGAAGCGGGTGGCGAGGTTGGTGTACTCGAGCTTCGACCGCGCCCGCTCCACGCCATCCGCAAGGATCGTGCGGTGGTCGAACGCCAGCTGTCGTGACCGCAGCAGCGTCGTCACCGGCCGCCATTCCACATCGGCTGCGTCGGAGCCCGACTGCGCCTCGGGCGCCCAGGGGATCACCGCCAGGTGGGCCACGCTCACCGTGCGCCCGCGCGGGTCACGACCCGGCGCGCCGTACGTCGCCAGCTGCTCGAGCGCGTCGACCCGCACGCCCGTCTCCTCGAGCAGCTCACGCTCGGCAGCCGGCGCAAGATCCTCGTCGACGTGCACGAAGCCTCCCGGCAGCGCCCAGCGTCCGCGGTGCGGCTCCTCGCCCCGTCGTACGACGAGCGCGCACAGGGTGTCGGAGCTGATCGTGAGCGCGACCACGTCGACCGTGACCGAGAAGATCGGGTAGTCGCTGGTGTACACCACCTGCACACTCTACCGTCAGTTCTTGTCAGATCAACACTATTGGGGCGGCCCGGCGAGCGCCGCGAGCAGCTCGTCACGGGTCACTCCGTGCTGGTCGGCCAACCAGTCGAGCACTACGTTTCGACGCATGGTCACGACGCAGACAGCCTCCGCGCCCACCCCGCTCCCTCACCACGTCACGGTGTTCGTGATCGGCGCCGGGTTCGCCGGCCTCGGCACCGCGATCAAGCTGCAGGAGTCCGGTCTGACCGACTTCCTGGTGGTCGACAGGGGCGACGACGTCGGGGGCACCTGGCGCGACAACACCTACCCCGGTGCGGCGTGCGACGTACCCAGCCAGCTCTACAGCTTCTCGTTCGCCCCCAACCCGCACTGGACCCGGTCCTTCTCCCCGCAGCGGGAGATCCAGGCCTACCTGCAGCGCGTCGCCCGTGAGTCCGGCACGCTCGACCGGTTCCGGTTCGGTACCACGGTGGAGCAGGCGGCCTGGGACGACGAGGCCCGGGCCTGGACGGTCACCACCTCGGCCGGCACCGTGCTCGCCGACGTCCTGGTCACCGGGTCCGGCGGGCTCTCGGAGCCCAAGCTGCCAGAGATCGCTGGCATCGACAGCTTCGCCGGCGAGGTGTTCCACTCCTCGCGTTGGAACCACGACTACGACCTCACCGGCAAGCGCGTCGCCGTGATCGGCACCGGGGCGTCGGCGATCCAGATCGTGCCCGCCATCGCCGAACGGGTGGGCCACCTCGACGTCTACCAGCGCACCGCGCCCTGGGTGATGCCGCGCAGCGACCGTGCGTACACGGCGGTCGAGCGGCTCGGCTTCCGGTTCCTCCCCGGCCTCCAGCGGCTCTACCGCACCGGGGTCTACTGGGGGCGCGAGGGCTACGTGCCCGCGTTCACGCTCGCGCCCGCCCTCGCGGCGCCCGCCGAGAAGATCGCGGCCAGGCACATCGCGAGCGGCATCAGCGACCCGGCGCTGCGTGCGCAGGTGACACCCGACTACCGCCTCGGCTGCAAGCGGGTCCTGATCTCCAACGACTACTATCCGGCCCTCGACCGCGACGACGTCGACCTGGTCACCGACGGGATCCGCGCGATCACGCCGACCGGCATCGTGACCGCCGACGGCACCGAGCGCGAGGTCGACTGCCTGATCGTGGCCACCGGCTTCCACACCACCGACCAACCGATCGCGCACCACCTCAAGGGCAGCGACGGCCGCTCGCTCGCCGACGCCTGGCGTGAGAGCGGGATGGTGGCCTACAAGGGCACCACCGTCGCCGGGTTCCCCAACCTGTTCCAGATCGTCGGCCCCAACACCGGCCTCGGACACTCCAGCATGGTGTTCGTGATCGAGTCGCAGATCGCCTACATCCTCGGCGCCCTGCGTGCCATGGGCGAGCTCGGGCTCGCCAGCATCGAACCGCGGGCAGACGCGCAGGCGGTGTGGAACGAGGCGCTGCACAAGCGAATGGCGCGCACGGTGTGGAGCACCGGCGGCTGCTCGAGCTGGTATCTCGACGAGCACGGTCGCAACACCGTGCTGTGGCCGCGGAGCACCTTCACCCTGCGTCGTCAGCTCGGTAGCTTCGACCCCGACGCCTACGTCGTCACCGCGCGTGACGCCCCGACCAGCAAGGAGGACGTCGCATGAGGACGCTGGACGGCAAGGTGGTCGTGATCACCGGCGCCGGCTCCGGCATCGGGCGCGCGCTCGCGCTCGACGTCGCCGGCCGCGGCGCGCTGGTGGCCGTCTGCGACTGGAACGAGGCCGGCCTGGCCGAGACCGTCGAGCTGCTGAAGAACGCCTGGGCGCGCGAGGTGCGCTCCGACGTGCTCGACGTCAGCGACCGCGCCGGGTTCGCGGCGTACGCGCTGGCCGTGAACGACCAGTTCGGCCGGGTCAACGTGGTGGTCAACAACGCCGGCGTCTCGCACACGGGCCCGGTCACCGAGATGGAGTACGCCGACTTCGACTGGCTGATGGGCGTGAACTTCTGGGGCGTCGTGCACGGCACGAAGGAGTTCCTGCCTCACCTGATCGCGTCCGGCGACGGTCACCTGGTCAACATCTCGTCGCTCTTCGGGCTGATCTCGGTCGCCGGCTCGTCGACGTACAACGCCTCGAAGTTCGCGGTCCGCGGCTTCACCGAGGCCGTGCGCCAGGACATGCTGCTGGCCGGCCACCCGGTCGGCGTCACCTGCGTGCACCCCGGCGGGATCAAGACCGGCATCGTCCGCAACGGCCGGGTGACCCGCGGCGAGAGCCACGCCAGCGTGACGGCCACCTTCGACAACGAGCTGGCGAGGATGTCCCCCGAGCGCGCCGCCGCGATCATCGTCAAGGCGGTGCTCACCAACAAGCCCCGCCAGCTGGTCGGTGCCGACGCCCACGTCCTGCACCAGTTCGCCCGCCTCGTCGGCGCCCGCTACCAGGACGTCCTCGTGCGGGTCGGGCGGCGGCGTTTCCCGGTGCAGCGGTAGGGCCTGGTCACGGGGCCGGCAGTTACCACGGTCCCGTGGTATCCGCCCGCTTCCCTAGCGCTGCAACGCTGGGGAAGGGGCCGATCGGCTAGGGAAGTTCGGCGACCTCAGGCCGCGCGGAGCAGCTGTCGCCGGATCCGCTCGGCGGTCTCCGCGTAGCGCGCGAGCTCAGGCCAGGTGATCCGGACGAACGTCCAGCGTGTGATCTCACGGATCCGGTCCTCGCGCGCCTTCTCGGCCAGCACGACGTCAGTCACCGACTGACCCGGTTTGAAGCTTCGGAGGTACTTGCCTCGGCCGTCGAACTCGCCGAGGAGGCCGTAGGCCGGCCAGGCGAAGTCGGTACGACCGACGAGCCGTCCGTGCGCATCGAACACCTCGTACTGCAGCTGCGGCGCGGGCAATCCACCTCGCCAGCACAGGTGTCGCGTGCGCGTCTCCCCTGGTGACTCCGAGCGTCCGTCAGCCAGCCGCACGACGAGCTGCATCTGCCGCATGCCGGGCCAGTGCAGCACGCGCTCGTGGTAGAGGTGCAGATTGTCGACGTTGAAATGTCCTTTGTTGAGGGCGTGATCGGCCGACACCAGGCCCGACACGACCGACGACACGGAGGAGTGCTCGATCACCGCTCGGATGGGTGTTGTCGCCAACAGGCCGGACGCCGTCAGGTCCACGTCTCCCTCCTCGATCGTGCCTTCGTGATGCCGGATGCCGGCACACGTGCGCCCATTGGCTCCGTCCAGCCGGGTCACGTGAACGACGGACAGGTCTGCGCCCCAGACGTCGATGCCGTGGGCGATCAGTGCCGACGCGTGCGTGAGCGCCACCCGGCCGGGCATCACCCGCAGCGCCGCCACGCATCGGAGGCGGTGCCGCTCGGTCGCCGACGCCTCCGCCCACTGGTCCGTCGTGGTGTAGGCGCCTCGTCGGATCCGGTGCAACAGGCCGGCTCGGACGGACGCCTTGATCTGCTTGTCGTTCGCCCCTCGCTCGAGCATCTCCCGGCGCAGGGCGATGCCGGTGTCGCGCATCAACTGCAAGCTGTCATCCATGTCTCGCAGGATCCCGATCGGGTGCCAGCTCTGGAGATCTCCACCTGGAGGCTGTGGACAACCGGCCCATGGGCATGCCTTGGGTACGTGGAACGGCGCGGACTTCCCTAGCCGAACCACCGCTTCCCTACGGACACACCGATCGGGAAGTGGCCGGATACCACGGGACCGTGGTGTTCGGCCCCTACGCTCCCCCCATGCACCAGGTCCGAATCGAGTGCCGCAAGTGGCCCGACGACCGGCACTGGGAATTCGACGCGGTGCGGCTCGGGGCGGACCAGCACGGCATTTGGTGCGGGGTCGCGCGGGGCACGCTCATGGCCAGCGCGACGCGGTCGCTTACCGCTGCCGCCGACCACGTGACGCTCGCGCCGTACGACGACTGGTACCTCGCCAGCTTCTACGGCGACGACCCGCAGCGACCGTGCGACGTGTACGTCGACATCGCGACGCCCGCGGTCTGGTACGACGGCGAGAGCCGGCTGCGCGCCGTCGACCTCGACCTCGACGTGATTCGTGGGACCACCGGGCGGGTGTGGGTCGACGACGAGGACGAGTTCGCCGAGCACCGGGTGTCGCTCGGCTACCCCACTGACCTGGTCTCCGGGGCGACGGCGTCCTGCGACCGGGTCCACGCCGCCGTACGCGACCGGGAGCCGCCGTTCGACCCGGTCACCTCGCAGGAGTGGCTGGCCCGGTTCCGGAACACGTCGTTGGGGTGACGGCGGCTCCCACCGGTTGTGGAACGATCGGACGATGGGTATCGACTTCGCCGCCTCCGCCGGCCCGACGCTGGGCGTCGAGTGGGAGTTCGGCCTGGTCGACAAGACCACCCGTGACCTGGTCAACGCCGCCCGTGAGGTCTTCGACGGCTTCGCGGCGACCCACGGCGAGGACCCGCACCTCCACCACGAGCTGCTCCGCAACACGATCGAGGTGACCACCGGGATCTGCACCACCACCGCGGAGGCGATGGACCAGCTGGCCGAGCACATCGACCTGGTGCGGCCGATCACCGACGGCCTCGGCGTCGACCTCTTCAGCGCGGGGACGCACCCGTTCGCGGAGTGGTCCCAGCAGATCCTGACCGAGGGCCACCGCTACGAGGAGCTGATCGCGCGCACCCAGTGGTGGGGCCGGCAGATGCTGATCTGGGGCGTCCACGTGCACGTGGGCCTGCGCAACCGCGACCACGTGCTGCCCATCCTCACCTCGCTCCTTAACCAGTACCCCCACCTCCAGGCGCTCTCCGCGTCGTCACCGGTCTGGGCCGGCCTGGACACCGGCTACGCCAGCAACCGGGCGATGATGTTCCAACAGCTGCCGACGGCGGGGCTGCCGTTCCAGTTCGAGTCCTGGGCGGAGTTCGAGGGCTACACCCAGGACCTGCTCACCACCGGCGTGATCGAGCAGGTGGACGAGATCCGCTGGGACGTGCGCCCGGCGCCGCGGCTGGGCACGATCGAGGTCCGGATCTGCGACGGAGTCTCCACGATGGCCGAGATGGAGTCCCTGGTCGCCCTCACGCACTGCCTCGTCGTCGACCTCGAGCAGCGGCTGGAGGCGGGCGAGACGCTGCCGTCGATGCCGCCGTGGCACGTGCAGGAGAACAAGTGGCGCAGCGCCCGCTACGGGCTCGACGCCTGGATCGTCCTCGACGACCGGTCCGCCGAGCGGCTGCTGCTGGAGGATCTCGAGTGCCTCCTCGACCGGCTCGGTCCGGTGGCGAAGCGGCTCGGGTGCGAGCGTGAGCTGGCCGCGGTCGAGGACATCCCGCGCAAGGGCGCGTCCTACCAGCGGCAGCGGGCGGTCGCCGACGAAACCGGCGGTGACCTGGTGGCGGTCGTCGACTCCGTGGTGCGCGAGCTCTCGAACTAGGTCTGGCCCAGCGGCGGGATCTCGTCTGTGGCCTCGAACGGGTCCATGCCGGAGACCGCGAGCAGGTCGGCGATGATCGAGCGCACCTGCGCGAGCACCACCTCGCCGGACAGGTCGCCGGTGCGTACGACGGTCGAGCTGGCGCGACCGAGCATGACGAGGTGGTCCCGTGCTGCCTCGGCCATCCGCCCGGCCGCGAGCTCCTCCGCCACCTCGTCGGCACAGGTCGCCAGGTCACGGCTGAGCGTCGCGTAGCCGATGGGCATCGACTCGCGGCGGTAGCACGCCACGGCCACGCGTCGTACCAGGACCCGGGTGTTGCGCAGCGCGAAGTCCATCGGCTCGACCAGCTCGGCCATCGCCCGGACCGGTCCCCGGTGCCGCAACCGGAACGGCGACGATGCCAGCACCGACAGCCCCTCGTCGGCGGCGTCCCGGAGCTCCCGGATCAGCACGTCGGTGGTGCGCGCGTCCTGCATCACGCGCACGGCTCGGTCGACGTCGCCGTCCTCGATGCTGTCGGCCGCAGCCCGCAGCAGCTCTCCGATCTTGCGTACGACGACGGCCGCCTGCTCGCGTGGTCTCCGCAACGGCGCCCTCGGCACCACGGTGGCCGCGACGAGCGCGACCGCCCCGCCGATCAGGGCGTCGGTCCAGCGCGTGAACGCGGCGCCGGGGTCGGGCAGCAGGGTGCTCACGACGATCGACTGCACCGCCGCCTGGGTCACGAAGATCTGGCCGGCGTCGAGCAGCAGCGCCGTGCTCATGGCCAGCGAGACGATCAGCGCCACCTGCCAGGCACCCGTGCCGATCAGGTGCGTGATCAGGTCGCCGAGGAACACGCCGACGGCGACCCCCAGGGTCACCTCGCCCACCCGGCGCAGCCTCTGACCGTAGCTGGTGCCGAGCGAGACCACGGCCGCGATCGGCGCGAAGAACGGCGAGTCGTGGCCGAACACGTCCGCCGCCACGAACCAGGCGACCCCGGCCGCCACGGCGCACTGACCGACCTGCCACGACCGCACGCGCAGCCGCCCGAGGCGCTGCGACAGCGACATGCGCGACCGCGAGAGGGCGAGGTCGAGCGACGAGGGATGGCTCACAGCACGCCTGACGAGCGCTAGCGGTTCTTCTTCGAGCCGCGGCCGTGCAGCAGCCTGACCAGACGGGTGAGCTGCCTGTCCTGCTTCGCCGTGCGTGTGAACGAGGTGAGGTTCATCATCGGCTTGAACCGCTGGCGTGCGATCGCGTGCGCGTAGCTGAACTCCCGGAGCCCGTCGGCCCCGTGTATCCGGCCGAACCCGGAGTCGCCCACGCCGCCGAACGGTAGGGAGGGGATCGCCGCGAACGTGATCACGCCGTTGACCGCGGTCATGCCGGACCGGATCCGCTCCGCGATCTCCATGCCGTGTTCCTTGGCGAAGACGGTGGAGCCGAGGCCGAAGCGGGTGGCGTTGGCGCGCGCGACGGCCTCGTCCATGTCGCGCACCCGGGTGACGGTCACGGTCGGTCCGAAGGTCTCCTCCTGCACGGCCGCGGAGTCCTCGGGTACGTCGACCAGGATCGTCGGCTGCACGAACCGCTCGCCGACGGCGTCCGGACCGCCGAGCACGGCCTTCCCGCCCCTGGCGATGGCGTCCTCGATGTGCGAGCGGATCACGTCCAGCTGCTTGGGCATCGTGATCGGCCCGATCTTCGATGCCGGCCCGGCGTCGGCGTGCAGGTCCTTGGCCTTGTCGATGATGCCCGCAAGGAAGTCGTCGTAGACGCGCTCGTGCACGTAGACCCGCTCCACGCCGGTGCAGGTCTGGCCGGCGTTGCTGCACGCCCCCCAGATCGCCGCGTCGGCCGCCGCCTCGAGGTCGGCGTCGGCGTCGACGAGGACGGCGTCCTTGCCGCCGGCCTCGATCACCACCGGTGTCAGCGTCTCGGCGCACGCCGCCATCACGCGCCTGCCGGTCGCGGAGGAGCCGGTGAACGCCACCTTGTCCACGCCTGCCCGGCAAAGCGCAGCGCCGGTCTCGCCCCAACCAGTGACGACCTGGAAGACCGGCCGGTCGACCACCTCGGCGAAGGTGGCGGCCAGCCAGGTGCCGACACCGGGGCTGTACTCACTCGGCTTGAACACCACGGCATTTCCGGCCGCCAACGCGTAGCCGATGGAGCCCATCGGGGTGAACACCGGGTAGTTCCACGGGCCGATCACGCCCACGACGCCGAGCGGGCGGTAGCCGACGGTCGCCGCCTGGTTGGACATCACCAGCCCGGGCAGGACGCTTCGGCGCCTGAGCACCTTCTCCGCATGACCGGCCGCCCAGGCCAGGTGGTCCACCGCGAGGGCGGCCTCGAGCACTCCATCGGCGTGCGGCTTGCCCATCTCGCGGCGCATGACCTCGGCCAGCTCGTCGATCCGCTGGGCGATCACGGACTTCCAGGCGCCGAGCAGCTCGGCACGCTCGTCGTACGACAGGGCCGACCACCAGGTGGCGGCCTCACGCGCACGGGCCACGGCAGCGCGCACGTCGTCCTCGGTGTGCACGGGATGGGTGCTGGCCACGGATCCCGATGCCGGGTCGAGCGAGTCGAACGTCGCCGGCTCGGCAGGAGAAGTGGCCTGGGTGCGGTTCTCGGCGAGGGTCACGATCAGAACCTACCCGCTGCGTCACCCTGACTTTCGTCGATGCCTGAAACGCGCAAGGATCGCGGGACACCACGAAAGGCGGGCTCCCTGTGCCGGCTCCGATCGATCCCACCGCCGTTGGTTTCCTGATGACCGAGAACCGCACGATGCCCATGCACGTCGGCGGTCTGGCGCTGTATGAGAAGCCGGAGGGCGCGAGGCGCAACTACGCCCGGGACCTCTACCAGCAGATGCTCGACGTGGACCAGATCGCGCCGCTGTTCCTCAAGCACCCGAAGCGCTCGCTCAAGACCGCGGGCCAGTGGGTCTGGGCGGAGGACCAGGAGTTCGACATCGAGCACCACGTGCGTCACAGCGCGCTGCCCAAGCCCGGCCGGGTCCGCGAGCTGCTCGAGCTCTGCTCGCGGCTGCACGGCACCCGCCTGGCCCGTGAGCGCCCGCTGTGGGAGGCGCACCTGATCGAGGGCCTGCGCGACGGCCGGATCGCGATCTACACGAAGATCCACCACGCGCTCGTCGACGGCGTCTCCGCCATGCGGCTGCTGCAGAGCGTGATGAGCACCGACCCCGACAAGCGCGACCTGCCGCCGCCATGGGCGGCCCGCGAACCGGCCGAGGCCACCCGCGTGCAGGAGGAGACCGAGCACGGCCTCGGCGAGGTGCCGGCCGATGCGATGCGTACGGCGATGGGTATCACCGCGGAGGCAGCCGGCCTTCCGGGCGCGCTGATCAGGACGCTCACCGCGGGCGTCCGCAACGAGACGTCGGCACTGTCGTTGTACGCGCCCCGCACCATGTTCAACACCACGATCACGGGCTCGCGGCGCTTCGCCGCCCAGGGCTGGCCGCTCGAGCGGCTTCGCGGCATCTCCAGGGCGACCGGGACCACCCTGAACGACGTGGTGCTGGCGATGTGCAGCGGCGCGGTGCGTGCCTACCTCCTCGACCACGACGCGCTCCCCGACGCCACGCTGGTCTCGATGGTGCCCGTCGGGCTCAACGCCAAGAGTGCGGGCAGCGCCTCGGACACGGGTGGCAACGCGGTCGGCGCCGTGATGGTCAAGCTCGGCACGGACCTTGCCGACCCGGCTGATCGGCTCAAGCAGATCCACCGGTCGATGCTCAGCGGCAAGGAGGCCCTGGGCTCGATGACGCCGGTGCAGATCCTCGCCATGAGCGCCATCGGCATGGCGCCGTCGATCGTGACCCCGATGCTGCGGCTCCACGGGATCGTGCGCCCGCCGTTCAACCTGATCATCAGCAACGTGCCGGGACCCAAGAAGCCGCTCTACATGAACGGCGCCAAGATGGTCGGCACCTACCCGCTGTCGATCCCGATCCAGGGCATGGCGCTGAACATCACGTGCAACAGCTACGACCAGGACATGGACTTCGGCCTCACCGGCTGCCGCCGCAGCGTCCCGCACCTGCAGCGGCTGCTCACGCATCTCGACGACGAGGTGGCCGCCCTGGAGCAGGCGGCCGGCGTGGCCTGAGGCGGTCAGGCGGCGCTTGCCACCACGTCGCCGGCGGGCACCGGAGCGATCGAGGAGATCTCCTCGGCCAGTCGCTGCTCCTCCACGGCCACGGAGGCGCTCACCTCGCGCAGCACCTCGGACAGGCGAAGGTCGAGGGCGGCGCAGAGCGCCGCCAGCAGCTCTGAGGATGCTTCCTTGTGTCCGCGCTCGATCTCCGAGATGTACCCCAGGCTCACTCGGGCATCGGCCGACAGCTCGCGCAGCGTCATCCCCTGCCGGATCCGCTCAGCGCGCAGGACGTTGCCGAGGTTGTCTCGAAACAGCACCATGCGCGGCCTTCCTTCCAGATCCGTTGGACCCATGCCCTGTGCCCAACGCTACCCGGCGACCCTATCTTCCCGGGCCGACACCCGGCCTTGGAACAGGACAGACCTGGTCAGCCAGGCACGCGCCCGATCACGTAGAGCCGCTCCGTGGTCTCGCCCCGATGGGTGTGCGGCCCCCGGAGGTACCACTCGAGGTCCGTGAGCCCCGCCGCCTCCGCCGCGGACCGGACGAATCCGGGGTCGTGCAGGACGACGTCGAGATCGACCTCGACGTCGAACCAGGTGTCGGTGTGCCGGATCCCGGCGCCGGCATGCAGGGCCAGCACGAGCCGGCCACCGGAGTGGACCGGGCGGACGAGTGCCGCGAGGGCAGCCGGGATCTCCGACTGTGCCAGGTGGATCAGCGAGTACCAGGCCAGCACCACACCCCAGCCGTCCCCGGTCGTCGGCCGCATCAGCCGGCGCAGGTCGCCCACCTCGTAGCTGCCGTCCGGGAACCGGCGCCGGGCCTCCGCGACCATCCCCGGCGAGAGGTCGATCCCGTGGCTCCGAGCCCCCCGCCGGGCCAGGTACGCCGTGACGTGGCCGGGCCCACAGCCCACCTCCACGACCGGCCGGGTGCCGGCGTCGGCGGCGACCCGGTCCAGCAGCCAGCGCTCGAACGGCAGGTCGTCGAGCTCGTCGGCCAGCGCCGCGGCGTACGGCTCCGCGACCGCGTCGAACGTCCGGCGAACGCGCTCGGTGCGCGCCTCCTCGCCGTCGCGCAACACGCTCTCGCGATCGACGACGCCGATCGGCGCGGACTGCACCACGGCCGCCACCTCACCGAGCAGGTGCACCCACCGCGCGTCCTGCTGTCCCGGCCGGCGCTCCAGCTGCCGCACCAGGGGCGCCTCGCGCGCGGCCAGGCGATCGAGGACGGCCTCCACCTCAGCGCGGTCGGCGAAGGCGTGCAGCCGCTCGGTACGTGTGCGCAGCTCCCCCGGCGCCTGCGGGCCGCGCAGCAGCAGCACCGTGAGCAGGGCCCGCTCGTCCTCGGCGACGCCGAGGACCTCCTCGAGCGTCTGGTGGTACTTCAGGGTGCGGCGTCCGGCGTCGGCCCACACGATCCGCAGCAGGCCGCGGTCCTTCAACGCCCTCGCGGTGCGCTCGACCGTCTGCTCGTCGTAGTCGACCACGGGATCGCGGCTGCTGGACTGGTTGCACGCCGTGCGCAGGGCGTTCAGCGACAACGGGTACGAGGCCGGCACGGTGCGCTGCTTCTCCAGCAGGCTTCCGAGCACGCGCTGCTCGACGGCGTCGAGGACGGGAAGGTCGGTCATCAGCGCTCCAGGTCGTCGTCGAGCCCTTGCTCGATCGCGTACCGAACCAGCTGCACCCGGTTGTGCAGCTGCAGCTTCCGCAGCGTGTTCTGCACATGGTTCTGCACCGTCCGGTGCGACAGGAACAACCGCTCCGCGATCTGCTTGTACGACATCCCCTTCGCCACCAGCCGGAGCACCTCCGTCTCCCGCTCGGTCAGCCGCGGCGTGTCCGGCTCGTCGGGCACGGCCGGTGCGTCGGAGAGCCGGCGGTACTCCCCCAGCACCAGTCCTGCGAGCCCCGGGGTGAACACGGTGTCGCCCTCCGCCACCCGCAGCAGCGCGGCGAGGAGCTCGGCCCGGGAGGCCGACTTCACCAGGTAGCCCGTCGCGCCGGCCTTCACCGCGTCGAGCACGTCCTGCTGCTCCCCGGACGCGGACAGGATCAGCACGCGTACGGCGGGGTTGTCGCGCACCATCGACGCGGTGACCTCGACGCCGTTCGGCGCCGGGATCTGGAGGTCGAGCACGACCACGTCCGGCCGGGCCGCGGGGAACCGTGCCAACGCCTCGGTGCCGGTGCCGGCCGTGGCCACCACCCGCAGCCCGGACTCCTCGAGGTCGCGGGCGACACCCTCGCGCCACATCGGGTGGTCGTCGACCACCATCACCCGGATCTCGCGCCGCTCCGGTTCTCCGGGTCCCCCACCGCGGCGCGGGCGCGGCGAGCGGCCTGGTGGGGTGCTTGTCATGATCGGCCCTTCTTCGGGATCGTGAACTCCCACTCGGTGCCCTGCCCGGGCGCAGAGGTCAAGGTGGCGGTCCCGCCGAGCCCGGCGACCCGGCCGCGGATCGACTCGGAGACCCCGAGCCGTCCCTCGGCGGCGGCCTCGTCGAGCCGGCCACCGGCGATCCCGGGCCCGTCGTCGCGCACCGAGACCGCGACCTGGTCACCGAGGTCCTCGAGCAGCACCCAGGCCCGGGCGTCGCTGCCGACGTGGTCGGTGACGTTGTGGAGGCAGGCCCGCACCACCGCCACCACCTCCTCGGCGACTGCCCCCGCCACCGGCCCCGGCTTGCCCGGCA
>Ga0207708_10000935_pt1 | contig 21858 bp, 21 predicted proteins | sample KBSK5101metaG_FD_184340 | JGI IMG/M metagenome (GOLD analysis project Ga0207708, IMG submission 184340) | Corn, switchgrass and miscanthus rhizosphere microbial communities from Kellogg Biological Station, Michigan, USA - KBS K5-10-1 metaG... | ecosystem: Host-associated > Plants > Roots >...
TTCGACCGCCGCGTCAGCAACTGCAACACCAAACCCAGATCGCATCATCAGCGGAATGTCGTTCAGATCGTCGTCAATGAACGCGACTTCTTCATTCGTTACTCCAGCCTGCGTGACGGTTTGCGTAAACGCCTGCACTTTTTCTGTGACTCCCTGCACTACGAACGCCATACCCAAACCTTGCGCACGACGTTCAACAGCACTCGAGTTCCGGCCGGAGATGATTCCCGACTTCAACCCCGCGCGATGCCACAGTTCAATTCCAAGTCCATCGCGCGTGTGAAATCCCTTCTGCTCTTCGCCATTCTCAAACAACCAGATCCGCCCATCAGTCAACACACCATCACAGTCCATCAAAAGCAACTTGATGCGTACTGCTCGTTCCTGGACTGATGGAGTCATCGCACCTCGAAGAGTTCGATGCCGGCGAGTTTCCAGCCTGAAGGTGTGCGCGCGAGCATCAGGACCGCAGTTCCCGAACCAACAGTCCCGAGTTTGCTGGCGCGGATCTGCACGTCGGCGGCGATCAGATTCGCGTTAAGTTGTTCGGTTCGGACGACTTTCGTCTCCCAGGTTTCCGTACCGATGCTCGCGTTGATAAAGCGCACGAGCTCACCCGGCACAATACGCGATTCCAGTTCTGCTTTTTTGTTACTGACCACTGCCTGCGAGAGCTGCGTAATAAACGTTCGCGCCGTTTCATCAACCGGCGGCGCATTGTTTGCCGCAGCTTCCGCGCGGATTCGTGCCCCACGCGCTGCGAGCGACGAGGGATAATCACGACTCGCGATCACCGCGTCATTAAACCGCTTCACAGCCTCAGCAGCCTGGTTGCGTTTCAACGCGATCTCGCCCAGTCCGATGTTGGCCCAGGCGAGCGTCGCCGCAAACGGCAACGGCTCGTTGAGGGCCGCGAGAAACAGTCTCTCCGCGTCCTCATTCCTGTTTTGACCAAGCAAAGCTCGCGCGAGAATTATCTGCGCTTCCTGAAAACGTGGCGTGGTGGCAAGCATTGCGCGCGCAGTCGCTTCAGCTTTGACAAAATCCTGAGCGCCTAACTGCAACGACGCTTCGTTCAACGCCTGCGACAGATCCTTACCGCGCGGGACGACATCGTTACCGTAATCAAGTTGCGGATAAAATTTGTCCGGATCGACTTCAACGCGAACAATCTTCGCAGGCGTTTTGAAAACCGCTTCACCAAAACTTTTCGCAGGCACCGTGGTTTCCGCCGCAACTTGCTCACCTCTTTCGGTAGTAGCCACTACCGGCACGGTGACATCGATCGACCCCAGATTGCGAAGCGCCGAAACCCAATCGGCGCCACGCTGTTGCGGCACTCCGATCAACAGATCGGTATCGATAACCTGATCCAGTTGCTGGTCCAACAACGCTTTTATACTTTCACCGCCTCGCGCAACGAGGGCTTCTCGCAGGCCCGCAAGATTCAACCCGTTCGGATCACTCTTTCCACTCTGGAGCGCAGTACGCAACGTAGTCATCAATGCATCGTGGCCTAAACGACGATCAACGAGTCGCCAGAACATCGCGCCACGATTCGGCACTGAACCAAAGTACGTACTATCCAACTGACTCGCGCGCGCGAGTGGTCCATCACGCTGAGCAACTGACGCATACGCCAATCGCTGCCGGTACAACTCCGACTTCACTGCGTCAACACCAAACTGCTTTTCAAGAAACTGCGTTGCGAGAAATCTCACGAGAGCATCTCGCAACACACCATTTCCCTCACCTCGTACCGGCGTTTGACCACCAATCCACAAGTGACTAACAGCTTCAGCAATCGTTAGCGCAGTGGCGGCATCGATTTTTGGCAAGCGCAACGTATCGGCATCGAAGAGCACAGTGCCGCCATCACTGAAACCCGCGCCTCTGCGCACTGCCACCAGGCGAATGGGAACATCAGGCGCGGGACCAAAAGCCGTCGTATAGAACGCGCGCGCCGCAGCGGCAAATGCAATTAACGCCTCCGCCCGTTTGCGATCGTCCGCTGTCGCGCCTTTCTCCATCATCACGACGACGCCTTTCCCATCCGCGGCGCCTTCGAGTCTGTCCCAGTCACCCTGCACAAAGAACGGTTGCGCATACAACGATTGCTCGAAAGAGATCGCTCCCGGAGTCCCACCTTTCTCAACGCCCGAAGAGATCGCGTTCGGAATGTTAACCGTCAAACGAAACGGTGCCGTGTCGCCGCCACGCACTGAATAAGGCGTGTTAGGCATCGGATACCAGAACGAGAGCGGTAGAAACTCCGTGCCGATCGGGCTGATTGCCGCAAGACCGGAATTGCTTTCGACCGCAAGCGTATACGTCACCGCCGCGGTGACATTGCCGCTGGGAGCAACCGAGGCAGGCAACGTGATCTCGATCTTTTGCAGATCTCCGCGTGGCTCTGGGCCGGCTCTGAAGCTCGCAGTTGCGCCACCAACCGTCACCGACTTCACACTCGCCTTGGAGTTGAGCCGGAGAGTCATCGTTCGCCCTGGTCCATTACCGACATTCGTCGCAGCAATCGTGGCAACAGCGTTGAGCGAACGTTCGTTTTGCTGCACGTTGGCGTTGATATCAAACGAAGTGACTTGCCAGATCACGTTGACCGGCGTCTGAACTCCGGCCGCCAGCAGCGGACACAGAATGAGCGTCAATAAAAGAAGGATTCTCATGGTTTGGTGAATAAAAAGAAGCCCATCCACAGATTACACAGATTGTTTAATGCCATCTGTGCAATCTGTGGATAACAACTCTAAAGCGAATCACGTACGAGCTGGTGAATGTCGCGCAGCATCGTCAATAACGGCGCCATCCGTTCGAGCGGCAACGCATTTGGTCCGTCAGACAGTGCCCGCTCCGGACAATCGTGCACTTCCATGAACACTGCATCCACACCGCACGCAACTCCAGCACGCGCAAGCGGTTCGATGTACTCCGATTGTCCCCCGGTTGCATGACCCAGGCCACCCGGCAATTGCAGCGAGTGCGTCACATCAAAAACTACCGGCACGCCAAACCCCCGCATGATCGGAAACGATCGCATATCGACCACAAGGTTGTGATAACCAAAACTCGCGCCGCGTTCCGTCAGCAGCAGTTTTTCACAACCAACTTCGCGCGCCTTGTCGACAATGTTGCGCGCGTCCTGCGGCGCCAGAAACTGTCCTTTCTTTACGTTAACTGCTTTGCCGGACTTCGCGGCCGCAATAATTAAATCGGTTTGCCGTGATAGAAAGGCGGGTATTTGCAGCACGTCGACGACTTCGGCGACGCGCTCAACTTGCGAAACGTCGTGAACGTCCGTGAGCACGGGCACATCGATCTCTTCCCTCACCCGTTGTAACACCTCGAGTCCGGGTTCCATACCCAAACCGCGAAAACTCTTGATTGATGATCTGTTTGCTTTGTCGAACGAGGCTTTGAAGACGAAGTCGAGACCGGCGGCGTCGGCGCGTTTGCGACACTCGCGTGCCATCATCAACGTGTGTTCCGGGCTTTCGATTACGCAAGGACCGGCGATAATTGTCAGCCGGCCATCTCCGAAAGTGGCATTGCCAACCGAGAAGGGCTTAGTCATAAGCAAGGTTAGCCACAAAGAGGCACAAAAATACACAAAAGAATCATGAAGCAGCTTATGTGCTTTTGTGCCCTTTTGTGGCTAGTCCGAGTATACGCTTGACCTTGTCTAGAAATGAACTGGGCTCGACTGGTTTGTTTTCGACAGGAGGCGGCTTCTCGCCCAGCACCTTGATTTCATTCGACCCCGAACTGAGCGCGCGTTTTTCACGAAGACGCGAGATATCCACTACCAAACGGCCTGAGGGCGATTCCACACCCGCGTCGCGTAGCGCCTCGATATCAGGCGCACTCTTGAACGCGTGATGCTCCAATCCCAGCCGTTCGGCGGTCTCGAGTAATTCCTGGTGGAACTCCGCGGCGTTCGCAAATCTATCCCCAGGTTGTTTTTCGAGTGCCTTGAGTACGATGCGCTCGATGTCTGCTGGAATCGCGGCGACGATCTCGCGTGGCGAGTGCGGCTCAGCGTGCGCATGCTTTTCCGCGATTTCCGCTGGAGTCGAACCGCTGAACGGCACCATACCCGCCAACATCTCGTAGAGAATCACACCGAGACTGTAAACGTCCGCAGCCGGCGTCAAGTCGTTACCGTTGTACTGTTCCGGCGACATGTAACGTGGTGTGCCGATCACTGTGTTCGTGTGGTTAAGAGTGGTTATGTCTTCGTCATCGTCAGGCATGAACGTCGCGATGCCGAAGTCGAGTACTTTAACTACCGCCGGCTGATCTGCGCTCTGCGTAACAAGAATATTAGACGGCTTGAGATCGCGGTGAATGATGCCGGCTTCGTGAGCCGCGGCGACTGCGGCTGAAGCCTGCAACATCAGCGATATCGCTCGCGCAGTTTCGAGTGGGGCTTCGCGGCTTAGAATCTCACGCAGCGTTCGCCCTTCGAGCAATTCCATCACGATGTAGACACAGCCTTCAGCAGTCTGACCGAAGTCAGTCACTGAAACCGCGTTCGCATGGCGCAGCTTAACTGCCGCGCGCGCCTCGGTGTGAAAACGACTTCGCGCGGCTTCGTCTTCCACGAATCGTTGATGTAAAAACTTGATCGCGACCGGACGGTCCATCGAGAGATGACGCGCCCGGTACACGGCGCCCATGCCGCCCGCGCCGAGACGTTCTTCGACGATATACTTCTCGTCGAGCGTGCGGCCCACAAAGGGATCCGCCGCGGTCAGTGTAGTTTGACCGTTTGTCATTTCATGAAGTGAGGTAGTTCTGGGCAGTTAACAAATCGAGCTAATCGCCGCTGGTGGCAGTCATTCGTTCGTGCATCACCAGATCGACCTCTCCATTCTTCTCCATTGAGGTCTCAGAGTGCAAACGATTTTCGTAAGCGGCGCGAACAAAGGCCGCAAACAATGGGTGAGCATTCAATGGTTGAGATTTGTATTCAGGGTGAAACTGGCAGCCAATAAACCACGGATGTACGTCGCGCGACAATTCGACCATCTCGACAAACTTACCATCGGGCGAGACGCCGCTGAAGACCAGTCCTTCCCTTTCCAGGCGTTGCCGGTACTCCGGATTGAACTCATAACGATGGCGGTGACGTTCGCTGATCTCATCAGCACCACCATAAACCTGTTGGACCAGCGAGCCCGGCGCTAAAACACAAGGCCACGCGCCCAGTCGCATCGTTCCACCTAACTCTTCAACGTTAACAAGGTCGCGCAACTTAAAGATCACCGGATGTGGGGTATCGAGATCGAATTCAGTCGAGTCGGCGTCCCTCAATTCACAAACATTCCGCGCGTACTCGATACAAGCTGTTTGCATACCGAGACAGATTCCAAAGTACGGTGTGTGCGTCCTGCGAGCGTAAGAGATCGCGCGGATCATTCCCGCGATGCCGCGCTTGCCGAATCCACCCGGCACCAGAATCGCGTCGAAATCACGCAGACGATTCTCGTAATCGTCGTCCATCAACTCTTCTGACTCGATCCATTTCACGTCGACGCGAAGATTGTTTGCGACCCCGCCGTGCGTCAACGCTTCGCGTAACGATTTGTATGAGTCTTCAAGTTCAACGTACTTGCCCACGATCGCAATCGAGGTTTCACCGCCCGAGGGCTCGCGAATTGTCGCAACGAGATTGCGCCACTCGGTTAGATCGGCGTGTGGCGCCTGTGCTTCCAATCCGAGTTGCGTGACGATCAACGTATCGAGTTCCTGCTCGTGAAATGCGAGCGGCACTTCGTAAATCGTGTCGACGTCCTGGGCGCTGATCACCGCAGCTTCTTTAACGTTACAGAAGAGCGCGATCTTGCTGCGCAACTCGCGAGACAAGGGTTTTTCTGAACGACAGAGGAGAATGTCGGGCGCGATACCGATCTCGCGCAGGTCGCGCACGGAGTGTTGCGTTGGTTTTGTTTTCAGTTCCCCTGCGGCAGCGATGTAAGGCACGAGGGTGACGTGAATGAAGAGCGCATTGCCGGCGCCTTCTTCGTTACCCATCTGGCGGATCGCTTCGAGAAAAGGCAGTGATTCGATATCGCCGACCGTGCCGCCGATCTCGACGATGATCACGTCGAGCTTATCGTTTTCGGCAACTTTACGAACTGCGTCTTTGATCTCGTTAGTGATATGAGGAATGACTTGAATGGTCTTGCCTAAATAATCGCCGCGACGTTCTTTGTCGATCACGGAAAGATAAATGCGTCCGGTGGTCCAATTATTCGCCTGCGAGAGATGCGCGTGCGTGAATCGTTCGTAATGGCCGAGGTCGAGATCTGTTTCGGCGCCGTCGTCAGTGACAAACACTTCGCCGTGTTGGAACGGCGACATAGTTCCCGGATCGACGTTGATGTAAGGATCGAGTTTGATCAGCGCCACTTGCAGGCCGCGACTTTCGAGTAAGCATCCGATCGACGACGCTGCCAGGCCCTTGCCGAGACTCGAAACCACACCACCAGTAACGAAGATATATTTAGGCATCGGATTCTCCATTGGTTACCTTGTCATCGTTGTCGTCACCAGCTTCGGGAGGATCGCCGGATTCGTCTTTCTTGTCATAACGTCCTTGCCGTAAATCTTCCTGCACTTCAGCCGCTTTTTCTGCTGCCGGATCGAGAAACTTATTCAGTCCTGACAAACCAGCGCTGAGCAGGCTTGGTCCTTCCTGGGCGCGCTTTTCAAACTCTTCCACCGAAACGTCGTACGGTTTGCTCAGACGCGAGAGGCCAAACAGGCCGCACAAGACGATTAAAACAATTACGGCTATACCGATCCAGTCGCTCATACTGACTGTACCATCAACTCTCTGACACGTTCGAGATCCGCAAACGTGTCCACGCCGGTTGAAGCGGCGCATGCTTCGACGACTTTGATTTTTACCCCGTGCTCCAATGCGCGCAATTGCTCGAGTGCTTCAATCTGTTCGAGCCGAGCTGTGGGCCACTTCGTAAATTCTAGAAGCACATCGCGACGATACACGTACAAGCCGGTGTGTTTGCGAAACAACTTCAACAGCTCGGGTTCGTTGTACAGTGCAGCGTCCGGAGAACCATGACGCTTCACTGCGTCGCGTGGATAAGGTATCGGTGAACGCGAAAAGTAGACCGCGTTGTCGTCTGAGTCTAAAACAACCTTCACTAAATCGGGATTGAGCAAGTCGCCGATTGATTCGATCGGTTCCCACGTAGTGACGATTCCGGCGCCGTTCGCTTTTAAGATCTCCTGGGCCATTGTATCGACCGCGCGTTCGATTGTCGCCGGTGAGATCATTGGTTCATCACCCTGCACGTTTACTACGATCTCAGCCTCGGGAATGTTACCTGCAACTTCGGCGACGCGATCAGTGCCACTGGCATGATCGCGTGATGTCAGTACCGCGTCGATGCCGATTTGTTGAACGGCGTCAACAATCTGCTGGCTGTCAGTAGCAACAATTACGCGATCGACATTGCGTGCGGCGCGCGCACGTTCAGCAACCCAGCAAACCATCGGTTTACCGGCAATTTCGACGAGGGCTTTTCCTGGCAGACGGGTTGACGCGAGGCGGGCTGGAACAATGGCGACCGTGCGATTCACGGGGCAACAGCTTAGCACGAACATCGCCGTTTATCCACAGATTACACAGAGAGGTAGTGCCCTATTTTCTTCTCTGCGTACCTCTGCGCTCTCTGCGTTTATTTGTTTACACATGAATTCAACGCAGAGTTCGCAGAGGTAACGCAGAGAACGCAGAGAACAGTTTCAAATTAGGGCACCACTCACAGAGACAACTTTATCAGTGGAATCTGTGCAATCTGTGGACTACGTGTATACCCGAAATCTCTAAATTTCCGTCACAAATTACGTCCGGCGGGTGTTATCACTTTGAAAGTCTGAATTCTCAATCCCGCGGAGGTCTGAAATGCCAAAGAATGTCCGGTACCGTTTCTTTATAGGTATGGCGCTAATCACGAGTGTCGCGCTGCTAATCTGGATTGCCGGGGTGAACGCGCTCGCTCAGAGCACCATGACCGGCGAGTGGACTGCGACTGTGTCTACAAAAGACAGCTCCAAGATCCAATTGAATCTGGAGCGCCGCAGCGATAAATCAGGCCGGCATCAGATGGGGCAGCCCTTCCAGTTTTCGGAACTCCAGGGTTTGACTCGCGAACAAGCGTTGGCCGGGGGGCCGGTGAATTTCAGTATCGTGCGTGAAGCGGGCCGAATCGATATGGAAGGAACCTTCCAGAACGGCAAGGGCTCGGGCACATTTCGCTTCACCGGAAACGCTGGGTTTGTTTCGGCAATGAAGAGTCGCGGGTTCGACTTCGAACAGACTTCTGACAATGACGAACGAGAGCCTGAGAATCGGCTGTTTGCGGCGACAGTGCTCAATATCACCACTGCTCTTGCAGACGATCTCAACTCCGCGGGCTTTGGGAAACTCCGTGTCGATGATCTATTCAAGGCCGCAATCTTCAAGATCGATTCCAACTTCATGCGCGAGATGAAAGCGAGCGGGTTCAATAACCTCGGGATGGAAGATCTTGTCAAAGCTCGCATCTTTAAGATCGACGCTGAATTTGTAAAGCAAGTGAGTCAGATGGGTTTCGATAAGGAACCGTTTGAGAGTCTCGTGAAGATGCAGATCTTCAAAGTAACACCTGAGTTCATTACCGAAATGCGGAACGAGGGTTTGACTAATTTACAGGTCGAGGAACTCGTAAAACTACGCATCTTCAAGATCGATACCGAGTTCATCCGCCAGGCAAAGGCTGACGGAGTGCCGCTTGAAGTCGAACGCCTGGTGCAACGGAAGATCGGCGTCGCGCGCCGCGAAGAGTAGTTTCACGCAAAGGCGCTAAGTGAGCAAAGCCCGCAAAGAAATCTCTAACTTCTTTGCGGGCTCTTTCTTTGTCTTTGCGCCTTCGCGTGAAACAATCACTCCCGCTTAATACGGTAAACGCATCTTTGATCGCCTTTGATGATGTGCTCCGCGCGCTCAACACTCACGTCCGGCCCAAGTACAGATCGAAACAGATCCAACTCAGTCGAACAAAATCCCTGACACGCATTCGCCGCCGCACAGATCGGACAGTGATTCTCAACCAGCAGGTAACTTCCCTTCCCCTCCTTCCTGATCTCGGCCATGTAGCCTTCTTCAGTCCGGACCTTTGCCAGCGCCGCCAGTTTCTTCTCCAAAGAGTCGCCGGGCTTGATGCGTTTTCCATAATCCACACGCTGGCGCGCGCAACGCGAAGTCAGCACTCGTTCCAGCCCTTCATCTCCAAACGCATCCTTGACCGAGTCGATCAACGCCACACTCAACTCGGCATAAGCTTCCGGAAACAGATGATCGGCGTCGCGCGTGAGACGCCAGAACTTCGCCGGCCGCCCGATCGGCACCGGCCGTTCTTCTGCCGTTACCAATCCTTCGCGCTGCAAGGCATAGAGATGCTGCCTGACGGCCATTGCCGTCAGTCCCAGCCGCTCCGCGAGTTGCGCTGAGTCGATTGGCCCTTCAGTTTTCAGCAGTTTCGCTAGCGCCCGCCGCGTCTTACGCTCAGCCGGCGCCTGCACTTTCGCACTCATAACAACTCTCTTTCTAAAGAATCCTCTTTACAAAGTCAAGCCTTGGTGCTACGCTTCGACTAATTAAAGGACTTTCTTTAGAAAGTAGAAGGAAGGTTAGCAATGACGGCTCTTTCAACAATAGACGATCCCTTTGATGGTCTACGAGTCGCGATTACGGGTGGCACCTCCGGACTCGGCCTCGCGCTCGTTCGCGAGCTCCGGCAACGCGGCGCACGCGTAGCATTCGTAGCACGTACGCGCGAACGCGTCGCGCAAGTGGCGCAAGAAAATCCCGGCAGTCATGGAATCGTCGGTGATGTTGCAGCAAAAAACGACATCTATCCCACCGCGATGCAGATTACGGGCGAGCTCGGCGGCCTCGACGTCCTCATCAACAATGCTTCCGATCTTGGGCCAACACCACTCGCAATGCTTTCCGATACTGAGTGCGAAGACCTGGAGCGCGTTTTTGCGACAAACATTATCGGACCATTTCGATTGACGAAGGCGCTGATGGGCGCGCTCGCGGCTTCCGCGCGCGAAGGGCGTGGCGCTGTCGTGCTGAATATCTCCAGTGACGCCGCAATCAATGCGTATCCGGGTTGGGGCGCGTATGGTTCGAGCAAAGCCGCGCTTCATCACCTGACTCGCATCTGGAACGAAGAACACGTAAACGAAGGCGTGCACTTTCTTTCGCTCGATCCCGGCGACATGGATACGCCGATGCACGCCGCTGCAATACCCGATGCCGATCCCGCGACGCTCAAACGACCGGAACAAGCGGCGCATGAGCTCGCGGAAGAAATCGCAACACGGATAACGCGGATTAGAGGCGGATTAGGAGGTAGGTATGTTAGCCGCTCAAATTCCGGTTCAGCGTCCGATTGATGCGAAACTGTTGGTTGTCGACGAGCAACGAAATCTGATTCACGTGCCGCGCCGTGCGTTCGTTGATTTTCTGCACGCTGACGATCTTGTAATTGCCAACGATGCCGCCACTCTGCCTGCCAGTCTAACTGGCATACACCACCCGACGAGGAAGCCGATAGAGGTACGACTCGCAGGCCGACCCTCGTTAGATCCATTGGATATCAATCGCTTCAGTGCCGTGGTCTTTGGTGAAGGAGACTTTCACATGCGCACTGAAGACAGACCGTCACCGCCGCCGTTACAGAGCGGCAACACGCTCGTGCTTGGTCCATTGTGCGCGACGGTGGAACGACTGTTGGGACATCCGAGACTTATAGAACTTCGCTTCGCCGGTAGTGCTGATCAGGTGTGGAGTGGTTTGGCGAGTCATGGTAAACCGATTCAATACTCGCACCTGCAATCGTCACTGGAGTTGTGGGATGTTTGGACGAAGATCGCCGGACCGCCGGTGGCGTTTGAACCACCTTCGGCCGGCTTCGTGCTCGACTGGCACGTGTTGTCCGCGATCCGTGAGCACAAAGCTCGCTTCGCGACTATTACTCACGCAGCGGGCATTTCTTCAACCGGCGACGACGATCTCGATCGACTGTTACCCTTTGACGAGCCTTATCACATTCCGTTGAGCACAGCGAAAGCAGTTGAATTAACGCGACAACGAGGCGGCCGTGTGATTGCGGTCGGCACGACGGTCGTGCGTGCGCTCGAGGACGCTGCGACTGACGACGGTCACCTGCGCAGCGGCGATGGCGTGGCGACGGGACGCATCGGTCCTTCGACCCGCTTAAAAGTCGTCGATGCAATTCTCTCAGGCACACACGAGCGAGGTACGAGTCATTACGAACTGCTGCGCGCATTCCTCGAAGACTCCACGCTCGAGCGCGCCACGGCAGAGTTAGACGCGCGTGGCTATCGGACGCATGAGTTTGGCGACTCGGTTCTGATCCTGTAATACTGTCGGGCCATGACCAATCGCCTGGCCCGCATCGCACTGATCATTGTTCTGATTACTGTTCCTGTTTCCGCGCAACGCAATGCGCCGATCAAGGAAGAGGACATTCGCGCCGAGCTCGGTTTTCTCGCCAGTGATGCGATGCAGGGTCGCAGCAGTGGCACTAATTACGAAAGAATTGCTGCGGAGTACATCGGGTCACAGTTTCGCCAGTTTGGACTCGAGCCTGGCGGCGATACTGACAGTACCGGCAATAAGAGTTACGTCCAGCGTGTCCCAATCAACTCAGGCATTAATCCGTCGAGCGAATCGCGTGCAACCTGGAACGCGATCGGTGTGCTCAGAGGATCGAATCCAGGCGAAATAATCATGCTGAGTGCTCACCTGGACCACCTCGGCGTCAATGAATCTCTCACCGGCGATAAGATCTTCAACGGCGCTGACGACGATGCGTCGGGTTGCGTGGCAGTTCTGGAGCTCGCCCGCGTGCTCGCGGCCGGCAAGCGACCGCGGCGCACCATCTACTTTGTCTGTTTCGGCAGTGAAGAACGTGGCGGCTACGGCTCGAGACATTTCATCGCAAACCCACCCGTACCGCTCCCTCAGATCGTTGCTGACCTGACGTTTGAAATGCTGGGCCGGCCTGACGCGAAGGTACCCGCCGGAAAGTTATGGTTAACTGGTTTTGAGCGATCGACACTCGGTCCGGAGCTCGCACGCCAGGGCGCAGCGCTCGTCGCGGATCCTCATCCCGAACAAAACTTTTTTCGGCGCTCAGATAATTATCCGCTCGCATTGCGCGGCGTGATCGCGCATACGGTTTCAAGTTTTGGCTTGCACAGTGACTACCATCGAGTAAGCGACGAAATTGATAAGATCGACTTTCCTTTCATGACAAGATCGCTGAATTCGCTTGTGAAGCCGGTGCAGTGGCTCGCGAATTCGACTTTCCGTCCGGCGTGGCTGCCCGGACAAGAGCCAACACGATGAAGCCAAAGTTCTTCAGTTCGCCTGCTCAGTTTCGACAATGGCTCGAGCTAAACCATGACCGCGAGACTGAGTTGCTCGTCGGATTCCATAAAAAGTCTTCCGGCAAGAAGAGCGTTACTTACAACGAAGCGTTGGACGAAGCGCTTTGCTTCGGCTGGATCGATGGCGTGCGCAAGAATCTGAATGAGACGAGTTACACGATTCGTTTTACGCCACGCAAAGCGAGAAGCATCTGGAGCAACGTCAACGTCAATCATGTCGAGCGACTGATCAAAGAAAAACGTATGCACGCCGCCGGACTCGAAGCATACGGGCGCCGCGATCCTGAACGAACCGGCATCTATGCATTCGAAAACAGGCCAAAGGAACTCGCGCCCGAATATCAGAAAGCGTTTCGCGCAAATAAAACAGCGTGGAAGTTTTTTGAGGAACAGCCTCCCGGTTACAAGAACCTGGCAATCTTCTTTGTCATGAGTGCAAAGAAAGAAGAGACTCGAACTAGACGCCTGCAACGACTGATCGAAAGTTCTGCGAAAGGCTTGCGAATATAGAATGGCTGACTTGCTTGTCAATCTGCTGAAACTACCAGCATTGGACCACACCGCCGAACAAGACTTTTGTGTGCGTCATGCGCAACCGTGGGAACTAACGCCGGTGCGTCACTTTGTGGAAACAAATTTTTCACGAAGCTGGGCTGATGAGATGTCCGTTGGTTTCGCACGCCAACCAGTCTCGGTGTTTGTCGCAATTATTGAGGGTGAGTTGGTTGGGTTCGCGGCGTACGAATGTACGCGGAGAGGATTCTTCGGGCCGACCGGGGTGATTTCCACAGCGCGGGGGCAAGGCATCGGCAAGGCGTTGTTGCTGGCAGCACTCTCGGCTCTGCGAGAGATGGGTTATGTTTACGCAATCATCGGCGCGGCAGGGCCGGTGCATTTTTATCAAAAGACAGTCGGCGCGATCGTGATCCCTGACAGCGAGCCCGGCATTTATACCGACCGGTTGAAGGATTCATGAACGCACTTCCGCCCGGCCCGAAGGGCTCTCTGATCATGGGTGTGATGCGCGAGTTCAATCGCGACACACTCGGTTTTGTCACACGTTGCCGGGACTATGGTGACGTTGTTCACACCAGGTTCCTTTACGTTCACGCGTACTTTCTTTACAACCCGAACGACATCGAGTCGCTGCTGACGACGAACGCGAAGAGTTATCGCAAAGCGCAGTCGCTGCGATCGCCGTTCTTCCATCGCCTCGTTGGCAATGGTCTGGTTACGAGCGAGGGCGAATTCTGGAGACGACAAAGACGCCTGGCCCAACCCGCGTTTCATCGCCAACGCATCAGCTCGTATGGCGACGTGATGGTCCAATATGCGGAGCGCGCCATTGCCGGCTGGAAGCCCTGCGAACATCGTGACCTCGCGCGCGACATGACGCGTCTCACGCTCGAGATCGTCGTCAAAACACTCTTCAATTCCGACGTGTCCAACGACGCCGATCACGTTGGCGCAATACTTTCAAAACTGGTGAAGCCGTTCGCGTCGCAGGCCACACTGAAATGGATTCTCGACAATCGCCTGCCGACTCCCGGACATCGCCGTTACTTTCGCGACGTCAGTGAAATCGACGCAATTGTCTTTCGCATCATCGCCGAGCGTCGCGCGAGTGGTTCTGACGAGGGCGATCTGTTGTCGATGCTGCTGGAGGCACAGGACGAAGATGGCAGCCAGATGACTGACGCGCAGTTACGTGATGAAGTGATGACGCTGTTTCTTGCGGGACATGAGACAACGGCGCTCTCGCTGTCGTGGAGTTGGTACCTGCTGGCGACCCATCCCGAAGCGGAGCAGAAGTTTCACGCTGAACTGAGCGAAGTGCTGGGTGGCAGAGCGCCGAATGTCTCCGATCTGCCGCGCTTGAAGTACACGGAGATGATCGTGAAAGAGGCGATGCGACTTTATCCGCCGGCGTATGCAGTTGGCCGCGAGGCGATCGAAGAGACGGAGATCGGAGGCTATCGGGTGCCGAAGGGAACGCAGCTCTTCGCGTTTCAATGGGTGACGCATCGCGATCCGCGCTACTTCGATGAGCCTGACGCTTTCAGGCCCGAACGATGGTCCAACGGCGACCAGGTCGCAAAATACTCTTACTTCCCTTTCGGCGGTGGACCACGGCAGTGTATCGGAAACTATTTCGCGATGATGGAGGTCGTGTTGCTGCTGGCGACGATTGGTCAGCGTTTCCGGTTTGCATTGGATCCGGAGCATAAAGTCGAGGTGCTGCCGGTCTTGTCATTGCGACCGAAGAATGGAATCAAAGTAATCATAGAACCGCGGATGAACACAGATTAACGCGGATTATTCCATTGACTGAACGATGCGCGCCCATTCTTCAATCATCAAGGTTTCTGCTCGCCGTTGCAGATCGACTCCGGCCTTACACAACACGATGCTAGCGCCGCCGTTTCGCTTCAACGTCTCCTGCAAACGGCCGCCAGAATTGCGAAGGTTATTAAGTATTGTTTTCCGTTTCTGCGCAAAGCCCGCACTCACCGTCTCCCATAACAAATTCTGATCCGCGACATCCGCGTTAATCCGCGGCCGAAATTTCACCCGCATCACACTACTCCACACCTTTGGCGGCGGCCGAAACGCGCCCGGAGCGACATCAAATAGTTTCTCCGCCTCGCAATAAGCTTCAACCAGGACTGAAATGAAACCACGATCCGTCGTCCCCGGCGGTGCGAGCACTCGTTCGACGACTTCACGTTGCAGCATCAGCACCATCTCTTCGAGACATGAACGTTGTGCGATGAGTCGCTGCAGGATCGCGGTCGAGATGTTGTAGGGCAGGTTGGCAACGAGTCTCGCGGAACTGGCGGGCTCGATCGCAGCGCAAAAATCCGTTGTCAACGCATCCGCCATCACCAAATTAAAGTTTGCAACTTCCGCAAAACGTTCATTCAAGAGCGGCGCCAGCTTGTTATCAAACTCCACCGCCACAACGCGACCGGCACGCTCGACCAGCGCAGCAGTCAGCGCACCAGTGCCTGGTCCAATCTCGATGATTGTTTCGTCAGCTTTGGGATTGAGGGCTTCGATTATGCGTTGGATCGTGCCCCTGTCCCGGAGGAAGTGTTGGCCCAGGCGCTTGGAGGGATAAGGCTCAACCATTGGTGCGGCGAGGATAGCCAGTGACTTCGATGTCTTTACCGCGCTGGATAACATTTATTTTCTCGAGCTCCAGCGCCTCGGACATTCTTTCGATACCCGCTCCGCCGATAGCACTCGGAGCTGCGGCGCCGCCGATGATCTTCGGTGCGATGAAAAACGTCACTTTGTTTACGAGGCCGGCATCGAGAAAGTGACCCGCGACCGTCGCACCTCCTTCAACTAAAACACTTTGCAACGACTTGTCAGCAAGTTCTTTCAATACTGCACGCAGATCAGCGTTGCCAATAACGATTAGAGGCGCTTCGGACGTGGTACGAGCCAACTGTGAATCGGGAGAGAGTCGCAACTTATTAGCAAGCACAACGCGCACTAACGGACGCCGGCGCGGCAGTCCTGAACGATCGGTCAAGAGCGGATCGTCGGTTGTCGCGGTTCCAGCGCCGACGAGGATCGCGTCGTATTCGTGACGGAGTTCATGCGCACGCGCACGCGCCTCCGGGCCAGTGATCCAGCGCGCATCGCCGGTGCGTGTCGCGATCTTTCCGTCGAGTGAAACGGCGAGTTTCAGATGCACGAACGGCAGGCCGGTCGACATGTAGTGCAAATACGCTTCATTCACGCGCGCCGCTTCGTCACGCAGCAAGCCGGTCTCGACCTGAATGCCGGCCGCGCGCAGATGCGCAAAGCCGTTGCCCGAGACTTTGGGATTGAGATCTTCGATTGGCGCCACAACACGCTTGATGCCTGCGGCAATCAATGCGTCAGTGCAGGGCGCGGTACGGCCGTGATGTGCGTGTGGTTCGAGCGACACGTAAACGGTTGCGCCACGTGCTTTCTCGCCGGCCTGGGCCAACGCGATCGTCTCAGCGTGCTTGATGGCTTCAAAGATGTAGAATCCCTCGCCGACAACTTCACCTCCGGGACTGACAACGACACAACCAACCAGTGGTCCAGGACTTACCTGGCCCACACCCTTCGCCGCGAGTTCGAGCGCACGCGCCATCATGCGTCGATCCGTGTCGGTCCAGACAGGTGTTGGTTCAGTTACGGTTGTCGTTGTGGTCTGCATTCGAAAGGTTGGTTTTCACGCAAAGGCGCAAAGTTTGAAAGCCAAGGCGCAAAGAAAAACTTTGCGTCTTTGCGTGAACTTGGCGGCTTTGCGTGAAACCGTTTAATTACCAAACAAGCTATTCACGTACTGCTGCGGATCGAAGACCACGAGGTCATCGACTTTCTCACCAATCCCGGCATAACGAATCGGCAGGTTTAACTCCTTCGCGATCGCCACCGCGATGCCGCCCTTCGCAGTCCCATCGAGCTTCGTCAAGACGATGCCAGTCACGCCCGCGACTTTCAAAAACTGCCGCGCCTGTTCGAGCCCATTTTGTCCCGTAACTGCATCGACGACGAGCAGCGTCTCATGCGGCGCACCTTCCACCTCACGCGCCGCCACTCGCTTCATCTTCTCCAACTCAGCCATCAGATTCGACTTGGTGTGCAGTCGTCCAGCCGTATCAACGATCAACACTTCAGAGCCACGCGCCTTCGCAGCCTTCAGTGAATCAAACAGCACCGCGGCCGGATCAGTTCCCTGCTTCTGTTGAATCAACGGCACACCCGTGCGCTCAGCCCAGATCGCGAGTTGGTCCGACGCCGCCGCACGAAAAGTATCCGCCGCACAGATCAGCACGTCGTTGCCCTCGGCCTTTATGCGTTGCGCGAGCTTTCCGATCGTAGTTGTTTTGCCGACGCCGTTAACACCGACGATCATCATCACGTACGGCGCGACACTTTCCGGCACAGTCGTCTCCGAAGCGATTCCCTGCCGCTCGGAAGCCTGCAAGATAGTCAACAACTCGGTCTTGATCGCTGCTTTGAGCGCGTCGAGATCGTTGATCTGCTTGCGCGCAATGCCGCGACGAACGGTCTCGAGAATCTCGAGCGTCGTCGGTACACCGATATCCGCTGCAATCAGGACCTCCTCGAGTTGCTCCAACAACTCCTCATCGATCTGCTTACGCCCGGCAAAAACGGTGTCGAGCTTGTCAGACAGCGACTCGCGCGTGGCCGCGACTGCACGTCGAAACCGCGCCGAAAACTCCTGTTGCAACGCCGCTTCCTGCGCCTGCAACTCCTCCATCGAGCGATTCAGGCCCAGCATCGAAGTCGTGAACGGCGATCGCGACGGAACTACCTCGTCTTTAATTGTCTCGACTGGAGGCTCAACTGGACGTTCGCTCGGCGCCGGCGGTGGCGGCGGTTCCGGTACGGCTTCGGCAGGCTCGTTTAAACGCAGGGAGACAAAGTCATCCTTTTTTCTTCTCCAAAAAAGTCCCATGTGAGCCGATTATACATGCTCTCCACCGATTCCACAGATTACGCAGATAAGGACTCATTAATCGGTGGCATCGGTGTAATCTGTGGAGTCGCAACCGGCTTGGCGGGCTTTCTTAGTTTGACTTGTCCGGGTTTGATTTGACCGTCTTTACACGCCTCTGAAAGCGCGGCGACAACGGCCGGGTCGTAACGCGTGCCGACAAAGCTTTCGATACGCGCGAGTGCGTCGTCAAACTTCATCGCTTTCTGATACGGACGATCGGTCGTCATCGCATCGAAAGTATCGGCAACAGCGACAATCTTGCCCATCAACGGGATCTCATCGCCCTTTAATCCCTGCGGATAACCCATACCGTTGACCATCTCGTGATGCATGTACATTCCCGGCAGAAACTCTTTCATCGCGGGAATCTGATTCATGATCTTGTAGCCCTTCTGCGGATGGCCCTTCATGATCTCGTACTCTTCATCCGTGAGCGCCGCGGGCTTCTTGAGTATGTTGTCGTCGATCGCGATCTTGCCGACGTCGTGCAGTAAGGCGCTGATTCTTATCTTCTCAGTCTCTTCGTCTGACAGACCAAGACGTTGCGCGATGGCCATCGAAAAGCGTGACACGCGCTCTGAGTGACCACGAGTGTACGGGTCTTTGCCGTCGATCGCGGCTGCGAGACCTTTGACCGTGCCGAGAAAGAGTTCGCGATTCTCTTGTGCAGATCGTTGCAAGTCGCCGATGAACCGCTCGATCTGATCGGTCATGATGTTGAATGAGTTGCCGAGGTCGCCGAGTTCTGTGCGACTCGTCACTGCAATTCGTTTTGAGAAGTCGCCCGACGCGATGCGATGTGCGCCGCCCGCGAGATCTCTGACCGGATGCGTCAACTTGCTCGCGAAGAAAATTCCGATGAGGACCGTCAGCGAAGCCGCGACCAAACTGATCCATAGCGTTTGCCAACGCATGTCAGACACTGACGCCAGGGCTGCCGCTTCGTCCTGAATAGCAATCACGCCCAAACGCGAGTTCTTATCGAGCTCGGCAGTGGCGTATGAACCGAGCATCTCGACAGTGCGACCATCGCGCGTCGCTGAAAACGGAGCGAGTGCTGACTGGACTTGCGCGCCTGATTCCTGCCAATCCTGGACCACTTTCAAGTCAGTCATCGACTTTTCGGAAAACGCGACGCTTGGTTCCGGATGTGCAACCGCGCGTCCGTTCTGGTCCACTACGAACACGACCGGCAATCCCGCGTTCAACAAATCCCGTTCGCTTTTGGAGGTTGGCTGTTGCACTGCGTCGAAGACTTCCTGAAACGAAACGATTGCGACTACCGCCGCCACGACATTCTGATTGTTCGTGCCCCCCAGCACCGGCTCCGCGATCGTGAGCGCCATCTCTTGTCCGGTACGAATTTTCTGTGGCCGGCTAACAACCAGACCGCGACCGTTCATCCGCGCGAGCACTTCGCTAACACGGGCGTCGACTTCTTCGAGGCTGATCACATCGGGCTGGAAGGCGCGATGTAGCGTTCCGTCAACCGGCCAGAGCGCGAGCGCGATCAAGTTTGGATCGTCCTGTAGAGTTCTTTGAAGTCGAACATCGTAGCCCGCATCGTCTAAAGCCTGGATACCGCCCGAGATTTCAAACGCGCGGGCGAGGCCGGTCACAACGTCTCGATAACGCTGGCCGTAAAGCTCGATCTGGCGAGCCTTGTCCTGTACAAGCTGAGCCTGGTAGCGACCTTCGACAGATCTCAACTCATCGGCACTGCGGCCGGAGAGCAGGATACCTGTGAAGGCCATGGGCGCGAGGCCCACGAGCAGCAGGACTCCCAAAACAATGTAGAGGAGACGGATTCGTCCGAGTTTTTCGAGCATTCTTCAGGTCTGGCGGTACAATCGATGGCAGGTTCGGGTCTTCCGAGGCACGACTTGCTCGGCGTCAGCTATTATTCACAACCGCTCATAGGCGTGTCAACGAGTTTTAACACGCATTTACGCGGAAACCATGGATTTTTCGACTTTCGACGGGCCAGTCGCGTCTAAATCGTTGAGCGCGAAGGCTCGAGAATGGAAACTTTGGGTAGCGACGAGGTAATCGTTGAACGCGCCCTGACGGGCGATGCCGAAGCTTTTGGCGAGCTTGTGCGGCGCTGGGAGCGGCGGATATTTGCGCTTACTTACGGCATGCTTGGCCGGGAGGAAGACGCGCGCGACGCCACCCAGGAGACGTTTCTCGCCGCTTTTCGCAACCTGCGCGGTTTTCGTGGCGAAGCGAAGGTTTCCTCGTGGCTGCACCGGATCGCCGTGAACCAGTGCATTTCGCGACAGCGTCGGGCGAAGGTCAGAAGCGAGTCGGCACTGGACGACGAGCAGGACCACGACGCCGGCAGCTTCGCGACACCGGTTAGCGAGTCGCCCGTGCACGTCGTTGAAGGCAGACAGGAAACGCTCGCAGTGCGTCGCGCGATAAATAGTTTGCCGATCGAGTTGAAACAGGTCGTGGTGATGAAGGAGTTTGAAGAGCTCACCTTTCGTGAGATTGCCGACGCGCTCGACTTGCCGTTGAGCACGGTGAAGAGCCGTTTGTACACGGCGTTAAAGCAATTGCAGATGCGGTTGCAGAAGTTTGAAAGCAGGAATTGAGATGACCGAAAACACTTGTGAACGCGCACCGGATTTGATGGCGTTTCTCTATCACGAAATGAACGAGCGCGAGACGCGTGAGTTCCGGCTGCACTTACAACACTGCGGTCAGTGTCGGGAGGAAGCTGGTTCGTTAGGGATTGTGCGTGAGTCGATCATCGCGTGGCGAGACGAAGCGTTAGCGGGTTTTGTTTCCACGCCGATGACGACCAGGCCGCGGAAGTCTGCGGTTGCTGCATTGCGCCATTTCTTTGATCTCTCGCCGTTGTGGTTGAAAGGCGCCACCGCGTTTGCGATGGTCGCGTTTTTTGTACTCATCGGACTGGCTGTCGTGAAACTACAATCTGACAACACGCCAGTGATTTCAACGAACGCTAAATACACCGATCAGGATGTGGAGCAGATTGTAAAGAAAGCTCTCGCACAACAAGAGAAACCGCGCGAAACCGTGGCAATCGTCGAAACGCCGAAACCAAAGAAGGCGAAGGTCTCCGCTCCAGGTCAGTTGGCAAAAAGCCGCCGCCCACTTTCGAGAGCGGAGCGCGAACAACTCGCTGCCGACCTCCGCCTGCTTTCAACATCGGACGATGCGAGTCTTTATCTACTCGGAGATCGAATCAATCAGTAATCATGTTTGAGGCAAAAATGAGACTCATACTTTTGTTTGCAGCACTATTGCTCCTCACGCCGACCAGTGTCACCTACGCACAGGACGCCGCGACGCCGCCAGTCGAGGATGCCATCAATCAACTTAACCTGACACCCGAACAACGACAGCGCATCCGTACGATCTTCGAGGACAACAAGACCGAACGTCAAAAGACCAACCGAAGACTACGCGAAGCCAACATCGCCCTCACGCAGGCGCTCGACGCGGAGCCAATCGATGAAAACGCGATCGACCAACGACTCAACGAACTCGCCGCCGCCCAGGCAGCTCAGATGCGTATGAGAATCCAGATCGAACTGAAAATCCGGCGCGAACTAAGCCCCGAACAACTAGCGACCTGGCGACGCCTGCGACTCCAAATGCGCGACTTTATCGACGCACGCCGCCCGCTCAACCAACGACCCGCCGCTCAACGTCTCCAGCCTCGTCGAAACGTCCGGCCACGCTAAGTCAAATCTCAACTACGGCTTGACGCCCCGCACACAATTTGCGCATGATAGGCCGCTCTTCTAAACGCGCAGTCCTAAAACTACTTAACGCTCTGGCGCAACGGAAAAAACCGAGTC
>Ga0207708_10000937_pt1 | contig 21842 bp, 25 predicted proteins | sample KBSK5101metaG_FD_184340 | JGI IMG/M metagenome (GOLD analysis project Ga0207708, IMG submission 184340) | Corn, switchgrass and miscanthus rhizosphere microbial communities from Kellogg Biological Station, Michigan, USA - KBS K5-10-1 metaG... | ecosystem: Host-associated > Plants > Roots >...
GAGCCGTCGGTCATGGCGACCGAGAACGCGCTGCTGGCCGCGGCGCTGACGCCGGGAACGACCGTGATCGGCAACAGCGCCTGCGAGCCCCACGTGCAGGACCTGGCCCGCATGCTCATCGAGATGGGCGCCGAGATCAGCGGCATCGGCTCCAACGTCCTCACCGTCACCGGGCGCGACCAGCTCGGCGGCTGCCGGCACCGCATCGGCGCCGATCACATCGAGGTCGGCTCGTTCATGGCCCTGGCCGGCGTGACCGGCGGCGAGCTGCGCATCCGTGACGTCGTGCCCGAGGACCTGCGCATGATCCGGCTCGTCTTCGAGCGCCTGGGGCTGCACTCCGAGCTCGACGGCGGCGACATCCTCGTGCCCGGCGGCCAGAAGCTCGTCATCGCGCGCGACGCCGGCGACTACAAGCTCAAGCTCCAGGACGGGCCCTGGCCGGCCTTCCCGGCCGACCTGACCTCGATCGCGGTCGCCGTCGCGACCCAGTCGGAGGGCTCGGTCCTCGTGCACGAGTGGATGTTCGAGAACCGCCTGATCTTCACCGACAAGCTCGTGCTCATGGGCGCGGACATCGTGCTCTGCGACCCCCACCGGGCGATCGTCACCGGCCCCAAGCGGCTGCGGGGCGAGCGCCTGGAGTCGCCGGACATCCGCGCCGGCATGGCGATGCTGATCGCCGCCCTGTGCGCCCGCGGGCGCAGCGAGATCGGGAACATCCGCCAGATCGATCGCGGTTACGAGCGCATCGACGAGCGGCTGCGGGACCTCGGGGCGAACATCGAGCGCGTCGCGACCGAGCCTGTGATTCACGCCTAGCCTCTAGGTCGAGGACCAACGGCCATGACCTACCCGATCCCATCCGGGACCCGCGACGTGCTGCCCGACGAGATGCGCGAGCTGCGCGCGATCGAGAGCGCCGTGCGCGCGACGTTCGAGCGCCTGGACTACGGCGAGATCTCGACGCCCGCGCTGGAGTACGAGGACACGCTCGCGCGCGCGGATGTGGGCGACGCCAAGCCCACCTACCGCCTGTTCGACGAGCAGGGCGCGGTGCTCGTGCTGCGCTCGGACATGACCGTGCCGATCGCCCGGGTCGTGGGCACGCGCTACCCGACCGCGCCGCTGCCGCTGCGCTTCTACTACTTCGCCCACGCCTACCGCGGCGTGCGGCCCCAGCGGGGCCAGCCGCGCGAGTTCCTGCAGGCCGGCGTCGAGCTCGTCGGCTCGCCCTCGCCCGAGGGCACGATCGAAGCGCTGAACGTGCTCTGCGCGGCGCTGGACGCCGTCGGGCTCGAGGGCTACCGCGTGGGGCTCGGCGACGCGTCGCTGTTCCCGACCCTGCTGGACGAGCTCGGGGTCGCCGGCGAGCCGCGCGCGCGCATCCTCCACGAGCTCTACTCGCAGGACTTCGCCGGGCTCGAGCGCGAGGTCGCCCGCCTGGACATCGAGCCCGACGCCGCCGGCCTGCTCGTCCGCGTGCCCCAGGTGCGCGGCGAGTCCGCGGTGCTCGACGACTTCGCGGGCGGCGTAGCCGACGCGGCGCTGGCCAGCGTGCGCGCCGTGCTCGAGGGTGTGGATGCCAAGGCCCGCCGGCGGGTGATCGTCGACCTCGGCCTGGCCCGCGCGCTCGGGTACTACACCGGCGCCGTGTTCGAGGTCTACGACCCTGCCCTGGGCGTGCCGCTGGGGGGCGGGGGGCGCTACGACGACCTCCTGGGCCGGTTCGGGCGCGGGCTGCCCGCGGTGGGCTTCGCGCTGAACGTCGAGCGCCTGCACATCGCGCTGATGGGGGAGGAACCGCGGTGAGCCTGACCTTCGCGGTGCCGCGGGGCGCGCTGCTGGCCGAGACGCTGGACCTGCTCGAGGGCCTCGGTGTCGCCACCGCCGAGGTGCGCGACAACGACCGCAAGCTGCTGTTCGCCGACGACGGCGGGGGCGGGCTCATCACCATGCGCCCCTCCGACGTCCCCACCTACGTCGAGGCGGGCGCGGCCGACCTCGGGATCACGGGCAAGGACGTGCTCATGGAGCAGTCCGAGCGCAGCGTCATCGAGCTCGTCGACCTCCGCTACGGCCGCTGCCGCATGGTGCTGGCCAGCGCCGCCGGCGAGGACCGCGCGGCCGAGGCCCTGCGCCGACTCGGCGTCATGCGGGTGGCGACCAAGTACCCGCGCATCGCCGCTGGCTACTTCGAGCGCACCGGGCGTCAGGCGGAGATCGTCGAGGTCAAGGGGTCGGTCGAGCTGGCCCCGCTGACCGGGATGGTGGAGGCCATCGTCGACCTGACCGCGACCGGGTCGACGCTGGCCCACAACGGGCTCGTGGAGCGCGAGCAGATCGCCGTGTGCACGGCGCGGCTGATCGCCAATCCGGTGGCCCACAAGCTCAAGGCGACCGAGGTCGACGCCGTGCTCGCGCGCCTGCGCGCCACCGAAGGCGTGGCGTGATGCGGATCGAGCGGCGCGCGCTGGCCGCCGCCGCCGACGCGCCCGCGCTGGCCGCCGAGGTGCGCGGCCTGGCGCCCAGCGCCGAGGACGTCGCCCCGGCGGTGGCCGAGATCGTGGCCGCGGTGCGCGACGGGGGCGACGCGGCCGTGGCCGAGTACACGCGCCGCTTCGACACCCGCGGGGGTGAGCCGGGTCCGCTGCGGGTCGCGCCCGAGGACCTCACGGCCGCGCTGGCCGCGCTCGACCCCACGGTGCGCAACGGGCTCGAGCTCGCCATCGCCAACGTCGACACGGTCGCGCGCGCGGGCCTGGGCGAGAACATCGAGGTGCCGCTGCCGCAGGGCCAGACCGTGCTCGTGCGCGAGCTGCCGGTGGAGCGCGCGGCGGTCTACGTGCCCGGCGGGCGCGCGCCCTACCCGAGCACCGTGGTCATGGGGGCGGTGACGGCGCGCGCCGCGGGCGTGCGCGAGGTCGCGGTGTGCGCGCCCCCGGGCGAGGACGGCGACGTGCACCCGGTCATCCTCGCGGCCTGCGCGCTGTGCGGCGTGGACGAGGTCTACCGCATGGGCGGGGCCCAGGCCGTGGCCGCGCTGGCCCTGGGCACCGAGGCCGTGCCCGCCGTCGACGTGCTCGTGGGCCCCGGCAACCTGTACGTGCAGGAGGCCAAGCGCCAGCTCTCCCACCGCGTGGGCATCGACGGCTTCGCGGGGCCGAGCGAGCTGCTCGTCGTGCTCGCCGGCGATGGTGCCCGCCCGGCGCGGCCGGCCACGCTCGACCTGCTGGCCCAGGCCGAGCACGGGCCCGAGTCGCTGGTCGCCGCCGTGGCCACCGACCCCGACGTGCTGCGGGCGCTGGCCGAGGACCTCGAGGCGCTCGCGCCGTCGCGGCCGACCGCCGTGGCCTCGGCGGCCGTGCTCGTGCAGGCCCCGCGCCTGGACGCCGCCCTGGCCTTCGCGCAGGCGCTCGCGCCCGAGCACGTCCAGCTCGTCGGCGCCGACGCCGAGGCCGCGGCGCCGGCGGTCACCCGCGCCGGCGCGGTGTACGTGGGCCGCGCGGCGGGGACCGCCTTCGGCGACTACGTCGCCGGGTCCAACCACGTCCTGCCCACCGGCGGCGCGGCCCGCTTCGCCTCGGCCCTGGGGCCGGCGACGTTCCGCCGCCGCACCAGCGAGGTGCACCTGGGCGACGCGGCGCCGGCGCTCGCCGAGGCCGGAGCGGCCGTGGCCCGGGCCGAGGGCTTCGTCGTCCACGCCCAATCGATGGAGGCGCGCGTGCAGGAGAATGCGACGCCGTGACCCGCAGCGCCGAGATCACCCGGACCACCAAGGAGACCGAGCTCTCCCTGCGCGTCGCGCTCGACGGCACCGGCGCGGGGAAGCGCGCCACCGGGATCGGCTTCTTCGACCACATGCTCGACCTGCTGGCCCGCCACGGGCGCCTGGACCTCGAGGTCAAGGCCGTCGGCGACCTCGAGACCGGCGGCCACCACACGGTCGAGGACACCGGCCTGAGCCTGGGCTCGGCGCTGGACCAGGCGCTCGGCGACCGTGCCGGCATCGCCCGCTACGGCCACGCCATCGTGCCCATGGACGAGGCCCGCGCGACCTGCGCCCTGGACATCTCCGGGCGGCCGCTGCTGGTGTGGTCGGCCGACCTGCCACCCGGGGCGATCGCCAACTTCGACCACGAGCTCGCCGAGGAGTTCTTCCGCGCCGTCGCGTCGGCGGCCAAGCTCACGCTGCACCTCAGCGTCGACACGGGCACGAACGCCCACCACATGGTCGAGGCGGCGTTCAAGGCCTTCGCGCGCGCCCTGCGCATGGCCGCGGCGATCGACCCCACCGAGACCGGCGTGCCCAGCACGAAGGGGACGCTCACCGAATGACGCGGATCGCGGTCGTCGACTACGGGATGGGCAACCGCCGCTCGGTGGAGAAGGCGCTCGCGCGGGTGGGCGCCGCGCCGACGATCACCAACGACCACGACGTCATCCGCGCCGCCGACGGGCTCGTCGTGCCCGGCGTGGGGGCGTTCCCGCGCGCGATGGCCAACCTGGCCGAGCTCGGCCTCGACGGGCTGCTGCGCGAGCAGGTGGACGCGGGCGTGCCCACGCTGGGCGTGTGCCTGGGGATGCAGCTGCTGTTCGAGGAGTCGGTCGAGCGCGGCGGCGCCACCGGCCTCGGGTTCCTGCCCGGGCGCGTCGAGCAGCTCGAGGCGGGCGGGCGCAAGCTCCCGCACATCGGCTGGAACCTCGTCACCTTCAAGCGCCCGTCGGCGCTCACCGAGGGCCTGCCCGCGGCCACGCCCTTCTACCACGTGCACTCGTTCGCGCCGGTGCCGGCCCAGGACGACGACGTGGTGGGCACGAGCGCGTACGCCGCCCCGTTCGTGTCCGTGGTCGACCGGCCGCCGCTCTACGGCGTGCAGTTCCACCCGGAGAAGTCCTCCGAGGCCGGCCTGCGCCTGCTCGCGAACTTCACCGGCGTCTGCGCCCAGGTGGCGGCGTAGTGATCCTCTATCCCGCGATCGATGTCGCCGGCGGGCGCGCCGTGCGGCTCCGGCAGGGGCGCTTCGAGGACGAGACGGTCTACGCCGACGACCCGCTCGAGGCCGCGCGCGACTGGGTCGACCAGGGCGCCCGGGCGCTGCACGTCGTCGACCTCGACGGCGCGCGAGCGGGGACGCCGGCAGCGCTCGAGCACCTGCAGCGCATCGCCGCTACGAGCGGCGTTCCGGTGCAGTACGGCGGCGGCCTGCGCCGCATCGAGGACTGCGAGGGGGCGGTGGTCGCGGGCGCGACCAGGATCGTGTTGGGGACGGCGGCCTTCAGCGACGTCGACCTGCTCGACGACGCCGTGGAGCGCTACGGGGACCGGGTCGTGGTCTCGGTCGACGTGCGCGACGGCAAGGTGGCCTCCGCGGGCTGGACGCAGAGCACGGGCCTGGACCCGACCGCCGTGATCGAGCGGCTGCAGGATCGCGGCGTGCGCTCGTTCGTGTACACGAGCGTCGACCGCGACGGGATGCTCGAGGGCATCGACGCCGACGAGGTCTGGAGCGTGGCGGGCGCCGTGCGTGGCCGTTTCCTCTACTCGGGCGGGATCGGCGGACTCGACGACCTCCGCACGCTGGCCCGGCTGCGCGCGGTCAACCTCGCCGGTGCGATCGTGGGCAAGGCGCTCTACGAGCGGCGCTTCACCATCGCCGAGGGCCAGGCCGCGCTGGACACCTAGACCGCCGGGGGGTCAGCGACCGAGGATGAACGTCCCCAGCTCGGGCCCGAAGTAGCTGTCGGAGGCGAAGCGGAGCTGGCGCGGGCTCGACCCGCGCGGGACCTCGAAGATCACGCAGCCCTCGCGCGAGCCGCCCGGGGCCAGGGTGATCTGCACCGGGAACACGTCGCACGTCGTCAGCAGGGCGCTGTCGGCCTGCAGGGTGCGGTCGCCGGCGACCAGGCGGGTGTCGTTGGCCGGGTCGTCGTTGTAGGTCGTACCGCCGACGTTGGCGATCCGCAGCCGCACGCCCACCCAGCGCGTGCCCGCGCGCGGCCCGCGGTAGTAGCTGCCGCGCCCGACCGGGTCCACGACCTCGAGCACGGAGACGCGGATCTCGCCGTTGCGGGTCGAGAGGCGCAGCGGCTCGCCCGGCGCGGCCGGGCCTGCCCGCAGGCTGTGGGGCGGCTGGTAGCCGGTGGTGGGCGGGGTGATCGGCGCCGGCGTCGTGATCGGCGACGGCGTGTAGCTGATGTCGGTGGTCGAGTTGCCGGCGGCGACGATGATGGCGGCGAAGGCGCCGAGCGGCACGAGCACGCCCAGCGCGGCCAGCGTCCACACCCACCACGGCGGCCGCCGCGACGACGCCGGCGGGGCCACCGGCGGCCACGGGCGCGGCGGCGGTGCGGGGGCCGCCGACCCGACCGGCACCGCGGTGTGGGTGGTCCAGCGCTCGCCGTCCCACCAGCGCACCCCCGGTGAATGCCAGGGATCCTCGTACCAGCCGGGCGGGAGCGCCTCGCTCACGATCCCCAACGGTAGGCGTTGCCCGGTCTACCGTGTAGTGCGTGCACTACCAGCGCGTGATCCCCTGCCTGGACGTCGACGCCGGCCGCGTGGTCAAGGGCACGAACTTCGTCGACATCCGCGACGCGGGCGATCCGGTCGAGCTGGCCGAGCGCTACGACGCCGCCGGCGCCGACGAGCTCGTCTTCCTCGACATCACCGCCACCCACGAGCGTCGCGACACCCTGGTCGACCTGGCCCGGCGCACGGCCGACAACGTGTTCGTGCCGTTCACGATCGGCGGCGGGATCCGCTCGGTGGCCGACGCGCAGGCCGTGCTCGACGCCGGAGCGGACAAGGTCTCGGTGAACTCGGCCGCGGTCAAGCGCCCCGAGCTGCTCGACGAGCTGGCCGAGGTCTTCGGCGCCCAGTGCGTGGTGCTGGCCATCGACGCCAAGGCGCGCCCCGCGGGCGACGGCTGGGAGGTGTTCGTGGCCGGCGGCCGCACGCCCACCGGCCGCGACGCGGTGGAGTGGGCGCGCGAGGGCACCGAGCGCGGCGCGGGGGAGATCCTGCTCACGAGCATGGACCGCGACGGCACCAACGCCGGCTACGACCTCGGGCTGACCGCGGCGGTGGCGGACGCCACCGGCGTGCCGGTGATCGCCTCCGGAGGCGCCGGCGAGCTCGACCACCTGGTGCAGGCCCTGCGCGCCGGCGCGGACGCGGTGCTGTGCGCGTCGATCTTCCACTATGGCCGCTATACGGTCGACGACGTCAAGCAGCACTTGGCCGCCGCAGGCGTCCCGACCCGTCCGTGAGCCATAGCTCGGCGTCCCTGCCAAGGACGCAGCAGTGGGACAGTGCAACGCACGGCCCACTCCCGAGGACGCAGGCAGGGGCGTCGAGAATGGCTCAGGTTATGCCTAGAACCGTCATCTGGCGCGAGCCCTTGGGGGCCGTCACGGTGACCGTCTGGCCCGGCCGCGCGCCGAGCAGGGCGCGGGCCACCGGGGAGGACGAGGACAGCGCGCCGACGGCTGCATCGGCCTCGGTCGGGCCGACGATGGTGTAGGTCGCCTCGCGGCCCGACGTCTCGTCGCGCACCGACACCGTCGACCCGAACGCCACCACCGACGCGTCACTGGGCGCGTCGATCACCACCGCGCCGCGCAGCTGTTCGGTCAGCCGGGCGATGCGGGTCTCGAGGTGGGCCTGGGCCCGCTTGGCCTCGTGGTACTCCGCGTTCTCCTTGAGGTCGCCGAAGTCGCGGGCGGTGCGGATCTCGTCAGCGATACGGGGTCGGTCGACCGTCTTGAGGCGCTCGAGCTCGGCCTCGAGCTCGGTCAGTCCTCGCTGACTCATCGGCGTTTCGTCGCTCACGCGGGGCGGCATCCTAATGGTGTCGGCGCTGTCGTTGCTGGCGCCTTCGCAACCGCTCGCGTTTGTGCTGCTCACGGACCCTTCGGCGGGCCGCGGCGCGCTGCTCGGCGGTCTTCGGAATCAGGCCGTAGAGGCTCGAGTAGCCGGTCAGGTAGAGCCGGTGACCGTCCGAGATAACCGGGTTGAAGCCTCCGTGGGGGAACTTGAAGACGGGCGCGCCCGAGCGCACGGCCAGGCCGATCGTGGTGCGCGCGGCCAGGTTCGCGAAGTAGACGATGTTGCCGACGATGGTGGCCGAGCCCGAGATGCGCCCGCCGGCCTTGCGCTGCCACTTCACCTTCCCCGAGCGGGCGTCGAGCGCGTAGAAGTTGCCGTCGTAGGAGCCGAGATACACGGTCGGGCCGAAGTGGGGGATGTCGGCCACGGCGGGCGAGGCGTACACGTAGTTGCTCGTCTTCTTCGACCACGCGAGCTTGCCGTTCGTGGTCGCGAACGAGTACACGAACCCGTCGGTGTTGCCGAGGTAGACGCGCCCGAAGGCCACCGCGGGGGTGGAGTAGAACTGGCCCGAGGAGAACCCGAACTTCGCGCCGCTGGTCTTGGCCGACCACACCTTGTGCCCGTTGGAGGCCCGGATGGCCTGCACGTGCCCGGAGTAGTCGCCGAAGTAGAGGATCCCGTCGTTGAGGGCCAGGCCGCTCTTGACCGCGCCCGGCGCCCTGTAGGTCCAGCGCAGTTGGCCGTTGCGGGCGTTCAGCCCGTACACGGTGCCGTCCTCGGAGCCGAAGAAGAGCATGCCGTCCGCGAACACGGGCGAGGACTCGCTGCGCGAGCGCAGCGGCCGCGACCACAGCACGCGCCCGCGGCGCTGGGTGTAGGCCGCCACGCGGCCCGCCGGCACCCGGTGCAGGCGCTTGAGCACGACCGCGTAGACGACCCCGTTGGCCACCGACGGCGACGCCGCCGCCTGCGCGCCGACCTTGCGCTGCCACACCCGGTGGCCGTTGTTGGCCCCCAGCGCGACCAGGGTGCCGTTGTTCTTGAGGATGAACAGCCGCCGCCCGGACATGACCGGCGGGAACTCGACCAGGTCGCTGGTCGACGTCGCCCACAGCGTCCGGAACGGCGGGCGCAGGTCGGCCGAGGCGGGCAGGTAGCGGCGGCGGTCCTTGGTGTAGCCGTAGTCCGGCCAGACGAAGGCGGCGCCGCGCTGCTCCTTGGGCGGCGCCTCGGGCTTCTCGTTCTGGAACTCGACGGTGGAGTTGTGGACCTCGCCGGGCGCGTGCCCGTGCACGTAGAGATAGGCGCCGAGGGCGACCAGGACGAGGACGAGCGCGGCAGCGCCGAGGGCGATCAGAAGGCGCCGCCGACGGCGAAAGAAGGACGGCGGCGTGCTCAAAGCGGTCCCCGATGGTAGAAGCCACCCCCGATGGCAGAGTTGATCGATCAGATCCGGGCGCTGCCCGCCGCTGCGGTGCTGGAAGGGCTCGACGGCGTGTGGCTGGTGGGAGGCGCCGTGCGCGACCTCCTGCTCAAGCGCCCGCCTGCGCGCGACCTCGACCTCGTGGTCGAGGGCGACGCGCGGCCGGTGGCCCAGGCCCTGGCCCAGCGGCTGGGCGGCAAGGCCACCATCCACGACCCGTTCCTGACCGCGCGCGTGGACGCCGGCGAGCACGCCTACGACCTGGCCACGGCCCGGCGCGAGCGCTACCCGCGCCCAGGCGCGCTGCCCGAGGTCGAACCCGCCCCGCTGGACGAGGACCTCCTGCGCCGCGACTTCACCGTCAACGCGATCGCGGCCAACCTGGCCGGACAGACACGCGCCGCGCCCGGTGCGCGCGAGGACCTCGAGGCGGGGCGCCTGCGGGTCCTGCACGATGCGTCCTTCATCGACGACCCGACGCGGCTGCTGCGCCTGGTCCGCTACGCGGCGCGGCTGAACTTCGGCGTCGACGTGCGGACCATGGCCCTCGCGCGCGACGCGGTCGCCGCCGGGGCGCTCGACACCGTCACCGGCAGCCGCATCGGGTCCGAGCTGCGCCTGCTGCTCGACGAGCCCGCCGCCGGCGCCGCGCTCGGGTTGGCCGACCAGCTCGGCGTGCTGGGCGCGCTGCGCCCGCCGCTGCGCTGGCGCCCAGAGCTCGCCGCCCAGGCCCGGGCGCTGGTCGACGTCCCCACCGTGCTGCTGGCCGCAGCCGCCCTCGAGTCCGACGCCGACGCCCTGCGCGCGGCGATGGACGACTGGCGCTTCCCCGCGGCCGAGCGCGACCGCGTCGTGGCAGCGGTGCGCGACGCGCCCGCGCTGGCCGAGGCGCTGCAGTCGGCGCGCCTGCCGTCCGAGATCGCGGACGCGGTGCAGCGGACGTCGCCCGAGGCGCTCGCGCTGGCCGGACCGCTCGGGGACCCGGAGGCCGCGCGCCGTTGGCTCGACGAACTGCGCCACGTCGCGCTCGAGATCGACGGCAACGACCTGCGGGCGGCCGGCATCCCGCCCGGCCCGGCCATCGGCCGCGGCCTGCGCGCGGCCCTGGCGGCCAAGCTCGACGGCGAGGTGGCCACGCGCGACGAGGAGCTCGCCGCCGCCCTGAAGGCGGCCCGAGCCCGGGGGGACTAGGCGCGCGAAGTCCGCCGGTAGCGGAGGGTGGCGAGCGGGGCGAAGATCGCCACCAGGCCCACCGACCAGACGATCGACCACAGGATGGCGTTGCCCGACGGCGCCCCGAGCCAGAGCTCGCGCACCGCGTTGACGGTCTGCGTGACCGGGTTGACGTCGGCGAAGGCCTGCAGCCAGTCCGGCATCGAGTCCACGGGGACGAAGGCCGACGACGCGAAGGTCAGCGGGAACAGCCAGATGAAGCCGGCCGACTGGGCCACCTCGGCGTTGGGCACCGACAGGCCGATCAACGCCGCGATCCAGGAGAACGCGAACCCGAACAAAAGCAGCAGGAGGACCCCGGCGACGATCTTGGCCACGTCGGTGTCATGGAACGAGAAGCCGACGATGAACCCGACCAAAACCATGAGCACGATCGAGAACAGGTTGCGCCCGATGTCGGCCACCGTGCGCCCGGCGAGCAGCGCGTAGCGCGCCATCGGCAGCGAGCGGAGCCGGTCGATCACGCCTTTCTGCAGGTCCTCGGCCAGCCCGATGCCGGTGGTGATCCCGCCGAAGGCGACGGTCTGGACGATGATCCCGGGGATCAGGAAGTCCACGTAGGAGAGGCCTGGCGTGTTGATCGCGCCGCCGAAGACGTAGCGGAACAACACGACGAAGAGGATCGGCTGGATCGTCAGGAAGACGAGCAGCTCGGGCACGCGCGGGACCGCGATCAGGTTGTACTTCGTGACCACCCACGCGTCCGACAGCGCCCAGTAGGTGCGCCGGCGCAGGCTGGCGGGGGCCGCGCTCACGCCGCCACCTCCTCCTGATCGGGGTCCTCGGCCGCGTGGCCGGTCAGCGTGAGGAACACGTCGTCCAGCGTCGGTCGGCGCAGGGCGATGTCGGCCACCTCGACCTTGCTGGCATCGAGCAGGCGCACCGCGTCCATGAGCGCGCGCGACCCGCCGCGCACGGGCACGGTCACCGTGGCTGCGTGGGGGTCGACCTGCACCTCGCCGTCGGCGATCGGCTGCAGGGCCTGGGCGGCCTCGGGCGCCCCCTCGCGGGTCGCGGTGGTGATCTCGACGCGCTCGCCCCCCACGCGCGACTTCAGCTCCGAGGGCGAGCCCTCCTCGATCACGCGCCCCTGGTCGATGACCGCGACGTTGTCGGCCAGCCGGTCGGCCTCCTCGAGGTACTGGGTCGTGAGCAGCACGGTGGCGCCGCGTCCGACGAGGCGCTCGATCGTGTCCCACATCCCCAGCCGGCTGCGCGGGTCCAGGCCCGTGGTGGGCTCGTCGAGGAAGACCACCGGCGGGCTGGCCACCAGCGCCGCCGCGAGGTCCAGACGGCGGCGCATGCCGCCCGAATAGGTCTTCACCGGGCGCTTGGCCGCGTCGGTGAGCTCGAAGCGCTCGAGCAGCTCGTGCGCGCGCTTGCGCGCGGCCGGGCGGTGCATGCGGTACAGGCGCCCGACCATCTCCAGGTTCTCCTCGCCGGTCAGCGCCTCGTTGACGGCGGCGTACTGGCCCGACAGACCGATGCGGGCGCGCACCTCGCGCTGCTGCGCGGCCACGTCGAAGCCGCCGACCGTCGCCGTGCCGGCGTCGGCCCGCAGGAGCGTGGTGAGGATGCGCACGGTCGTGGTCTTGCCCGCGCCGTTGGGCCCGAGCAGTGCGAAGACGGTGGCGGGGGGGACCTCGAGGTCGACGCCGCAGAGGGCTTCGACCTTCCCGAATGCCTTCTTCAGTCCGGTGGCGACGATGGCGGAGTCAGGCATACCCCCATGAGTAGCATCCCGTCGCCGATGGCGACCGGCAGACTCAATGCGCTGCGCTGGGACGGGCAGCCCGGCCACTACGAGGTCTGGTACCTCTCGCTCACCGACCGCGCCAGCGGCTGCGGCGTGTGGATCCGCTACACGATGGTCGCGCCCAGCGACGGGGGCCAGGCCACCGCCTCGCTGTGGCTGATGGCGATGGAGCCCGACGGAAACGGCGCGCCGATCGGCCGCAAGGCCACGTGGCCCGCCGACGCCCTGACCGCGCGCGCCGAGCCCTTCGAGCTGCGCATCGCCGACGCGGTGCTGACCGAGGGCGGGGCCGACGGTGCGTTCGAGGACGTCGCCTGGTCGCTGTCCTGGGCCCCGGACCCACACCCGGCCGAGCACGTCCACCCGCTGCTCCAACGGGCCCGGGTGGCCAAGACGGTGCTCGTCCTGCCCCAGCCCGACCTCGCCATCTCCGGCAGCGTGCGCTGGGGCGACCGCGAGCTGGCGCTCGACGGCGCGCGCGGCGGCCAGGCCCACATCTGGGGCTCCAAGCACGCCAACCGCTGGGCCTGGGTGCACTGCAACGACCTCGAGACCGTCACGGGCGAGCCTCGCCGCGGCGACTACGTCGACGGCGTGTCGGTGTTCGTGCCCCGGTTCGGACGCGAGCTCGGCCCGAACACGCCGGTGGTCGGGCGCTTCGCCGGGGGGGAGTTCCGCTCCACCAGCCTGGTGCGGGTCAACGGCAACCCGAGCACGTTCGCGCTGAGCTCGTGGGACTTCGAGGCCCGCGACGGCAAGCGGCGCATCGCGGTCGACGTCGACGCGCCGCGCGAGACGCTCGTGGGCGTCACCTACACCGACCCCGACGGGGAGCTGGCCTATTGCTACAACAGCGAGGTGGCCTCGCTGCGCTGCCGCGCCTACCAGCGCGACCGGGCCGAGCCCACCGGCTGGCGCCTGGTCGAGACGCTCGTCGCCCCCGGCCGCGCCCACTTCGAGTACGCCCAGCGCGAGCCCGTCCCCGGGCTCGAGCTGCAGGTGCGATGAGGCTCGAGGCGCCGTTCCGCGCCGCCGGCGAGCACATCGCCGCCGACCTCCCCGGCGCGCACGTGCTCTTCACCACCCGCCGCGGGGGCGTGTCCACCGGCCCGTACGCGTCGCTGAACCTGGGCCTGTTCACCGAGGACGACCCGGCCCACGTCTCGGAGAACCGGGACCGGGTCGCGGCCGCGGTCGGCGTGCCGCGCAGGCGCTTCCAGCAGGGGTTCCAGGTCCACGCGGCCCACGTGCGCGCCCTGGACGCGCCGCCCGACCCCGACGAGGAGCCCGTGCCCGCCGACGGCCAGGCCACCTCGGTGCCGGACGTGGCGACGGTCGTCGTCGCGGCCGACTGCGTGCCGATCGCGGTGGCCGCGCCGGGCGCGGTCGCCGTGCTGCACGCGGGCTGGCGCGGCCTGCACGCCGGCGTCGTGGCGGAGGGCGTGCGGGCGGTGCGGGAGCTGGGCGGGACGGGACCGGTCGCCGCAGCGATCGGCCCGGGCGCGGGCGGCTGCTGCTACGAGGTCGGGGACGAGGTCCACGCCGCCTTCGCCGACCACGGCCCCGGCGTGCGCAACGGCCGCAACGTCGACCTCAAGGCGATCGCGCGGCGCGAGCTCGAGGCCGCCGGCGTCGCCGCAGTCCACGATGTCGGCGTGTGCACTCTGTGCGCCGACCCGGGGCTGTTCTTCTCCCATCGCCGCGATGGCGGCACGACCGGCCGCCAGGCCGGGGTGGCGTGGCGGAGCTGAGCGCCGAGCGGGTGGCCGCGAACCTCGCGGCCGTGCGCGACGAGATCCGCAGCGCCGGGCGCGACCCGGACGAGCTCGAGATCCTCGCGGCCGTGAAATATGTCGCTGTCGACGATCTCCCCGCGCTGGCCGACGCCGGCATCACGCTCCTGGGCGAGAACCGCGCCCAGGACCTCGTGGCCAAGGCGGAGCGCTGGCCCGACCGGTTCACCTGGGACTTCATCGGCCAGCTGCAGAGCCGCAAGGTCAAGCAGATCCTGCCCTACGTGCGGCTGATCGAGTCGGTGGCCAGCGACTCGGCGCTGCGCCAGCTCGAGCGCCACGCCGACCCCTCGACCGAGATCCTCGTCGAGGTCAACCTGGCCGGTGAGGGCACGAAGAGCGGGATCGCCCCCGAGGAGCTCGACGCCTTCCTGGAGCGGGCGTCGGTGCGCGTGACCGGCCTGATGACCATGCCGCCGTTCGCCGAGGACCCCGAGGAGAGCCGGCCCTACTTCGCGCGCCTGCGCGAGCTCGCGCACGCGCGGGGGCTCGAGCGGCTGTCCATGGGCACGACGCAGGACTTCGCCGTCGCCGCTCAGGAGGGCGCGACGATCGTGCGCATCGGCAGCCGTCTGTACGCCTGAGAGCAAGGCAATCGCGCTGATTTCGGGCGAGGGCGATTTTGCGCGCCATAATGATGCGAGCAGGGAATTCCCCTGCTAGAGCGAAACCGAACTGGCGTCATGGCCTTCCGCGATAGCTGGCACCGTGCGCTCGTCTATTTCGGGCTCGCCGAAGAGCGAGACCCGTACGAGGACGAGTACTACGACGACGACCTCGAGACCGAGGCCGAAACCGAGGCGCGCTACCGCGAGCGCCCCAATGTCCGACGCCTGTCCTCGCGCCGGCGCCGCGACGAGATCGACGACATCTTCGCCGACGATCCCGCCGCCGAGCGCCGGACCGGCGTCCTGCGCCCGGTCGGTGGCGGTGGCGGCGGCGGGGGAGGCCGCAACGGCCGCTCCGGCGGCGACGTCCGCGTGCACCTCGTGGTGCCCAAGTCGTTCAACGACGCCCAGGACGTGGCGGACAAGTTCAAGGACTCGATCCCGGTCATCCTCAACCTGCAGGGGACCGAGACCGATTTGTCCAAGCGCCTGATCGACTTCGCGAGCGGCCTGACCTACGCCCTCGACGGCGGGATGCAGCGGATCGCCGACAAGGTGTTCCTGCTCACGCCGCGCAACGTCGAGGTCTCGGCCGAAGAGCGCGCCCGCCTCATCGAAAAGGGCTTCTTCAACCAGTCCTGAGGCCCGAGACGCACCGTCTGGCTGCGTCCTCGATCGCTCGCGTGCGTTGCACGCCACGCGACCTGCGTCCTTGCCATACGGGCGTCTCGGACCTCAGTCGTAGGCTTCGGGCCATGGACGTCGGGCTGATCGGCGCGGGGAACATGGCACGTGCCCTGGCGCGGGGCTGGGGTGAGCCTGTCCTGGTCTCCGACGTGGATGCCGACCGGGCGCGGGCCCTGGCGGCCGAGGTCGGGGGCGAGGCGCTGGACTCCAACGCCGCGGTGGCCGAGCGCGCCGACCTGCTCGTGCTCTGCCACAAGCCGCCGCAGCTGGAGGCCGTGGCCGCCGGCATCGACGGCCGCGCCACGGCGATCGCGTCGATCCTCGGCGGCACGACCCTCGAGGACCTGCACGCGGCCTACCCCGGCATCCCTGTGTTCCGCTTCATCCCCAGCGTCGCCGTCGAGGTTCGCACCGGCGCCCTCGGCTACGCCGAGCAGGACCTCGACGAAGCTGCCGCCGCGCTGGAGCCGCAGGTGCTCGAGCTGTTCGGCCGCCTGGGCCGGGTGGTCCCGCTGCCCGAGTCGCTCATCGACGTCGCCATGGGGCTCATGAGCACGTCGCCGGCGATGTTCGCGGTGATCGTCGAGGCGCTCACCGACGCCGGCATCCGCCACGGGATGCCGCACGACACCGCGGCCGCGCTCGTGGCCGACGCCATGGCCGGCACTGCGGCGCTGCTCGAGGCTCGCGGCCACGACACGCTTGCCCTGCGCCGGTCGGTGACGTCGCCGGGCGGGGTCACCGCGCAGGCGCTGGCCGCGCTCGACCGGGCGGGCGTGCGGGCCGCGCTGCACGACGCGCTGGACGCGGTCCTCGAGGTGCGCCTGCGATGACGTTGCTGGCGGTGACGCGGGCGGACATCGCGAACTACGTCGATGCGGTGTTCCTCGTCTACTCGCTGATCATCATCGCCTACATCATCGTGTCGCTCGTGCTGTCGCTGGGCGGCCGGCCGCCGTTCTCGCGCGCCTTCGACGCGGTGCTCACGTTCTTGCGCGACGTCTCCGAGCCCTACCTGCGCATCTTCCGCCGCTTCATCCCATCGGTCGGCGGGTTTGACTTCTCGCCCATCCTCGCCCTGCTCGTGCTCGGGCTGCTGCGGGGGATCATCCATCCGCTGATCGCCGGATGAGCCTCCCGCACGGGCGGGCGTGGGTGCGCGTGGGGATCGTCTTCGTGGTCGTCGTGGCCCTCGACCAGGCCACGAAGGCGATCATCCGCTCGTCGATCCCGCGCGGGAGCAGCGAGAAGTTCTTCCTCGGCATCAACCTCGTCAACACGCGCAACAACGGGGTGGCCTTCGGCCTGTTGTCCGGCGGCGGCGGGGTCGTGATCGCGATCATCGCCGTGGCGCTGGTCGCGCTCGTGGCCTACTTCGCCACCCACGCGGACAAGCCGCTGCTGTGGCTGCCGACCGGCCTGCTGCTGGGCGGCGCGGTGGGCAACCTGCTCGACCGCGTGCGTGGCGACGCGGTCACCGACTTCATCGACCTGCCGCTGTGGCCGCCGTTCAACGTGGCCGACATGGCGATCACGTTCGGGGTCCTGAGCCTGCTCTACGCCCTGGAGGCCCCGCGCGGGCGCCGGGGCCGCGACGACGCCGATGCCCACGAGGCGTCTTGACGTCGCGCCCGACGCGGCGGGGGAGCGCCTGGACGCGTTCCTGGCCGGGCCGCTGGGCTCGCGCTCGCAGGCCGCGCGGCTGATCGACGCCGGGGTGGTCACGGTCGACGGCGCCGTCCGGGCCAAGAACCACCGCGTCGCAGCGGGCGAGCGCGTCGAGGTGGCCGAGCGCCGACCGGAGCCGGTCGCCGCCGAACCCGTGCCCTTCACCGTCGCCTACGAGGACGACGCGGTGCTCGTGGTCGACAAGCCCGCCGGCGTCGTGGTCCACCCCGGCGCCGCGGTCCGCGCGCCCACGCTCGTCGACGCTTTGGTCGGCCGGATCGCCGGCGGCCCGGACCCGGAGCGCCCGGGCGTCGTGCACCGCCTGGACCGCGACACCTCGGGCCTGCTCGTCCTCTCCCGCACCGAGGGCGCTTACGCCGCGCTGCAGCGGGCCATGGCGCGACGCGAGATCGAGCGCGAGTACCTCGCCCTCGTCGAGGGCGTGCCCGAGGCCCGCAGCGGCCTGATCGACGCCCCCATCGGCCGCGACCGGCGCGTGCGGACGCGCATGTCCACCGACACCGACGCGCCCCGCGAGGCCCGGACCCGGTTCGCGATCGAGCGCGAGCTGGGCGACGGCGCCGCCGCGCTGCTGCGGGTGCGTCTGGAGACCGGGCGCACGCACCAGGTCCGCGTCCACCTGGCGGCGATCGGCCACCCCGTGGCCGGCGACCCCGAGTACGGGACCGCCGGACGCTTCGGCCTGCAGCGGCAGTTCCTGCACGCCGCGCGGCTGGCCTTCGACCACCCGGTCTCCGGCGAGCGGATCGAGGTCGGCTCGGCGCTGCCCGACGACCTCGAAGGCGCGCTGCGCCGTGTTTAACGACGGGAGGCGGCCCGTCCAAGCCGCCTCTCCGCCCTCTCTGACGGGATGACCGCCAGCCGATGCCGCCGCCGGAGGTAGGGGAGGAGGCGGATCGGTACGCAGGCGGGAACGTCCGGTAGGGGAAACGACCCACCTACATCCGGTCAAACGCACTGCGCGACCAAAACTTGCGCCCTACACTGGACCAGCAAGGAAATTCGAGCGACCTCCCACCGGGAACCGCGCTCGGGGCCCTGCTCGGCCAGCCCGGTCGAGTCCCCCGGCGTCCGGCGGGAGCACAACTGAAAGGGAACACCCATGGCCCAAGTCGGGATCAAGGAGCTGCTGGAGGCCGGCGTCCATTTCGGCCACCAGACGCGCCGCTGGAACCCCAAGATGCGCCGCTTCATCTTCGGCGAGCGCGGCGGCATCTACCTCATCGACCTGCTGCAGACCGAGCAGCTGCTCGCCAACGCGCAGGAGTTCTCCTCCGAGCTCGCCCACCGCGGGGGGAGCATCCTCTTCGTCGGGACCAAGAAGCAGGCCCGCGACGCGATCAAGGACGCCGCCGAGAAGGCGGGCATGCCGTACGTGAACCACCGCTGGCTCGGTGGCCTGCTCACGAACTTCCAGACCATCTCGCTGCGCATCAAGCGCCTGCACGACCTCGAGCGCTACCAGTCGGAGGGCCAGCTCGACCTCCTGCCCACGCGCGAGCGCCTCTCCGCGCAGGCCGACCTGGGCAAGCTCCAGGCCAACCTGGGCGGCGTCAAGAACATGGAGCGCCTGCCGCAGGCCATGTTCGTCGCGGACCTCAAGACCGAGGCGATCGCCGTGCGCGAGGCGCAGCGCCTGCGCATCCCGATCATCGGCCTGGTCGACACCAACTGCGACCCGGACGGGATCGACTACATCATCCCCGGCAACGACGACGCCATCCGGTCCTGCGCCCTGATCACCAACGCGATCGGCGACGTTGCCGCCGAGGGTCACGCCGTATGGGCGGCCGCCGAGGAGCGCGCGCGCAAGGAACGCGAGGAGCGGGAGCGCCGCGAGGCCGAGGAGCGCGCCCGGCGCGAGGCCGAGGACGAGGCCCGCCGGCTGGCCGAGGAGGAGGCCGTGCGCGCCGCCGCCGCGGCCAAGGCCGAGCAGCAGGCCCACCCGCAGGCCATCCCCGACGACTCCCTCGTCCACACCCAGACGTCCGACCGCCAGCAGGCCGAGACGCAGGTCGCCGCCGCCGAGCAGCAGCGCGACCTGCGCAGCCAGGAGGCCGTCGGCGACCCGACGATCGCGGCCGCGCGTGAGGACCAGGAGGGCAAGCAGGACGTCGGCGACAAGCCGCAGCCGACGGCGCAGACCTCCGAGCAGGAGGCCAGCGACGCGCCGCCCGAGGAGACGCCGCCCCTCGACACCCCGGCCCAGGCCCCACCCGAGCAAGCCCCGTCCCCCCAGGAGCCCACCCCATGAGCACCCCCACGATCAGCGCCTCCGACGTCAAGGCCCTGCGCGACCGCACAGGCGCGGGGATGATGGACTGCAAGGCGGCCCTCACCGAGGCCGAGGGCAACTTCGAGAAGGCGATCGAGATCCTCCGGGTCAAGGGCCAGGCCGCCGCCGCCAAGCGCGGCGAGCGCGTGGCCTCCGAGGGCGCGGTTCAGTCCTACATCCACCACAACAACCGCATCGGTGCCCTGGTCGAGATCGACTGCGAGACCGACTTCGTCGCCCGCAACGAGGACTTCGTGGCCTTCGCGCGCGCGGTGGCCTCGCACATCGCGTCGGCGGCGCCGGAGTTCGTCTCCGAGGACGAGGTCCCCGACGAGGTCAAGCAGGCCGAGCTGCGGATCTACGAGGAGCAGGCCTCCGACAAGCCCGAGAACGTCCGCCCCCGGATCGCCGAGGGGCGCTGGCGCAAGTGGCTCGAGGAGCACGTGCTGCTCAACCAGCCGCACGTCAACACCGACCGCTACGACGGCAAGACCATCGAGGAGCTGCGCGCCGACCTGGCGTCCAAGACGGGCGAGAACGTGGTCATCCGGCGCTTCGTGCGCTTCGGCGTGGGCGATTAGCATCCTGAGCGTGGCCGACCCGCGCTTTGACCGCGTCCTGCTGAAGCTCTCCGGCGAGTCCCTCATGGGCGCGCTGGACTACGGGACCGATCCCGAGCGCGTGCAGGCCGTGGCGAGCCAGATCGCGCACGTCCACGAGCGCGGGGTCGAGATGGCGATCGTGGTCGGCGCCGGCAACATCTACCGGGGCATGGCCGGCGCCGCCCTGGGCATGGACCGGGCCACGGCCGACTACATGGGCATGCTCGCGACCGTGCTCAACGCGCTGCCGCTGCAGGACGCGCTGGAGAAGCAGGGCGTGCACGTGCGCGTCCAGAGCGCCATCACCATCGCCGAGGTCGCCGAGCCGTACATCCGCCGCCGCGCCATGCGCCACCTCGAGAAGGGGCGCGTGGTCATCTTCGCCGCCGGCACCGGCAATCCGTTCTTCACCACCGACACCGCCGCCGCCCTGCGCGCGGTCGAGATCCACGCCGAGGCCATCCTCATGGCCAAGAACGGCGTCGACGGCGTCTACTCGGCCGACCCGCGCGTCGACCCCGGGGCGAAGTTCCTCGAGCGCATCACCCACATGGAGGCGCTGCAGCGCGGCCTGAAGGTCATGGACTCGACCGCGCTGACCCTGTGCATGGAGAACGAGCTTCCGCTCTACGTCTTCAACATGGACGACGAGGAGAACATCGACCGCATCGTCTCCGGCGAGCGCGTCGGCACGCTCGTCTCCACCTGATGGCGCTGCGCCTGGCGCATCCGGGCCCCCCAGCACAGGACGGCAAATGGGGTAGGTTGCCGGGAGTGATCGACGAGCTCCTCGAGGACGCCGGTGAACGCATGACCAAGACCGTGGAGGCGACCCGCGGCCAGTTCGGCACGGTCCGCAGCGGGCGCGCCAGCCCGGCCCTGCTCGACCGCATCAACGTCGACTACTACGGCGCCCAGACGCCGCTGAAGCAGCTGGCCACGATCTCGGCCCCCGAGCCGCGGCTGCTCAGCGTCCAGCCCTACGACAAGTCGTCGATCAAGTCGATCGAGAAGGCCATCCTCGAGTCCGACGTCGGGCTGACGCCCAACAACGACGGCAACCTCATCCGGCTCGCGATCCCCGAGCTGACCGAGGAGCGCCGCAAGGAGCTGGTCAAGGTCGTCCGCCACATCGCCGAGGAGGGGCGGGTGGCCATCCGCAACATCCGGCGCGACTGCATGCACGACCTGCGCGAGCTCCGCGAGTCGGGCGAGAGCGGCCGCGACGAGGAGCACCGCGCCGAGAACGACCTCCAGAAGGTCACCGACGACAAGATCGCCGAGCTCGACGGCCTGCTCAAGGTCAAGGAAAGCGAGATCCTCGAGGTGTGAGCGCCTCCGCGCGCTACGTCGCGATCATCACGGACGGCAACGGGCGGTGGGCACGCGGGCGCAACCTCCCGGTGATCGAGGGCCATCGCGCCGGGGCCGACATCGTCAAGGAGCGGCTGCGCGACGCCGTCGACCTCGGGGTCAAGGAGCTGACCATCTACTCGTTCTCCACCGAGAACTGGTCGCGCTCGGACGAGGAGGTCTCGGGCCTCATGCGCATGTTCGCCGAGCGCATCGCGGGGGAGACGCCGGAGCTGAACGAGGAGGGCGTGCGCATGCGCTTCATCGGCCGGCGCGAGGGCGTCGAGCCCGACCTCGTCGACCGGATGACCTGGGCCGAGACCACGACGCGACACAACGACCGCATCACGCTGTTCGTGGCCTTCAACTACGGCGGCCGGGCGGAGATCGTGGACGCGGCGCGAACGTTCGTGGGCGGTACCGAGGAGGACTTCCGCAGCCACCTCTACGCGCCCGACATGCACGACCCCGACCTGATCATCCGCACGAGCGGCGAGCAGCGGCTGTCCAACTACCTCCTCTGGCAGGGCGCCTACTCCGAGCTCGTGTTCCGGGACGAGCTCTGGCCCGACTTCAGCCGCGCCTCGTT
>Ga0207708_10000948_pt1 | contig 21726 bp, 17 predicted proteins | sample KBSK5101metaG_FD_184340 | JGI IMG/M metagenome (GOLD analysis project Ga0207708, IMG submission 184340) | Corn, switchgrass and miscanthus rhizosphere microbial communities from Kellogg Biological Station, Michigan, USA - KBS K5-10-1 metaG... | ecosystem: Host-associated > Plants > Roots >...
ACTGAGGACAAACCTGAAGGTTTGTCCCCACATGCGCTGATATGGCCATCGCCGACATCAAGCAACGGCCCGGCGTCCTGCTCGGCGCCGCGATCCTGCTCCACGTGGTGCTGATCTCGGCGCAGGTCAACACCAAGGCCGGCCTGCCCCTCCTCCAGGTGGTCACCTTCGGATCGTTCTCGGAAGTGCAGCGCGGCATGATGGCGCTCGTCGAGCTCAGGGCGCCGACCGCCCCGTCGATGATTGGACTGTACCAACATCACTGAGGCGCGAATGACCAGGTGGCGTAACGGATGACGCGCGCAATCTCGCTCGAGGGGCGCGACAAAACCGACACTGCGCTTCGAATGCGGCGCAAGTTCCATGCGATAGAGAAGGGCGGCCGCAGCCAGGCCGGTCTCGTCTTTCACGGCGCCGGTTCGTTTTGCCGGTTGCGTGGCCAGGAGTTCCACAATATTGCCGGCATCGAAATCGGCCGCGATGATCTGGTCGGGCCGATTAAGCGGCCATACTCTGCGCTGCCCGTCGATGCTCAGCGCGCGACCATCCCAGGACAACTCGCGAATCGGAGAGACGCCGCCCGGAATATTCAGGAACTGCGTTGGCGGATTGACCTGCAACGGTCTGACCGTCAATGCCAGCGTCACGGTGCGAGCGCGATCCGATTTATTCTCCAGCGTGTACTGCGCAATGAGCTGCGATCGGGCGCGCTCACCAGTGGCGAACGCCGTGACCTGCATCGTCAGTTCGCCATGTCCCCAAGTCACGGACGGTATCGGCAGATAGCCCTCACGCAAAGATTGCTGCGGGGCGACGTCGGCCCAAGTGACCAAGCCTTCGTCGGTGATCAGGAAGGGCTCGATGGAACCCGTCTGTAGCCCGATCTCTATCGCGCCGTCTTCCGACATGAGCCCTTGGGCGGTGCCCCCGTCGATACCCAGCACCGTCCAATAACTTTGCTCTGCGCTGAACGAGCGCGGGTAATGCCCGCGCGGCGCTTCCTTGGCGATGGCTTCGATGAAAGCATTGGGTGATGCACCGTATGCGGAATCCTTGACTTCGACTTCCGCCAGTGCGTAAGCCTTGGCCGGTCCGTCCAGCATCTGCAGGCGAACGTAGCGGGCTTGCGATTCGGACAGCAGATGAGGGTCGGTGCCGCCGTTGCCGTGCATCACGCGGCGGACCGTTTGCCAATGCTCGCCGTCATCCGAGAGTTCGATCTTGTAGCGGGAAGCATGGCGACCTGGCAGCCAATGCAGGACCAGTCCGCCAAACTCGCGCGGCTGGCGAAAATCGAGCGTGAGCGTCTGGCGGGGACCGGCGGCCGGGTCGCTGCGCCATGCGGTACCCATTTGGCCGTCAATAGATTGCCCGGCCAGTGAGCGCGGCAGGGTCGAACTGGCGCTCGCGACCGCTGGCTCCAGTGAAGCGTCGGGATTGGCGCTCAATTCACGGAAGGTCAACCGATCGAAACAGACGCTGCCTTTGCTGCCCTTGCGTCCCCGGGCGACCACGAGTTCCAGTTGCGAACTTTGCCTGAGCTCGTGTTCCTTTGACGGCCCCCAGGCGAAAGCGACGTGGCGTTTCCTGAAACGCACGCGTTGCCATTCCCGCGTGAATTCGTAATCCGGACGATTGACCCACCAGACGTTTTCTCCGCTGGCATCGACGAGTTTGAATTGCAGCGTGCTGGGAGGGGCATCCCCGCGCAGACCAAATGAGAATTCGAAGTTCGCCGGGTACTCCATCGGCAGGTCCCGGCTCAAAGCGACATAACCGGACACCGCACCGAAATCGAAGTCCAGACACAGTGCTTTTCCTTCCTTGCCCGGCGCAGAGCGAAGCTTCGCCTGAACGTCGTCGGTCGCTGAGAGACTCCACGAGCCGATGTCATCGAAGTCATCCAGAACCTGCACAGGCGGGAGCTCCGCAGCCCTTGCCTGAAGCGGATGCGCGTACGCATACGCGACCCAGACCATGATGAAGAGCAAATGCAAAAGCCCGCGCCTTTGACGCAGTTCACGCGGGCCGTTCGTCGGGATCATCCCTTCACGCTTCCTGCGAGCAGTCCGCGAATATAGAACTTCTGCAGGCCGAGAAATACCACCAATACGGGCAGCACGGTCACGACCGATCCAGCCATCATCATCTCGCTATCCTGCGCGTGCTCGCGCGACAAGGAAGCCAATGCAACCGGCAGCGTCTGCAGCTTGGCGTCGGTGAGCACGATCAGCGGCCACATGAAGTCGTTCCAGCAGCCGAGAAACGTGAATATCGCCAGGGAAGCCAGTATGGGCGCGAGCAACGGCAGGATGATGCTGGCGAAAATGCGGAATTCTCCAGCGCCGTCCATGCGCGCGGCTTCGAGCAGTTCATCCGGTATGGAGAGGGCATACTGGCGCACCAGGAATATGCCGAAGACTCCGGCCATCGCCGGAACGATGACGCCGCCATAGGTATTGACCAGCCCCATCTGTTTGAGCAGCAGAAACAAAGGCATCATCGCAACCTGGCCGGGAATGATCACCGTGCCGATCAGCACTTTGAAAAGACGCTGCTGACCGGCGAAGTGCATCTTGGCAAAAGCGTAGCCGGCCATCGCGTTGAACACGAGTGAAATCAATGTGACCGATGTCGCGAGAAGAAGGCTGTTGGTGAAGTATCGCAGCATGCCCCCGCGCTCGAACAACTCGCGATAGTTGGCAAAGGTCGGCGCATTGGGAAGCAGCGGAGGGGGCAGGGTGCTGGCTTCGCCTGCCGCCATGAATGACACGGACAGCATCCACAGCAATGGAAACAGGCTCACGAAGGTCAGGCCGATGAGCAGCCCGTTGACGATAACCGAGGCAAAGGGGCGGTTCACGCGGTACCCTCGCGCTTCGTCATGCGCATGAACGTCCAGGTAACGGCGAACATCAGAGCGAACAGCAGGACCGCCGCAGTCGATGCGGTGCCCAGGTTCCACCACTTGAAGCCTTCCTCGTACATGAAATACAGCACGCTCACGGTGCTGCGCAGCGGGCCCCCCTGGGTCATGACATAGGGTTCGGCGAAGAGCTGGAAATAGCCCGCGGTAGTGAGGATGCCGACCAGCATCAGCGTCGGCCACAGTATCGGCAGCGTTATGTGCACCAATTGCTGAAACGAGGATGCGCCATCGATGCGGGCGGCTTCATAGACTTCTTCCGGGATGGTTTGCAGGTTGGCGAGGATGATCACCATGTTGTAGCCGAAGTTCTTCCACACCGCGAGCAGGATGATCGTTGGCATTGCCAGTCGCGGGTCGCCCAGCCAATCGAGCGGCTCGATGCCGATATGGCCCAGGGCATAGTTGACCATTCCATACCGCGTCTGGAACAGATAGCGCCATACCACGGCTACCGCGACGAGCGTCGTGACGACCGGGGCGAACAGCGCGGTGCGGAAGAACGGCGTGAAGCGCGCCACGCGCGCATGCAGCAACAAGGCCGCGCCGAGCGATAGCCCGAGCGACAGCGGCACACCCACGACGACGAAATAGAGCGTGTTGCCGAGCGCCTGCCAGAACAAGGGCGCGCCCAACAGGTGCAGATAATTGTCCAAGCCGACGAAGCGTAGATTGCGCAGGTCGGCAAGCGCGTAGATATCGAAGTCCGTGAGGCTCAGCGCAAATCCGGCGGCCACTGGCAACAGGAAAAATATGCCGATGACCAGCAATGCTGGCGCAATGAATGCCCATGCGACACCCGGAACTCTCATGGCGATTTTTTGCGCGCCAACATCCAGCGCCGTTTCTCGAGGATCGCATCGACGCGGGCGTCGAGCACGGTCGTGGCCTGCTCGATATCGATCTCTCCCGCCACCACCTGCTCGGCTGCGAGTTGCATTTCATTCACGATGCGTTCCCACTCGGGAACCTTTGGTGCTGTCCGGGCACGCTCCAGTTGCTCGAAAAACGCCTTCACGTAAACGTCGCCGGCGAGTTTTTTGTTTCGCCATGGTGTGCGCCTTGGCGGGAGATTTCCGCTCAATTCATGAAAACGAACCTGCACGGCAGGCTCGGAAAAGTATTCGATCAAACGCCACGCTGCCTGGGCATGCTGTGACGAACGGAATATCACCAGGCTCGAACCGCCGGCCGTGGATGCGCCGGGCCCGTTTGGGCCAGGCAATGGAGCGGTCATCCAATCGCGCTGACGTTCCGCAGGCAGACGCTGCTTGAACTCCTCGATGTTCCATGGGCCAGTGATGTAGAACGAAAAATATCCGCGGCCAAACTCGGTCCACACGTTGGCAATCGCCGCGTTGCTCAGCGACGGCGCCCAATCCTTGCGAAACATTTGCACATAGAATTCCAGTGCGCGGCGAAACCCGGGACTGGAAAATCGTCCCCATCGACCATCGTCGCTGAGCAGAGGTTCCGGTTGTTGGAGGCCGAGGGCGAGCAGTGGTTCAAACTCGTTCAGCGGCAGCAGGATGGCGTAGCGGGAGGCACCCGCTTGTTTCTTTACCGCCGCCAGAACATGTTCCCATTCGTCCCAGGAACGCGGCGGCTTGTCGAAGCCGGCTTTTTTCAGCAGGTCGCTGCGATAGAACAGGACACGCGTATCGACATACCACGGAATTCCCCGCAGCTTGCCTGCGACGACATTGGTATCCCAAATGCCGGGGAAGTAATCCCTGGCATCGACAACTGGGGAAGAGGCTGCAAGCGGGTTCAGATCGGCGAGGGCATCAAGGGCCGTGAGTTCGGGCACCCATGTGTTGCCGAGCTGGCAAACATCCGGCAGGGCGCCGGAGGCAAACGCGGTCAGCAGTTTTTCATGCGCGGCTGTCCAGGGAAGCTGCTGCACTTCCACACGGATACCGGGATTCTTGCGTTCGAATTCGGGCAGCAGTTGTGCGACCACCTCGCCTTCGCGCCCCATCGCCCAGAAGCGGATGGTCTGCTGCTCGGAGGTCGAATGAGAGCAGGCACCCAGCAGCAGAACCGAGGCGCCAAGGAAGAATCGCAGCGTTCCGCGCAGCCCACCCATCCGCGGAATGGTACGGCTTTTCAGCCGTACCGTCTTTCAGGTGGATCGCCTACTCTTCGGCGCGGTTTTCAGTTAGCCGCGGTGGCTTCGCCGGCTTTTAGCGCAGCTTCTTTGCCGCTTGGCTGCGCGTTGGGTGTCTTGGTCTTGGTGAGCCAGCCGCCCTGGAATCCCGCCTGCTCCAGTCCTGCGCGGATATGGGGATTCGACCTCATTACGCGCCACACGAGTCCCGTGCGGTAATTTTCGATCATTGCCAGTATCGGGCCCTGATCGATGCCGAGATAATCGGTATCGACCCAGCCGAATCCTGCAATGGTCCGGCCATGCCGCAGCGGCACATCGTAGTTGAAGCTCGGATTGAAGGCATCGTAGAAGCCATATTTCCCGTAAATGTGTTCGCCGTAGCGGCGATGCATTTCTTCAACCGCCGGGATGACGATCTCGGGCGCAAACGCGATGGAGGCAATGGCGGCGGTGGGTGCGATCGTGCCGTCGTCCAGGGTGTACTCCACCCCGACCCCGCGCGGCGAATAGGTTCGGAATTGACGCTTCTCGCCGCCGAATTCCAGTTCAACGTCGGCCGCACCGTCGCTCGCCGTCAATCCCCAAACGTTCTCGCCGTAGGCGGCCCATTTCATGGGATTGGCAATGGCGTAGGCGCGTTGAGCATAGGTTGCACGGCGTGAATTCTCAAAATAGTCGTAACCGGCCTTGCGCATCGGCGTATCGAGGATGGCGCGGAAATCAATCCAGACATGCGAATACTGATGGCCGAACATCGGCGTGAACGTCAAATAAGTTTGCCCGTACATCGTGCCGAAAAAGTCGGGGTAGCTGCGGCCCCATTCTTCCCAGGCGACCGGCTCCACTGCATGAGTCGGTGAACCCAGCGCGAGGATGTACACCAGCATGGCCTCGTTGTAGCCGCGCCAGTCGATATTGATGAATGAGGATTCCGGGGTCCAGCCATAGGCGATCGCGGGACCGCGTTTTTGCGCCCACTTCCAATCGACGCGACCGTAGATCTCTTCGACGAGGCGCCGGATTTCGACTTCGTCGGCGTCGGAGCCATCGAAGTAGGACTGGCAGAACAGCATACCGCTCAACAGCATCGCCGTATCAACGGTTGACAATTCGGTATCCTCAAAGCGACGACCGGTCTTCATATCGAGGAAATGATAGAAGAACCCTTTGTAGCCGGTCATGCCGTGCGCGTCGCTGCCTTGCGGCGCATCGGCAAAAAAGCGAATGGTCTTCAGAGCGCGGTCTCGTGCTGCTGCGCGCGTGACATAACCGCGTTCGGCGCCGATAGGATATGCAGTCAAGGCAAATCCCACGGCGGCGATGCTGGAGAAGGAAGGCGTCGGATAGCGATCCGGCACGAGTCCGTTTTCCGGATTGGCCGTATCCCAAAAATACTGGAAGGTTCTTTCTTCTATGTTGTCGAACAGGGCCGGTAACGGGTGTGTAGTTGCCGGAGCCGATGTGCCGATCTCCGGCACGTTTTTGGGGCCAATTGTGCCGTTCTCCGGCAGCTGCGTGGGGTTCGCAAATCCAACCAACGATGCCCCGATGAGGCAAAGCGCGGCACCATACGAGCAGAGTCGTCTCGTCATCATCAGCAAATATCCCCTTAATTGTTAAGGGCGAATGCGCAAGCAATCGCTACATCAGTCTTTTACGTCATCCAGCGCCTTTCCTTGAGTCGCGATTATCTGCGAGTAGCAGCGGGCACTGGCCTTTGGTGTGCGGCGCTGGGTCTCGAAATCAACATGCACAATTCCGAAGCGTTTGGAAAAACCTAGCGACCACTCCAGGTTATCCAGCAAGGACCATGCAAAGTAGCCTTTCAGGTTGCAACCGGCCTGGAGGGCGTCGGCGACTGCGCGGATATGGCGACGCAGATAATCCACGCGCAGCGGGTCGGACAATTCCTTTCCGGCGACTGTCGGAGGGTCGTAGAAAGCAGCACCGTTTTCCGTGACATAAACCGGCGGATTGCCGTAGCGGTCTTTTACCCAGTTGAGCACATCCGTCAATCCGCGCGGAAACACCTCCCATCCGGTTTCGGTGTACGTGGCCCGTTTCTGTTTGACCGGTCCAGCCTTCAATGGCCACACGGTCGCGTCGTGGCGCGTGACATTGCGCGTGTAATAGTTCACGCCGATGAAATCCAGAGGCTGCTTTATCAGATCCATATCGGCTTGCGGCCATTGCGGCCAGGCATCGCCGAAAATTTCGCGCAACTCGGCGGGATAGCTGCCCAGGAGCACGGGATCCAGATACTGCCTGTTCATATAGGCGTCTGCGCGTGCCGTCGCGGCGAGATCCTCGGCGCTTTGCGAGGCGGGGTATTTCGGTTCGAGATTGACGACAATTCCGATCTGATGCCGGCCCTCGGCGCGATAAGCGCGAACCACCGTGCCGTGTGCGCGCAACAGGTTGTGGGTTGCGATGGGCGCTTCATAGAGATTGCGATGACCCGGCGCCAGCGGTCCGTGCAGGTAGCCCCCGTCGGTCACGACCCAGGGCTCGTTCATCGTGGCCCACAATTTCACGCGGCCATCGAGCCGCCGAAATACCGTGCGCGCGTATTCCGCAAACCAGTCCGCTATATCTGGATTGAGCCAGCCGCCGCGGTCGTCCAGTGCCGCGGGCAAATCCCAATGAAACAGCGTCGCAGTCGGTTCGATGCCATTTTCGAGCAGGGTATCAACCAGCCGTTCGTAGAAATCGAGGCCCGCAGCGTTGATTTTGCCTTTGCCGAGCGGCAGCACGCGTCCCCAGGCGATACTGAAACGATAGGCTTTGAGGCCGAGACTCCGCATCAGCGCAATGTCTTCGCGGTACAAGCGATAGTGATCGCAGGCTACGTCGCCATTGTCTTCGTTGTTCATTCGTCCAGGGGTTCGCGAGAACCGCTGCCAGATGCTCGGACCCGCGCCATCCGCGAGCGGCGAGCCCTCGATCTGATAGGCCGACGTGGCGGTGCCCCACAGGAAGTTGTCGGGAAATGGGTTCGCGCGCTGGTCCGTTGTCTGTGCCATGGGTTCCTTTCCGATGAGGGTCAAAATTCGGGGTGCGAATTCTACATGCCTCGTTGCAAGAGTGCCGGCAAAAAAATGCTCGCTTCGAGTTTGCGAGGAATTTCATCGATCAAACGTCTCGCATTGAACCGCCTACCTGGCGGGAAACGCACCTCGAACATCCTGCGCAGCTTCACATTGACCCTGTGTCAATCGCCGTGATATATACGCCGGCTACTGCTATTAGATACTTATTATTGTGGGGACGCTGGCGCCGCCCTGCATGTGTTCAAGGAGGAGAGCAGGTCATGCCCGTCATTTCCCGCCGAGCGAACGAACTCGGCACCGAAAACGCTTTCGTCGTTCTTGCCGAAGTCAGCGCCCTGCAACGCCAGGGCAAGGACATCATTTCCTTTTGCATCGGCCAGCCCGATTTTCCCACGCCAAAGAACATCCGCGAAGCAGGTATCAAGGCGATCAACGAAGGTAAGCACGGCTACACGCCTTCGGCTGGCATTCTCGAACTGCGCGAAGCTGCCGCGAATTTTCTGAACCGCACGCGGCACATCAACCTCCATGCTGACGATATCGTCGTCGGTGCGGGCGCGAAGCCGTTCATCGCCTACACGATTGTCTCGACGACAGATCACGGCGTCGGCGACGAAGTCATCTATCCCGTTCCCGGCTTTCCAATCTACGAATCGCAGATCAAAGCGATGGGCGCGGTGCCGGTGCCGATCTACTTGCGCGAATCGCGCAATTTCAGTTTCGATCCCGCGGAACTCGAGGCAAAGATCACTTCGAAGACCAAACTGCTGATCCTGAATTCGCCCCAAAACCCGACCGGCGGGATTATTCCCAGGAAGGATATAGAAGCCATCGCCACGATCATGCGCAAACATCCGCAGGTCTGGATATTTGCCGACGAGATCTACTCTCAACTTTGCTATGAGGGGGAATTCTGTTCCCTTGCTCAGTTTCCGGGCATGATCGAACGCACCATTATTTGTGATGGCGCGTCGAAGACCTGGGCCATGACGGGCTGGCGTCTCGGATTCGCTGCGAACAAGGTGCTGGCGCCGGTATTCACGCGCTGGGTAACCAATACCGATTCGTGCGCGTCGCAGATCACCCAGTGGGCCGCAGTCGAAGCGCTTAATGGTCCGCAGGAAGAGGCGAAGAAAATGCGCGACAGTTTCTTGTCGCGCCGGAATCTCATAGTCGGGCTTCTCAACAAAGTGCCGGGCGTGGTTTGCCAGAATCCCGGCGGCGCCTTCTATGCGTGGCCGAACGTCACCGAAGCCTGCAAGTTGATCGGCGCCGCGGACTCGGAAGATTTCCGGAAGCGATTGCTGAATGAAGCCGGCGTTGCCGTACTCGCCGACATCCACTTTGGCCCCCGAGTGCCGAATGAAGGCCAGCACATCCGCTTCAGCTATGCCGCTTCGAACGAAGCCATCGAGAAGGGCATCGCCCGCATGACGGATTACATCACGTCTAATACGAAGGTCAAAAAGTTCGCTTAGCCACAGAGGACACAGATACCCGACGTGCTACGCACGTAGGGTATCTGTGTCCTCTGTGGCCAATTGAATTGGAGAAACTAGATGCCGTACGCAATACAAACAAAAGACAAAGCAGGCAGCAGTCAGGTTCGCGCCGACAATCGCGCGGTGCATATCGAGTATCTGACTGCGAACAAACATCTCTTGCTTGCAGCCGGTGCGCTGATTGAAGACGACGGCAGCGGTGGGAGCGGAGGCTTGCTGATCGTCGATACCGACGACCGCAAGGAAGCCGAACGTTTCATCGCCGGTGATCCCTTCACCAAAGCGGGTTTGTTCGAAAAAGTGACCATCACACGCTGGCGCAAGGCGTTTTTCGATAAGGAACGCCTGATCTAGCCCACGGCCGGCCCGTTCGCTAGAAGCGATGGCTCAAACCCGCTGCGATTGACCAGTCGGCGGTGAGTTGCACGCCATTGACTCTCTGATAGAGAGGCACCTGCACAAACCCGTATAGCTGAGTTTTGTCGCCGAGGCCCACGCTCAGGCCTGGCGAAAGATGCACGAACGTGCCGCCGGTATCTTCCGGTTCGGCATTGGCGCCGGCGTCCCGGTCTTTCCACAATGTGTTCAATTGCAGCTGCAGAGCGACAGTGCCGGTCAGGGGATAGCTTGCGCCGAGATCCACGCCCGCCCGGTTGCCAGGTTTGTAGTCGTCTCGATCGCCCAGCGCCGTCTGCCAATTCGCATCGGCAAACCAGGTGGCATGGTGACCGAGTGGGGCGCTGTAGAAAGCACCGAGGATCGCATCGGTGGTGCCGCTACCCGGCTGCAGCGAACGCTCGGCCACTTCTCCTTCGTCGTTTGCCACATCGATTTTGCCGGTCGGCAACTTCACGCCGAACTGCACCCCGAATGCGCCCGATTGTGATGCCGCCGGCGTCAATCGATAGCGGCCGACCACGCGCACATCGCCCAATTCCGCAAAGCTCCACGCTTCGGGAATCTGGCCGCCCATGTGATTGTGGATGTGCTCGTGGCTGCGGTCCACGACCGGCAGTTGCACGCCGATTCCCCAGTTTTGATCGAAGGTGTAGTCGAACCCCGCGATGATGTTTCGGTTGATGGTGCGGACTTCGTCATGGTGGCGGGGAATCTCTCCGACGGCCACCTCACTCGTACCTGCGCGCGGCTGATCCTGATCGATGAATTCGTAACGCAGGTCGAAGCGCCCACCTCGTTCAGTCCATGCGCCTTGCGCACTCCAGTTGGTATTCAGTGAACAGAAAGCTGAGCCGCAGCCGGCTTCGGCCTCCAGGGCATACAACAGCAGAGCTGCGAGCACGAAACCCGAATAGTGCATGAGGGTATTCACCAATGTGCGCAATACGCGCTTTTTTTGGGGTGACAGCCGGTCAGGACCTCAAGGACCGGGTTTGCGATTCAAGGTGTTGGTCGGGTCACGCTCGAGCAGGATGTCCTGCATGCGAATCTCGATCGCCGGCTTGATTTTCTGGTGGGGAAGAATATAGAACTTGTCGGTTCCGATTGCCTGGAACACAAGGTCCGCCACCTGTTCGGCGGAGATGCGACCCGATTTCACGGCATGCCGGAGTTGTTCCTCTCTTTGTAGATCGGTTTTTGATTTCACTTTTTCATCGCGCAATGCGTCCGGCCGGTTGCGTTCCGAATCGGAAATGCCGGTGGGCACGAACGCGGGGCAAAGCACAGAGGCCCTGATCTTGGCGCCGAACTCGATCAGATCGTGATGCAGACATTCGGTTAGTGTTACGACCGAATGCTTGGAAACGCAATACATGGCCATGCCGGGCGGCGACAGCAGGCCCGCCACCGACGCCGTGTTCACAACATGACCCTCCACGTTTTGCTCCAGCATGCGCGGCACGAACGTCCGGATGCCGTGGATCACGCCCCAGACGTTGACGCCCAACGTCCACTCCCAATCCTTCTCGCTTTGTTCCCAGACCGTGCCCCCGGGTGCGACGCCGGCGTTGTTGCAGAGCACGTGCACGCCGCCGAAAGTCTGGAACGCCTTATCGGCGAGAGCTTTGACGTCGCTTCCCTTGGAAACGTCCGTGCGCACCGCGAGAACCGGGTAACCGGATTCTTCGAACTCCTTTTCGGCCTTTCGCAATGCATCCTTCTCGATATCGGCGAGCACAATCTTCATGCCTTCACGCGCAAAGCGCAGTGCCATGGCGCGACCCAGGCCGCTTGCGCCTCCGGTGACGACTGCGACGCGATCCTTGAAAATTTTCATGGAGAATGTCACTGAAAAGATGACCTTCAACCGATTCTAGCATGTGAAATAAGCGGCTCTCGCGCCCCGCCACCCCTAGCGGCGAAGGGTGGTATTCTCGCCGCAGCCTGAAGGGGGAATTGGGAGACATGCACGACGATTTCAGCGGCACGATGCCTGTTCCGGAGCGGCATCGCTTCGACATCGCGAATCTGGAGCGCTATCTGCGCGACCATGTGGAGGGCTTCCCGGGGAACCTGGAGGTCGAGCAGTTCAAGGGCGGACAATCCAACCCGACTTTCATGCTCAAGGCTGGGCCCCGGCGCTATGTGCTGCGGCGCAAACCACCCGGCAAGCTGTTGCCCTCGGCGCATGCGGTGGATCGTGAACATCGTGTCATTACCGCGCTGCACGCAAGCGGCTTTCCTGTTGCGAAAACCTATTGCTTGTGTATGGACGACGCAGTCATTGGTACCGCGTTCTATGTGATGGACTATGTGGCAGGACGGGTGCTGTGGGAGCCTTCGTTGCCGCACTTGCCCAAAGATCAGCGCGGCGCTTACTTCGACGAACTCAATCGCGTGATAGCACTGCTGCATTCGCTCGACTACGCAAGCATCGGGCTCTCGGACTATGGCAAGCCGGGCAATTACATCGAGCGCCAGATCAATCGCTGGACCAAGCAGTATCGCGCCTCCGAAACCGAGCGCATCGAGGCGATGGAGAATCTGATCGAGTGGTTGCCGAAAAATATTCCGGCGGGCGACGAGACGACGATCGTCCACGGCGACTACCGCATGGACAACGTCATGTTCCATCCGACCGAGCCGAAAATCCTCGCGGTGCTCGACTGGGAATTGTCCACGCTCGGACACCCGCTCGCTGATTTTTCCTACCACTGCATGACATGGCGCCTGACGCCGGGACAGTTCCGCGGCATGATGGGGGTAGACTTCAAGGCGCTCGGCATCCCCACGGAACAGGAGTATGTCGAGTCGTATTGCCGGCGCACCGGCCGGGATGGCATTCCCAACTGGGATTTTTACATGGCGTACAACATGTTCCGATTGGCCGGAATCCTGCAGGGCATCATGGGCCGGGTTAAGGATGGAACGGCCGCCAGCGCCCACGCGATGGAACAGGGCAAACGCGCCCGCCCCATGGCGGAAGCAGGGTGGCAGCAGGTCGAGAAAATCCTTAAAGGTTAAGCTAGAGTCGAAACCTCACCGCAGAGGCGCAGAGGCGCGGAGGCAACGCAGAGAAAGGAAAAGTCAATTGATGTGAGAAAGGCAACGTTGAAATGGACAGTCACCACAACCGTTATTCGTCGACCAGACCGCGCAGGTCCTAGAAACCTTTCAATATTCATATCAAATTTCGTTCGGTTGTCTCTGCGTTTCCTCCGCGTCTCTGCGCCTCTGCGGTTAATTGATCTGGAGATCTATGAAAGCAGTTCTTTGTAAGGAATACGGATTGCCGGGGAAGCTCGTGATCGAGGACGTACCTTCGCCCAAGCCTGGAAACGGCCAGGTGATTGTGAGCGTGAAGGCATGCGGCGTAAATTTTCCCGATACGCTGATCATCCAGGGCAAATACCAGTTCAAACCGGAAATGCCTTTCTCGCCGGGCGGAGAAGTGGCGGGCGTGATCAAGGAAATCGGCCAGGGCGTGACCCGCGTCAAGCCGGGCGATCGCGTCATCGCGTTCAACACCTGGGGCGGCTTCGCAGAGGAGATGGCGGTTGATGCGGATCGCACCATCCCGATGCCCGCGAGCATGGATTTCGTTCCCGCGTCGGCATTCGTGCTGACTTATGGGACTTCCTATCATGCACTCAAGGACAGGGCAGACATCAAGGCGGCTGAAACCCTGCTGGTGCTTGGCGCGGCCGGCGGAGTAGGGCTGGCGGCGATTCAACTGGGCAAGGCAATGGGCGCGCGCGTCATTGCGGCTGCGTCGAGCGATGCCAAGTTAAAGGTGTGCCGTGACAATGGCGCAGACGAATTGATCAACTACGGTTCCGAAGACCTGCGCGCGCGCGTGAAGGTCATTACCGCCGGCAAAGGCGTGGACGTTGTCTACGATCCTGTTGGCGGACCGTATTCGGAGCCCGCGTTGCGTGATATGGCCTGGAAAGGCCGTTTCCTCGTGGTCGGATTCGCTGCCGGTGACATTCCGAAGGTTCCGCTCAATCTGACGCTGCTCAAGGGATGTTCGATCGTTGGTGTGTTCTGGGGCTCATTTACCAAGAACGAGCCGGAACACAATCGCGAGAACAATTGGGAACTGATGGCAATGTACGCGGCTGGAAAAATAAAACCGCATATCCATGCAACATACCCGCTGGAGCGTGCAGCAGAGGCGTTGAATGAAGTTCTCAACAAGCGCGTCACCGGCAAGGTCGTGCTTACGACGTAAACCTCTAAATGTTTTGTATGGGAGGAACAATGCTGAAGCTGTACGAACATCCGCTCTCGGCGTATGCGATGAAGGTCAAAATCGCATTGAACGAGAAAGGCATCGATTACGAAACGGCGATTCCAGATGGCATGGCCATGGGAAAAGCCGGCGGCGAATTTGTGGACGCAAATCCACGGGCGGAAGTGCCGACGCTGGTGGACGGCGATTTTTTCGTTTTCGACTCCACCGTGATACTCGAGTACATCGAGGACAAATGGCCTCGTCCAACGCTGTTGCCGAAGCTGCCGGCAGAACGGGCACGCGTTCGAATGATCGAAGATGTGATGGACACGCAGTACGAGCAGAACAACTGGGGCACGTTCGAAGTTCTTCGTTACCAGCGCGCGAGCGGTGAACTGGCAGACAAGCTGAGGGCCTACGGCAAAGCCAATATCGAGCAACTGCAGGGATGGCTCGACAGGCAACTGGGCAATCGTCCGTGGTTCAACGGCGATTCCTTCGGTTGGGGAGACCTTTGCGTGATTCCCTATGTGAACCGTTCGGCGGGCTACGGTTATCTTCCACCGAAAGGTTCCACCTTGTTCGCGTGGCGCGAACGCGTGAACCAGCGTGACAGCGTTGCCAAGGTCAAAGCACAGATGCAGGCAACGCTGGACAAGATGCCGGATCTGGGTCAAATGCTGAAGAGCGGGCAGGTGGTGCGCCAGTATCGCGATCACCGGCTCGAATGGATGATCGCTGCGGGTGGCATTTCGGTCGTCCTCGAAGGAATGCAGAAAGGTACTATCCGTTTCAGCCGCAATCCGAAATGATTCGGCGCGCGCGCAACTGGGGAGTCAAGACATGACAGAGGCCGTCATCATCGAAGCAGTGCGCACGCCATTTGGCCGCCGCGGTGGCGCTTTGCGCGAAGTCAGGCCGGACACGTTACTGGCGCACGCGCTGGACGGTCTGCTCGCGCGTTCGGCAGTAGATCCACGCCGGATCGAAGATGTGATCGACGGTACGGTTACGTTGGCAGGAGAACAAGGCGCAAACCCGGGGCGGCTTGCGGTACTGCTTTCCAGGCTGCCGGTGGAGGTTGCCGGCGTTTCATTGACGCGCATGTGCGGTTCCAGCCAGCAGGCCGTGCATTTTGCGGCACAGGCAGTTGCTGCCGGGGACATGGACTACGTCATCGGCTGTGGCGTCGAAAGCATGAGCCGCGCTCCCATGTTCCTGGATATCGGATTGGGACGACCGGTCAATGGATTCGAAATGCTGAATCCGGAGCTCTTCAAGCGCCACGAACTGATCCATCAGGGAGAAAGCGCGGAGCGCGTCGCAGACAGGTGGGGGCTATCGCGACAGGATGTCGACGAGTTCGCCAAGGAAAGCCATCGCCGGGCGGCGCGTGCGCAACAAACGGGGCATCAAAAGGAAATTATTCCAATCACCGGCGTGTCGCCGCAGGGAGAGCCATTGGTGCTCGAGCGCGACGAAGGAGTTCGCGCGCAGCTCGACGAAGCGAAAATGGCTTCGCTGAAGCCTGCCTTTCGCCCCGAAGGCAAAGGAGTGGTTACCGCGGCGAATTCGAGCCAGATTTCCGACGGTGCCTCCGCAGTGCTCGTGGCAAGTTCCCGCGCGGCGAAAGCTGATGGCCTCAAGGCCAAAGCGCGCTTCCGATCGCGCATTGCCGTGGGATCAGACCCGACGATGCAACTCACAGGCGTCATTCCAGCGACGCAGCTGGCATTGAAGAAAGCCGGGCTCGCGATCGGAGATCTGGACTGGATCGAAATCAATGAGGCTTTTGCCACCGTTGTGCTGTCATGGGCAAAGGAATTGAAACCCGACATGGACAAGGTGAATCCCTGGGGCGGCGCAATAGCCCACGGGCATCCATTGGGCGCTACCGGCGCAGGTTTGATGGCAAAGATGCTGGCGGGCCTGCAAGCCACCGGAGGCACCCTCGGCCTGCAGGTCATGTGCATCGGCCACGGTCAAGCGACCGCGACCATCATCGAACGAATCTGACTCCGCGTCGGTAATGGCAAAGGGGCTGCGAATAGCAGTGCTGCTGTTCGTGCTTGCGACTGTTGCGGTTGGCGCCTGGCAAAAGCGCACGTTGGTCACGCAGTGGAAGCGCTCCTTGGATGTAGTTGTCTATCCGATCAACGGCGACGGCCAGGCGGCAACGTCAGCCTATATTGCATCGCTCGATTCGGCATCGTTCCACCCGATCGTGGAATTCGCGCGCCGCGAGGCGCGACGTTACGGAGTCGACCTGGCAACACCCCTTGACGTCAAGCTTGGCCCGCGCGTCGCTTCGCTGCCGCCGGCGATTCGCGCGGGCAGTGCAATGCCGGAGGTGATGTTCTGGAGCCTGAGGCTTCGGTTCTGGGCATGGAGGAACGACGACTATCCGGGTCCGAAGCCCGACGTGCGCGTATTCGCCTTGTACTACGATCCGGCGCTCACGCAACGGGTGGCACACTCCGTGGGACTCAAGGAAGGCTTAATCGGCATCGCGAGGGTGTTCGCGGCGGCGCATATGACGGATGAAAACAATGTCGTCATCGCACACGAGATCCTGCATACGTTCGGTGCCACCGACAAGTACGAACGCGCCACCGGCCAGCCGCTCGTTCCCGACGGGTTGGCAGATCCCGGCCAGACGCCGCTCTACCCGCAGTGGATGGCCGAAATCATGGGCGGACGCATCGCGCTTTCCGAAACTCATTCTGATACGCCGCGCAGTCTGGATTGGGCGTTGATCGGCCCGAAAACCGCGGCCGAGATCAACTGGAGACGTTGAGCGACTTACCCCTCACGTGGGCGCCCTCCATGGCGATTGGCGCGCGGGGGGCCTGCCCACTATCATAGCGGCTCAGATCAGGCGGACGCACATGGATGACAAAGACAAGCGCGGCATTCGCCGCAACCTCACCAACTACGGCGACCCGGAATTTGCGGCCTATTTGAGACGTTCTTTCGCGCGCTCGATGGGTTATTCAAAGGACCTGCTGAGCCGGCCGATCGTAGGCATCGCGCAATCGGCCAGCGGTTTCAACAACTGCCATCGCTATGTGCCCGAACTCGTCGAAGCAGTCAAACGCGGCGTGCTGAAGTCTGGCGGACTGCCGGTCGACTTTCCGACCATTTCGCTGGGCGAAGTTTTCCTCAGTCCGACCAGCCTGATGTTCCGCAACCTCATGGCGATGGATGTCGAGGAAATGGTACGGGCACAGCCGATGGATGCAGTCGTGCTCGTCGGCGGATGTGACAAGACGGTGCCCGCGCAATTGATGGGCGCGATCTCGGCCGATGTGCCGGCCATTCAACTGGTCACCGGCCCCATGATGGCGATGCCTTTTCGCGGCGAGCGGCTCGGGGCCTGCACCGATTGCAGGCGCTTCTGGGGAAAGTATCGGGCCGGCGAAGTCAGCGACACGGATATCGACGAAATCGAGGGAAATCTCGCCACAACGGCAGGCACCTGCGCTGTCATGGGAACAGCAAGCACCATGGCATGCGTCGCCGAGGCGCTTGGTATGACTCTGCCGGATACTGCGGCCATTCCCGCCGTTCACGCGGATCGCATTCGAGCGGCGGAAGCGACGGGTGTTTGTGCGATGCAGATGATCGGCGCCAAAGGGCCGCGGCCGTCTGCAATCGTGACAGAAAAATCGGTCGAGAACGCGTTGCGCGTATTGCTGGCCATTGGGGGTTCGACCAACGCGATCATCCATCTCACAGCGATCGCCGGCCGCCGCGGCGTGCGTATTTCGCTGGAAAGACTGAACCGGCTTTCGGACGAAACACCGGTGCTGATCGATCTGAAGCCAACCGGCAGCCACTACATGCAGGATTTCCACGCCGCCGGGGGAATGAGCGCTTTGCTTTTCGAGTTGAAAGATCTTCTGCACCTCGATTGCATGACCGTGACGGGAGAGACGCTGGCTACGCGCCTGTCGCGTCCCGTGCCTTTCGTCGATCGCAGCGTGGTGCGTTCGCGTTCCGATCCAATTTCTGCGGTAGGCGGCCTGGTGGCGCTGTTCGGCAGCCTCGCGCCGGGAGGCGCCATCCTGAAACGGGCTGCGGCCGACCAGGGCCTGTTCGAGAAGGAAGGCAGGGCGGTGGTGTTCGAGTCGCTCGAAGATTTGTCTGCACGCATCGACTCGCCCGACCTCGACGTCACCAAAGATGATTTCCTGGTTTTGAAGAATGCCGGGCCACGCAGTCCCTCGGGAATGCCGGAGGCGGGTTACTTGCCGATTCCGAAAAAGCTGGCGCAAAAAGGCTTGAAGGACATGGTGCGCATATCGGATGCACGCATGAGCGGCACCGCATTTGGCACGGTGATCCTGCATATCACACCGGATGCCGCCTCAGGCGGGTCATTGGCGCTGGTGAAGAGCGGCGATCGCATCCGTTTGTCCGTAAGAGAGAGGAAACTGGATCTGCTGGTGCCAGACGCGGAGATGCAGAACCGCCGCAAGGGGTTCAGCACGCCCCCGCTGCCCCCAAGGGGATATGCGCGCCTCTACAACGAACACATCCTGCAAGCCGATGGCGGATGCGACTTTGACTTCCTGCGCGGCTAGCCCCGCCGATGATCAGCCCGCACCGCCTTGCGGCACCTTGTTGACCAGCGACCAATACAGCCCGACCTGCGCGACCATATCGAGAAATTTGTCGAAATCCACCGGCTTGACGATGTAACTGTTGACGCCCAGTTGATAGCTCTCGATGATGTCACGTTCCTCCTGCGACGAAGTCAGCATGACCACAGGCACGGTCTTGGTGTGGGCGTCCGATTTGAGAGTGCGCAGGACCTCGATGCCGTCGACCTTCGGCAGTTTCAGGTCCAGCAAAATGATCTTGGGCGTGCCGATTGCCCTGTCTTTATACCGTCCCTTGCAATAGACGAATTCCAGCGCCTCTTCTCCGTCTTTGACCCACACCAGGTTGTTGGCAAGGTTCTTCTTGCGCAAGGCGCGTATCGTCAGTTCCGCATCAGTGGGATTGTCTTCCACCAGCAGAATTTCCACTTGCTCGAACTCTGTCATGTTGGCACTCGCGCCGGCAATGAGAAAAAGAAAGTCGCACCCTTGTCCAGTTCCGCCTCGGCCCAGACCCTGCCACCGTGCCGAGTGACCAGTCGATGGACGATCGCCAGGCCAACGCCCGTCCCGCTGAATTCCTCGATACTGTGCAACCGCTGGAATACCCCGAAGAGCTTGTCGTAATAGCGCATGTCGAAGCCCACCCCGTTGTCTTTCACGAAATACGTCACGTGATCATGCAGTTTCGCATCCGGAACGAAGCCCACTTCGACCTTCGGCGAGCTTCGGGTGGAACTGTACTTCAGCGCATTCGAAAGCAGGTTTATCCAGACTTGCCTGAGCAGGCCCGGATCCGCTTGTGCCTCTGGCAGCGCAGAAATGAGAACTTCAGCGCTCGCGTGCAAGCCGGTGCTTCGGACTTCCGCGAGCGCTTCTTCCGCCAACGCCTTCATCTCGATCGGCTCGGTAACAATGGGCTCTCGAGCCAGTCTGGAAAAGGAAAGCAAGTCGTCGATCAGCGCGCCCATGCGCTGGCTGTTCTCGCGCACCACCGCCAGAAGGCGCCGCCCCTCCTCATCCACGGTGGCACCGTAATCCTCTTCGAATATCCGGGTGAAGCCGTCGATCGCACGCAACGGCGCACGCAGATCGTGCGAAATGGAGTAGCTGAAGCTCTCCAATTCCCGGTTCGCGGCCTCAAGCTGATTCGCGCGCATTTCAAGATCGGCATTGAGTTCACGGATTGCCTCTTCGGCGCATTTCTGTTCCGTAATATCGTCTGAAATCCCGAGCAGATACTGCGGCTTTTCTTCGGCGTCGCGCAGGCCGATCTTGCGCGTGCGCAAGTAGCGCGTGACACCATTGGCGGTCAATTGCTCTTCGAAGACGTGAACGACGCCCGGGCTCTGCAGGACCTCGCGGTCCTTGGCGGTAAAGAAGTCAGACTGCTCCACGGGGAAAAAATCGTAGTCGGACTTGCCTAGAAGCTTTGCGCGCGGTATCCCGAGAAATTCCTCTTCGGCCTTGTTGATCCTGGCGAAGCGCAGGGTCTGCGCTTCCTTGACGAAAATCATGCTGGGAATATTCTCGACCACGGCGTCCAGGAAGGCATTTGCCATCCTGGTCTTGCTTTCGACTTCCTTGATGGCGGTGGTATCGAACATGGTCGTGCGGCTCATGGCGAAATTGCCGTCCGCATCGAGCAGCGGCACGGCATTGACGGAGACCGGAAAGCTGGTGCCATTCTTGCGAATCAGTTTGTACTCGAGGTTGGTAGTTATGCCGCCGCTGAGGAGCTTGGGAAAGTTGTCAAGCACGGTCTGCACGCATTCCGGCGCCACGATGTCGATGAATCTCAGCTTTCCGATCACTTCCTCGCGCCTGTAACCGAGCCAGGACAGTTCGGTGTCGTTCATGCGGACGAATATGCCCTTGCGATCCACGGAGTGATACCCGCAGGGTGCCCGGTTGTACAGGTTTTCCACCTCGGCAGCGTGCAACTGGGCCGCGTGCTGCGCCTCCGAACGCTGCCTGATTTCCTTGCGCAGAAGAATGAAGGCGGCGATGAGAAGAGCAAAGCTGGTCAGGGTGCCGAAAATGATGATGCCACCGGCTAGGCGGGAACTGCGTGTCGAGTCTTCGGCGCGCTGCGTCAGCAGAATTTCTTCGTGCGCTCGCAATTTGCCAGCCACGGTCAGGATTTCGTCCATGGTCTGCTTGCCGGCCAGAATCTGCGTCCGAGCCGGTTCCGATACGCCAGTCCTCGCGGTGTTCGCGATCTTGAGGAAAACCGCGGCTTCGTCCAGGCGCTTGTCGGTCAGTTGTTCGAGGGCTCGCACCCGCGCCGCTTGATCGGCATTGTCAGAGGTCAGTTCCTTTAGCAGACTCAGCCGCGCAGGAATATTGACCAGGGCGTTTTTGTAAGGAATCAGGAACTCGCTGTGACCGGCGATTAGATAGCCCCGGACGCTCGTTTCCACGTCCTTCAGGTCCGAGACCAGGACTTCGGTTTGGCGCAGGACCTCTTGCGTATGGACAACCCACCGCAACCGATCTACCAGCCCCTGCATGCTGATATAGGCGACTCCCGCAATGCAGCCAATAATGATCAGCGCGGCGCCGAGACCGAGGAGGGGCACGCGATCAGCCGGCCTGTTCATGAAGGATGGGAACCACCGTGCCGACACGGCGTTATACGGCCAGCCCAACGAAAGCTCCATTTCGTGAGAGTGCGGGCAGACGATGCCCTGAAGCCGAATAGTACGAGATTGGCGCCACGCGCTGTCCAGTGGCGCCTGCGCTGTCGACCGGTACTACTTCGATCGTCGCCGCCTTGTCTCAGGCCCGCGACGCAAAACGTAAGAACGGTTCGAAACTCATTAGTCACACGGATGCCCGTCGCAAGTGCCGGGCCGGAAAGCCTTATCCCAAGACGCGCATCGGGCGACGCGT
>Ga0207708_10000949_pt1 | contig 21712 bp, 18 predicted proteins | sample KBSK5101metaG_FD_184340 | JGI IMG/M metagenome (GOLD analysis project Ga0207708, IMG submission 184340) | Corn, switchgrass and miscanthus rhizosphere microbial communities from Kellogg Biological Station, Michigan, USA - KBS K5-10-1 metaG... | ecosystem: Host-associated > Plants > Roots >...
CGCCGCGGACGCCCCGCCCGCGCCCGCCGCGGAGGAGAAGGTCGACGAGCCGGGCAAGCGCAAGGTGCGCGCGGTCGGCCCGACCTTCTACCCGGTACGCTGACGGCACGCCGCGCCTCCCTTGCATCTGTAATCCTACCGCCGTCGCAAGCGCCGCCTTCGTTGCGGCAAGATGCGTGCGACAACCGAGCTCTAGAAAGGCTAACCTCCCCGCAAAACAAAAGCGGGAGGACGTCATGGATGGGCAACGCCGTCCGCGGAACGCCGCGCCGACGCCGCTACTCCGAGCATCGGAAATCTCACGCCGCGCCGCGCTTGCCGGCCTCGCCGCCTGCGCCGCCGCGCCGGTTTGGGCGCAGAGCGCTTGGCCCGATCGCGCCATCACCCTCGTCCACGGCCTCGCGCCGGGTGGGCCGAGCGACATCATCGCGCGCATCGTCGCCGACGGGCTGACCCGCAGGCTCGGTCAGCAGGTCGTCGTCGACGCACGGCCGGGCGCCGGCGGCAGGGTCGCGGCCGGACAGGTCGCGCGCATGGCGGCCGACGGCTATACGCTGATGGGCATTCCCTCCGGCCACGCAGTCGCCGCGGCGCTTTACAAGTCGCTGCCCTATCGCACCATCGACGACTTCACCATGATCAGCCTGCTCACCGAGTATCCGTTCGTGGTGGTGACCTATGCCGACCATGCCATCCGTACGTTCCCCGACCTCATCGACCTGGCGCGGACGCGGCCGGCGCCGCTGCTGTTCGGCAGCGCCGGCAACGGATCGCTGCAGCATCTTGCCGGCGAACTCCTCGCCAAGACCGTGAACGCCGCGTTTCAGCATGTGCCCTATCGCGGCAGCGCGCAGGCGATTACCGATCTAATCGCCAAGCGCATCGACTTCATCGTCGACTCCCCGACCGCGGAGCTCGAATTCATCCGTGCCGGCCAACTGCGTGCACTCGCGGTGACGAGCGCGGCGCGCTTCTTCAGCCTGCCCGAGGTGGCGACCACGGCGGAGGCCGGCGTTCCCGGCTACGCCTTCACCTCGTGGCAGGGACTGGTGGCGCCCGCGGGCTTGCCGCAACCGGTGGTCAGCCGATTGAATACCGAGGTTGCCACGATCCTGGCGGAACCGACGACCATCGAGCGGATCAAGCTGGTGGGCAACGAACCGAGCCCCTCCAGTCCCGAAGCATTCAGAGCCCGCATCGCCGCGGACATCGACAAGTGGACCAAGGTGGTCGACGCCGCCAGGATCGAGCGGATCTGAGCGGCGCATACGACCCCCGCACGCGACCGAACCGCGCAGGGGCAACGTGCCTTGCGCGCGCGGGTTCTAAGTCTTCGTCGTCGTGAGGGTGTAGCGCTGCTCGGCGGCCAGGCATTCCGCTTCCGGAAGTCCCAGCTCCTTGCGCACGATGTTGGTGCCCAGCACCATCGCGACCATCTTGTAGGTGGCGTGGCGGCGGCCCATGCCTTCGCGACCCATGCCGCAATCGGACGAGATGATGAGCCGTTCCGGCGGAATATGCTTGAGCGCCTCCCGGATCAGCGCGGCGATCTCGTCCGGCCGCTCGACCTGCAGGGTGTGGTGGTCGATCACGCCGATGACGACCTTCTTGTCCTTGATCACCTCGCCGATCGCCTTGAGGTCGCCAGGGCCGGAGGAACAGGTCTCGAAGGTCAACGCGTCGGCCTCGATCTTGTTGAGTGCCTCGAGCGTCGGCTGATAGCTCTGCACGTCGCGGAAGATGCGCTGCTGCGACGGGTTGCCCCAGCAGGTGTGGCACCACACCTCGGTCTTGCCACGCAGGCCTTTCACGGTGTTGTTGAAGATCTTCACCAGGTCGTCGACATCGAGCTTGCCGAAGGTCTTGCCGCGCGCCGGCACCATGTGGATCTGCGGCTCCTCCATCTGGAGAACGGGACAGCCGGCATCGGCGAGCTCGTTGAGCTCCGCGTTGAGCGCATCGCTGATCGCCCATGTCCGCTCGACCGGATCCTTGTAGTAATCGTCTTCGACGGACGCGGCGATCAGCTCGGGCAGGATGGTCCCGAACTTGATCGGCTTCTTGGTCATGCGCTGCGCCGTCTTCCACATCGCGGCATATTGCAGTCGGCCGCGTCCTACCGGTCCGACGATCCTCGGAAACACGCGGGCTTCGAGGAAATCGTGCAGGATATGCCCGCGCGGATACGCGACCGCACCGATCTTGTAAGTCATCGCCTCCGCTACGTCCGCAAACCCATCCATGTGGGTGAGCGGATAGCTCTGCCAGCTCATGCCCCCGACTTCTTCGTCGTAGTGCGCGTCACCGTCGGTGCAGATGTCGAGGCCGGCGATCTCCTGCGCCCGCAGAAAGCACGAGACCGCGTCCTCGTACTGCTCGCGGTAACGGGAGTTGACCATGGCCTCGAGGAAACTGCGCGAGCCCAGCACCGCGGTGTACCAGTTCGGTCGCGGCAGCGAGCCGATGATCGAGGTTGGCAGGGCGATACCCGCGGACGCTTTGTACATCGTTTACTCTCCCGTTGATGGTGTTCTGGCTTTCCGGCGGCGACCGCTCAGAAATCGTATGCATCGCTCTTCGGCGCGACGTCCCGCAACAGTGAGCGATCGGGCGCCGGCAGCGGCTCGCCGGAATCGCGGAAGCGGTTCACGATCGGATAGCGCCGGTCGCGGCCGAAATTCTTCAGCGTCACCTTGACGCCGGGCGCCGCCTGTCGGCGTTTGTATTCGGCGAGGTTGAGCATGCGTTCGACCTTCGTCACGGTCTCGCGGTCGAAGCCATCCGCGACGATTTTCGCGATCGGCTCCTCGCGCTCGACCAGTCGCTCGAGGATGGCATCGAGTACATCGTAGGGCGGCAGCGAATCCTGGTCGGTCTGGTTCTCGCGCAACTCGGCGGTCGGCGCGCGCGTGAGGATGTTATCCGGGATCACCGGTCCGTCGGGGCCGAGCGCACCGTCGGGCTTCCAGGCGTTGCGCAGTCGCGACAGCCGATAGACCTCGGTCTTGTAGAGGTCCTTGATCGGGTTGAAGCCGCCGTTCATGTCGCCGTAGAGCGTGGCATAACCAACCGACATCTCCGACTTGTTGCCGGTCGTCACCACCATCAGTCCGAACTTGTTCGACAGCGCCATCAGGATGGTGCCGCGCGCGCGCGCCTGCAGGTTTTCCTCGGTGACGTCGCGCGGCATGCCCGCGAAGATCGGCGCCAGCGATTTCTCCAGCCCCAGCACCGCGTTTTCAATCGGCAGCACATCGTATTTCACGCGCAGCGCCGACGCGACGCGCGCCGCATCATCGATCGATTCCCGCGACGTGAAGCGGTACGGCAGCATCACGCACCGCACGCGGTCGGCGCCCAGGGCATCGACCGCCAGCGCCGCCACCAGGGCGGAATCGACGCCGCCGGAGAGGCCGAAAACCACGCCCTTGAAGCCGTTCTTGTTGACGTAGTCGCGCAGCCCCAGCATGCAGGCGAGATAATCCGCCTTGTCGCCCTCTTCGATTGCCGCGACGGGAGCGTCGACGCAGCGCCAGCCATTGCCGCGGCGCTCCCATACCAGCGTCTTGACGATCTCCTCGAAGGCCGGGAGCTGGAACGCGAGCGAGCGATCGGCATGCAGCCCGAACGAAGCGCCATCGAACACCAGTTCATCCTGGCCTCCGATCTGGTTGGCATAGATGAGCGGCAGATCGCTTTCGGTGACGCGCGCGACCGCGATATTGAGCCGAACCTCCTCCTTGTCGTGCGAGTACGGCGAGCCGTTGGGCACGACAAGCAGCTCTGCTCCGGTCTCGGCCAGACACTCGACCACGTCCTCGTAGTCGCCCCACTCCGTCCAGATGTCTTCGCAGATCGGCACGCCGATGCGCACGCCGCGGAAGTTGACGGGACCCGGGGGCGGGCCGGGCGCAAACAGGCGGCGCTCGTCGAACACGCCGTAGTTGGGCAGGTTCACCTTCATGCGCACCGCCGCGATGGCGCCGCGATCGAGCAGGCAGCAGGCGTTGTAGAGCTTGCCGTCGTCCGCCCAAGGCGTACCGATCAGCAGCGCCGGCCCGCCATCGGCGGTCTCGCGCGCAAGCTCCTCGATCTTGGCGCGGCACGCCGCCTGCAAGGCCGGCTTGAGCACGAGGTCCTCGGGCGGATAGCCGCACAGAAAGAGTTCCGGCAGCACCACCAGATCGGCGCCGTCGGCGGCAGCCTGCGCGCGCGCACGGCGAGCCTTGTCGGCATTGCCGGCGATGTCGCCGACGGTCGGATTGAGTTGCGCAACCGCGATCGCGAGGCGGTCAGTCGGACGTGCGTTCATGGATCTAGGTCTAGCGCGTCGGCCCGGCGCACGGCAATCGCTCCGGCGGTCGCAGTCAAATCAGGCCCAAGCGCTCGGCCAGCGCGAGCAGCCACGTGATCCCGGCGATGAGCAGCGCAAGGCCGACGGCGGCGGAGCCCATGTCCTTGACCCGTCCGATCTGCGGATCGATCGCGAGGTTGACGCGATCGGCAAGTTTCTCGATCGCCGTGTTCAACAGCTCGACCACGAGCACGAACACGACGACACCGATCAGCGCCAGCCGCTTCCACCCCTCGTCAGCCAGCAGGAACGCCAGCGGCACCGCCAGAACGAGGGCGACCAGTTCCTGGCGAAAGGCCTCCTCGCTGCGCGCGGCGGCGAGCAGGCCGTGCCAGGTATTGATGGTGGCGCGCAGCAGTCGTTCCATGAATGCATTCGAAAGGCGGAGGTCGGGGGATGATGGTGTCGGCTCGGCTCGCAATCTATCGCCCTGCCCCGCTAAATCCAGCGCGGCCCCGGCCCACGCGGGATGCGCGCCTGAGGAAGGTTAACGTCCGCGACCGCCGGGGATGAAACCCCGGCGACGCCAGGTGCAGTGGTCCGATCAAAGACCGGCGGCAGCCGGCAGCGGCCGCGCCTTGGCGGTGCGCTCGGCCTTGAGCAGGTCCGCCAGCAGGAACGCCAGATCGATCGCCTGCTCGGCGTTGAGCCTGGGATCGCAGACGGTGTGATAGCGGTCCTTGAAGTCCGCGTCGGTGATCATGCGGGCGCCGCCGGTGCACTCGGCGACGTTCTGGCCGGTCATCTCCAGATGCACGCCACCGCCGTGAGTGCCTTCGGCGCGGTGGACCGCGAAGAAGGTCTTCACCTCTGAGAGGATGCGCTCGAACGGTCGCGTCTTGTATCCGGTCTCCGAGGTGATGGTGTTGCCGTGCATGGGGTCGCACGACCACAGCACGATCTTGCCCTCACGCTGCACCGCGCGGATCATGGCCGGAAGCTGATCGCCGACTTTGTCCGAGCCCAGCCGTACGATCAGCGTCAGCCGGCCCGGCTCGTTCTCCGGGTTGAGGATGTCGATCAGCCGCAGCATCTCGTCGATCTTGCTCGAGGGACCGCATTTGAGCCCGAGCGGATTCATGATGCCGCGGCAGAACTCGACATGGCCATGATCGGGCTGGCGGGTGCGGTCGCCGATCCACAACATGTGGGCGGAGGTGCAGCAGAAGCTGCCGGGATGGGTCGAGTCCTCGCGCGTCATCGCCTGCTCGTAACCGAGCAGCAGCGCTTCGTGGCTGGTGTAGAACTCGGTGTTCTTGAGCTCGGGATGGCTCTCGAGGTCGAGCCCGCAGGCCTGCATGAAGCCGAGCGCCTCGGAGATGCGATCAGCGAGCTCCTCGTAGTGGTGCGACTGGGGCGAGTCCTTGACGAAGCCGAGCGTCCATTGCCGCACATTGGCAAGATTGGCGTAGCCGCCCTGCACGAACGCGCGCAGCAGGTTCAGCGTGGCGGCGGAGTGACGGAATGCCTCGATCTGCCGTGCCGGATCGGGCCGGCGTGCCTCGTCGGTGAATTCGACGCCGTTGATGACGTCGCCGCGATAGCTCGGCAGCTCCTTGCCGTCTTTCTTCTCCATCGGCGAGGTGCGCGGCTTCGCGAACTGGCCGGCGATGCGGCCGACCTTCACCACCGGCAACGCGGCGGCATAGGTGAGCACGACCGACATCTGCAGGAACACGCGCAGGAAGTCGCGGATGTTGTTGGCGCTGAAATTGTTGGCGCTGGGCTCGGAGAAGCTCTCGGCGCAGTCGCCGCCTTGCAGCAGGAAACCTTCGCCCATGGCAACGCGGCCGAGCGCCTTCTTCAGACTGCGCGCCTCACCGGCAAAGACCAGCGGCGGAAAGCCAGCGAGCTGCCGCTCGACCGCTTCGAGCGCCGCCTGGTCGGGGTATTCAGGGACCTGGAGAACGGGCTTCTTGCGCCAACTGTCGCGCGTCCAACGCTCGGGCATGACGCCCCTCCACTCGACTTAAGCCCAAGTACGGGCGAGATTTTCCACGGGCTTATACACGACGGCAGGCGCCGCAAGCCAGGATTTCCGTCCCCCGACCACCCGCCAGGGCGGGTGCCGCGCGCCGCCGGTGATTGCCCTAACTCTTTGTTCCATCGGTACTTTTACGTACGGACTGCCCAGCGTGCCCGTCCCAGCTTGCCGCATGGCTTGCCGAGAAGAAGCGAGCAGTCCCAAGGGTCCGCTTCATTGTTAATAACAACGAATTAACAATGAGCGGGACGCATGGCTGCGCGTGAAAGCCCCGCAGAATGCGGGAAAAACGCGCGCCGGGCGCTCGCAGGCTTGGCCGCGATAACAATGAAAAACAATGCGGAACAATGCCGGCACCTTCCAATCGTTCGAACGCATCGAGGCGCGGCTGACCCGCCCGGCCAATAGTAGCCGCGCCGGCCTGATCAGGGCCTCAACGCATCGATGGCGCATGTCCGGATGATGGTCCTGTATAGAAGATTCGTGTAACGCAAGGCAAGAAAAAAGCGCCGCTTGGCACTGGTTTCGCCGGCTACGGACCCGCTACTCCGCCGCCTCGCGCACGCGCGTCAGCGCTTTCGTCCGCAGCGTCACCAGCTCTTCCGCGGCGGTCGGATGCACAGCCATGACCGCATCGAAATCGGCCTTGGTCGCCTTCATCTTGACCGCGATGCCGACGAGCTGGATCATCTCGGCCGCGTCCGGGCCGACGATATGGCAGCCGACCACGCGGTCGGTGTCGCCGTCGACGACCAGCTTGAAGAACGCGCGGGTGTCGCGGCCGGCAAGCGACATCTTCATCGGCCGGAACGTGGTCTTGTAGATGTCCACGCGCGCCAGCCGCGCGCACGCCTCCGCCTCGGTCATGCCGACCGCCCCGACCTCGGGCTCGGAAAAGACCGCGGTCGGCACATCGGCGTGGTCGGCCGAGATCTGCTTGCCACCGAATACGGTGTCGGCAAAGGCGTGTCCCTCGCGGATCGCCACCGGAGTGAGATTGATCCGATTGGTGACGTCGCCGATCGCGTAGATGTGCGGCACGCACGTCTGCGAAAATTCGTTGACTGCAATCCCGCCGTTCTTCGCGAGCGCGACGCCGGCCGCCTCGAGCCCTAGGCCCGAGACGTTCGGGCGGCGCCCGGTGGCGAACATCACGCGGTCGACCGTGAAGGTCTTGTGATCGGCCAGCTCGACGCAGTAGCCGTGCTCGACCTTCGCGACAAGGTCGACCGTCTGCCTGGTGATGATCTTGATGCCGCGGCGCTCCATCTCCGAGCGCAGATGCTCGCGGACGTCGTCGTCGAACCCGCGCAGGATGTTGTCGCCGCGATAAACCAGCGTCACCTCGGAGCCGAGCCCGTTGAAGATGCCGGCAAACTCGAGGGCGATGTAGCCGCCGCCCTGGATGAAAATGCGCCGAGGCAACTCCGGCAGATGAAACGCCTCGTTCGAGGAAATGACGTGCTCGAGCCCGGCGATCTGCGCGCCGGGATAAGGTGCGCTGCCGGTGGCGATCAGGATGGTCTTTGCCCGCACACGCTCGCCGGTCGCGGTGAGACGTAGCGTATGGGCGTTCTCCAGCACCGCACGGCTGGCGACGATCTTGACGTTGGCACGCTCGAGCGCCGACGTGTAGGCGAGCTCGAGCCGGGCAATCTCGCGATCCTTGTTGGCGATGAGCGTCGGCCAGTCGAACACCGGCTCGCCCAGGGTCCAGCCGTAACCGGCGGCATCCTCGAAGTCGTCGGCAAAGCGGGCGGCGTAGACCAGTAATTTCTTGGGCACGCAGCCACGGATCACGCAGGTGCCGCCGACGCGAAACTCCTCCGCCACCATGACGCTCGCGCCATGGCCGGCAGCGATCCGCGCTGCGCGCACACCGCCTGATCCGGCCCCGATGACGAAGAGATCGACCTCCTTGTCGGCCATGTCGTGCTCAGAAATCCGCCGCGGAAACAATCATCGGCATGGAAAGCTGCAACGCCGCGATCCGTCGCCGGAAAGGGCCTCGCAATCCCAATATGTTCCCTGCCGATGCGGTTTGCTAGATCTCGTGGCCGCGTCGCTTCATTTCGGTGCGGATCTTGCCGATGACCTCTTGCGACAGCCGGTCGGCCCAGCTCTGCGCGTTTCTCATGCTCTGGTCGAGGATCGAGGGCTCCTCGATCAGAAGCTTTTTGCCGAGCGGTGATTTGTAGAACGCGAGCATGTCCTTGAGCTCCTGCTCGGTGAACCGGGCGGCGTAGAGCTTGGCAACCTCGTTCACGACCTCTTGGCTGCGAGGAGCGTACTCGGCGCGCAATTTGAGCGCGACTTCGTTCAGGTCCTTGAGCAGGGTCGGGTTGGCCTGGACGAATACGCTCTTGGCCTGCTCGATGACGCCCGGAACGAGCGGATCCCAGAGCGCGGTGGCGCCCTTGACCGTAATCACTTCCTTGGCGGTCGCGACCGCGGCCGGCGAGGGTTGTTGCGCATCGGCGCCGCCGACGCGCACCGCGACGGCGAGCGCAAGCGCAAGGGTGATGGCGCAAGACGTCCTTGCGATTGGGTTGGCAAACATGGGCACCTCCTTTGGCGGTGATTGAGTTCAACGCCGCTCGACGACGCGCACGCCGTCCGAGCCGGCGATCACGACTGCGTGCGCGAGCCCGACGAAGAGGCCGTGCTCGACCACGCCTGCAATACCATCGAGACGCTCGGCGAGCGATCTCGGATCGGCGATCCGCCCTAACGCGGCATCGAGAATCCAGTGCCCGCCGTCCGTGACGAAAGCGTGGCCGTCCTTCCCCGGTCGCAGCACCATCGGGCCGCTGCAACCGACGGCCGCGGTGCCTTGATCGAGCGCCCGTCGGGTGGCCGCGAGCCCAAAGGGCACGACCTCAACCGGCAGCGGGAAGCGGCCAAGGACGGGCACCCATTTCGTTTCGTCGACGATGACGATCATGCCGGCCGAGGCCGAGGCGACGATCTTCTCTCGCAACAGCGCGCCCCCGCCGCCCTTGATCAGGCTCAGATCAGGGGCGACCTCGTCGGCGCCGTCGACGGTAAGATCGAGCTGCGGCATCTCATCGAGCGTGCTGAGCGGCACGCCGAGCCGCTCGGCGTCGCGCCGGGTCGTCTCCGATGTGGGCACGCCGATAATGTCGAGGCCGGCGTGGACGCGCTCGGCCAACAGCTCGACGAAATGCTTGGCGGTCGAGCCGCTGCCGAGACCAAGCCGCATGCCGGGACGCACGAACTCGAGCGCGCGGGCGGCGGCTGCACGTTTCTGGCCTTCGACATCCATTGCGATCGAGACAGTCCGCCCGCGGATCGGAGCAAATAAGGTGGGTCTACCCAATGCGGTGGATTTGAAGTTCCCACTACGATGGTCGAGACCTCGCTCAGGAACTTCAGAGGAGGCCGCGAGGGCTTGCAAACCCCGGAATTGGGACACTAGCGCCGTTCATCCGCAGAGCATAGTGCATTTGCCGGGGATTAAGACTTGCCGGGGAATAAGGTCGCGCCGCGCCTTGTCATCCCGCCGTTCAGCAGATAGCGATTCGTGGATGGTCGCTCCTACCGTCGTTCTGGATCTCGACGGCACGCTGGTCGACAGCGCGCCCGATCTCGTCGCCACCCTCAACATCATTTTCGCTCGCACCGGCCTGCCGCCCGTTGCCTATGATGCAGCCCGCAACATGGTCGGTGGCGGCGCGCGGGCGCTGATCGTGCGCGGGCTGAAAGCGGAGGGCCGCACGCTCGACGTGATCGAGATTGACCGGATGGTGCGCGACTTCATCGACCACTACGCCGCGCACATCGCGGATCAGTCGCGGCCATTTCCCGGGCTCGAGTCCGCGCTGGACACGCTCGCCGCGCGTGGCTGCCGGTTGGCGGTCTGCACCAACAAGCTCGAATGGCTCGCGGTGCGCCTCCTCGACGCATTGGCGCTCTCCCAACGGTTCGCCACCATCTGCGGCGGAGACACGTTCGGGTTGCAAAAACCGGACCCGGAAATGCTGCGTCGCACGATCGCGCGCGCCGGCGGGGTAGCGGACTCGACCGTCATGGTGGGAGACTCCCTCACCGACATTACCACCGCGCATGCGGCCGGAGTGCCGATCGTGGCCGTGGATTACGGCTATACCGAAAGGCCGGTCGCCGAAATGGGCGCCGATCGGGTCATCGGCGCGCTGTCCGCGCTGCCGGACGCCGTTTTCGACCTGCTCCGGACCCGCCAAGCGACCCCGGTGGCACGGCAATAATCGGCATTTCACCTTATCGGCGCCACACTTAGGGGCTTTTTTTGACGGGTAACCATACAAGGCGGGAGCGCTAAACCCGCGTTGCGCGGGGGGTGCCGCGCTTCTATGGTTGCACCCTGGGGATGGGGCGGGCGTCTGCCGCCCAAGTTGGTGGGATCAAAATCATGAGCCGAGTCATTGCCATCGTGGCATGTGGCTTAAGCGTTGCCGCATGCTCTGCATCAATGCCGAGCCTGGACTTCCTCAAGTCGAGTCCGCAGACCGAAGCGCTGGCGATCGAGACTGAGCCGCCGGGCGCCGAGGCGAAGGCCTCGACGGGACAGAGCTGCCGCACGCCCTGTCAACTCACGGTCCAGCCGGGCGGGGAACTGTCGGTGACGCTGGCGCTCAACGGCTATCAGCCGCAGACCGTGTCGGTGCGCGAGGCCGAGGGCACCTCGAAACTTGCGCCGAATCCCGTCTATGTCGAGTTGCAGCCGGGCGCCGCGCCGTCGGCGCGCAAACCCGCTGCAAAGAAGAAGCCGGCCACGGCGGCCGTGCGCAAGCCGGCGCCGTCAGCGACCGCATCGGCCGTGCCGCCGTCGGCGACCGCATCCGCCGCGCCTGCGCCGACGCCGGCACCAGCCGCTGCGCCGGCGCCTGCGGCATCCGCCGAGCCGGCAGCGTCCGCGACCAACTATCCTTGGCCGTCGCGATAGCGACGGCTCCCGGTTGGTAGCAACCGGCGACGACGACCAGCGGCGCCCAGCCCACGGCGGCGCGCCGGGATGCACTGGTCGATGTCCGTCAGAATCCCCATATAAAAAGCGGCGGAGACGGCCTCCGCCGCTTTTGTTTGTCGTTCCCCGCGCTGATCCCTATGATGCGCGGCCCCCGGGACGAGGGGTTGCAGGCTGTATCGGACCCGTAGCGATGGCTTACGACGCGCCCACTCTCGCATTCGATCGCCTCGGGCATGGGACCGCCCCTGCCCTCGTCGATCCGTTCGGGCGCGAAATCACCTATCTGCGCGTCTCGGTCACCGATCGTTGTGATTTTCGCTGCGTCTATTGCATGTCGGAAAACATGGCGTTCCTGCCCAAGGCCGATCTGCTGTCGCTCGAAGAGCTGGACCGGCTGTGCAGCGCCTTCATCACCCGCGGCGTGCGCAAGCTGAGACTCACCGGCGGGGAGCCGCTGGTCCGGCGTGGCATCATGACGCTGTTCAGCTCGTTGTCGCGCCATCTCGCGAGCGGCGCGCTCGACGAGCTCACCTTGACCACCAATGGCTCGCAATTGCCGAAATATGCCGCCGAGCTCGCCGGCCTGGGCGTGCGGCGCATCAACGTCTCGCTCGACACCCTCGATCCCGACAAGTTCCGCGCGATCACGCGCTGGGGCGAGCTCGACAAAGTCCTGGCCGGGATCGACGCCGCGCAGGCGGCGGGGTTGAAGGTCAAGATCAATGCCGTCGCACTCAAGGGCGTGAACGAGGACGAATTCCCCACCCTCCTGGAATGGGCGCACGGGCGCGGCATGGAGCTCACCCTGATCGAGGTGATGCCGCTCGGCGACGTCGGCGAAGGCCGCCTCGATCAATATCTTCCTTTGTCGATCGTACGCGCCCGTCTGGGTGAACGCTTCACGCTCACGGATATCGACTATCGCACCGGAGGCCCCGCGCGTTACGTCAATGTCGCGGAAACCGGCGGCCGGCTCGGCTTCATCACGCCGCTGACCCACAATTTTTGCGAATCGTGCAATCGGGTCCGGGTGACCTGCACCGGCACCCTCTACATGTGCCTCGGCCAGGAAGACGCCGCGGATCTGCGCACGCCGCTGCGCGCGTCGGAGGGAAACGACCTGCTCGATGCCGCGATCGATGACGCGATCGCGCGCAAGCCCAAGGGGCACGATTTCGTCATCGACCGGCGCCACCAGCGGCCCGCCCTGTCACGGCACATGAGCGTGACCGGGGGTTAGGCGTCGCGACAGAGGAATGAGAGCGGAACCACCGTTCTTGTGCCCGTCCGTCCGCATGATCCGATGCCCCTCCCCCTCCACCTTGTCCGTTTTACCAATTGACGTTCGCGCGGGCGTCAAGGAAGTTCCTACACACCGGCTAACCGCCGGGACCTAAGCTCGGGACACAATCGAGCGGCGTTCGGACCACCGCACGGGGGAACGGTCGTGGAGGGTTTGCTCAGGCTGAGCCGCGCCATCGACGCGGTCAATTTGCGGGTCGGCAAGGTGTTGTCCTGGCTGATCCTGATCGTCGTGCTCATCTCGGCTGTCAACGCCACGGTGCGCAAGGTCTTCGACATGTCGTCGAACGCCTGGCTGGAACTGCAGTGGGTCCTGTTCGGCGCGATTTTCCTACTGTGCTCACCGTGGACGCTTCTCTCCAACGAGCACATCCGCATCGACATCGTCAACAACATGCTACCGAAGCGATGGCGCGACGGCATTGACGTCTTCGGCCATCTGTTTTTCCTGTTGCCGCTGACGATCGTGATGATCGTCACGTCGGTCCCGTTTTTTCTGCGATCGTTTAACCTCAACGAGCAGTCGATGAATGCCGGCGGACTGCCGCAATGGCCGGCGAAGTCCCTGATCCTGATCGGCTTCGTGCTGCTGTTCTTTCAGGGCATCTCCGAGCTGATCAAGCGCGTTGCGGTCATGCGGGGTCTCATTCCAGATCCTTACACCATCGGTGGAACGCACTCCGCCGCCGAAGCGGAGGCCGAACGCATCCTCGCCGTGGCCAAAGCCGATGAGCAATAGCGAGCAGGACTAGGCGCTGGAGCGACGACCATGGTGGCGATGCTCATCCATTACATGGCGCCGATCATGTTTGCGTCGCTGGTGATATTCCTGCTGCTCGGCTATCCGGTCGCATTCTCGCTTGCCGCCAACGGTCTCATCTTCGGCTTGATCGGAATCCAGCTCGGATTGTTTCACCCCGATTTCCTGCAGGCGCTGCCCGAGCGCATCTACGGGATCATGAACAACGACGTTCTGCTCGCGATTCCGTTCTTCACGTTCATGGGACTGATTCTCGAGCGCTCCGGCATGGCGGAGGACCTGCTCGACACCATCGGGCAGCTGTTCGGAACAATCCGCGGGGGGCTTGCCTATGCCGTGATCTTCGTCGGCGCGCTTCTGGCGGCAACCACGGGCGTGGTCGCGGCTTCCGTCATCTCGATGGGGTTGATCTCGCTGCCGATCATGCTGCGCTACGGCTATGACCGGCGTCTCGCATCGGGCGTGATCGCGGCCTCCGGAACATTGGCGCAGATCATTCCGCCCTCGCTGGTCCTGATCGTGATGGCTGACCAGCTCGGGCGCTCGGTCGGCGACATGTACGAGGGCGCGTTTCTCCCCGGCCTCCTGCTCGCGGGCCTCTATGCCGGCTATGTGGTGCTGGTCACCCTGCTGTTCCCCAAGCTGGCGCCCGGTCTGCCGGTCGAGGCGATCGAGTACCGCGAGGACGACGGCAGCCGTGGGCTGATCTCGCTGGCGGCCCTGTTCGTCGCCAGCAGCGTCGTCGCGGTGTTCGCGATGCGCGGCTCGACGACCCGCGGGGCGGATTACGTCGTGATCATGATGTTCGTCGGCATCGTCTTCGCCTTCTGCGTCGCCGTAGTGAACTGGCTTTGCGACCGGCTGCTCGGGCGCCGGTTCCTGTCGCGACTCGCCCAGCAAGTGACGTTCGTGATGGTGCCGCCGCTGTTCCTGATCTTTCTGGTGCTCGGAACCATCTTCATCGGGCTCGCGACCCCGACCGAAGGCGGGGCCATGGGCGCCACCGGCGCGTTGATCCTGGCGCTGATCAAGCGGCGGCTGACTTGGGATTTGACGCGTCAGGCGGCGGAGATCACCGCCAAGCTCTCGGCTTTCGTGGTTTTCATCCTGATCGGCGCGCGCGTGTTCTCGCTCACGTTCTATGGCGTGGATGGGCATCGATGGGTCGAGGAACTGCTGGTTTCCCTGCCGGGCGGCGTGGTCGGATTCCTCATCTTCGTGAACGTGTTCGTGTTCTTCCTCGCCTTCTTTCTCGACTTCTTCGAGATCGCCTTCATCGTGATCCCCCTGCTCGGACCGGCCGCGGAACGACTCGGCATCGACCTCATCTGGTTCGGCGTGATTCTCGGGGTGAACATGCAGACGTCATTCATGCACCCGCCGTTCGGATTTGCGCTGTTCTACCTGCGCTCGGTCGCGCCGCGAGAGTCCTATATCGACCGCGTGTCCGGCATCCGCATGGCCCCGGTAACAACCGGGCAGATCTACTGGGGCGCGGTGCCGTTCGTGGTGATCCAGTGCATCGCGGTCGCGCTGGTCATCGCCTTCCCGGCGCTGGTGATGCATTACAAGGGAGAGGGATCCAAGATCGATCCGTCGAAGATCGAGTTCGAGATCCCGCAGCCCGACATGGCGCCGCTCGACCTCGGCGAGTCGCCGAGAAGGTAACGATCGCCGCCCGATCCGAAAATTCCGCACCGATCCCGGCGGCAGGCAAACGACAGTGCGCCAGCGGACTAGCCGCGGCAGAGCATTCGTTCGCGGTCCTGTCTTGCGTTCATCCGGCTTGCATCAATAGGTTGCGCTTACGCGCTCGTAATTTCCACGCCTAGGTCCGGGTGCGATTGCGCACGAGATAGTTGTCGTAGGTCAGCTCGGCGACCTGCCACCACAGATATTCGTCGTTGCGGAACGCGAGCATCGCGTCGAAGGCTTTCTTGAAATCCGCGTTGGTCTTTCCGACCTCGGCGTAGAGCTCGAACGCCGCGCGCAAGGACGCGTCCATCACCGGCTGCGGGAACGGCCGCAGCTGCGCGCCGGCCGCGACCAGCCGTTTGAGCGCCGCCGGATTCTGTGCGTCGTACCTTGCCTGCATCCACTCGTTCGCCATCGAGGACGCGGTCCGCACCAGCGACTTGTAGGCCGGCGGCAGCCCGTTCCACTTATCGATATTGATGAAGTTGTGGATCATGGGGCCGCCTTCCCACCAGCCCGGGTAGTAATAGAACTGCGCGACCTTCTGAAAGCCGAGCTTCTCGTCATCGTAGGGGCCGACCCACTCGCAGGCGTCAAGCGTGCCCTTCTCCAGCGCCGGATAGATGTCGCCGCCGGCGATCTGCTGCGGCACGACGCCGAGCTTGGAGATGACGCGGCCGGCGAATCCGCCGATCCGCATCTTGAGCCCGTTGAGATCGGAGACGTCCTTGATCTCCTTGCGGAACCAGCCCCCCATCTGCGCGCCGGTATTGCCGGCCGGAATCCCGTAGATGTTGAACTTCTTGTAGAAGTCGTTCATCAGCTCCATGCCGCCGCCGAAATACATCCAGGCGGTCTGCATGCGGCTGTTGAGCCCGAACGGCACCGCGGTGCCCAAGGCGAATGTCGGATCCTTGCCGAAGTAATAGTACGATGAGGTGTGACACATCTCGACCGTGCCGTTCTGCACGGCATCGGCGGCCTGCAGGCCCGGCACGATCTCGCCCGCGGCGAAAACCTGGATCTGGAACCGGTTGTCACTCGCTTCGGCCACCGCCTTGGCGAAGGCTTCCGCCGCGCCGTAAATGGTGTCGAGCGACTTCGGGAAGCTCGAGGTCAGCCGCCACTTGAGCTCGGGCAGGGATTGGGCGACTGCGGGCCCGGCGACGGCGGTGGCCGCGGCAGCGAGGCCGGCGGCCTGCAGGAATTGACGACGTTTCATGGAGCACCTCTTGAACGTGTCGGTCGCGCGTGACGCAGGAGCCCGCTCGCGACCGCTCCGATGCAAGTCAGGCCCGCCCAACCCCGGGCGGGCCTGGATCCGAGGATGCCGGCGACCGCTTGGCGTGCAGACCTACCGCCGCCTCACGTGCGCGTGCGCGTGCGGATCATGAATCCGTCGTAGGTGTATTCCGCGACCTGCCACCACAGATACTGGTCGTTACGGAAAGCCTGCATCGAGTCCAGGACCTTCTTGTAGTCCGGATTGGTCGCCGAGATCTCGACATTGACCTCGTTCGACGCCTTCAGGCACGCGTCCATCACCGGCTGCGGGAACGCACGCAGCTGGGTGCCGGCGCCGAGCAGGCGCTTCATCGCGGCCGGATTGCGGGCGTCATAACGCGCGGTTTCCTCGACGTTGGCCAGCCCGGCGGCCGCCGTGACGATCGCCTGATAGTTCTTCGGCAACTCGTTCCACTTCGCCTGATTGATCAGGAAGTGTTGCGCGGTGCCGCCTTCCCACCAGCCGGGATAATAATAGTAAGGGGCAACCTTGTTGAAGCCGAGCTTGTCGTCGTCGTAAGGCCCGACCCACTCGGCCGCATCGATCGTTCCCTTCTCCAGCGCGGGGTAGATATCGCCGCCGGCGATCTGCTGCGGCACGACGCCGAGCTTCTGCAACGTCCGGCCGGCGAGGCCGCCGATGCGAAACTTGAGACCCTTGAGATCGTCGACGGTCTTGATCTCCTTGCGGAACCAGCCACCCATCTGCGCACCGGTGTTGCCGCCGACGAGCGCGTAGAGATTATATTTCTTGCCGAATTCGTTCATCAGCTTCATGCCGTCGCCATCGTAGAACCAGGCATTCTGCTGTCGAGTATTGAGGCCGAACGGAACGGCGCAGAACAGCGCCCATGTCGGATCCTTCCCGATGAAATAGTACACCGCAGTGTGGCCGATCTCGACCGTCCCGTTCTGCACGGCGTCGAGCACCTGCAGCCCCGGCACGATCTCGCCGGCGGCAAAGGCCTGCACCTGGAACTTGTTGTCGGTTGCTTCGGCGACGTATTTGGAAAAGGTTTCGCAAGCACCGAACAGCGTGTCGAGCGATTTCGGCCAGCTCGCCGTCAGGCGCCATCGCACCTCCGGCATGGATTGCGCGATGGCGGGTGCTGCCACCGCCGAAGCTGCCACTCCGGCTCCGGCAACCTTGAGAAATTCGCGGCGTTTCATAGGGATGTTCCTCCTGATCACGGACGCTTGGGAATGCAATTCGGCGCCGTGGGCGATGTTGACTTTGGGCTCAAGAGCCGTCGGTTCGACGTTTCCACTGACGACTTGCGCTGGCAGGAACGGCAAATCCGCCACGCTAGATTGTCCCCCGAACGCGGCGCGCGCAAGGGGGCGAGCTTGCGACATGGCGGTCATTTAGGCGCGACATCGACGTAAAGCTCCATCTTCGGATGAATGCCGCAGAAGACGAGAAACGAGCCGGTCGCGGGGAAATCGATCTGGACCGTTTCGCCGGGCTCCTGGGCGCCGGAATCGAAATCGAGGGCGGGGTCGAAAATCCGCACATTGTGGGTGCGGGTGTCGTTGTTCACGATCCACAGCCGCCCGCCGCGCGGAATCGCGACGTGGCCGGGATGGAACGTCTTGTCATCCTGCGAGACCGTGCTGACCTGCTCCGCCGGCACCGCCGGACCGCTCGCGACCGGCACGATCTTGTCCGGCAACGCGGGCGCCTGTTCGCTGGTCAGCGTGCCGAGGAACGCGATGAGGTCGGCACGCTCGGCATCCGACAGCTTGATCCCGCGCGTCAGATCCTTCGACAAGGTCGGCCGGTCCACGATGCCGCTCACGTAGTGCCGGAGCACGTCCTCGAGAGTGGCCAGCGAACCGTCATGCATGTAGGGCGCGGAGCGGCCGATCTCGCGCAATCCCGGTGTCTTGAATGCGTGCTCCGCCGCTTCGAGCCGCAGCACCGCGCCGCGGCCGCGATCGTCGCCGGGCAGACCGATATCGTGGAAGGCATAGTCGGTGAAGGTAAAGCCGCTGTGGCACTTCACGCACTGCGCCTTGTCGGTAAACAGCTTGAACCCGGCAATCTCGTTGCGGGTCAGCGCTTGCTCGTCGCCGTCGATCCAACGGTCGAACCGCGTGGAGGGCGATACGAAGGTCCGCTCGTAGGTCGCAATCGCCTTGGCAAGATTGGCGGCATCGACGCGCGGCGCCTCGGGAAACGCCTCGGCGAACGCGCGCGCGGTGGCGGGATCGGCGGCAAGCCGCTCGATCAGCGGGCCCAGCGGCTGCGCCATCTCGTCCGGCGATTCGATCGGGCCCGCGACCTGCTCCTCGAGGCTGCGGGCGCGCCCGTCCCAAAACACGGGAGCGGACCAGGCCAGATTCCACAAGGTCGGCGTGTGGCGCTTGAGCGCACGTCCGGGCACGCCGCGACCCTCGACCTTGCCGTCCGCGAAACCCTTGCCGCGCTCGTGACAGCTCGCGCATGCCAGGCTGCCGTCGACGGACAGGCGCTTGTCGTGAAACAGCGCCTCGCCCAGCGCACGCTTTTGCTCGGAGTATGGATTGTTGGCCGGAAACGGCACCTTCGCGGGCCGGCGGAACGCTGCCTTGAGCACAGCGAGGTCGTCGGCGGAATGCGCGGCCGGCGCCGCGAGCACAGGCGGCGGCCGCATCAGCAGAGCCGCGCCCACCCCGACCGCACCGCCCGCGACAAATGCCGCGGCGAGCAGGCGCATGGTCACCTGCGCCGACACGGCCTTCACATCAGCTTGCCGGCGGCAAGCTCAATCTTGGATACTTCGGCAAGCACGCCGCCATAGTCCTTCACCGGCGTGCGCGGCGGCATCGGCGAGGGAAACACCTTCTTCAACTCGACCAATCCCGCGCGCACCTGGCCGAGCGCCGCGGGGTCCTTCTGTTGCAAATCCGGCGCGACGCTTTCGATCATGCGATCCGCCTGCAAGATGAAGCCGCGCGCATCCTGATATTCGACCGGCTTGGCGATCCTGTTGCCGACGACCGCCTGCTGGTATTCGCCGGTCGCGGCCTTAAGCGCCTCGACCGCAGCCTCGACCACGAAGCCGGGCCAATCGGCCTGCTTTGCCTTCATCCCGGCATCGGCGGCGGCAATCGCGTCGTTCACCGCCTTGAGCGCCTTGGCGTAGTCGGCGCCACCCTTCTTGGCCTTGACGACATCGGACAGCGTCTTGAGCGCCGCATCGAATGGCGGCACCCGGTACTCGGCCAGTTGATCCTTGATGTCGCCGTAAATCTCCTCGGTCGGGTGCAGGAAATGCGGCAGTGCCGCGTTCCATTGCTGCTGCCTGACCAGCTCATCACCCACCAGAAGGTGGCCGCGCAGCAGCGTAACCCTTGCGGCAAAGGCCAGATCGGGCGGCAGGTTGGCGAGACCCTGAGATTCACCGCCCTCGCCGGCGTCGTGACCGGCGTGCTGGGCCATGACCACACCGGGCGATGCCGCCGGCGACGTCGCCGTGTCCGGCGACCGAGCGGGCAGCCCGCTCAGCCCGGACGATGTTTCAGCGGCGAGCGGGGGAATGGCGCTGGTTGTGGTGGCGCCGCTCCCCGCGAGCACGAAGGCCCCGACACCAAGCCAGATCTTGGTCTTTACTTTCATCGCAAATCCCGACGACGAACGGTCCGGTCGCCCCGCACCTGATCGCAGAATATCCCGGCCACGCAGAGCGGCAAGGCGGGAGGGCATGCGCCGGATACATATGGCCGTGGCCTGAATCCGTCCAGTCACGTCTTAGTTTCTCATCGTTCCAGCCAGAAGAAACCGCTGTCAGGCCCACAGGTGGCCGGCAGGACAGGACTTGCCGGGGGACCGTGATTGCGTATTCGATCAGCCGGCCGGGTCATGCCGCGCCGGCGAGGAAAAGCCGATGCACATCGCGATCGCCAATGTCCTGTCGCCCGAGGAGACCAGCGCCGTGCGCGACGCGCTCGAGCACGCACGCTTCATCGAGGGGCAAGCGACCGCAGGCTTTGCGGCGCGCACGGTCAAGAACAATCGCCAGGCTACGGGGGACGACCGCTCGCTCGAGACGATTCGCAAGCTGGTCGCCGAACGCATCCTGGGCAATGAGCTGTTTTGCCTGGCGGCGAGACCGAAAGCGCTCTCCCCGCTGCTGTTGTCGCGCTACGAGCCCGGCATGGCGTACGGCAGCCATGTCGACGACGCGTTGTTGGGCGGCATGCGCAGCGATGTGTCGTTCACGCTGTTTCTGTCCGACGCGGCGAGCTACGACGGCGGCGAGCTCATCATCGAAAGTGCGGGGGGCGAGGAGGCGTTCCGGCTCGACGCCGGCTCCCTCATCGCCTATCCCGCCACCTCGCTCCACCGCGTCGGCGCCGTGACGCGCGGCACCAGGCTCGCCGCCGTCGGCTGGGCGCGGAGCTTCGTGCGCGATCCGGCGCAGCGCGAACTGCTGTTCGATCTCGACACCGCGCGACGGCAATTGTTCGCACGCGAGGGCAAATCGACCGAGTTCGACCTGATCTCGAAATCGTTCGCCAATCTGCTGCGGATGTGGGCCGACGATTGATAGCCGCCTCGGATGGGCAGAAGGCGGCATGAGAACGCAATCTCGCGGCACAAGCCGGGATGGCGCCCCTGCCCGGGACGCGCACCGGCGGGCGCCGGGTTACGCCGGCGCGGCGAGCGGTAGCGACACGCGGAAGCGGGCGCCGCCACCCAGCTCTATTGGTCTGACCGACAAAGCCCGCAGCGCCACGCCTGCCGTCATCCTCGCCGATGCCGGCCTCGTCACTCGATCACGATCTTCGGCGCCGCGCGGCCGGCGCCGCCCTTGAGCTGATCACGCACCCTGGCGGCGATGTCGCGATAGATTTTCGCATGCGGACCATCAGGCTCGGTCGCGACCACGGGCAGGCCGGCATCGGACTTTTCACGAATGGTCATGTGCAGCGGCACCTCGCCGAGGAACGGCACACCGAGCCGTTCGGCCTCGTGCCGCGCCCCGCCATGACTGAAAATGTCGGAGCGCGTGCCGCAATGCGGGCAGAGAAAATAGCTCATGTTCTCGATCACGCCGAGTACCGGCACGTTGACCCGCTTGAACATAGCGATACCGCGCCGGGCATCGATTAGCGCGAGGTCCTGGGGCGTGGATACGATGACCGCGCCCTTGAGCGGCACCTGCTGGGCCATGGTGAGCTGGGCGTCCCCGGTGCCGGGCGGCATGTCCACGACCATGACGTCGAGCGCCCCCCATTCGACCTCGCGCAGCATCTGGGTGAGCGCCGATATGACCATCGGTCCACGCCAGATCATCGGCGTCTCCTCGTCGATGAGGAATCCGATCGACATGACGGTGAGCCCGTAGCGCGTGATCGGCTTGAGCCGGGTGCCGCCGA
>Ga0207708_10000952_pt1 | contig 21691 bp, 18 predicted proteins | sample KBSK5101metaG_FD_184340 | JGI IMG/M metagenome (GOLD analysis project Ga0207708, IMG submission 184340) | Corn, switchgrass and miscanthus rhizosphere microbial communities from Kellogg Biological Station, Michigan, USA - KBS K5-10-1 metaG... | ecosystem: Host-associated > Plants > Roots >...
GCCTACTCGTTCGACGTGCGGTCGGTGAAGAAGACGTGCGTCCACATCGTCCACCCCGACGGGCGGCTGATTCCGTTCGACACCTACAATCTGTTCTACCGGGATGGCCTGGAGCAGTCACGCCTCGCGCCGCTGAGGCGGTGGGCGGAACGCTCGATGCTGGAGGAGCCGTCATGAAGCGCGTCCTTGCGGTCGTCCTCATCGCCACGCTGACCACGCTGATGCTCGGCATCGACCGGACGTCCTGGGCGCAGGAGCGCGACGACAAGAAGCGCGAGAAGCAGCAGGCCGAAGTCGCGAAGGCGCTCCGCGACATGCATCGCGGCACCACGGCCACGGTCGAGCGCACCAACGGCGAGAAGATCGACGTCGTCATCGAAGAGATCAGGGCGCAGGAGATCGTCGTCATGCGCCAGCAGCGCGATCACGTGGCGAGCGAGACCATCCCGATCGCCGATATCGCGAAGATCAAGCCGGCCAGCCTGAAAAAGATGAGTACGACGTCGAAGGTGCTGATTGGCACCGCGGTCGCCGTCGGCGTGCTGTTGGTCGCGGCGGTCGCGACGTGCTCGTCAGCCTCCGGCGCCCATCCAGGCCTGAACAGCCCCCAGCCGAGTCACTAGTGCGGATCGCTCGCCGGCGGCGGCTGCTCGGACAGCCGCCGGCCGGCGCACCGAGCGTGTCTAGAACGCGAACCTCGCGCCAAGCTTCAGGATTCGCGGCGCGACGATTTCCTGGACCCGGCCGAAGTACGACGTCGTGGCCTTTGCCGCGTCGAACGCCGCCTGCGACGGGAACGCCTGCGTCAGCGTGCCGATATTGCTCTGCGCCGCGTTCGTGTTGGTCAGGTTGTGCACCTCGGCGAACGCCGACAGGCGCGCGTGCCGGTGCAGCTCGAACGTCTTGTCCACTTTCAGCGAAAGCAGGTTGAGGAAGTCAGTTCTGTAGGTGCCGCGCTCCTCAGCGCGGACGGTGGTCGAACCCTGCGCCAGGGTCGCACGGAAGGTGCGATCGAAGGGCAGCCCGCTCAATCCCTGATAGTTGACCCCAACGTTGATGTGATACGGAGCGACGTACGAGCCGATCAGCTTGAACGCGTGCGGCTGATCGTTGGCGCCGCGTCCTCTCGCGTTGGAGGCGATCGTCTGGTTCGGATTGTTCGGATCGACCACGAGATCGCCGTCGAGCCGCGACCAGACATAGGACCCCATCAACTGCCAGCGGTTCGACAACCGCTTGCTCAGCGACAGCTCCAGCCCCTTGTACAGCTGCGTGCCGGGGAAGTTGGTGTGGAACGTGACGTTCTGGCCGCGGAACTGCGGCAGGACGTCATACAGCGTGATCGGCCGGTCGTCGCTGGTATTGGCGAGGTTGTCCGGGCCCGGATCGGTCAAGGTCCGCGGCGAATAACCCGTGACCGGGATTCCGGTCTCCGTGTCGACGGTCTGGTTGTTGAACCAGCGCTGCACCCACGACACGTTCATGCCGACGTCGCGGGCCAGCTCGCGCTGGAAGCCGAACGTGATTTCGTCGGTCTTCGGATCCTTGAGATTCGGATCGATCCGGTTGAGCCGCGGCTGCACGGTGCTGAGCGGCGCCGGATCGTACTCGCCCGCGTCCACGATGCCGTTGCCGTTGGCATCGCCGAACCAGCGATACGTGGCCAGGCCGTCGGTGTTGATCGTGTTCGGATTGATGACGTCGGCGAACTCGGCCGTGTACATCACTTCGTAGTAGCGGCTGTAACTTGCCTTGGCGACGTTGCGGCCGTCATCGGTCACCTTCCACACCACGCTGGTGCGCGGCGCAAGCGTGTTCCAGTTGAAGCCGGCGTCGAGCTTCGGATACGTGGTCGGGGCATACCAGCGGCCGCCGCCGCCGCTCTGCTCGGGCAGGTAGCCGTCGTAGAACGACCAGCGGAGTCCGAGGTTCAGCGTCACGCGCTTGTACGACGCCCGATCCTGGACGAACGCGGCGAAGTTGCGCATGTGCGTTTCCTGCACGAGCGGCGTGTTGTAGGCAAGGATCTGCGCCGGCTGCGGCACCCCGTTCGCGTCGTTGCGGAACTGGAGCCGCGTGTCGTTGAAGATGCCGAAGCCGTCAGTGCCCCAGCCGACCCACTGCTCGAAGCCGCTCTTCAACTGGTGGCTGGCGCCGAGGAACTCGTCGAGGTACTGCGTGAACGCGACGTTGGTCTGGTAGCGATAGGCGTCGCGCAGGCGTTCGCCGGTCGGCTCGGGCCCGTTGAAGAACACGCCGGTCGTCAGATTCTGCATCGTCGAGGTCTTCTGGCCGTCCGGCAGCGCGTAGAATTCATCGGCGAACCGGCTGGGCCAGTGCATGTGGAAGTACGTCGACGACACCTCGAGGAAGCGCGCCTGCGAGATCACCGACGTCCAGTTCAGGTTGAAGAGGTTCTTCGGCGACTGCTGGTTGATGGTCCCGATCGGGTTGGGCTGCGTCAGCCCCGCGCCGCGATTGGGCTGGAACTTCTTGTTGTAGGTCCAGAACCCCGAGAGCTGGTTGCCGCGGGTAACCTCGGTGTTGACGCGTGCGGTGTAGTTGCGAAGGTTCGACTTGAAGTCCTTGGGAAAGCCAATCACCTGCTCGAGCGTGGTGTAGTCGCGCGCGGACCCGAACCACCACAGGCGATCGCGAAGGATTGGCCCGCCGCCGTCGGCGTTGAGATCGTTGAGCTTCAGCAGCCGCGTGCCTGCGGTGATCCCCTGGGCGCGCAGCTCGTCGTCGACGTTGTCGGCCGCGAATTGTTTCCCCGTGCCGCTGTAGTAGACCGATCCCTTCATCAGATTACTTCCCGACTTCGGGATGATGTTGATGTTCGCGCCGCCGCCTCCACCGATGTCGGCGCCCATGGCCGCGGTGTCGACCGAGATCTCTTCGGCGGCGTTGTAGTCCATGTAGTACATGGAGCCGTAGTTCTGCGGCGTATCGGCCGTGACGCCGAAGTAGTTCAGGTTATACGTCGCCGCGCCGTGAGCGACCATGCCGGTCGACGTCGCGGCGTTGAGACCCGCCGGATCCTGCCGCACCATGACCATGCCGGGCAGGACCGTGGCCGATCCGAAGATCGATCGCGACGTTGGAATGCTCTGCAGCGTCTGGTTGTCGAGCCGCTCGCCGATCTTCGCATTCTCGACGTCGACGACCGGCGACTCGCCGCGCACGGTGATGGTTTCCTGCAGCGTCGCCACTCTCATCTGCGTGTCGACGGTGACCGTCTGGCGCACCGGCACGACAATGTCGGCGCGAACCAGCTTCGAGAAGCCCGGCAGCTCGAACGTCAGGCTGTAAGTTCCCGACGGCACGGCCGGAAATCGATACATGCCGCGGTCGTTGGTGACGGCCGTCGGCGCGCCCATCGCCGCCGGTCCTTTCAGCGTGACGGTGACGCCCGGCAGCACGCCGCCCTGATCGTCGACGACTTTGCCGACCAGCTCACCAAAATTCTGGCCGGTTTGCGCCGCGAGTGTTGAGGGGGAGAGCACGAGAACGCCCAGGGTGCAGACAACGCCGATACAGCGGTAGAACCGTCCCATCTGAACCTCCCACCAGTCAGTGTCAGAGAAACGACTGCTGTGTCTTACACCAATGGGAGGGAAAGTGATAGCGCGTTGTTACGAAGAGCTGGCGTCCGACCGCGGTGTCGGTGCGCCAGCCAAGCTCAACGGCGTGTTCAGCTGCCGCTTTCCATCTTCTTCCACTTCGCGACGTAGGCCTCGACGTTGTCCCGGGTGACGACGTCGAGGCCCGAATCGATGATCGTCGCCGGGGGCATCTTGCCGTGCTTGATGTCGTAGAGCAGCTTGACCGGCTCGCTGCCCCAGCCGAAGTACTTCTGGCCGACCAGCACGGCGACCTTGCCTTCGCGCATCAAGTCGAGCGCCGGCTGGATGGTGTCGAAGGCGACCAGCTGGGTCTTCGCCGGGTCGATCGCCGCGCTCGCGTTGCGCGTGAAGACGGGCCAGCCGCCCGTCGACAGCCAGGCGGCAAGATCGGGATACCGGTTCGTGCCGGTCGCGATCAGTTCGGCGCAGCGGACCGTGTCCTCCTTGATGTCGAACACTTCGACGATCTGGATGCCGGGCGCTTTCGCGAGCGCCTCCTTCATGCCGTCGAGGCGGCGCTGCAGGTTGGTGGCGCCCATGCTGGTGATGATCGCGACCTTGCCCCTGCCGCCGATGCGCCGCACGGTCTCCTCGCCGAGGATGCGTCCGCCGGCGTAGTCGTCCACCCCGTAGAACGCGATGCGCTTCGACTTCGGCGCGTCGGAGTCCCAGGTGACGACGGGGATCCCCGCGTCCATCGCCTTGTTGATCGTCTCGGTGAGGAAGTCGCCGTTCAACGTCGAGATCGCGATGCCGTCGACTTTCTGCGTGATCGCCGACTCGAGGATCTCCTTCTGCTTCAGCTGGTCGGCCGACGTCGGGCCGCTCCAGATGATGTCGACGTTGCCGTACTCCTTCGCCTGCCGTTCGGCGCCGACCTTCGCGTAGTTGAAGACGGGCAGGTCGATCGCCTTGGGGATGACCATGAACCGCAGGCGCTGCGGGGCGGCCGGGTTGGCGCGGTTCGAGCCGCCGCACGCGGACAGCGACAGGATCAGACACACCCCGAGCACGAGACTCTTACGCATCAGCGGCCTCCGTCGTCGTCACCGGTGGACGAATCTTATCGGAGGTTGGTCCAGTCCGCTAAGATCGCGGCATCATGATCGGCGCATTGCTGCTGTCGGCGGCCTTGTTGCGGCACCTGCCGCCCCCCGCCACGCCACTCCAGCCGCACGCCTACGCCGTCGCGATGGCTGCCTTCTCGCATCATCCCGCCGACGCGTTTCACTACCGCAGCTTCATCACCTCGGTCGGCGGTCACGCGTTCGACATCAGCGGCGGCGGCGGCGTCGGCCTGTCGCCCGCGCTCGCCATCGAAGGGGAGCTCGTCTACGGCGGCACCGTCTCGACGCCGCAGTTCACGTTCTTCGAAGAGCAGGCCCGCGACATCCTGCTCAACGGGCTGGTGCGCTATCGCGCCGCGGCGATGCCGCGCGTCTCGCTGATTGGGGGCGGCGGTTACGCGTGGACGCGGACGTCAGAAGATCCGGTGCAGGGCTCGCGGCCCGCCTTGTGGTGGCACGGCCTGACCTTGACCGCCGGCATGGATGTCACCATTGTCGACGCCGCTCACGCCGCGTTGGCGCCGTCCTTCCGCGTGCGATGGATCGACCGGCCCGACGCCGTGGACGGCGGGAACGGGCTTGGCGCCTTCACGTTCCAGGTCGGCGCAACCGTCATCGTCCGTTAGCGCCACCTCATCTGCCGGCGCGGTTGAACCAGTAGAGCAGGATGCCGTACCCCACGCCCGCGGGATCCGTCGTCTTTGCGGTCTGGAACGCCATGAACCGGCCGTCGGTGGAGACGACGGGGTTCGACGCCTTGCCGCCTTCGTAGTCGTTGAAGTGCGTGAGCCGCACGAAGTCCTTCCCCGTGCCGTCGAGCTTCAGTTTCCAGATGTCGATGTTGCCGGACCCGCGCACGCCGCCGAGCGTCTCGACCTGGCGATCCGCCTCGACGCACGTGTACTGACCGTCGGGAAAGATGCCCTCGACTTCGTTGTAGGTGCCCGGCGCTTTCGAGAAGTTGGTGACCGCCTTCGTCTTCAGATCGATGCCCATGACCGACGCGAGCCCCTTTGGCTCGTAACAGGTAAAGGTCAGCTTGCTGTCGTTGTCGTAGAAATCCTGCGCCTCAATCGTGCAGCTCCCGTCCGTGCTCTCGTAGACCACCGTCTTGTTGCGGAGCGCCGGCGTGCCGTCGTCGACCACGACGTCGGCGATCACCAGCCGCGACGCGCCAGACGGAATCTCCGGCACCTGCGCGTGCACCTGCGAGTAGGCGACCTGCATGCTCTTCTTCGAGATCGCCATCCCCTCGCTCATGCGCTCGTTGAACTTGACCGGCTTCGATCCCCGCGCCCTGTTCAGGAACCACAGCTCGTTGTCGCGCGTCCGGCTGACCCGGATGTCCTCGAAGTGATCCGGCCCGATCAGGATGTAGTCGCCGCTGACCAGGTGCATGACGCGCAGGAACGCGGCCGCCGGCACGCCGCAGGTGAGGCAGCGGATGGCGCGCGTCTTCAGATCGATCGTCATCGCATCGCCGAAGCTCTTGGCCATGAACGCCACGCTCTGGCTGTCGGGCGAGATGTCGGCGCGCTCGCCGAACTGGGTGAGCGCTTCGATGTGCGCGGGCAGCCGATCGAGGTGACTCCCCGCGAGGCGCTGCGCCGGGACGGGGCGGGACGTCGCCTGAAGAAGCACGAACACGAACGCGGCGGTTGCGGTCTTCATGGCGGGTAGTCTAACCTTCGAGCGCGCGCCGGGACCGCAAAGAGTACCGCGCGCGAAAATCGCCGAGGAGGTAACGATGCGTGGGTTCGTGGTGGCGGCGTTGGCCCTGGCGGCCGTCATTCCGTCGCAGGGGGGTCAACCGTTGATCAAGGTCGACGTGTCGCTCGGCGACGTGTCGATCAACAAAGTCCCGCAGCTCGTCGCGGCGGACCAGGGCATCTACGCCAAGTACGGGCTCGACGTGCACCAGACCATTTCGGCCGGCGCCGCGCGGGCCGCCGCCGCGTCAGGCGTCGTCGTCCCCGAGAGTTACGTGAAGCGCGAGACCGGCGGGGAAGCGCCGATTCAGGTCGGCGGCGGATCGCCCATGATCCACGGCGTCGTCGTCAATGGCCGTCCGGCCCGCGTCATCGTCCTCACTCAGGAGCCGATGGCCATGGATCACGTGATCGCGAAGCCGGGCATCGGCGGCATTGCGGACTTGAAAGGGAAGCGGCTTGGATTCTCGGGCGTCGGCGCGGTGACACATTTCAGCGCGCTCGCACTCGCCGGGAAACTCGGCTGGACGCCAGAGCGCGACATTACGCTCGTCGGCGGATCCGCGACGCTCGATGCGCTGAAGCAGGACAAGGTCGACGCGATCCTCGGCAGCGCGATGGTCATCGCGCTGGCGCAGGGCGCAGGATTCAAGGATGTCGGCGACCTGACGACCTACAAGATTCCAATGGCCGGCTCCGGCGTCATGGTCGACAAGGCGTTCCTGGCGGCCAACCGCGAGACGGTGCTGCGCTTTCTGAAGGCCGACATCGAGGCGACCGCGCTGATGCAGAAGGATCGCCGCGTGTTCAACGCGGCGCTGGCGAAATGGTTCAACATCACCGACGCCTCGACGCAGGCGGGCATGTTCGCGTACGTCAACAAGTTCGAGAAAAAGCCGTACCCCGCGATCGACGGCGTCAAGCAGGTGCTGGCGATCTACGACTCGCCGGAGATGCGGAAGCACAAGGCCGAAGAGTTCTATGACTCGTCGCTCGTCGCGCAACTCGACAAGAGCGGATTCCTCGACAACCCCAGGTAGGCCCCAAATCAAGCCCCAGATTCAACAATGACGCGACTGCTGTCGGCCCTCGCCGCTGCCGCCGGAGCCTGGTGCCTGGTGCACGGCTCCGCGCTGGTGACTCAGGGCGTCGGCCTGAACCGTCAGACGCCGGGCAAGCCGATTGGAACGATCGCCACGCGCGGCGACCTCATCGTCTTCACGCTCGACGATGGCGTCCTTGGCAAGGCGAACCTGTTCGACCTGGCGAAGCACACGCTGCGCTTCACCCCGGACCGTGGCGGCTATCGAGTCGAGAACGCCGCGTTCGCCTGGGACGGCGACTTCGGCGCCGAGGTTCCTCCGCGCACCGCGGTGTCACTGCGGAACTTTTCGTTCCCGTTCTCGGGCAGCCAGTGGAACGCGCTGGCCGTCGAGACGACGGGCGCGATCGGGTTCGGCGGAGGCGTCACGATCGGGCGATTCGATCAATTGCAGAACGCCGCGACGGCGCTCGTCGACAAGACCCCGTCCATCTGCGTCTTCATGAAGCCCCGCATGTCGGGCCCGAAGTTCGTGAAGGAGCTGGCCGATCGCGTCGTCATCACCTGGACGCTGACGGAGCCCGCCGGCGGCATCCAGGATTTCACCTGGAAGCCGACGGTGAATCGATTCCAGGCGGTGCTCTCGAAGGACGGGACGATCCAGATGTCGTACGACGAGGTCGCCGCGAAGGACGCCATCGTCGGCGTGTACCAGGCGGCGGGTGCGGGCCCCGATCCGGCCAGCGTGGCGGCGGTGGATCTGTCCGAAGCGAAGAAGGCGGACGGTCCGTTCACAACCGTTTACGAGTCGTTTCACTACCTGACGCTTCCCAATCACCGCGATCTCACCTGCACGGTGTTGAGCGCGCTCGGCGACAAGTTCGACTTCCTCGCCTACTACGCCGACTTCCGCGTCGACAACCAGGAAGCGGGAACCCCGAGCAACGGGCCGCTCGGCGGCGGGCCGACCGGCGGCGCCGTTACCGGCATCGGCGCGGAACAGAAGAACCTGGCGTCGTACTGCACGCAGGGGCGCTTCCAGTGGCAGTACATTCAGCCCGTCTACGTCGGCTCGAACCAGATGCAGGAGTATCCGCCCGCCGGCCACACCGACACGAGCACGCGCAACATCGGCTCGTACCTGCAGCAGCTCGGCCGCCGCACGCCGGACGGCCGCATCCCGGCCTACGACTACGCGCTGTCGCAGATCGGCCACGAGATGGGGCATCGGTGGAGCGCGTTCGTCTCGGCGCGCGTGAACGGCGAGACCATACCGCTCGGCCCGACGCACTGGGCGCGCGGGCTGCAGGCGCCGGCGCCGTTCCCGTTCCAGCGGCCGACCGAAGCGTCGGCGATGGGCGGCGGTGTGTGGCAGGACAATCTTGACGGGACGTTCACGCAGCTCGACGACGACTACTACGTGCCGGCGACGGGCTTCTCGTACCTGGATCTCTACCTGATGGGGCTCGTCACGCCGTCCGAGGTGCCGGACTTCTTCATGCTGCGCAACCTGGAGGCGGCCGGCCGCGACGCGAACGGTCGGCCGATCTTCAAGGCGGACAGGACGAAGATCACGATCCAGGACGTCATCGCGGTGCACGGACCGCGGCAGCCCGACGTCGATCACGCACAGAAGCAGTTCAACACCGGCATGGTGGTCATGGTCGAGCACGGCAAGACGCCGAGCCGCGAGCTGATCGAGCGGACCACCGGGATCCGCGCCGCGTGGATCGACTACTTCGCCGCGGTCACCGGGCACCGGGCGTCGATGACCGCGACCGTCAAGTAGCCGCTACTGCGTCGCCTTGTTCGACGACTGGAACAGCTGCGGCGCGAACGCGGCGAGATAGTCGCGCCAATTCAGCCACGTATGCGCGCCTTCGCTCTCGACGAAGACGGGTGAGAAGCCGTGCTTCTTGAGCAGCTCCACGGTGTTCTTCGTCGTGGTGATCAAACCATCCTCCTTGCCCGTGCTGAACCACAGGAGGCGGAGACCACGCTTCGTGGCCGCGTTGTCGAGCGCGGCGAGATTGGCCTTTTCCCACGCCTCGCCGAACGGCGGCGGAGGAGCTGCCGGCGCCGCGGCGCCGGGAGCCGCGCCGCGCCCGCCGCCGAGGATCCCCGAGCTGAAGACGCCGACGTAGGCGAACTTGTCCAGGCGCGGTATCGCGACGTTCAGCGTCTGGCTGCCGCCCATCGACAGGCCCGCGATGGCGCGGCTCTGGCGATCGGTCAGGACGCGATAGTTCTTCTCGACGTACGGCATCAGATCGGTGACGAAGTCCTGCACGAAGAGATCGGGCTGGCCGGCTGGCGGAATCGACGGCGCCGCCGCGGGCGCGGGGGCGCCCAGTGCCTTGCCGGCGCCGTTCACGTGGCCTGCCGGCATGACGACGATCATCGGCTTGGCCTTGCCGGTGGCGATCAGGTTGTCGAGGATGAAGCCGGCGCGCCCGACCGAGCTCCACGAGTCGTCCACGTCGCCGGCCCCGTGCAGCAGGTAAAAGACCGGGTACTTGTCGCGGCCCGACTCGTAACCGGGCGGGGTGTAGACGTGCATGCGGCGGATGCCGCCGAGCGACATCGAGTTGTAATAGACCGACGCGACTGCGCCATGCGGCACGTTCTTCGTGTCGAAGATGTCGGATCCGGGCACCACGGCGAGGCTGTAGATGGTGGTGTTGGTCTGGCTGATCGCCGGATTGCGCGAGTCGGCGACGGTGACGCCGTCCACCACGAAGACGTAGCGATAGGCACCGGCCGGAATCGGGTTGGTCGTCGCTTCCCACACGCCCTCGGCGTTCTTCGTGAACTCGAGCGGCGTGCCGCCGCGGCCGATCCCGGGGATGTCGCCGGGCGCGCGCAGCTCGACCTTCTGCGCGTTCGGCGCCAGGATGCGGAACGTGACGCGCCGGTCGCCCTGCACGTCGGGCGAGACGACCGTCGGCCCCTGCTGTGCCTGCTGCGCGACGAGCGCGGACGACCCGATCGCACAGCTCGCGCTGACGAGGAATACGAGCAGCTTTCTCATCGGTACCTCCCCGGGGGCCGGTTGCCGGCGCCTCGAGGAGCATTCTATAGGCTGCTACCCGACGTCTGCCATGGTCTCGCCCGACACCCGCTCGAACGCCGTCGACACGCGCAGGAACGCGTCCACGACGTCGGGATCGAAATGCGTGCCGCGGCCGTTGGTGATCAGCTTCACGGTGTCGTCGTGCGGCAGGCACGGACGGTAGAGCGATCGGGCGCGGACGGCGTCGTAGACGTCGACCAGCGCCATGACGCGGCCGGCGAGGGGGATCTCGGCGCCGCGCAGGCCCTGCGGATATCCGGTCCCGTCCCACCGTTCGTGATGTGTGTAGACGATGTCCTTCGCCATCTGCAGCGTCGCGTCGTCACGCACGCCGACGCGCGACTCGGCGCGCAGGATGACCTCGCGGCCGAGCTCAGGATGGCGGCGCATCTCGACCGCTTCTTCGGGCGTCAGCGCGCCGGGCTTGTTGAGGACGCGATCGGGGATGCCGACCTTGCCGATGTCGTGCAGCGGCGCCAGCCGTGAGAGCAGGTCGACGCGATCCTTCGTCAGGTGATCGCGGAACAGCGGATTGACGGCCAGCGCGTCCGCGAGAAGACGCGCGTACTGCTGCGTGCGCCGCGAATGACGGCCGGTCTCGGCGTCGCGGACTTCGGTCAGCGACAGCAGCGTCTGGATCATCAGCCCCTGCGCGGCCGTCTTCTCGTGGCTGGCCTGCGTCGCGCGGCTGCGCTCCACCGTGAAGCGCGCCAGCGTCATCACCGCCAGCGTGAGGACGACGGAGGCCGTCGGCGACAGCGGAGAGACGTAGAGGCGCTGCGCCGACAGCAGCCAGATGGCGCTCCACCACAACCCGAGGGTGAGCGCGCCGGCGCCGAGCAGGCCCGCGGTGACCCCGGCCCCGGCCACGATCGCGGTGATCGCGGCGCCGGCCAGCAGGACGATCAGCAGATCGATCGCGGTCGCGTAGTCGGAGCGATGGACGAAGTCGCGCTGCAGGAGATTGTCGAGCGTAGTCGCCTGCACTTCGACGCCGACGAACTGCGTGTCGAGCGGGGTCGCGACGACCTCGCGCGTGCCGAGCGCAGTCGTCCCGACGAGCACGATCTTGTCGCGCAGCGCGTCGGCGCCGACCGTCCCGTTCAGCACGTCGACGGCGGAGAAATAGGGAAAGCTGCGCTTCTTGCCGCGGAAGCCCACCAGCAGGTTGCTCTTGCCGTCGAGAGGAACCGCGAGGTCTCCCATCGTCAGCGTGGACGCGTTGACCGTCGTCAGGCGCAGCGAAGGATTCGACGCGCCGGTCACCGCCGCGACGGCCGACAGCGCCAGGCTCGGATAGATCCGCCCGTCGAGCTCGGCGAGCAGCGGCGCGCGCCGCAGGATGCCGTCCGCATCGGGCGCGGCGTTGAGGAAGCCCGAACGCGGCGCGGCCTTCGACAGCACCTGCAGGTTGCACGCCGCGCCGGTCGCGCGGAAGAACGGATCGGCCGGCTCGTCGCCGGGCGGCTGCACGATCGCGACGCCGATCGGATGCAGCACGCAGCGGCTCGCCGAGGGCCCGCCGGCGTCGAAGGTCAATCCGTAGCCGAGCACGACGCCGTTGTCGCGCAGCACGTTGGCGAGCGCCTGGTCGGGCCCGGTCACGGCAGGTGCGGACTGCACACCGGTCTCCGTGTCATACCGATCGGACTCGGCGAAGATCACGTCGACGGCGACCAGTCGCGCGCCCGAGGCGCGCAGCGCGGTAATCAGCCGGCCCATGACGTCGCGCCGCCACGGCCACTGGCCGACCGCCGCGAGGCTCTTCTCGTCGACGTCGACGATGACCACGCGCCCCATCGGCTTGCGCGCCGGCGTCGACCTCACCACGACGTCGTACGTGGCATCGTCGAGGCGCGAGAAGAACGCCGGCCGATAGATGGCGAGGATGAGCGTGAACAGGACGGGGACGACGGCGCTGAGTACGAACAGCCGGCGTCGCAATGGCTTGAGGGGCTTGAACACCGCCGGACTACCTGACGGTGATCTCGACACGCCGGTTGCGGGGCTCCGGCGTGTTGTCGCGGGTCTTGACGAGCAGGTCGGCCTCGCCGTGCGAGGTCACGTCGACAGTGGCGGGCGGAAGGCCGGCCTGCACCAGGATGCTGCGTACGGCGTTGGCGCGCCTCAGCCCGAGCGCGAGGTTGGACTTGGCCTCGCCCATCGTATCGGTATGCCCGATGATGACGACTTCGGGCACCGAGAGCGCTTTCACCGCGTCGAGGATCGTCGGTACGAGCGCCGCCGACTCGTCGGTCAGCGCATCGGATTCGAATTTGAACTGGAGCGTGAAGTGCCGCGGCGCCGGCGGCAGCGCCGCCAGGGCCTCACCGAACAGCCGCGTCACGTCTTCCGCGCTCATGGTGGTCACGGGGCCCGGCGCCGTGCCGGGCGTGGTTCTCAGCGATCCGCGCGCGCTGGACACATCGATCGATCCGAACTCGTTGTGCACCACGATGCGCCCGGTCACCTGGGTCTCGGGATCGGGCAGCAGCACGATCACCGCCGGCGCCGGCGGCGCCGCGGGCGTCGCCGGCGAGACACGCTTGCCGCCGCAGCCGGCCAGCAGGAGAGCGATCAGCCCAAGCTGGAGCCCGCGGCTCCCGCCCCACGCACGAGCCATCGTTCCCCCACCCCTCCTTACGACTCGACCTTGATCGCGACGGTCGTGCCGCGAACGCCGACGATGCCCGACGGCGCCTCGAGGCGGATCGAATCCGGCGCGAGCTTGGCCATCCGCCCGGACACATACACGGCGACGCCGCGCATGAACTTCAGCACCATGCCCAGGCCGCCTTCGCCCGGCGCATACACGTAACGGTCGACGCGCACTTCACTGTTCGGTCCAAGCGAGAGACGGGTGTCGTCCCGCATCGTGATCCCGACCGCGCCATCGCCATCGGTCCGCAGCGTGTCGCTGGCGAAGATGGCGTCGCCCGGCTTCACGGCGGTCGTGCTCTGTCCACGGACGACGTAGGCCGTCCCCGTGACGGTCTTGACGTGACCGGCCGGCACGGGTTGCTGGGCCGCGGCCGGCGCGGCCATCCCGACGACGATTGCGAGAGCTCCAACGGTTCGCAGAAGACCGCTCATGAGTCCTCCAACACTGACAATTGGAACACCGACCTTACAATACTGTGAGGCGGCGCCCGGTGTTATCCCCTGATTCCCTCGAAAAACACAGCGGTGGTGGCTGTTGTGCACCACTTATGCCGTTAGAGTCCGTTGGGCATCCTGGCCCGCGCACGGCGCCCCGGTCGCCGCCTCCATCCGCCAATGCATTACGTTACTTGACGTAATCATTACGTATAATGCCGTGATGACTGCCAACCCGTTCGTCTACGGCGAAGTGGTGACGGCGACCGCGTTCACCGATCGCGACGAAGAGCGCGCGCGGCTGGCGCGCGACCTGGCCGAGGGGCAGAAGGTCTTTCTCATCTCGCCGCGCCGCTACGGCAAGTCGTCCCTGATCCGCGGCGTGATGAAGACCCTCGCGGCCGAACGGATCCTGACCGTCGAGGTGACGGTTGCCGCCTCGAGCTCGTACGTCGGCTTTCTCGAGGCGTACGCGCGGGCGCTGGTGAGCGCCGAGACGCCCGCCAGCGGCCTGCGCCGGTGGACCGGCGAGCTGCTGAAAGGCCTGCGGCCCGAGATGCGCTTCGATGCCGAACCGGCAGGGTCGCCGCGCTTCTCGCTCACGTTTCCGGCGGTGCGGTCGGCGCGCGACACGGCGCGGCTGGCGGCGGAGGTCTTCGCGCTGCCGGCGCGGATTGCCGCCGCCCGCCGCCAGCGCATGGCGGTCGCGCTCGACGAGTTCCAGACCATCGCGTCCTTCGACGGTGGGAACGTTGAACACGCGCTGCGGGCCGCGGTCCAGGAGCAGCGATCGGTCGGCTACGTCTTCGCGGGGTCGGAGCCGTCGCTGATGGAGCGAATGCTCACGCCGAAGCGTCCTTTCTACAAGGCAGGGCCGGTCGTCCGCCTGGGCAAGATCGACGAGCGGCTGTTCGCCGAGTTCATCGAAACGCGGTTCACCAGGAGCGGCATCCGCCCGCAAGACAATCTCGGCGCCGCCATCGTCGAACTTGCAGAGAACGTCCCCTACGACGTACAGCGCCTGGCGCACGAGACGTGGGACGACGTGCGGGCGGCGGGAAGGAAGGCCGCAGGGCTGGAAGACCTGCACCTCACGCTGGCCCGCCTGCTCGATCAGCAGCACACCGTCTTCGAGGAGGCGTGGCAGCGGCTGACCCTGGCGCAGCGCGCGGTGCTCCGCGCGATCGTCCTCGAAGACGGACGCGAGCTGCTCTCGGCGGGCGTGCGGCAGCGCCACCGCCTCGCCGCCGCCTCCAGCGTCCAGTCCGCGCTCGCCGCGCTGGTGCGGGAAGACATCGTCATGAAGGACCAGGGACGGTACTTCGTCAACGACTCGCTGTATCGCGAGTGGCTCGCGCGCCGGACGCTCTGACGGAAATCGCCGGTACTTCATTTGCAACACAGAGGGACGTCGTACCGGCTACTGAAAAATTCAGTAACTGTTACGCGGCGCGAAAAAGGAGGGTTTCCCGTGTCCTCGAATGCGCGACCGTTCGATTCGAGACCAGCCTTCATCCCCCGATCAGCGCTTCATGCCACTCGATCGGGGACGCGGGGAAGTCCTGTCTTACGGACTGGCGAAGTGACGTGCGAACCCTTGGATCCCGTAGGCGCGACGGCTTCGGCGTAATGGAAGACAGGACGACCGGAAAGTAAGCCAGTTCGTGCCGTTGCCGCTCGCGCCGGAGACCCGCGATGGCAACCAAAGGTAACTCCGTGCCCGTCGTCCTGGTGGGCGAAGCCTGGGAGAAAGACGACCTCGACCTCGTCGCCCGAACCCACGTCGTCGTGGGATCCCCGTGGCAAGACGAGGACGTTCGGATTAGCATCGACAACCGAATCAAGCTGTGGCGGGCGCGGCTGGTCATCTGGATCAGCGCGTACTTCGCCCTGATGACGGCTGTGGCGGCGACCTACGCCATGGTGACCCGCGATCAGTCGCTGGTCCACCAGGTCTACGATCTGACTGCGCGCGCGGTCTACGCCGTGATGGTGTACGCGTGCGGGTCGGCAGTGCTCAAAGTGGTGAGCGGCATCACCTACAAAGATGCGGACCATGAAAAGAAAACGTAAGCCGGCCGGCCGTGCGGTGAACGGCGCGCGCGACCGCGTCCGCGTCACGCTCGATCTGTCGCGCGAAGGCCACCGCCGGCTCGAGTCGCTGGCGCGCACGGCGAATGTCACCAACGCGACGGCGCTTCGTCAGGCGCTGCAGCTCTTCGAGTTCGTCGTCAAGCGGACTGCCGAGGGCTGCCGGTTCAAGAAAGTGGAGAAGGACGGGACCGAGTCGGAGATCACCTTCATCGGCTACGTCGATCTTTAGGCAGCCACTCGATCTTGCCCGTGTCGAGAGAGTAGACCGCGCCGACGACCTGCAGGCGCCCCGCGGCGGTCAGCCCGGCCAGCACGGGCTGCGAGCCGGTCAGCTGCCGGACGACGTTTTCGACGTTGATCCGGACCGCGTTGTCGATCGTATCTCCCGGCATCCCGCGCGCCTGTTCGACCGCCGGCCGGATCGCGGCGATCAGCACGGGCAGGTGGCCAGGCGCCTCGCCTGGTTCCGTCGCCGCGGTCACGGCGCCGCATCGCTGATGCCCCAGCACGACCAGCACCGGCACGCCGAGGTGATCGGCGGCGTATTCGATGCTCGCGATCTCCGCGTCGCCCGCGATGTTGCCGGCGACGCGCACGTCGAACAGATCGCCGAGCCCCTGGTCGAACACGATCTCGGGCGCCACGCGCGAGTCGGCACAACTGAGGATGGTAGCGTGCGGATGTTGTGTCGTCGTCAGCTCGCGCTGCCGCGCGGCGGTCTGGTGCGGGTGCTGGTAGTGCTTCGTCGCGTGGTGCTCATTGCCGGCCTTCAGCTCGGCGAGCACATCGGCGGCAGAGGGCGGCTTGTCCTGCACGCTCACGTCTGCAATCAGGGCGAGGGCTACCATCAGGGTGCCTGCAATCCATTTCACGCCGTCCTCCTTCATTCACGCTGGGGCGCCCGCTATGGCAACGTGTAGCGGACGTTGACGTACACCATGTTGACCGTAGCGCTCGACGGCGTGCCGGCGGGAACCGAGAATGGCGTGCGGCTGACATGTGAAAACTGCCCCATCAGCTGCAGGCCGCCGATGGCCGGATCGCGGAAGAACGTATGGGCCACGCCGACCGTGCCTTCGTCGAGCGTGTGATTCGCCGCGGTGGAGTTGGGAACGCCGAAGCCGATCGGCGAGCCGTCGGTGTCCTGCGAGACGTTTTGTCCGAACCGGGCGTTGCTGTAGTAGCCGTACACCAGCGTCTTCGACACGATGAGCTCGGCGCCGGCGATCAGCGACCGCGCGCTCACGAGCGAGATGCTGGCGTCGGCGCGCACCACGAGGTCGGGGCCGTTGACGTTGGCGATGTATCGACCGCCGCCGTCCGACACGAAGGCGGTGCCGATCACGTGCAGGTTCTTCACGGGTTCGACGTTGACGCCGACCTCGCCGCCGGTTCCGGTTCGACTGAACGATCGATCCGCGACAGGATCGTAGGTCTTGAACCCTCGCACCAGGATCGCGGCGTCGACGTGCTGACGCGTCGTCCCGGTCTTGCGGTCGAAGGCCACCTTCCCCACGATGTCGGGAAAGGGATTGGGCGTGGTCGTCGTCACGCCGCTGTTGTCGACCTCGAAAGCAGGGAAGCCGGCCGGCAGGACGACGCCGGTGCCGACGTACTGTTCCGGGTTCTCGAGCGACACGCCGGCGGTGACCGCGTCGCTGGCGTGCGCGACGAACCGGAACTGCGCGGCGCGCGTCCACGTCAGCCCCATCTGGTAATTGGTGTCGACCGTCTGCGAGAAGAAGATGTCGGCAGGCACGGGGGACAACCCGCTGCGATTCGGTGTCAGGAAGCTCCACGACTGTCCGGCCAGGAACTCGAACTTGCCCTTCCGCAGCTGCGCCCAGTAGAGGCGCATGCGCACCGTGTTGGAGTTGCTGGTGATCTCGATGCCGTTGGGCGCGTTCCCCAGGAAGTCGACTTCGACGTAGCCCTTCACGTCCGTGCTGCCGACGCGGCTGGTGGCCTGCAGTGAGAGGCGCGAGTTCTGGGCGGAGAACCGGGTTTCGCTCAAGTGGCCCTGCGGCGTGTTGTCGAACGGAAGCGTGCCGAACGAGGTAGGAATGCCGGCGCCGGTGGCGGTCGACCGGGTCACCACCATCGCGTCCAGGAATCCGCCGATCAGCAGGTCGGCATCGCCGACGTGAATCGCCAGCGGCGACTTCGGCGGCGGGGCGGGTTGCGTGGTCTGCACGGGGCGGCTCGCGCTGTCTTGCGCCACTGCCCACCCAGGAGCGCACAGCGCACACAACAGCAGCGTGAGCGCCATCTGGCGATGTCCGCCTGCCATGCGCGTCTCCTACCGTCCGCCGCCGCCCGGCTTCGACTGCACCGGCGCGGGTTCGACCTTGGCGCGGATCGGCTCCCAGTCCGGCCCCGGCTTCACCGCGGTAATACCCACCGACAGCGGATGCTCGGGCGTGTATTCCAGCGTCACCGCCACCGGCTCCGTCGGCTTCTGCATGACCTTCACGGGCAGCATCATGTCGGTGTGGACGGTGCCGTTCGCATCCTTGACGGTGTTGAGGAAGATCTCACCGTCGGCGCGGACGCTCCCCCAGCCGACGATGACGACCGGCTGCGGCTTCACCTGCTGCAGGATCTTCGGGGCGATGAGCCCCTGCGCTGAAACGGGCAGCCCGGACACCATCAGGCAGAGGTAGAGGACGCCCCCGGCAATGACGGTCAGGGCTCCCTTGGTATAGCGGTCGACGTTCATGTGCACCTCGGTCCTCCCGAAGTATCACGAACGCCGCGCCGGCGCCATGCGATTTTCGGCAATCGAATTCGCATAGACTCGCCGCGGAGGCTGACCATGCTGGGACGGCCGCGTCTTACACCACTCGTTCTCTCCCTCACCCTCTCGAGCGCGTTGCTGGCGCAGGCGCCCGCGCCGAAGCGGGCCCCCGCAACCACCCAGGCGCCCGCACTGACCCACGTCGACGAAGTCCGCCGCTATATCAAGCGCACGTGGACGACGCTGACGCGATCGCCGCGCGACCTGGCGCGCGCCGCGCCGGATCCGAAGATGCACAAGCCGGCGGACGCGACGTGGGCCGTCTACGTCGCGGCCGACGAGAGCCGCAGCGCCATCCAGCAGCGCGTGACCGCGGCGCTCCAGCCGGCCGAGGCGCGGCGGATCGATCTTCGTGTGCTGCCGTCCAGCCCCACCGAGATCAAGGAGCACGGCCTGCTCTACCTGCCGCACGCCTACGTCGTTCCCGGCGGACGCTTCAACGAGATGTATGGATGGGACAGCTACTTCATCCAGGTGGGACTGCTGCGTGACGGCGAGGTCGCGCTCGCGCGCGACATGGCCGACAACTTCCTCTACGAGATCGCCCACTACGGGATGATCCTCAACGCCAACCGCACCTACTTCCTGTCGCGCTCGCAGCCGCCGTTCCTGACCGAGATGATCCTCGGGGTCTACGAGAAGACCAACGATCGCGCGTGGCTGGCGTCGACGCTGCCGGCGATCGATCAGTACTACGCCTTCTGGACGACGGGACCGCACCTGCTGGAGCAGACCGGGCTGTCCCGCTATTTCGATCTCGGCGAAGGGCCGGCGCCCGAGGTGCTCGCCGACGAGCGGGACGCGCAGGGGCGCACGCATTACGACCGGGTCAAGGAGTACTACCGCACGCACACGATCAAGGACTACGACGTCGCGCGGTTCTACGACGCGGTGGATGACTCGCTGACGCCGCTCTTCTACAAGGGGGATCGCTCGATGCGCGAGTCGGGGTTCGATCCGTCGAACCGGTTCGGGCCGTTCAGCGTGGACATCACCGACTACGCGCCCGTCTGCCTCAACGTGCTGCTCTATCGCATGGAAGAAGACGCCGCGCGCATCCACACGCTGCTCGGCCGGACGCCGTCGGCGGCCACCTGGCGCGAGCGCGCGTCGAAGCGGCGCGAGCTGATCGATCGCTATCTCTGGGACGAGCCGTCGGGACTCTACCTCGACTACAACACGCGCACTTCCAGCCGGCGCCGCTACGAGTTCGCGACGACCTTCTATCCCTTGTGGGCGGGCATCGCGTCGCCGGCGCAGGCGCGCGCCGTCTACGCCAACCTCGCGAAGTTCGAGGCGCCGGGCGGGATTCTCACCAGCACGCAGGTGACCGGCAGCCAGTGGGACGCGCCGTACGGCTGGGCGCCGCTGCAGATGATCGCCGTCGCCGGCCTGCGCCGCTACGGCTACGTCGAGGATGCCGATCGGCTCGCGCGCAAGTTCGTGTCGCTGGTCATCCAGGAGTTCGACGCGCACGGGATCATCGTCGAGAAGTACGACATGCAGAAGCGGACGTCGGACATTGCCGCGGGGATCAAGTTCGGCTACTCGGCCAATCAGGCGGGGTTCGGCTGGACGAACGCGGCGGTGCTGGAGCTGCTGGCGGGAATGGGAACGGGAGGGAGCCCGAAGGCTCCCTCCGGCGACTTGGTCGAAGCAATCAGAAGATGAACTTCACCGCGAACTGGAAGTTCCGCTGCGGATCGGCGCCGAAGAAGGCGGTCGAGGTGATCCGCCCGGCGTTCGCGTTGTTGTTGCCGGGCACGCCGATCTCGGAATCGGGGTTGCCCAGGTTGACGTGATTGAGCACGTTCACCGACTCGATGCGCAGCTCGACGGCCTTGTCGTTGAACTTGATGCGCTTGAAGAGCGACGCATCCATGCGCCAGTAGCCGGGTCCGCGCAGGTCGTTGCGGGGGAGATCCCCGAACGTGCCGACCGCCGGACGAGCGAAGGCGCTGCCCGCCGAGCCGATCGGCGTCGTGTTGAACCACTGATCGCGATTGCCCGGTCCGCTGGGGTCGCCAACCAGGTTCGGCCGGTTCGGCCCGACGTCGCGATCCGCGCCCGCGTCACGGTAGGTGACGTTGTAGGGCAGTCCGCTCTGGATGATGGTGTTCTGGTTGAACTGCCAGCCGCCGATCACGGGGTTGGTCTTCATCCACGGCAGCTCGTAGGTCGTCGCGATGGAGAAGGCGTGGACGCGGTCCCAGTCGGCCGGGCCGTACTCCAGATCCGGCACGATGAAGAACTGGTCGTCGCCGTGCTGGCGCTCGCGCTGCAGCGTGTACTGCGCGTAGACCGAATAGCCGCCCGAGAACCGTCTCGTGAATTTCGTCTGCAGCGAGTCGTAGCGGTTGCTCGCGCAGTTGCAGTAGACGGCCAGGTCCTGGTTCCATCCGTACTGCGCGAAGAACGGACGCCGCTGATCCCGCGGGATGCTCGGGAAGCCCACCAGCGTCGGCTGGTTGGGGTTGTCGTCGGGATTGTCGCCGGCGAACATGCGCGGGCTGTGGTTGCCGACGTAGGCGACTTCGAACGACATCAGCGGCCCGAGCTCGCGCTGGACGGTGATGTTATAGGCGTCCACCGTGGGCAGCCGCTGCTTGTCGGGCAGCACGCGCGCGAAGATGCCGCTCGGCAACGGGATCGTGCCGTTCGCGTTGGGCGCGGGGAAGGTCGGCGCCGGCGGGCCCTGCGCGAGGTTGAAGACGGCGTCGAAGTTGTTCGCGCCGCTCAGGTCCTGCGCCGAGAGCACGGGCAGGTTCTGGGTGACGGTGTGGCCGAACAGCGAGCCGAACACGCCGATGTCGTAGCTGCGGCCGTAGCCGCCGCGGATGACGGTGCGCTCGTTCAGCTGGTAGGCGATGCCGACGCGCGGCGCCCAGTTCATCGAGTTCTGGACGCCCCCGTTGAGCGGCACACCACCCACGCCGGCGACGAGGATCGTCGGCGACGGGATCTGCACCGAGCCGTCCGACACGCTCGCCAGCGTGAACCCGCCCCTGCCGTCGTCGCTCACCGTCTGCGGGTTGATGACGTCGAGCCGCAGGCCGTAGTTGAGGGTGACGCGCTGGGTCGCGCGCCACGTGTCCTGCGCATAGTAGAAGTGGCGCCACTGCCGCTCGCCGGCGTCGGTGAAGGGGCTGGTGTAGCGGCCGAAGTGCGTGACGTCGCCGAGCAGGAA